>Ga0181517_10002143_pt1 | contig 20669 bp, 14 predicted proteins | sample PEATcosm2014_Bin_31_FD_119748 | JGI IMG/M metagenome (GOLD analysis project Ga0181517, IMG submission 119748) | Peatland microbial communities from MTU Mesocosm Facility, Houghton, MI, USA - PEATcosm2014_Bin01_30_metaG | ecosystem: Environmental > Terrestrial > Soil > Wetlands > Peat | place... | reverse complement strand
CTGCGGCGGCGGGGCGACGCGCTCGCGGGTGTTGGCAAAGCAGAGCACCAGCAGGGCGACGGCGAGAACGCCGTACAGCACCATGGTCAGCTGCCAGCCGCGCTGGTCGTTGCCGCTGCCGAAGAACTTGACCAGCCGCAAGGTGAAAAACTGTACGATCACTCCGGCGGTAAAGGCGCCAATGAAACGAATCGAGGAGATGGAGGTGCGTTCCTGCGAGTTCGGCGTCATCACGCCCATCAGCGCGGTGTACGGAATGTTCACCGCCGTGTAAAGGAACATCAACATCGAGTAAGTAATGTATGCATAGACCAGCTTGGCGCCGCTGCCAAGATGGGGGGTGGTGAAGGTCAGTACGCCGGCTACGGCCAGCGGGAGGGCGAACCACAACACGTAGGGCCGGAAGTGGCCCCAGCGCGTCTTGGTCCGGTCGGCGATAGCGCCCATCGTCGGATCCGCCACCGCATCGGCGATGCGCGTGACCAGCAGCATGGTGCCGACGGCCGCGGCGGAAATGCCGAAGACGTCGGTGTAGAAAATCATCAGGAAGAACTCGAAGGTCTTCCAATAGAAGTTCGAAGCCGCATCTCCAAAGGAGTATGCGATCTTCTCCTTGAGGGAAATACGGTCTGCCAAGGGAACCGTCGTTGTCGCCGTGCTCACTCCAACCTCCCCGTCCGGCACGCGTCTGCGTGCTCGGCGCCCTGAAGATGCGCCAACAAGAGTCTAACGCCATTACAAGGACCTGAATCGATCCGCAGTGGGCGGTCCCGCTGCCGGAAGTCGTTTCGGCCAGAATCGATCCAGAAACAGAGACTAAGTGCTTTGTTTCCGTCAAAAAACGGTTGGATTCTAACCGAAATCGGCGGTGCGCCTTATCTCATTTTGGAAGGCAACGCGATTGTCCGGCCGGCAACCATGAATTCGCCCCATCCGAGATGATGCATCGTCCGCGGACGCTTCACGGCCGGGTCGATCCACGCCTGGACTACCTCAAGCACAAAAAAGCAGTACTTGTTCACCATCCTCGTATCGGCCACCTTGCATTCGAGATTCGCATAGCATTCGTCGATGAGCGGTGCTTTCACTCGCCGGGCGGCCACCGGCGTGAGATGAAACGCCGCGAACTTATCGGTGTCTGCCCCCGACGTATTCCCGCAGCCGACGACCTTCGCCGCCAGCTTCACGGTCGGGATGTTGATCACGCATTCCTTGGTCGCTTTCAAAATGCCGAACGTGTAATTCCGGTTGCTGACCACGCAACCCACCAACGGCGGCTCGAACTCCATCATGGTGTGCCACGAGAGGGTCATGATGTTCGGCCGCCCCTTGCGCGCAGTCGTCAGCAATACGACCGGCCCCGGCTCGATCAATCCGTAAACCTTCGATAGGGAAAGAACTCTCTTGGCCATCTCGCACCTCGCCCCAGTCTCGATCATAATCGGAGCCGCGACCATAGGGAGCGGTCGCCTGCGATTGACCTAAAGGGCCGCAGGACCGATGCGACATGCAACCCGCGATGAATACCTGCTACGTTGAGCAAAGGTGGCCACGACGCCAATGACAAAACTTCTCGACACTCTTCCCCGCCTTTCCAGGCTTACCATCGCCGCCCTGGCGCTGTCGCTCGCTGCAGCGCCCGTCCTGGCCCAATCTGGACGTCCGCCGCAGAAGCCCGCCGGCCCCTGGATGAACAAGACTCTTTCACCGGATCAACGCGCCGACCTGCTTGTGAAGGAGCTGACGCTCGACGAGAAGATCTCGTTGCTCCACGGCAATGGCTGGGAGGAACTGATGGGCGGTCCCGACAAGCTACCACCAAGGGCGCTCGGCAATGCCGGATTCATTCCGGGCATTCCCCGCCTCGGCATCCCCGACATGCAGATGGCGGACGCCACGGTCGGCGTCACTCACTCGTCTGTGTTCGGCCGCTATTCCACTCCGCTGCCTTCGACCATTGCGGAGACTTCGAGCTGGGATGTCGAACTGGCTCGCGAGTATGGATCTCTCATTGGCCGCGAACTGCGCGATCAGGGCTACACCATGACGCTGGGCGGCGGCATCGATCTCACCCGCGAGCCGCGCAATGGCCGCAACTTCGAGTACCACGGCGAAGATCCGATCCTCGCCGGCACGATGGCGGGCGTGGAGATGAAAGCGCTCCAGGAGCAGCACATCGTCGGCGACCTCAAACACTACGCCATGAACGATCAGGAAAGCGGCCGATCGTACGTCAATGTGAAGGTGGGCAAGCGGCCCATGCGCGAAAGCGATCTGCTCGGTTTTGAGATTGCGGTGAAGTTGTCCAACGTGGGTGCGGTGATGTGCTCCTATAACCTGGTCAACGGCGATTACGCCTGCGAGAACAACTATCTGCTGAACGAAGCTTTGAAAAAGGATTTTGGCTTCCAGGGATTCGTTATCTCCGACTGGAGCGCCACGCATAGCACAGCCAAGGCGGCGAACGCCGGCCTGGACATGCAAATGCCGGAATCCAATTACTTCGGCGCCGCTCTCAAGAAAGCGGTCGAGAGCGGTGAGGTTCCCACGTCCCGCCTCGACAACATGGTGCACCGGGTCCTGCGCAGCGAGTTTGCGGTGGGGCTGTACGATAACCCGCCGGATCGCCGCGTGCCGGATGTGTTTCACGGCCTGGAAGTGGCCGAGCGCATCGCCGAACAGAGCATCGTTCTCTTGAAGAACGCGAACGGCCAGCTGCCTCTGTCCGCATCCAGCATCCATTCGATCGCCGTCATCGGATCGCACGCAGACGCCGGTGTGCTCTCGGGCGGAGGCTCCGGAGAGGTCGATCCCATCGGTGGAAACGCGGTTCCTGCAGCGGGCGCTTTCGGTCAGGTTTGGCACCGTTCGTCCCCGTTGAAAGCGATTCGCGCCATGGCGCCGGGCGCCAAGGTCGATTATGATCCGGGCACGAATGCGAACGCGGCGGCAACTCTCGCGAAGGCATCGGACGTGGCCGTCGTGTTCGTCAACCAGCCCACCGGCGAAGGCGACGACGTCCGCAGCCTCTCGCTTCCCGGCGGGCAGAATGCATTGGTCAGCGCCGTCGCCGCGGCCAACCCGCACACCATCGTGGTAATCGAGTCCGGCGGCGCAGTCACCATGCCGTGGATCGACCGCGTTAATGCAGTGCTGGAAGCCTGGTATCCCGGCACGCGCGGCGCGGAGGCCATCGCGAAGATCCTTTTCGGCAACGTGAACCCGTCGGCCAAATTGCCCGTCACCTTCGCAAGAACGGAAGCGGACCTGCCGCACCCGACCGGCACGTATCAGCCTCCGCCGCGCAAGGGCGACATGCAACCGATGTTCCCCGGCGCTCCCTGGATGGTCAACACGAGGCAGTTCGATATCGAATACGACGAAGGACTGCTGGTCGGATACAAGTGGTATGACGCCAAAGACAAACAGCCGCTCTTTCCGTTCGGCTATGGATTGTCCTACACCACTTACGGCTACTCGAGCCTGAAGTTTCCGTCTGGCTCGTCCACCCCTTACAGTTTCAGTCCCTCAAACGCGAAGGCGGCGCCGCTGGAGATAACCTTCGACGTAAAGAACACCGGCAAACGAGCCGGAGCCGAGATTGCCGAGGTGTACGCTACACTTCCGCAAGCCGCCGGTGAACCCTTCAAGCGCCTCGTCGCATTCAAGAAGATCTTACTCGAACCCGGCGAATCCAAATCGGTGACCCTCGATCTCAACCCGCACTATCTGTCCATCTTCAATGAGGACAAGAACGGGTGGGAACTCGTGGCCGGCGAATACACCGTGCAAGTGGGTGGTTCCTCGCGCGACCTGCCGCTCCGCGGCACATTCCGCATCGAACACTAAACGTTTTTCAAGGGCGCGGGCAGTCCTGCCTGCCGTGTCGAGATTCGTCTCGACATATCTTTAGGGTGATGCCCAACACTCGTCGCCAAGAAGCGTCGCCACGAGTGGCGACGCTGCAGGCATGACTGCCCGCACCACGACGCGGCCGGCATCTCGCGGGCATGGGGGCCCCCGAAGTCACCATGCGCGTGTGGATAAGAGGCGGCGGGAGGGTGGCACTGGAGCTCGCCTGAGGGCGTCAGATACGCTGAGCTTATGAACCGCGCTGAGATGTACCGCCGGCTGCGAGCGCATGCCGGCGCCTGGGACATGATCGTGGTAGGCGGAGGCGCCACCGGCGCCGGTGTGGCGATCGATGGCGCCTCGCGCGGCTACGATGTGCTCCTGCTGGAGCAGAACGACTTCGGCAAAGGAACTTCCAGCCGCAGCACCAAGCTGGTTCATGGCGGCGTCCGCTACCTGGAACAGGGCAACGTGTCGCTGGTGATGGAGGCGCTCAGGGAGCGCGGCCTGCTGCTGCAGAACGCCCCCCACCTGGTTCGCAACCTGGGCTTCGTGGTGCCGAACTACGACTGGTGGGAGGCCCCTTTTTACGGCATCGGTCTGAAGCTCTATAACTTGCTGGCGGGCAAGTACGGGTTCGGAGAGTCGCGGATCCTTTCCCGCGAAGAGACCCTGGAACGCCTGCCCACGCTCAACACCGACGGTCTGCGCGGCGGCGTGATCTACTTCGACGGCCAGTTCGACGATTCACGCCTGCTCGTCAATCTGATCGCCACCGCCAGCGAGCAGGGCGCCGTGCTTCTCAACTATGCGCGGGTCACCGAGCTCGGCAAGGACAGCGACGGTTTCGTCAATGGAGTCAAAGTTCGCGACATGGAAAGCGGCGAGGAGTTTGCCGCCGCCGCCAAAGTCGTGATCAACGCCACGGGACCGTTCACCGATGACTTGCGCCGCAAAGCGGAACCTTCCGCCGAGGCGATGATCGCTCCCAGCCAGGGCATTCACCTGGTGTTCGACAGCTCCTTTCTGGCCGGCGACAACGCCATCATGGTTCCGCATACCAGCGATGGCCGCGTGATGTTCGCCATTCCCTGGCACGGCCACACGCTGGTCGGCACCACCGACACGCCGGTCGCGGAGCCCACGCTCGAGCCGGTGGCGCAAGAGCGGGAAATCGACTTCGTTCTCGAGACCGCTTCTCTCTACCTCGCGAAGAAACCCGACCGCGGCGACGTGACCAGCGTCTTCGCCGGTATCCGTCCGCTGGTGCGCGCCGGAGACTCTGCCAACACGGCTGCGCTTTCCCGCGGCCATACCATTCGCATCGAAAACTCCGGCATGGTCACCATCTGCGGCGGCAAGTGGACCACCTATCGCCACATGGCGGAAGACTGCGTCAACCAGGCCGCCATTCTGGGCCGCCTGGAAGAACGGCCGTGCGTGACCGATCACCTCAACATTCACGGATTCCACTCCAGCGCCACCAGGTTCGGCCGGCTCGCCGTTTATGGCTCCGATGCTCCCGCTATACAGAAGTTGATGGAAACCGATCCCTCGCTTGCCGAGCCGCTGAATAGCGCCTTGCCGTATGCGGCGGCCGAAGTGGTTTGGGCGGCGCGCGAGGAAATGGCGCGCACCGTGGAAGACGTCCTGGCGCGCCGCACCCGCGCCCTGTTCCTGAATGCCCGCGCCGCCATCGAGATAGCCCCGGGGGTGGCCTCGCTCATGGCACGCGAGTTGGGATATGACGCCGCCTGGGAAAGCAGCCAGGTGCAGTCATTCCGCGAGACGGCTCGCGGATTTCTGCCAGGAGTAGCTTAGGTATGGTTCCGTAGCAACCGCTCCCTTTGGTCGGTTCGGATGCGTTCAGAGCCGCGACCGAAGGGATTGGTTGCTGGTGATTCAATTGGCTACTTCCTGACAGGCCCCGAGCGGAATGACTCGAGCCACGCTGACTTAGCATATAATTACGCTTGAGTACTTAGGGGGGTTGCCATGCCTGATGCGATTTCACGCCGTGAAATGCTGGCCAGCCTGGGCGCGTCCGGTCTGTTCGTTTCAAAAGCGTCCGCATCGACAACGCAAGCGCCCGTCGCGCCGGTGGCCGTCGCGCGCTGCAGGACATATCAACCCGCGGAACTAGTGCCGACTCTCGATGGCATGTTCGACAAGTTGGGAGGCCTGGGACGCCTGGTCCAAGGCAAGACCGTCGCCATTAAACTGAACTTCAACGGCGGCCCGACTGTCCGGCTGGGACATCTGCCGCTGGGAGACACTCACTGGCCCCACCCGAACCTGCTCGCCGCCACCATGCACCTGATGGCGCGTGCCGGCGTGTACCGGGTCCGCCTGGTAGAGGGCGCAGCGGCGCCGCGGACGGATCCGTTCGAAGAACATATGCTGGACGCCAACTGGGATCCCCGGCAGTTTCTCAGCGCAGCGCCCCGGGTGGAGTTCGAGAACACCAACTATACCAACGCCGCCAGGAAGTTCACGCGAATCGGCGTGCCGCACGGCGGGCTGCTGTTTCCCGCCTACGAGGTGAACCACTCCTACGCGGATTGCGACGTCTTCATCAGCATCGCCAAGTACAAGGACCATCCCACCACCGGCGTCAGCACGGTGATGAAGAACCTGTTCGGCCTGACTCCGCTGACTGCCTACGGCAACGGCGCCGGCAAGTGGGAAGACAACGACCTGGTCTATGGCAACGATCGCATCCAGATCCTGCACCGCGGAGCGCGCCAACCTGCCATGGGAGCGCTGCCCGAAATCGATCCTTCCTCGCCACGCAACGATGGCTACCGCGTGCCCCGCATTATCGCCGATCTGACCGCTGCCCGGCCGGTTCACCTGGCGATTATCGACGGCGTCAAGACCATGGCCGGCGGCCAGACGCCCGCCCCTTGGTGCACGCCCGTCGAGCCGGGTGTCCTGATGGCCGGAACCAACGTGGTGAACACAGCGGCAGTGGCCGTTGCCGCCATGAACTACGATCCGCGGGCGCCGAAGGGGACGGTCCCCTTCGAACGTTGCGACAACAAGCTGCTGCTGGCCGAACAACTCGGCGTAGGTTCGGCCGACCCGAGCCGGATCGAGGTGATCGGCGCGTCCATTCAGGAAGTGATGTTCGATTTTCGCGCGCTTCGCGAAAAGCAGCGGGCCCTGCGCCCGAATCGCCCCTACGGAGGCCGGACAGGAGCCCAGAGCTAAAGACCGGTAATGCCCACATCTGCGAGTTGGATTCCTCTGCGCTGGCCGTCCGCCTGGGTCGACCCCGCGCTTCTGGGGTTGCTGGAAGGGACCCCATTCAACTGCCTGGCGATGGAATGGAATGCCGCGCTGGCTCCCGTCGCCGCCAAAGCGCGCGCGGCGGGTTTCTCCCTGGTGGCTATGGGGAACGAAGCGGCGCGCTCGGCGGGCGCTGGCGCCGGCCTGGCATTGCCGCCGGAGTCCTTGCTCCTGGCTGCGGATTCCGTCTGGCCGGGGATCGCCAGCGTGTCGGACGGAGGTGAACCGTCCGGTCCCACGGCCAATCCATGGATCGATTCCAACGGCTGGCTTTTGCGACTGGCCAAGGTACGAATGCCCGAGAAGACCGTCTGGCTGATGTTCTCGCCGCCCGGCGCGCCGCAGGTGGTGCTGCTCGAATCCTATTTGCGCGCCATCGCCGATACCGGTACATGGGGCGGAAGGTGGGTGGTCTCGCTGGACGCCGGCCTGCTAGGCGGCATGGCGCGGGGCGATGCGAAGGCGCTCGAATCCTGGAAAGCGATTGCCGCGGCCGTCGGATTCTTCGAGCAGCGCCGCGCGTGGAACGCCCTGGAACCGCTGGGCGTGGTTGGGGTGGTTTCCGATTTCACCGGGCCCAATGAATCCGCAGGCGAGGAGATCCTGAACCTGCTGGGCCGCCGCAGCCTGGCGTACCGCATCCTCGAGGCGTCCGCGGCCGCAACCGCCTCCCTGGACGGTTTCAAAGCGTTGATCTACGTGGACGAGGGCGCTCCCGCGCCGCCGTTACGCCGCAGGCTGTTGGCCTTCGCGAATCAGGGCGGACTGCTGGTGGTGGGTGCGGGATGGAACCGGCCGGAGGGCAATCCCATCGGCGTGGATCACCCGCGAATGGATGTTCGGCGCCTGGGCAACGGCCGGCTCGCCGTCTCGAAGGCCAGTCCACCGGACCCGTTCATGATCGCGCGCGACGTTCACATGCTGCTCGGCCGGACGTATGACGTGGCGCGTTTTTTCAACCTTTCGGCGTTTCTTTCGCACTGCACCGCTTCTACAGACCGGACCCGGGAGCTGGTGCAGATCGTCAGTTTCGCCATCCGGTTCCCCAACGACCTGGCCACCGCCTGGGTTCCCGGGAAATACGCTTCGGCGCGCCTGTGGAGTCTGGGCTCGACAAGCCCCTCACCGATCGAAATGGTCCCCGAAAATGGCGGCACCAGCCTTCTTCTGCCGCCCGTGCCGGTGTATGCCGGCATCGAACTGTTCGGCAGAAAATCATAGCCACGAATGAACACGGGTGGACACCGATAGAAATCAAAGAGTCTCATCTTGGCTACGGTCAGATCTGAAATCTATGGGAAGAAAATGAAACGCGTGCCCGGCCGCCCCAAAGACGGTGTCTACCGTGTATCCTTGTGGGTTGGCGAAGCTCGAAGGTATTTTCACGCCGCTGCTGGTTCCGCTGGACGCCTCGGGCCAGATCAACGAACTGGAACTGCGCCGTTTTGTGTCCTGGCTGATTGAGCGAGGGGTCCACGGGCTTTACCCGAATGGTTCGACGGGCGAGTTCACCCGCTTCACGCCAGACGAGCGGCGGAGGATAGTCGAATTGGTGACGGACGAAGCGGGCGGCCGCGTTCCCATTCTCGCCGGCGCCGCCGAGGCCAACGTTAAAGAGACGCTGGCCGCATGTGAGGTGTACGCCGGATTGGGGGCACGCGCCGTCGCCATCGTGGCCCCGTTCTATTACAAGCTGACTCCGGAATCGGTCTACGCCTACTTCGCCGAAATCGCGCGGCACTCGCCCATCGATCTGACGCTGTACAACATTCCGATGTTCGCCAGCCCCATCGATGTGCCCACCATCCGCCGGCTGGCGGCCGAATTCCCCCGTGTCATCGGCATCAAGGACTCTTCGGGAGACCTGGCCTTCATGATGCGGATGATCGCCGCGGTGCGGCCGCAGCGTCCCGATTTTGCGTTCCTCACCGGGTGGGAGGCCGTGCTGGTCCCTATGCTGGCGATCGGATGCGACGGAGGCACCCACGCCTCCAGTAACGCGGTGCCGGAAGTAACCCGCCGCATGTACGACCTGGCGCGGGCAGGCAGTTTTGACGAGGCGATGAAATGGCAGTACCGCATCCTGGAACTGTTCGACGCGATGCTCAACCCGTTCGAGTTTCCCGACGGGTTCCGCGCCGCGGCCGAACTGCGCGGCTTTCGTTTCGGCCACTCGCGGCAGCCGCAAACCAGCGCCCAGCGCTCCGACCGCGTTGCCCTCACTTCGGTTCTCGAGTGCATTCTGGCCGATTTCGAGCTGGTGGATCGCCCGGCGTCCGGGTGCGCGCCGCGCATCCAGGAAATTGGCGCCGACAAGCTGGAACAGGTGGTGTTCGAAGTCATGCGTGAGCTGGAAAAGCGGGGTGTCGTCTGACAGAAGCCCTGGCCTTAATCGAGATCGGCGGCTGGTCGCCCGCGATGGTAGTGCTCGACGCCATGGAGAAATGCGCCGGTGTGCGGGTGATCGAGACCGAACTCAACGACAGTCCGGGCGTCTGCATGAAGCTGTGTGGGCGGCTTGGGGACATCGAGTCCGCCGCCCGTGCCGCCCAGGAAGCGGCCCGGTCCATGCAGACTCCGGTCCTGGCACACGTGATTCCCGGCCCGTCGGAGCTTTCGCCCGCCGCCTATCTGGCCCAACCGGAATTCAGTCTGCTGATCGAACAGGCCACAGTCCAATGGCCGGAGAACAACATGAAAGATCAACCCAGCTTTGCCGTGGGACTCATCGAAACCCAGGGTTTCACCGCCGTCTTCGAGGCCATCGACACGGCGCTGAAAACCGCCGCCGTAGAGGTGCTGGCCCGGGAAAAACTGGGCGGCGGATACATCACGGTATTGATCAAGGGCGATGTCGCGGCGGTGCAAGCGGCGGTGGATGCCGGCAAGGCGAAGGTGGAAGGCCTCGGCCGCCTGATCGCGGCGCACGTGATCCCCAGCCCCAGCAAAGGCGTGCTGTCGCTCTTACCGAAATAGTGTTTCAATTCCTGGCGGTTGGCGGCAAGCTAAAGCATGCCCCGCCCGAAGAGGAGGACGAACAATGTCTGATCGAAAGCAGTCCCGGCGGCAATTCTTTGGAGCTACCGCGGGCGCTACCGCCGCGGTGGCCTCGGCGCTCGCCGATCCACCACACGCCGCTGCTCAGTCGGCCGGAGTCAAGCCGGGAGATCTTCCCGACCTGACGATCAAGGAGGTGAAAGTCTATGTGGCGGACATTTCCGGCTTTCGCCGCCTGAACTCCAGCGAGACCGGCGAGATCCTCTCGGTGGTGACCAATAGCGGTCATGAGGGAAACTACACGATCGGGAATCGCGGGCTGACGCCGAACTGGCTGGAATGGGCCAAACCCGTTCTGCTGGGCAAGAACATCATCGATCTGTTGCCGACGATCACGGCCACTACGGGCACCAAGGAAACGTTCGGGTTCAGCGGGAGCCGTAGTGCCGGAGGCCGCGGTCCAGGCGCGCCTGCCGGCGGCGGTGCCCGCGCGGCGGGTGCCCCCGGCGCAATGGCTCCCGTCAATCGCGGCGGCACCTGGCCCAACTATTACACTGCCGCGGCTGAAATCTGCATGTGGGACATCCTGGGCAAGGCCGTCAACCGCCCCATCTACAAAATCCTGGGTGGCACGAAAGACAAGGTGGCGGCTTATGCCAGCTCCCAACATCTCCCCAATGTCGAGGACTATGTCGCCGATGCGCTCAGCGCCAAAGAGCAGGGTTATAAGGGATACAAGATCCACCCCGGCGGCGGGCAGCATAGAACCGGACCGGCGATTCCGGCGTACATCGGCCACATCGAGGAGATCCGGAACATCCGCAAGGCGGTAGGCGACGATTTCGTTCTGGCGCACGATCCGGTGCAGCGCTATAACCTCTTCGAGGCCCTAAAGGTGGGCCGCGTGCTCGATGAACTCGATTACCTGTGGTTCGAGGATCCCATCCCCAGCACCGATATCGAGGGCCTGGTGGAGCTGAACCGCGTTCTCGATCTTCCGCTCCACGTCGGCGAATTTCTTTTTTCGATCTCCGATTTCGCCGAGTACATCCGCCGCGGCGCGCTTGACGTGGCGCGGCTCATCGCCGACAACGTGGGCGGTATCAGCGGCTCGATGCGGGTTGGCATGCTGGCCGATGCATTCAACCTGGAATGCACGCCGCACAACTGGGGCAATCCCACCGATCTGGCCGTGCATTTCCACCTTGAGCTGGCGATGCCCAACGCATACTGGTTCGAAATGCCGCATCCCGTCACCGCGGCAGATCGGCCCTACCAGCCGAAATTCCGCATCGATCCAGACGGCTACGTGCTCGCGCCAACGGAGCCGGGGCTTGGGTACCCGATTGATCGCGATGCGCTCGACAAGATTCTGAAGAGGATCGACCGATAACGGCGGGAAGGAGAAGAATCGATGGAGAATCATTCGCAAGCTCGCGGCCGGCGGGAATTCCTGTGGACCCTGGGCGGCGGCGCGCTGGGTCTGGCACTAGCCGGCAGGGGTTTCTCTGCCGGGACGAAACCATTGCGCGGCGTCTTTCCCATCGGCCAGACGCCCGTCGACGAATCGGACAAGCTGGATCTGGAATGCCTCCAGAACCAGGTCAAATTCTGCAACCGTTTCAAGGTCCACGGCTTCGCCTGGCCGCAGATCGCCAGCGGCTGGGCCAGCCTCTCGGAAAAGGAGAGGATGGATGGAGCCGAAGCCATCCTGGCCGCCGGCAAAGGCGGCGCGACGGCGCTCGTGATCGGCGTGCAGAATAAGGAAGGCAACGCCGACAAGTCCATCGCGTATGCGAGGCACGCCGCGAAGAACGGCGCCGACGCCATCATCTCGCTGCCGCCCGAGAAGGCCGAGGACAAGGCGATGATCGAATACTACAAGACCATCGGCCAGGCCACGGACTTGCCGCTGATCGTGCAGAGCCAGGGCGATATGAGCGTGGACCTGATCGTCGAATTAGCCAAGCAGGTTCCCACCATGCGCTGCGTCAAGGATGAGGCCGGCAACCCGCTGGCCCGCATCGCGCAGATCCGTCAGCGCACCAATGACAAACTGGCGGTGTTTTCAGGCAATGGCGTACGAACCATGATCGACGAGATGCGGCTGGGCTTTTCGGGTCATTGCCCCACCACCGTGCTCTCCGACTTCTACGCCGCCACGTTCGATCTCTGGCACGCCGGCAAGCAGCGGGAAGCGTTTGATATGTTCGGCCGGATCCAGGCGTTCAACTCGATTACCGGCGCCTCGGGTTATCTCATGGTGGTGCGCGGGGTGTTCAGGGAGAACACGAAAACACGCGCCATGAGCATGGCGAGCGGCGGCCGTGGCGGAGCGGAACCGGGCGGCGGAGGAGGTCGAGGCCCCGCGCGCCCGCTCGACGAGGCCGGCAAGCAGGCCGTCCGCGACGCCTGGGACGAATTCATGAAGCCCTACCTGCGCGGATAGGGCGGGCGCAACTCAGAACGTCGCGATCGGGTTCACCGGGCCGCCGGTGGCGCCAGGCACGCGTAGCGGGTTCATGGTCAACAGGAAGGTCCACCGGTGGCGCTGGGCGGCGGCCTCGCTCACCGCTTCCAGGTCCGCGTTATCGATCAGCGGCAAGCCCAAAGTCATCAGCGCCATCTGGTGAATCGGCTGGTTGACGCCTTCGACGCGCGAGGGCCGCACGTCCTGCACCACGTCGCTGCCGAGTACCGAAACGCCGCGCTCGCGCAGCCATTTCACGCACGAAGCGTACAATCCCGGCGTCGCCCGGTTGAGATCCAGCGAGCCTTTTTCGCGCACGCGCACCCACCGTCCGGTGCGGACCAGCGCGGCGTCGCCCGGTCCCACGCGGAAGCCGGCCTTTTTCTCCCAGGCCTCCAGGTCTTCCACGTAAATCGGCTCGTCGTCTCCCAGATAAGAAACCCCTTTCAACTTCGGCATGTCGAACAGCATGCCACGGGTGAGAATTCCGTCCTTCATTGACATGACGTCGTCCTTGCCCGCACCCCGGTCGGTGTAGCTCGACTGCGGAAACCCGTTGTAGATCTGGCCCTTATAGAACAAGTGGCTGGGAGCATCCAGGTGAGTGGTGTTGTTGCCGTGATAGGAAACCGCGATGGTGTCCACCACGTATCCCGCCAGTTGGCGCGGTTCCGGCCCTGGAGGCCGGCTGGTGAGAGTCCACGTGTTGCGATTGGCGGCTCCGCCGCCCTGGCCGCCGGCCGCGGGAGGAGTGCCGGCTACGCCTGGCGCACTCGGGGCAGGCGCACCAACAGCCGCCGGGGGATTGCCGCCGCCACGCGGTCCGCCCATCATCATGGGCAGCGGCCCTCCAGTCGGACCTTCCTTCGGCAGATCGGCATCGAGCGCCATGGATACGCTGACGCCATCGCGCACCAGGGCCGCCGCGGCCTTGCGCGTGGCGGGCGTAATCAAATTGACGGTCCCCGCCTGGTCGTCCTTCCCCCACCTTCCCCAGTTGGAGAGTTCGGTCATCCACCGGTCCACGTCTTCCTTGGTCAGATTGCGGGGATACTTCTCGCCTTCGGCGACCGCCTGGCGCGCGGCGGCCGCGTAACCGGCAGCCGCTAGCAACGTTCTTCTCGTGATTGGCTCCATGACGAAATCCTCTTTTCGGGGCTGGTGGATTACAAGCGCCGCCGCCCCAGCGGCGCGGTTGACGTCTTAAGACCCGCGGAGGGGTCCACCCAAAGCCAGGCAGCCGCTCCGGCAAGGCACAAGGCGGTCGTCGTCAGGAATGAAGCCGGCCACCCGAAATGCGCGGCGATCAGCGGCGTGAGCGAGGCCGTTGCCACACCGCCCAATTGCGCGCCCATGTTCATCACGCCGGAAGCCGACCCGGCGGAGCTGCCCGCCAGATCGGCGGTCACCGACCAGAACGAGCTCTGCGCCAGGTACAGCGCTCCGGCCCCGCCGGCTAGAATCAGGCTGGCGAGTTGCGGGTTCTTTGCCAGCATTCCGAGCGCAATGAAGCACCCGGAAAGGGTCATTGTGGCGGCCGCAAATAAGCAGCGGCCCACGCGCTTCCCGCGGCGTTTGGTGAGACCGTCGCTGATCCAGCCCCCGAACGTGGATCCGAGCGCCATCGCGATAAACGGGAGCATGCCATAATAGGCGCTCGACTTCAGGTCCATGCCACGAATTCGGCTCAGGTAGATGAAGAACCAAGTGAAGTAGATGTAGGCGGCGTATCCGTATGCGAAGTAGCTGGCGGCGATCGCCAGCAAATCGCGGCTGCCGAGAATGCTTCCCCACGGCGCCGCGACCGATCGCGTCATATCCGGCAAGCCCGAGCGGATGTGCGCGGCCTCCGCCGGCTCTACCCAGGGATGGTCCTGGGGCCGGTCGCGTGCGATCGCGAACCAGATCGCCGCGGTCGCCAGTCCCAGCAGGGTGCTCGCCCGGAAGGCCCATCGCCATCCGTAGTGAATCAGCATATAGGTGCTCAGCGGAGGCGCCAGGCCCGCTCCCACGCCGATCCCCGCGAAAATCCACCCGTTCGCCAGCCCGCGTTCCTGGGAAGGTATCCAGAAAGCCACCACCCGGTTGCAGGCCGGGAGAACCACGGCCTCGCCCAACCCCAGCAGAAACCGGACCGCCAGCAGCACAACTAGCATGCCCGAAATCCCCGAGGGCACAAACGCCGTGAGGGCGGTGAACAAGGCCCACCAAACGGTCCCCACAGCGATGACCTTGTGCGGCCCGTAGCGGTCCGCCAGCCGGCCGCCGGGTGCCTGAAAGACGGCGTATCCCAGGACAAATGCACTGAACACCCAGCCTAGTTGCACGTGGGTCAGGTGGAAATCACGCTCGATTGAGCTGCCCGCGATCGAAATATTCACGCGGTCCAGATAAGCCACCGCGCTGATCGCGAACATCCACGCCACCAGCACCCAGCGGATTCTGCCGCGAAACAATGCCTTTATCATGGAGGTGCGCCGGCGGGCGACGTCAGTCACTGTGCAGATCGGCAGCGATCTGATCGGCCGTCACCGGAGAGGTTGCTGGAATCGCTATACCTTTCCCACAGGCTCGCCGGTCGAAATGCCCAGCGCCTTGGCCACGCCTTCGCCGTAGGCCGGATCGGCCTTCGTGCAGTTGCCCGTGTAGAACTTCATCGCGAAGCCGCGGATATCGCGCTCGGCATCGGCCGCGCCACGCTCGCCGGCCACTGTCGAGAAGCGGGTGAAGAGTTCGGTCGTCTTGCCGATTGCGGAGAGAATCTTGGCCTTGGTGAAGCGGGTGACGGTGAAGGTGCCGTACGCGCCCGAGCCCTTGGCGTGCATGCGACGCTCAGGGATCAGCTCCCGATCGAAGTGGGCGAGTTTCTCCAGGAACCATACATCCTGCAACAGCGCCGGGCCGCGAGGTCCCGTGGTCATCACGTTCTGGTTGTCAACGACGGGCGCACCCGCGTTGGTGGTCAGCTTCTTTTCGGACATATCCTTCTCCTTTCCTGGCGTAGTGTTTGCAGACCCAGGCTACCACCCCTTGAACCTGGTGCGCACAGCGTAAAGGCAAGTGCGCGCGGGAATAAACAGAGTCTGCCTGTCTTTGCCGCCGAACACCAATTGGAGTGGCCGCTCCGGGACGTCGATGGTATCGATCAGCTTGCCCGCGGGATTGTACACGTAGACCTGGCCGGCGGCGAGATACACGTTGCCTTGGGCGTCGGTGGTGACTGCTTCGCCACCCTGGTTGACGAAGAGTTTCCGGCACGGCATGCTGCCATCGGGTTGAACTGTCCCGACCCAGGTCGTCATCTGGGCTTCGTCGGTGATATAGAACGGTCTTCCAGCAACGGCGCGGGCGAGCCCGAACCCCCGAAGCAGAGCGCTGCTCTTGATGCCCCACGATGTCGCACCGTTGACGAAATCCTGGCCGGCGGGAATGAAGGTTGTGCCATCCGGGGAGACGTACTGCCGATAGGGCTGCTGGAGCGTCACGGCGTTGACGCGCCAATCGCCCACCGGCAGCACGGCAGTCATGCCAGGCCGCGGCGCCACGGATTCCGGCTGCAAGATGGCGATCGCGTCATCCGGCGATCCCGGCTTGAAGGAGTAAACCGTCCCGTTGCCGGCATATGAAATCACCATCAGGTTGCCGACCCGATCGAAGGCCAGATTGATCGGGTCCAAGGGATTGTCGCGCACGGTGGAGAGCTGACGGCTGGCCGCCGACCAGCGGTAGATGCGCTGCCAATGGGCGTCCACAAAGTAGAAGTCGCCGGCGGGATCGGCCGCTCCGCCGGAGATGTTGAAGAAGCCTCCGGCAAGTTTCTCCAGCCTGGCGCCGGCCGCAAGCACCGGCGATGGCGCCTTGGCGGAAGCCGCTGGCGCGTTGCCGGACAGGTTCAGCCAGGCAAACTCCCGCTGGCGAATCGCAGCGTTGTGGGTAGCATCGTAAACCGCATCGTCGAATGAAACTTTGCTGTTGCTGTAACAATGGACGTTGCGGAACCGGATGTTCTTCGAGCGCGAGACCTTGATGGCCCAGGGGAACGGCTGAAAGGAGCTGATCACGCGATAGATATGGAAGTTGGAGAGAGTGATGTTGCTGGAGCCATCGATTTCGAGTGGCAGCGCGAAGCCACCCTCGCCGCGCTCCTCCTCGGTTTGCAGCGCATAGATCTGCCAGTTGGAGGCGTTGTGCAGTTGCACTTCGTGGCGTACGTGATGTTCACTCGACAGTTGGTAGACCCGCCCGGGAGTCGAGGTGTCGGACACCAGCATGCCGGCCTGAGCGAAGGTACTGGGAGTCCAGATATCGAAAAACGTGCCGCCTCCGCCATCCGTCACCCACAGGCTGGGATACTGTGCGTCCCAGCGGCGATTGAGGTCGGGATCGGCGGTGTGGGTATTGTTGTAGGGATTGTCGCGGCTCCCGTCGAGTTTGTTGGTGCCGTGGCCGCCCAAAAAACGGACGTCGTTCATCATCGAACTCGGGCCGGCCATCCATTTAGCGGCAACCGCACGCGGGTTGATGCCGTTGGTGTAAAGCCCGATCCCAATCAGGATGTTAGTGCCGCCCTTGGGCGCCTCGATCAACGGTTTGGGCGAGCCGATACCCTGAAACGCGGTAGTCGAATCGAGCAGGTCGATCTGGGTGGCGCTGGGGTGCAGGCCGATTAGGACAGTGTCCGGCCGGAGCGTAATGGTGTCGCTGACAACGTATCTGCCCGTCGGAAGGTAAATGGTGCGGTGTTCGGCAATCGCTCTGCGGAAGACCTCGGTATCATCCGTAGATCCGTCGCCCTTGGCGCCCAGGGAGCGAATATTCACCCATGTGTCGGGTGCCGGCAGATCGGGAAGATCGGATTCCATGGGAGCGGGCAAGGCGCTGAGAGCCGTGGTCTCAAAAATGTCTTTGATTTGCGGAACGGCGCCGATGTCGGTGTAGCTGAGCCCGTGTGAGAATACCTTCACGTCATAGATGGGCGCCGGTCCGGCGGCTTTTCTGCCGCTTTCGCGGAAGAAGGCAAACCTGGGCACGTGACTGCAAACCACGTTTTCCATGTTGATTTCGGTGCGGGGGCTGTTTTCGAGACTGATGATCACTGCGGGACCCGAGATGTCCGTCATGCGGGCGTCCTTCACCCAGATCTCGTCCGGGAAACCCGGTTCGATGGCGATTGCCGTGGGAACGTTGCGGAACCGCGGCCGAATGAGGGTGAGGCCGGCAGCGCCTTCCTGGATGGCGGCGTCGCGCTGCCCTTCAAACGTGGCGTCCACCAGCGTGAACTGCCAGCCGGGCGAAGGCGTGCGCGTCCAGATGCCGTAGCGGCCGCCGTAAAAGTGTACATCCTCGGCTACGTTTCCGCCCTCGTGAATGCCTGCCAGGCCGGAACCGATGTGAAAGTCCATGTGCGCCAGGAAGCAGTGCTGGGCGTAGTGCGCGCGTATGCCGACCGCGCCGGGATTACCGTCTTTAATCTCCAGATCGATATTGCTCAAGGCCGAATAGAAGGTGCCCGGCCCGGCATCCGGAGCCTGGTCGCCGGCGCCTCTGCCGGGCGGTTGGCCGCCTGGAGCGCCGGGGCCACCGCGCCCGCCGCGTCCTGCGCCGGGGCGCCAGCCTGCGAACAACACCATGTGCTTCTCGTTGTCCTTGTCCTGGTAACCGGGAGTGTTTTCGCCCAGCACCAACACCGGGCGATTGGCCCCGTACCCGATCACGCGGATGCCGGGCCAGATGTAGATCGTTTTGGACAGGCGGTATCGGCCTTCGGGAACGAAGACGATGCCTTGATTGGTGGTCTCCTGGACCTTATTGATCGCCTGCTGAAGCGCGTCAGTGTCATCGGCAATGCCGTCGCCGCGCACCGCGAAATCGTTCCGCGCCAAGTAGACCGCTTTGGGGTCGTCCAGACGGACGGTGTAATAAGACGCTCCCCACAACGGCGTGGCTGCCACAACCGCGGCAAGGAACGGGACAACTCGTTTCAGCATCAATGATCTCCAACGCGACTGAGAATAGGGTTGGCAGGCGAAAGCGCCTGCCCCACTCGCCCGCAAGATCGAGACGCAATGGGGCACACCCACATCATTTCCCGGCCAGATCGAGGCTGCGCAGCAGATAGGCGGGCGTGCAACTCCACGCGTGGCAGTAGCTGTTGACCAGCGTGCTGCCGTAGGGCGAGAGGTCGGCATTCGCCGGGTCGTAAACTTCCCAGAAAGTGTCGGCGCCAGCCTTCACCATGCCGCCCCAATATGTTTCAACCAATTGTCGCGCTTCCTGTTTCAGCCCGCACCGCAACATGGCTTCGGCGACATAGTGATAAAGATATGGCGCCCCGGGGCGCACTGCATCGGTCTGTACCGCGATGGCGCGAAACGCTTGTGCGGCCTCCTCGTTGGTGGCAATGCCACTCAGCGCCATCCACGCCTGCGAAGCCCAGGAGACCTGGCGCTTCGGGCCGCTCACAAACACTCTTTGCGATGGGTCATGGAAGGCGCTGCGCGCCGCGGCGGTCATACGGGCGATCAACTGTTCGTACGCGGCGGCGTCACTCTCCGCCCCGCAGTGGCGCGCGAGTCCGACCGCCCGCCGGAGCGAGAACACAAAAACTCCATGCATTGCGGCAGCGCGATCGAGCGAGTCGCTCCAATCGATGAAGACCCAACTGCGTGGCGGGGCAGCGAAAATACCGTTCGGCCCAACATAGGCGGAGAGCAGGTCCATCTGTTTCCGCACCGCGGGCCACAGATCGACTGCGGTATTCCAGTCGCCGGTGGCCTTGGCATAGTCCAGCACTGCCGCTGCATACAACGCGGCGTAGTCGATGATGTACTCGTGCCCGCGATGAGGCTCGGGATCTTCGAACACGCAGGCGGGCACCAGGCCGTCCTCGCGCGGGAATGCGGCGAACAGGTATAGACACCGCTTGACCAGATCGTTGCTGCGGAAGGTCGCATAATTCGTCAGGGCCTGCAAGCGAAGATCGCCGATCCACAGACGCCGGTCGCGCTTGGGACCGTCCTCGAACACGGTCTGCATGCAGTCGCGCAAAGTGGCGATACTGACTCTGTCGATCTGCCGCAACAGCGCCGGCACGGTCTCCGGCAGGGGCGGTGGATCGGCTCCCGCGGAAGACAGCGCCGTCGCTTTCATCTGCCCGATGCGCACGGCGTAGTTCGGAGAGGTATCGACAATTTCCAGCTTCACGTAGCGGAACGCGTACCGGCGCGGCATCTCGACGATTGCAGGCAGCACGTCGATGTTGATCACCTCGTCCTGCAGCCAAGCCCGGCTGAGACCGCCGTGGTATGGGTCGAGCGGTTGCGCGACTTCGGCCGGGACTTCCCCGAAAGTCAGCTTCAGCCGGGCGGGTGAATCGACGCCGCGGCCCTCGCCCGTGATCGAAAATGAAAAGTAGCCCGTCAGATGGCGGCCGAAGTCGACGACGGCAGAGTCGCCGCGGCGCAGCAGGCGCTCGCTCAGTGCTTCGATCGGAGAGACCCGCTCGACGCGCCAGCGGAGGAACTCAGCGCTGTCGGCGACCATCTTAACGATGCCGGTCGGCGAGACGGACGTCCGATTTAGCTTGGGCTTCAACCTCTCTGCAATGGCAAGCCAGCGTTGCTCGTTCGATGAGCCAGAAGATGCGGCAAGCGCCGGAGACATCGCCGCGCAAGTCGCAGCTTTGACAAAATCACGACGATTCAAAGTAAGTGCCCCCTTCGGAAAACGCGAGCCGCTAACAGGTTGATGATAGCTGGAAGCAGCGCCTTCCTCAATCGTCGGCGGGACCGCCTTTACGGTGGAAGCGGTCAGAAAGGCGCCCGCCGATATCTACGTCCGGTCGGCCACACTTAACGGCAAGCCGCTGGAGCGCGCGTGGATTACTCACGACGAGATCGTGAACGGCGGGGTGCTGCAGTTTCGCCTGGGATCGCAGCCGAACGAAAGGTGGGGTGTTTCAGGGCTGGGAAACTCGCCGCAGTAATTCAAGGGATCTCGGCACTATCGAATCGCAAGACGAGCGACCGCCGCAGCAGCTATACTGATCCGGTGCCGCAAT
>Ga0181517_10002141_pt1 | contig 20689 bp, 12 predicted proteins | sample PEATcosm2014_Bin_31_FD_119748 | JGI IMG/M metagenome (GOLD analysis project Ga0181517, IMG submission 119748) | Peatland microbial communities from MTU Mesocosm Facility, Houghton, MI, USA - PEATcosm2014_Bin01_30_metaG | ecosystem: Environmental > Terrestrial > Soil > Wetlands > Peat | place... | reverse complement strand
TCTCGGCGGCCGGGTGTCCCTGCTCGGCAAACAGATCGCGGTATTCGTGCGTCTTCCAGGCCCCCGCTCCGTCGCCGGGAAACCGCGGAATCTCTCCGAGCGGCGCGTTAACGTGCTGGGGCGGGCGCGGAAAAACGGGCTGGCTCTGCGCGGCCTGGGCGGCAGCGCCAGGCGCAGATTGTGCGGGAGACTGAGCGAGAGCCTCACCAAGGGGCATGGCCAGAAGACACGAGCCGAACAGAAAAATGCGAATGGACGACGCCAAGAGAAGTCCCTTTCCGCAGCGAATCTGCGGGGCCAGAGGATCGCAGCTTACACGCCCCAACCCACCCTGGCCACTCCCATAGTACCGTTCCTACCTTTACCGAGTCCGGATAGTCTCAGATCCCGAAATCTCTCATATCCCATGGGAAGAAACAGCCAGGTAAACCGGGCCGAGTCCTTGCCGGCTTGCCACGACGTGCGCCAAGTCACAGGACGTTCACACTCGCCATGTGATAGCATCCCTTTTCTCAAGCGATTGACGCCGGACGGATTCATCTCCTGTTTAACTCCCCCGGCGCCGGCCCTCACCTCTATGGACGAGGATCAAGGCAGACCGGGACCTGTGGCCCTCCAATTCGGCCACCTGGACGCCCCCCAGGACGTCCGCAAGCCATCCCTGTGCCCGCCGCGCGAATCCTTACCTGCAATCAGAATCCGGATGCTTCCGGCCTCTTCCGCCACGGCGGAAGGCCTGGGATTCCTGCATCCCGACCCGCCCTCGTTCAATCAACGACACCTCGCCTTAGGAGAACACCATGAAAACGTACCAGGGAAGTGAGATCCGCAACGTAGCTGTAATGGGGCATGCGCACAGTGGGAAAACCACGTTGATTTCCGCTCTGCTGCATGCCGCGAAGATGACCCCAACCCAGGGCCGCGTAGCCGACGGAACGGCCGTCACCGCCTACGACGAAGAGGAGATCGCGCGCGGATCGACGATGCAGAATGCGGCCGCCTTTGCCGAGTGGCAGGGAGTGAAGATCAACTTCGTCGACACCCCCGGCTTTCACATGTTCACCCACGAAGCCCGTGCCGCGCTGTTGCCGGTTGAGACCGCGCTCGTCGTGGTCAATGCCCAGAACGGTGTTGAGGCCGTCACCGAGAAGATTTGGCGGTTCGCCGATGAATCCAATGTTCCTCGCGTGGTCGTCATCAACCAGATGGACCACCCCAAGGCTGGAGGAGGCGGAGGGCTGAGCGCGCTGATCGACGATCTGGTCGACCGCTGGGGCCGCAACTGTGTTCCCGTCCAGTTGCCCATCTCCGATGCCAAGGGATTTCAGGGCGTGGTGGATCTGATCACCATGCAGGCCTTCTACTACACGCCCGGCGGCGACGGCCGCGGCAAAGTCACCGGCGAGATTCCCGCCAGCCTGGCTGCCGACGCCAAGGCCCGCCACGAGGCTCTGGTGGAGCTGGTCGCCGAAGGCAAAGACGAATTGATGGAAGAGTACTTTGAGAAGGGGACCATCCCTGAGGAGCACCTGATTACCGCCCTGCATGAGGCCATTCGCGAAGACCGCATCTTCCCTGTGCTCTTCACCAGCGGCGAAACGAATGTGGCCACCGACCACCTGCTCGACTTCCTCAAGGTCTATGCGCCTGCGCCGGTCGAGCGTTTGCCCATTCCCGTGCGCGCTCCCGCTTTTGCGTCTGCCAACGGCAGCGGCGAGGCAGATCCTGCGGCAGGCACCACTTTCCGCATGATCAAGGATTCGGAACCCGCGGCACTGGTTGTCTTCAAGACCATGACCGATCCCTTTGCCGGGCGCATCTCCTTCTTCAAGGTCGTGAGCGGCATCATCAAGACCGACGCAACCGTGGAGAACTACACCCGGCGCGGCCAGGAGCGCCTGGCGCACCTTTCCGTCATGCAGGGCCGCAAAGCAGTCGAAGTGGCCGAGATCCACGCCGGCGACATCGGCGCTGTGGCCAAGTTGCGCGAAACCGTCACCGGCGACACGCTGGGAGCCAAGGGCGCCGAGGTCCAGGTGGATCTATTCCCGCTCCCCGAGCCGGCCATGACCTACGCCATCGAGCCCAAGAGCCGCGCCGACGAAGACAAGCTCGCCCCGGCCATCCACAAGCTCATGGAAGAGGACCTGCTGATCCGTTTCTTCCGCGACCCTATGACCAACGAGTTCCTGATTGCAGGCGCCGGCCAGCCGCACATTGAGGCCATCGTCAGCCGACTCAAGAAGCGCTACCACGCCGAGGTTACGCTGAAGGCGCCCAAGGTGCCCTACCGCGAGACCATCCGTGCCAAGGTCGAGGCGCCGGGACGCCACAAAAAGCAGACCGGCGGTCACGGGCAATTTGGCGACTGCAAAATCCGCATGGAGCCACAGCCCCGCGGCGCAGGCTTCGAGTTCGCCAGCGAAGTCTTCGGCGGCGCAATCCCCCGCAACTTCATCCCGGCAATCGAAAAGGGCATCGTCGAGTCCGCCGCCCGCGGATATCTCGCCGGCTTCCCGGTCGTCGACTTCAAAGCCACCGTCTACGACGGCAGCTACCACGATGTCGACTCCAACGAAATGTCCTTCAAGATGGCCGGCCGCCTGGCCTTCCGCAAGGCCATGGAAACGGCCAAGCCCTGCCTCCTCGAACCCATCATGAAGGTCGAGATCGAGGCCCCGGACGAGTTTGCCGGATCGCTGATGGGCGATCTGAACTCACGGCGCGGGCGCGTGGCCGGGATGGAGTCGAAGGGCCGGACAACGGTGATCAATGCGCAGGTTCCCATGGCCGAGATGCTCACCTACGGGACAATTCTGACCTCGATGACGCAGGGCAAGGGCAGCTACCGCATGGAGATGGACCACTACGACATCGTTCCGCAGCTGGTGGCCGACAAGATCCTCGCCAATGCCAAGCGCCCGGTGGAGGAGGAGGAAGAGTAGGCACAGAACTGCAGCGCGCCAAGAAAGCGCGCCCGGTCCCGGATTCACGTTTGACTTGGGCGCGCCTTTTTAGCGGCTTGCAATAGAAAGCGCATCCATGTATCAGGTAGTGATCGATACAAATGTCCTGGTGACCGCGTTGCGTTCTCGACTTGGCGCATCCTATCTTCTGCTGAGCCATCTGGGCAGTGCCAAATGGCGTCCGAATCTGACCGTCGCGCTTGCCTTGGAATACGAGGCCATTCTAAAGTGAGAGATTCGTTCCTTTGGCCTCGTGGATGCGGATATCGACGACGTGCTCGACGGCATCTTGTCGCAAGGAGCCCTGCATCGCCAATACTTCCTTTGGCGTCCCCTCGCTGCGGACCCAAATGACGACCTTGTTCTGGAAGCCGCCATCGCCAGCAGCAGCGACTTCATTCTCACCTACAACAAGCGCGATATGGCCGCCAGCCGGGAGTTCGGAATTCAATGTCTTACACCCAGAGAATTCCTTATACTGGTAGGAGAGTTGCCATGAAGAGCATTCACATCCCGGATGACGTCTACCAGCGGGACGCCGAAATGGCCGAGCAAGATCAGGTCTCGGTCGACAGGTTGGTAGCGGCTCTCGTTCAGGAGCATGCCCGCGAGTGGTCACGGCTGCGCGGGCGCGCCAATGCAGGCTCCGCGGAGAAGTTGAGGTCCGTACTCGCCAAGGTCAGCGACAGCCAGCCGGAAGCTTTCGACCGCTTGTAGAGCGCGTCGCTGCGGGGAAAAGGCGGCTACAGGCTACACTTGGTCCCTACTTCTGCGCCACGGCCGTCACCGAACTCAGCGGAATCTCCAGCGTGCCCACCTTGGCCGAACTCTGGTCGTAGAGCCCAATGCGCAGCCAGTACTGCCCTTTCGGCACCTCAATCTGACTGCTGAAGAGCAGTCCCGTCTTCTTATAGATCTCCCATATCTGGGGTTTGATCGCTAGCGCGGCTTGCGTGTCTTTTCGGCTGACAATGTTCCCGTAGCGGTCGTAGGCCAGGATGGAGAGACTCAGCGCTCCTTTGTGCTGCCCGTCTGCGTCCATGTCAAACGTCAGGTCGCTCAGGTCGATGGCGAAATCCACTTTGTAGCGAACTGGCAAAGCCTTTTTGGGCGTCGGATTCGTTGTTGGCGTCGAGTCGGCCGGCGGCGCTGGATTGGCTGTTGGGGGCGGCGTAGCCTGGCTCGTACCGGGCGCCTGTGCCTCCGGAAGGGGCTTGACCAGGACTTTGAAGAGGATCTGCTGTGACTGCGGCATAGCCAGATCCATGAAAGGGATGAGCGGATCGACAGCGCCGGGATTCTGTGCGGCAAGTCTCTTGACCTCCTGGGCGCGCGTTATGAGCGCAGAGCCCGGCAGCGAAGCATCGGTTGCGGGGTAGCCTCGTCGGAAGGAGAGGTTATAGTGTCCGCCGGAGACCTTCACATCGATCTTGCGAAATGTCCCGTCCATCTTCTGGTCGGTGGGCGCATAGGAGAGGGTGTAGAAGTCGGCGCTCGAAGATGTAACGTCGTCAATGATCTGGGCGAAACCATTGGACCCCACATAGGCCTTTCCGCCCGTTTCCTTCGCCATTTCCTCCTCGGTATATCGCGCCGTGGCGCGGTCGGAGTCTTCCTGCTGAAGACCTCCCACTTGTGAACCAGGCGCGTTGCCCCCGCCCCTGCCATTGGGCGCACTGTCAACGCCCATGATCTGGTACGGCGCTGAGGTTGAGGTCGGCAGCTGGTTGTCAGCCTGGTAAAAGCTTGCTGTGTCCGTTCCTCGCGCATCCACGGGGTAAAGAGCCACGCGCGCGGCGGAGAGCATCGCCATCGTCTTTGCAAGTTCGCCGGAACGCTGCGGGTCCACGTTGGATCCCGACATGCTGCCTCCGTTCGGCGTGACCAAAGGGAACGACTCGGAAAACCAGATCACGTTCTTGCGTCCAGGAAAGCCGGTCAGGAACGTGGCCAGCCGCTGCATGTTTTCGCAGGTGAGCAACACACGGTCGGTGGTGCGGGAAGCATCGTTCTCGCCGAGGAAGGTCGAGAGTGCAGAAATCATGCCCGCGGATGCAGCGGAAGCAGTTGCACCTCCCGCCGTAGACACGGTCTGGCTCATCATTCCTATCAGATTCGCGTTGGCGTTGCTCTCCGACTGGCTCTGGATCATTACCGAGGGCTGAACCTCGTTGTTCTGCTTGACATTGAGAGCGGCCAGCAGCAGCGTGGGGTCGTCGGTAAATCCCTGCACAAAATGCAGGCCCAGTCCCATGGTGAAGATGGCCATGCGGGAGCCAGGCTTCGCCGACTTGAGGAACTTCAGGGCTTGTTTGTGAACCAGAGACTGGTTCTCCATGCGCGTATTGAGCGAGTCAAGCAGCAGCAGGTTGACGGCAGGGGGATCAGGGAATGGAGAGAAGTTCGAAAAGACATTGGGAGGCAGCTTGGGCATCTCTTTGGGTGCGCCCTGCGGAGCGCCGGTGTGCTCTTCAAAGAAGGAGATGGTTTGAGGCTTGCCCTGCTCGTTGACGGTGAAAGCGCTCTGCTTCAGACCCTTGACCGGTGCTCCACTGCGGTCTGTAACCAGGACATCGACGAGCACGGCACGCGAAGTGATGTGCAAAGTCGCTTCAGGAGCGGCGGCCGCCGGCTGGTTGGTCTGAGAGCTGAGCGGAATTGCAAATGAAATCGCCGCCAGGGCGATCGGACACAAGATACGTTTCACTTAAATCTCCCCTTCTGATTAGACGGTGGAGGCCCATCCAAAGTTGGGGCACACGCCGGCCCATTCATGCGGGCCCTACCGCGACACAATCTTTGCGTCGCCGTAGAGCGTCTTCAACGCCAGTGCTGTTGCGTCGTCTACCGGCGCTGCGAGCGGGGCCAGCTCGAACCACGACCAACTGGGATCCTGGCTGAGAGACGCTGGATCGGGCACCCCCGCTGCAATCGCCACTCCAATCGGCTTGTCTCCGGCAAGCCTCCTCAGCATGGCAGCAGCACGGACCAGCATTGCCGCAAATGGGAACTGAGGGTTAGGCCTGTTGACCGCGACGGATACAGCGTCCACGTAAAGGAGCCCTGGGAAGTAATCCGCCGCGGGGCCATTGGCCTGGGGCCCGAACCCACCCGGCGCGGCCTGCCATCCCCAAATCACATTCTTCACGTGGTCCTGGTTCACGAGCCGGTCAAAGAGCATGCGATAGAGCGCGGCGCTGCCGTGGATGCCCGGCCGGTTGGCCCACCAGAATTGCTTTCCATTCGCTTCGGGATAGGGCGTGAAGAGCACTGCGACGCCCTGGGAGTCGAACCGCTTGAGCAGTCCCGCCATCTCGTCCGCGTGGGCCGCCCAACGCTGGTTCAAATGCGTGCCCGGAGTCAGCAGCTCTCTCCACTCGAAGTCGGTTAACTGCCGCTTTAGCCCATTGGAACCGGCAGCGCCTGGTCCAGAAGTGTTCGGTCCGCTCATGTTGGGCCCGGCGCCACCCTCATCCGCTGGATTCTGTGCATGCCATGTCAGGCTCACTATGGAACCAGCCTTCGCCCGGCTCACTGCAGCGTCGAGAACCGCCTGGCCGTGCACCGGGTCTAGCTCGGCGGCGTAGAGTGCGGGCTGCTTCCCGGTCGTTTGCGCGACCAGCTCGCTGGCAGCGGTCGGAGCCGCCGCGTCATTCTGCTGTCCGCTCAGGATTTGCGTGCCCTGCGCGGCATGCAGCCTTTCGAGAAGCGCTTTTGCCGCCGCCGACGCCTGCGGTGTCGCTGGCGCGATTGCCGGCGCCGCCGGTGCGCTCGCAACCGGAACAAACGGTGGGTCACCGCGGTTGAGCATGTTGGGAGCGTGGTAGACAGCCTGAAGCTGATCAAGCGGGTTCGCCTGTTCCATCTCGCTCCAGACCATGAAGTAGGCCCAGCGCGGCTGCTTCGCCAAGACGTCGAGCGACGGCATGGCGCCCACTTCTCCCAGCGCGACCGGCTTGTCCCCGGCAATCGAAAGCATGGTGTCGTAGTAGCTCTGCAGGAACTCGCCGTAGATGTCGATGGTCACCACATCCACGTACTGCGCGCCGGGGTAAAAGTCGGCGAGCTTGCCTGCATTGGGGCTGGGACGGTCAGTGTTCCACACCCAGATCAGATTGTTCAGATGGTGCACGTGGACAAACCGGTCGAAGATCTGCCGATAGAGAGCCGCTGATCCCTTCTCGCCAGGCCGCCCGCCCCACCAGAACCAGTTGCCGTTCATCTCGTGATAGGGCCGGAAGAGAACCGGCACTCCGGCATCCTGGAGTTGCTTCAGGTAGCCGGCCACAACGTCGACCTGTTCAATCCAGCGTTTGTTGATTTCGGTGCCGGGGGTCAACAGCTCGTTCCACTCAAAGTCTGTCAGCTTGCCCTGCACGCTGTCGCGAAAGGTCACCGGCTCGTCGTCGGTGGGGCGCACCTCGTGCCAGCAGAGAGCGATCACCGCGCCGTTGCGATACTGCCGCTTCGCTTCTTCGATCATCGCCGGCCGGCCAAGGACTGAGTCCTTGTCCTCTCCGCCGGCGAATCCAAAATCCGATCCGAAGACCGCGGGAAACTTGCCCGTCAGGTCATAGATGCGATCGGACCAGCGCGAAAGATGGTTGGGGAAGTTGTGCTGGCCAGTCAGGGTGTAGTGGCCGCTGATTGCATCGATGCGCTTCAGCAACTCCCGCGCCTCCGGCGTTGCGTCAGGATTGACGGGCGCGGCACTGGGTTGCGGGAGTGGAGCGGCCGACCCGGCCTGTGCCTGGATTTTCGTGAATCCGACACCAAAAACCAAGACCATAAAAGCAGCGATAACTGCGAGCTTCATGGAGCGTTTCCTCTCTTATCGAAGCGGTCTGCACTTTCCTACGACGGCAAGTCGGGCCATCCGTTGGCCGGGCCCCTTTTCACGGGGGCTCACAGGCGTATGGAAGGGCAAATCGCGGCAGATTCCTGACGATGGGAACGCTATCACAAGGCAGGCCCGCTCCGCCATGATGGGCGAAAGCGAGACTCGCAGTTGGACAAGGGAGATGAGCAGGCACAGCAGGGGAGAGTCGCTGTAGTTGTATTCCAGGCTTAATTACGCGCCTACGCGTCGCCCGACGAGGTCTCGCCCTCTGCGCTGCGCAGATGCCGGGCCAGCGACCACTTCAGGTCGTCGATGCCCTGACCGGTGACTGCGGAGATGGCGTGGAACTCGAGCTTGCGGCGCTTGGCGTGGGCAGCGAGCTTCTTCAGCTTCTCCGGATTGGCGGCGTCGATCTTGGTGGCGCAAACGATCATCGGTTTCTCGGCCAGCGGGCTCTCGTCCCCGGCATTCGAGAAGCTGGCCAACTCCTTGTTGATTACCTTGAAGTCTTCAACAGCGTCTGGCCGCCCCGAAGCATCCGACACATCCACCAGGTGCACCAGCAGTTTGGTGCGCTCGATGTGGCGCAGAAATTGGGTGCCGAGGCCCGAGCCCAGATGCGCGCCCTCAATCAATCCCGGCACATCGGCCACCACGTAGGACTGCTGGTCGGGCTCTTCGCCCACCGTCACCACGCCCAGGTTGGGCTCAAGGGTGGTGAAAGGATAGTCGGCGATCTTGGGTCTTGCGGCGGAGATCACCGAGATCAGCGTCGACTTGCCTGCGTTCGGATAGCCAACCAGCCCCACATCGGCCAGCAGCTTCAATTCCAGTCGATAGGTGCGCTCCTCGCCGGGCCGGCCGAGCTCGTGCTCCCGGGGAGCCTGATGGGTGCTCGTGGCAAAGTGCTGGTTGCCGCGTCCGCCACGGCCGCCCTTGGCAATCACCAACCGCTCGCCCGGCATCCAGAAGTCGTGGACCAGCTCGCCGGTCTCCTGGTCGTAGAGCGCGGTGCCCACGGGCACTTTGAGCGTTGCCGATTCGCCGTCAAATCCGGAGCAGTTTGAGCCCATGCCGTGCTGGCCGCGCTGCCCCTTGTGCTCCGGGTTGTAGCGGAAGTGGATGAGCGTGTTGTGGCTCTGCGAGGCCTCCATCACCACGTCGCCGCCCCGCCCGCCGTCGCCGCCCGAGGGACCTCCGCGGGGGACAAACTTTTCCCGCCGGAAGGCCATGCAGCCGTTGCCGCCGTCGCCGGCCTTCACTCGAATTTTGGCTTCATCGATGAACATGGGGGATGGGGAATCCTGGGTGAATCGTGGGCCGTCAGTCACGGTCAGCCGGAGCCCGCGCAGCACGGGCAGCACTAAAACCTCGGGCACGTCTTCTCAGTTTACCGGATTGGGCATAGAATCGCTGGCAAGTGGCGATTCGGGAATTCCCCTCTGGAATTCTCGAGACGGTGGCCTGTCCTATCGCACCGTCCGCGCTGAGTCTGCCGTGAGAGCGGGCCGGCGATCCTCGAATGCAAACTTTCTCCCAGATTCTGCGCGTGAGCAGGGATCTGGATGACAGGCTGGACCAAAACCCGCGCCAAAACTCGCTCCAAATCCCTGTCCAAATCCTGGGTCAAACCTCGGAGCGTGGCTCTGGCGGTACTGCTCGCGGCTGCGGTCGATTTCACGGCACTGGCGCAGGCTCCGGCGGTTGACTCTCCAAAGCCTGTCAGTTCTCAGGCAGGGCCCCCGCTCGGAGCCCTCAGCGGGAAATTAACGGATTTGCATTCGACGCCGCTCGACGGTGCCACCGTCGTGCTGCGGAACACGGCGACGGGCGCAGTGGCCCGCACTGTCACCCAAAAGAATGGCGCCTACCGCTTCACAGGCCTCCCGGCAGGGGAATACACGCTCGTCGCCGAGAGCAAACGCCTCGGCCAGGGCTCCCTTGAGGGGATCCTTGTGTCGCCTGGAACAGAAGCCCGCGTCCAGACCGCGATGGACTTCGCATTCTCTGTTGCGCAACCGGCGGAGGCGGCCGGGAGCCTCGCGATCCGCTCTGTGGCCGCTACCGGCGTCTCATCGGCCCAGACAATCCCTTGGCATGCGAAAGCAAGCGCTCCTACAGCTCAGTCAATCTCCTCAGCTGCCCACCTACACACCGAGGCGGTTGCGGTTGGGGCCTCCGTGGTACCCACGCCTGTCAGCCATTTGAATCTGGTTGGTCGTCTGGAGCCGGCCGGGAGTCGGCTGAGTCTCGCGCCACCGATTGAAAGCGTCGCGTTTCCATCCACCCTCTCCGGCGAGCCGCTGGAGAGCTTCGCGCCCCCATCCCGCCAATTCACAGGCCCCGTGCGTGAAGCACCGTCGTTGGAGACCGCCCTGGTTGTCTCAGTTCTTCCCTCAGAAATTGCGCTCTCGCTGGAGTTGGCCGCGAGGCCTGCCTCAAACCCCATCGTGGTCGCGTCGGTCGCTGCACGGGCTCCTGAAGGCTTGCCGGCGCCGACGCTGCGGGCGACCGCGGTCCTGCCAATGCCCCTGCACGGGGAGTGGGCGCTTGAGGTCGTGAAGGGCCTTGCGCTGAGCCACGCCGCTGCGCAGATGGCCCTGGCCGAGGCACGCCTCAGAGAACTCCAGGCTTCTCGCCAGCACGTAGACCCCGTGACCCCGGTGGTGGCAACCACCCTGACGGCGGAGCAGATTCAGTCCCTTCCAATTGCCGGCCGCAAGTGGCAGAACTTCGTGCTCGATACGCCCACGGCCTCTGCCCAGTCTCCAGGCGCCGCTCCCGCTGCGCAGCAGGGCAATGGGACCAGTCCGCCGGAAACCACAATCGACGGGGTATCCACGCGGCTGGCCTTTGGTGCGGCCTCGGGCTCTGGGCATGGCTCGGGTGGTTCGGGCTCGGCCGACGGAAACCCATCCCCGGGAATGGCCCAGCCCTGGGCAAGCGGACACGGACTCCAGGTGGCCGAGGCGGCCATTCGCGCGGTGGAGACAGCCGCGGGCAGCGCTGAGGCTGAAGGCGCTCGCGCTGCGGGCGGGCAAGTCAGCGTGACCACCCAGCAAGGCACCGCGGGCTTTCACGGACAGGCCTTCCTGTTCGATCGAGGGAACACCTGGGGAGCGCAGAATCCGTTCACGCAATGGATAAAGGAAACCGCTCCGGCCACGGCGACCACCGTTCCGGTCTTTGGCAATGGTCCGAACGGAACGCCGGAGTCTTATACGCCGCCGGACCACGAGATCGTCTGGGGACTCGGCGCGGGGAGCGAGTGGGAAAAGCGAAAGCTGTTCTGGTTCGCCGCGCTGGACAGCTACCAGAGGAACGACCCGGGAGTTGCAACGGTGAAACATCCCTACCTTGTTGAGACTGCGAGCCGATGCACGATTGGCCCCTGTACCGAAACGACCGGATTCTTTGCTCAGCCCTCCAACGACCAGATGCAAGTGTTGAGCGCACGCCTGGGGCTCCCTGCCGCGAACCCGGTTCCCGAGGGGCTGGCGGCCTATTCGCAGATGTTGGAGTCGCTGGCCGGGCTGCTTGGCCCCGCGCCGCGCACCGCATCGCAATGGGTCGGATTTGCACGCGTGGATTGGCAGGCGGCCGAGCGCCACCGGTTCACACTTGAGGCCATCGGCGCGCACTGGGACTCGCCCGGCGGAGGGCTGACCCGCGTCTCGGAGAATTTTGGAAACCACAGTTTCGGAAACAGCGTGGCCAGCGAGGAGTTGCTGATGGCGCGGTGGGAGGCCTTTCTCACCTCCAATCTTCTGGCAGTTACGCAGGCTTCCACTGGGCGCAACATTCTGGACACCCACGCCGAGACTCCATCGACCTTCGAGCAGACGCTTCTCGGGCCGAACGCTTATGGGCAGTTGCCGGAGATCGTCGTGGACAATCGCTACGGATTCACCATCGGCAATCCCGCGCGCTTCGGCCGGGGAAGCTATCCCGATGAAAGGCTGGAGGGCGTAAAGCAGAGCCTCGACTGGGTGCGAGGCTCGCTGCTGGTCAAAGCCGGCTTCGAGCTGGCCCACAATGCCGATACCACGACCATGCTGCGCAACCAGACCGGGACGTATACCTACTCCAATGTCGAGAACTTCGTCTCCGATGCGCTGGCGTTCCAAACGTTCGGATTGGCGGGCGAGCTGAACCCCGCCGACCAGCACAACTGCGACCAGACCGGAAAAGTGTGGACCGATTCCGGCGGCAACCTTCGCGGCCTCGGCTACCTGCCCTGTTACTCCTCCTACTCCCAGGTGATTGGCCCATCCGGGTGGCGGATGAGCACCAACGACTGGGCCGGCTTTGTCACGGCGCAATGGCAGCCGGCCAAACGAGTCGTCCTCTCCGCCGGGCTGCGCTGGGAGCGGGAGCAAATGCCGCCTCCCATTGCCACAGTCAACAATCCCGAGCTGCCGCTCACTGAGAGATTGCCTTCGCTCGGCAACAACTGGGGGCCGCGCGTTAGCCTGGCCATGGGTAGCGGCGAGAGTCATTGGCCCGTTCTGCGGCTTGGCTACGGCATGTACTTCTCTCGAACGCCCAACCAGGTGATCGAGACGGCGCTTTCGCAGACGGGCTCTTTCAACGGCGACCTGAACTTCTTCCTGCGCCCGACCGATAACCTCAACCAGGGCGGCGCACCCCCGTTTCCCTATGTCCTGGCCGGCACGCCGGGGAGCGTCGTCAAGCCGGGCGCTGTGGAGTTTGCCCCTCAGTTCCACAACCCGGAGATTCACCAGGCGGTGGCAGCCCTCGAAGAATCGCTGCCCGGGCATATTCAGGTCACGGCCAGCGCGCTGCTTAGCCTCGGACGCCGGCTGCCCGTCCCCATCGACGCCAATATCGATACCAATCCCGCAGACACTGGGAGCATCACCTATGACGTGTGTGACGAGATTGCCCCAGCCCCCAACGGTGGCGCCTGTGGCAACCTCGGGCTCGGCCCCATCAAAGCCTCGCAGATCACTGTTCCCTTCTACGCTTCCTGGCCCACGTCGGACGGATCTCAGGGATGGCTTAACCCCAACTACCAAGGGATCGACCAGATCGCAAGCAAAGCCAATTCGACCTATGAGGCGGCCGTGTTGAAAGTTGTCCGCTATGGCCGCCGCGGATTGAGCCTGCGCGCCCACTACACCTATTCGCACGCCATGGACTGGAACCCCAACGTGAGCCCGCTGGATCCAGCGGCGGACTTCAGGCAGGAGTACGGCACCAGCGATCTGGACGTGCGCCACTCGGCCGCTGTCATGGCCGCCTATGAGGCCCCGTGGAAGCTGCACGACCTCGCCGGAAAGCTCGGCAACGGCTGGTTGCTCTCAGCAATTGCGGACTTCCGCAGCGGCTTGCCCTATACCATGCGCGTTTCGGGCTCACTGCCCGAATGCGGCGGATATGCAGGTTCCTGTACTCCGCCGCAATCTTTGGGAGTAAATGTGACCACCGGCGAAAACATCGAAGGGCTCAGGCCGGGCATGCTCGGCTCCGGCGGCGACAACCGCGTATCTGGCCTCGGCAACGACGGCCACACCTACAACATTGGCCGCAATACCTACCGCTATCCGGCCACTTGGAAGGTCGATCTGCGCCTGGAAAAGAGCTTCGGTTTGGGACAGATGCGAAAGCTGGAACTGCTGGCCGAAAGCTTCAACCTGTTCAATCACCAGAATGTGACCGAGATTGAGACCACCGGCTATTACATGGAGTCAGGTACTACTACATCCCCGCCGACGCTGAACTTTCTGACCGGGTTAAAGACAAACACAACCGCCTTCGGCCAACCCTTGAACATTAATGCGACAGACTTCTATCGCGAGCGGCAAATCCAGTTCGGGATGCGCATGCGTTTTTAGTTATCTTGATGAGATTCGTCTAACCGAAACTCACAACATGTTGTTCTGTGAGTGCATCGTCGTTCCAAGAGGTCCGCATCAACCGGGACGAAGCGGTTAGGAGAGACCAAGAAGGAAAACCTGGCCGAAGAATTCCTTAGGGCGAGCAAGAGAAGGCGGAGGCCTGACCTTGAGGTCAGTGGGGTACAGCGTGGCAGTCGGCGGGCGAAATCCGGGCGCCTTATCGGCGCAGGCCGCCGGCAAGGGCGATGGGCGCGATCGTCGAGCCGCCGATCGATACGACCTCAACAACGTCGCCGGCAGCCTGATCCACAAGGGGACCAGAATTCCGTGCTTGATGGTCGATATCAGTCTCACCGGCTGCTGCGTCAGCACCCCTGAGCCGTTCACGGCCGGGTCCCTGGAAACAGTAAAGGTCGTCTTCCCCATCTTTGAAATGGTCCTCAGCATCTGGGGCGTTACGCAGTGGGTGCGAGGAGACCACCTTCTTGGAATCCAGTTTCGTCATCCCACCGCTCGATCCAAAAACCAGTTGGCTGGCCTGCTCACCTGTCTGATCGACAAAAGCGCAGCGGAAGTCGTGAAAAAGGCGATGGCGGAGATTGTCGCCGATCCGAGCGAAAACCCGATTCTTCAACTCGAACATCCGCCTGCCCCGGCATCCAGTCCCGAACCGGAGCCCGAATTGGAGCCGGTGGAGGTCGCCGTGGAATCCGCCGCGTCTCACGTCGAGCCGCACGCCGCTCCCCACCGGCCTACGCTCAGGGGCGAGGAAAAAGTTCTTAGCATGGAAGCCGGAGATTCGCCCGCAACCCTCACGTTACCCGGCGACGACAGCGTTCTCGGGGGAGATATTGTCGACCTGAGCCTGACCGGCTGCCTGATGCGCCTGTCGCGCCTGCACTCAGTGCGGCTCAAGGCACAAGCCGAGGTGATCTTTCATGTGCAGGGGTTGCCCTTCCGTCTCGCCGGCGTCACGCGGGAGATGCATGACAAGCGGACCCTCGAGATACAGTTTAATCAGATGAGCAGGCGCAGCCGGGACGATCTGAACCAGGTAATCACCGAGCTGGTCGAGCGCGGCAATCGCGGCAAGACTTCCTGACTGCTAACGTGCCTGCGCCTTGCCGATGCATTCCGGATCGGCAACCAGGGTCGTGCCGTTGAGCCGGAAGCACACCGCGCCATGGATATCCGTCCGAAGCGTGCGGACATGCGCGTCCTGCAGTTCCTTGAGCACTTCCTCGCGGGGGTGATGGTATCGGTTGTGCAATCCGCATGAGATGACGGCCCACTGTGGCGCGACACGGGCAAGAAGCGCAGGCCGCGTCGAAGTCAAGCTGCCGTGATGGCCAACTTTCAGTAGCGTACTTTCCAATCCCGGTTCTGCCAGCATCGCTTCCTCAATCGGAGCTTCCGCATCGCCTTCCAGCAGAACCGACGTGCTGCCGTAGGCGACGTGAAGCACCAGTGAGTCGTCGTTCATCGCCTCTGGACCGGGTTCGTAATCTTTCATCGGCGCAAGAACGGCGACGCTTGTGTCCGCGAACGCAAATGCATCTCCTTCGCGCATGGAACGAATTGGTATATGCAGTTCCGCCGCTTCGTCCAGCAAGCGGATGTAGGCTGCAGAGCGCGGGTTCTTGCCCACCCAAAACTCCGCCGGATGAAAGTTGCGCAGGATGGCAGGGAGGCCACCCATATGGTCGGAGTGTCCATGGGTCAGCGCCACAGCATCCAGGTGGCGAATGCCGCGCGACCAAAGCACCTCGGAAACCACCTCTTCCCCAATGTCGAAATCCTGCGACGGCATCCGTGGACCGCCGCCGAACCCGCCGCCATCGATAAGGAGCGTGTGCCCGCTGGGCGTAATCAGCAGAATCGAGTCACCTTGCCCGACATCGATGGCCTCCACCAGAAGCGCGTCGTGCGGGTGGTCAATCGCGCGCGGAACTATGGCCACCGCCGCCGCAAGAAGCAAAGAAATCCACGCGAGCCTCGGGGGCGTTCTGCTGGAGCGCGCAAGCAGAATCGAAATCCCTAGAAGCACGCAGAAGGCAAGGCTCTGCCAAAGCAGCGGCCCGGGAATCCGAAAGTCCGCAGACGCAAACGAGCCGAACCAGTGGACCATCCCGATGCTCAAGTGCATCACGAGAGCGACGCCGACCGCTGGGACCACGCCGGCAGAAGGCCAGATGGCCAGAATGAGAACAGTGACCAGGGCTGCGGGAATGAGCACAACGAGCAGCGGGACGATCAGGACATTTACAGGCAAAGCAGTCAAAGTGATCCGATGGAAATACATCGCCATGGGAAGCGTCATCGCCAGCTCGATCACCAGGGAAATCACCAACAGTTGGAAACATCGGAGACAGAATCGGACCATCCAAGGAAAAACAACCCACCCGACCACACGATGGGTTCCCGACTCAATCAGGCCGGCGAAGTAGCGAAGCGTAGCGCGATATTCGATCAGGTTCTGCGGCAGCGACTGATCGACTTCTTCCCATTCCAGAGCCCTCGACGCCCTCAGCAGCGGGTTGACGCGAGCCTGAAGCAGCGGGCTTGCAATGCCGGCAATCGCTACCACAGCAACGATTGTCATCTGCAGGCTTGAGTCGAATAAGCTGCGCGGGCTTTCGGCCAACAGCACCAGCACGGCAAACCCGATCGTGTTGAGCGGCGAGCGCTCGCGATAAATCAGCCGGCCAATCAGGTAGAGCGTGACCATCCAGAGCGACCGCTGGACCGGCGTCGCAAACCCGGTAAACAGCGCGTAGGCAAACGACGCCGCGATCGTGGCAATCGTCGCGGGTACACGGGGCAGCCGCAGCCGCCGCGCCGCCCAGAACAGGCAGCCGGCCACGATGGCCAGGTGCAGGCCGGAAACGACCAGCATATGAAACGAGCCGGTTCGTTCGAAGCCCACCCGCAGCGACTGAGAGAGGAAAGTGCGGTCGCCGGTAATCATTGCGGCCAGGATGATCGCATCGTCTTCTGAGAGCCGAAGCATCGCGGGCAGCGCCTGCATCGCCGCGGGCAGGGCAAGAATGCGCTGAGCGATCGCGTGCTGCAATGCCCTTAGGCGGCAGGAAATCAAGAGCTCATTCGATCGGGACAGTCTTTCCACGCGGTCCACTTTCACATGGCCTGTAGCTGTGATGCCCTGGTCGAGCAGATAGTCCTGTCGGCTCCATACGTTGGGGTCGTGATAGACATCGGGCAGGCTCAGGCGAAGAACTGCGCGAATCCGGTCGCCGCATGCAAAGGGAACAACCGGCGCTGGATAGTACTCCGGCCAGCTCACATGCATGCGGACGCCGCCCGCCATCGGAGCCTGAATATCTTCACTGTCCGTGACCACCTCCACGGTCCAGACGCGCAGGTCCAGCGATTGCGAGGGGCTGTCGATCGGTTGCGAACGGCCTTCGACGTCGGGCGCAGGAGCTTCAGGATTGTGCTCGTTGACGATTGCCTCGGCTTCATTCCGGAGAGGGCCGGCGTCAACAACCGTGCCTTCCACTGAGCGGAGCAGTCCATCGGAAGCAGCGGCAAGCTGGGGCGCGGGAGCGGGATGCGGCTCCATTTCAGCGCACCAGGCGCCCAGCAGCAGACCCATGGCTGCCAGGGGTACCCATGCGATGCGTTGCGCCCGAAAGGCGGCAACCGCGCAGAGCAATGCGATGGGTGCGAGAGCCAGAAGAACCCAACTCGGACGCAAATAAATGAACTGCGTGGCCGCGATTCCCAAGGCAAAGAGCCACGCCGCATGGAACAGAGGAATCGACGTTCGCTCAGAACTGCGCTCGCCCATAGCTTCTGGATCGCCAGGTCGAGCCGGATCGGCGGCAGGCGAGAGACGGGCGGAGATCGGCCGGGAGGCGTCCATCGGACTCACGCACCGCAGACTGTCGATTGGGAAAAGGACTCAGGAGTGATGCAGTTTGACTATTGACTCAAGATGATAGGTTTGCGGGAACAAATCCGCAAGAGCGATGGAATCGATCGAGTAGCCTGCCCCAAGCAATGCCCGCAGATCGCGCCCGAGCGTGGCCGGATCGCAGGAGACATAGACGATTGTGTCCGGCGCGAACTGGCCAAGCAGAGCGGTCACTTCAGGGCCGAGGCCGGTGCGCGGCGGGTCGACGATTACAAGCTCCGGCTTCTCAAAAGCGCTCGCCAGCTTGCCTGGCTGAACGGCACGACGAAGAAACTCGAGCGTTGTGGCTCGAACCGCCGATCCTCCCGTCCCTTCGAGGTTTGCTTCCAGCGGGGCGAGGGCCGCGGGGGCCGATTCCACGGCAACCACCTTCGCAAAGCTTTTCGTCAGTTGCCGCGCGAAGAGTCCGACTCCTGCGAACAGGTCCAACGCGACGGCCCCTTTGTGCTTCGCGACGACTCGATCGATCAGCGTGTCGATCAGCCATCGATTCACCTGAAAGAAGGCTCCCTGATCGACTCGATAGTCGAATCCTCCGGCTTGATACTCGATCGATGAATCGCCCCATTGAGCAAAGCTCCGCGCGGGCCCGTGCCCGCTAGCCTCCTCCACAACCTCCACTCCCTTAAGCGCGGGGATTCGCTCAGCGAGGTCGCGGAAGATTGGTTCGAGTCCTCGCTGGGAAGGGTTCCCGTCTGTGCCTTCCGTAAACAGCGTTACCAGCATCGCGGACTCGTCGCAGTTGCAAAAGAGGGAAACCTCGTTCAGGCGGAGCGGTGGGCGCGCAGTGCGGCAGACATCGGCGATCATCTCCGCGGCAGAGACCAGCGCGGGCGCGGCAATGGGGCACTCTGAGATCGGAACGATCGCGTGCGAGCGCCGGCCGCGATAGCCGGGATTGCCCTTTGCATCAACACCTAGCCGGATGCGGTTGCGGTAGGCCCAGGGGTTGGCCGCGAGCAGATCGATGCTATCGGTGGGCGTCACGCCACCGCGCGCAAGCGTCTCGCGGAGAATCGACTCCTTCATTGCGAGCTGCGCCTCGTAGAGGGCGTGCTGATAGCTGCAGCCGCCGCAGACGCCGAAGTGCTGGCATGAGGGTGTGGTTCGATCCGCGGAGAGAAGCACTGTCTCCGCCGGCTCCGCCACCGAATAGCTCTTCTTCTCTTCGGTGATGCGCACGCGCACCTGCTCTCCTGGAAGAGTCAGCGGCACAAACACGGCCTTGCCTTCGAGCCTCGCCAGGAACTGCCCGCCGTAAAGTGCCTTCGTAATCTCGACCAGGTGCGGCGTCGCATCGGGGACGGCCCTCGGCTTCGCAGCGTTAGGCCGCAGCTTGTCCGCGAAGTGTCGTTTGCCCTTGCTCATTGCTGGCTCATGTAGAACAGGCTCAGCCGTGGCAGGTTGTAGTGCACCAGCAGTTGCTTCTGCACAAACTGGTGCTCCACCTGCCGCAACTGCACAGCGCCCATGCGCGCGCGATAGGGAGCGAGTTCCCGCGCGGCGTGCTCTTTCAGCCCAACCAACAATTCCTCCGGCGCGGCTGCGGTCAGGGCCGCAAAGAGCTTTTCTTCCAGCACAGTGAGCGTCCGCTCCAAAGCTTCGAGATCGTTGGCCTGCGGGCTCTCGCTTGTGGCCGCGCGGACATCCGCTGCCAGCTCGCGCAGCCGTGCCGCCGTCGCGCCACACGCCTCTTCAGCCACAATCGCCGCCTCCAGCGCGGTTGCCGCAGCCTCAAGATGAATTGCCACACGTTCGTGCTCGAAGCCTGATTCGCGCGGCTCCGACGTTGCGGCCGCGCTCCCTGTCGCGCTCCCTGCCGCCGCTTCGCGCAGCTCCTCGGCCGCCTGCATCACGGCCTGCGCGCACCAGGCCAGTCCGTTGATACGGCGCATGCGGCCCTTTTTCTGTCGCGCCTCATACTTGTCAAACGCCGAATCAATACCGCGCAGCACCGATTCAAGCGGGACCCCTGCCTCGCGCCAAGTTTCAATCAGCGCCCAGTCCAGCGTCGAGAGCAACAGAAGCGCGCCGCGCCGCTGCTGAAAGCGGTCCTCAATCTCCGTGAAGTAATTGAAGTAGTTGAGCACGGTCTCTGCGGTGACCTTCTCTCATTGACCCTTGAATAAGTCGCGGCGTGAACAAGCCGCTGCAAAAGTGGGCAAATCGACGCCTCTTTCAATTTCAAGGAAACACGAATACGGGGCTCACAAACTTACTGTCGGGAGTGTCATTCGTCGCCATCGATTCCGAGCTTGCCCAGACTTCAAGCACAATTCGCAAGCGTTCCCCCTTGCGAATGCCAAAGAAGTCTTGGTCAATTCCAAAACGAAAGGACGCCTCTTTTCCTGGCGAAATAACTAACGGCTTCCAGTATTCCTTGGAAAGAAAACCCAGGACGGCTCCAGGGTGCCGAGACTTTGCAAAGTACCATTTCCTCCCGTCGAAGCGTTGAACATGAGCAACGCACGGGGATGGTTTTTCATCTTCAACGTGACCGCAAACGGGAATCACCAGTTGCTTGTCTGCCGCTTGCACATCGAACTCCACCGAAATACTGGCGTATGGCTCGACATCTACGATTCCGGCTCTTGTTTGCTGAGCCGTTTGGCCGACGGCGGCCAAAGAAATGCAGAAGCAGAGCACGCTTCCAGCAATCATGGAGAAGATGCCGATTCGCATAGTCATCCCTACCGCGGCCGGGAGCGCGTGCGCGGGGCGCGGTTGCGCTCGAAGAGAATCAGCAATCCGTCGAGCGTGAGCATGTCGTCGATCTCTTTGATATAGCGGGAGTCGCCGGAGATCTGCCGTGCAAGCCCGCCGGTCGCGATCACTCGCGGCTCCGCGCCAAGCTCCTCGATGATGCGCGCAAGAATGCCATCCACCAGCCCGATGTACCCGTAGTAAAGCCCGCTTTGAATATGCGTGACGGTATTTGTCCCGATCACTTTGGCGGGACGTTTGATGTCGACCCGGCCCAGCCGTGCGGCCCGCGCGAACAGCGCATCCGCGCTGATGCCGATTCCGGGAGCAATCGCGCCGCCCATGTATTCGCCCTTGGCGGAGATCACGTCAAACGTTGTTG
>Ga0181517_10002135_pt1 | contig 20715 bp, 17 predicted proteins | sample PEATcosm2014_Bin_31_FD_119748 | JGI IMG/M metagenome (GOLD analysis project Ga0181517, IMG submission 119748) | Peatland microbial communities from MTU Mesocosm Facility, Houghton, MI, USA - PEATcosm2014_Bin01_30_metaG | ecosystem: Environmental > Terrestrial > Soil > Wetlands > Peat | place... | reverse complement strand
GCTGGCCGCGCCGACTTTCAGCGTGATGGTCATGGTGCGGCTTTCACCGCCCGACAGGGTGATATTGGTTGCGTGATATTTTGAAAAGGTTTTAGCGGTGACAGTAACATCAAACGTCGCCGCTGGCAGACCAGTGAAAGCAAAGAACCCGTCCTTGTTGGTGACCGTTTTCCGGACTTCGCCGGATGCCGTCAACTTGGCCGTAACGTCAGCCCCGACGACAACTGCGCCTGCGGGGTCAACAACGGTACCCGTAAGGTTACCAAACATCGACTGCGCACGCGCCACGGGGGCGGCAAGCACAAGAAGAAGCAGGGTAACCAAAAGAGATACCGAAAGACATCTCATTCGCGTCATTGCATTTCCTCCTGCAATACAGATGGTTAATGGTTGTGCCGCTGCCAGCCAGTGATCCGGTTGGAGCCGCTTACCCGCCGTACTTGTCAGCGGGATCCGAGCTGGCAAATTTCTACGCAGCCCAGGAAAGGCGCCTAAGCCACGCGATAACCTTATATACTTGTTTAGATCTGGGATTGTCAAGAAAAAAGAAAGAAAACGCAAACTATTATTGTTGTTATCGCGCGATAAAAGTCATTATATTTGCTTTATTTCACTGTTTTTGTTGCATTATTTTTTACCTATATGTTGGTCCACCACTCGATTGTGCTACATTATTCCTTAACTGCCAAAGAAACGGTTTCGATTGGAAGCCAGGAAAGCGGACCCATGGGTGTGCAAAGCGTAATCCTCTCCCCATCCCAGGTGAGTCGTCCTAATTTAATAGCCGACCGTCGGCGCATGATCACTGAGTTGGTAACTGAGCGTGGAAGCATGCGGGTGACGGAGCTGAGCAGCATCCTGGAAGTTTCCGAAGTCACCATCCGGAACGATTTGGATTTGCTTGCCCACGAAGGGCTTTTGGTGCGCGATCATGGCGGCGCTATCGCCTTTACGCGCACTGCTTTATCCGTTGCCTTTGATCAGCGCGCCCGACTGCAGCTTGAAGCCAAGCAACGCATCGGGCAAGCCGCAGCCGGCGTTGTCCAACCCGGCGACACCATCATGCTCGATTCCGGCTCAACCCTGATGGAAATGGCAAAACGTTTGCCGAATCTTTCGCCCCTGACGATTATTACCAATGGCCTGAACATCGCCATTCAGGTGGGATCGCTACCGGGTGTTCATGTGGTGCTGGCAGGGGGCAGTTTAAGCCCAGAGACAATCGGGACGGTAGGTCCGCTGGCGGAACGCGATTTGAGAGACCTTCTGGCCGACAAACTCTTTCTAGGCACACACGCATTCGAACTTGAGACCGGCCTTTCTGACGTCTCGACCGAGGTGGCGCGCGTCAAGCGCACCATGATTTCGGCTGCTAAACAGGTATTTCTTCTGGTGGACTCAGGCAAGTTCCCTACGCGTGCCATGGCTCGCGTGGCTCCGCTATCGGCAATCCACTGCATCATCACAGACACCGGATTCCCGGAAGAAATAGCTCAGCAATTGGCAGATCAGAACATCGAGGTGCGGAGAGTGTAGCGGCTTGGCACGCTAGGGTGTTGCCCGGTTTCAGGTGCAACCAACTACCATGACGGAGATGAAATGGGACTCGGAAAAAGTATCCGGTTAAACAGATTATTCAGTCACACCTCAGGGCGTTTGTGTTCCGTGGCCATTGACCACTTCCTCGGCTATCACCAGAATCTGAGTATGCAGTCGGGGCTGCGGGAGCTGCCCAAAACCATCGCCGCCCTTGTGGCGGGCAAACCCGACTCCATCACCATGAATAAAGGAGTCGCCCTTGGCTGGTGGGGGCCTTACGCGGGATCAGTTCCGCTCATCATGCAAAGTGTCGCGGCCCGTCCCGACGACACTGCGGATGAAGTAATTGCGCTTCCCGAGGATGCGGTGCAAATTGGCGCGGACGCGTTTGCCACCTGCGCTTTTTTGCGCGGAGCCACAGAGGCGGCGCACATTCGGCGGGTCGCCGACCTGGTTCGGCAGGCCGCAGCTTGGGATATGCCGGTCATCCTCCACGTCTATCCCAGAATCTATGGGCCAAATAATGTCGATATCAGTTTCACTCCCGAAGATATTGCCTGGGCAGTTCGCTGCGGCATTGAAGTGGGCGTGGATGTGATCAAGGTGCCTTACTGCGGCGACGTGGCCAGCTACCGGCAGATCATCGAGAACTGCCCGGTTCCACTGGTGGCTGCCGGCGGCCCCAAGGCTGATGATTTCCTCGCCAGTTTGACCATGGCAAAAGATGTAGTTGAGAGCGGCGCCCGCGGAATGGTCATTGGCCGCAATATTTGGGGCTCCCCTGAGATCACCAAGGCGCTCAACGCGTTCAAGTCGGTCATTCACGACAAGGTGAACCCGGAAACAGCCATGCAACTCGCGGGACTCGGAGCTTGAAATGTCCAAACCGGAGTTTGACGTTTTTGGCCTTGGGACCATTGCCGTTGACGATTGCCTGTACGTAGATTCGTACCCACCTCCGGATGAGAAGATCAGGATCAATCGTGAAGGCCGCAATGCGGGGGGCCAAATAGCAACGGCCCTCGCCGCTGCCTGCCGCCTGGGCTCCCATTGCGCTTACGGAACCATGCTCGGAGAGGATGAACTCTCTGGGGCTGCCAGGAAAGCACTGGAAACTGCCGGAGTGGATTGCAGGTTCGTCCAGCGCGCCCCTGGGGCAGGGCCGATTCACAGCGTCATTATTCTGGACGAAAAAGCCGGAACCAGGAATATCTTTTACGATGTCAGCCGCACCGTGCCCGTACCGGCCAGCCAGATCAGCCCGGAGAAGATGGCCAGTACGCGCGTGATGATTACTGACCAGTTCGGTCCCGATACAGCCATTCACGCTGCGCGGTGCGCGCGGCAGATGGGCGTTGCGGTAGTCATGGACCTGGAGTGGCCAGACGCACCGCGCCTGGACGAAATGATGCTCCTGGCCGATCATCTTCTGGTGCCGCGCGACTTTGCCGCTGCCTATACCGGAATGGCAACTCCCGCGCAGGCCGCGGAGGAAATGCATCGCCGCTCTCCGCGGGCCTGCACCGCTGTCACCTGTGGCCGTGAGGGCTGCTATTACCTCCACGCATCCAAACCAGTTCAACACCTTCTCGCCCCTCGCGTGGAAAGCCTCGAAACCACGGGATGCGGCGACGTTTTCCATGGCGCCTACGCCGCGGCGCTGGCAGGCGGCAAAAACGTCCTTGATTGCCTGCGCTTTGCCTCAGCGGCAGCGGCGGTTTTCGCCACACGTCCCAGTGGATGGCAATATCTGCCCACCACCGAAGACGTCAATTGCTTGATGAAAAAAACCTATTGATGAAGGAGGCTTTTGTATGAACACCGCAGAACAGGTAATTCGTCTCGAAGAGGCGCTCAGGGAAATTCCCTTATTAGATGCCCATACGCACCTTGACGCGGCGCACCTCTCAGCGCGCGGACTCGATGACATCCTTCTCTACCACATGGTCATCAGCGACCTTTATTCAGCGGGCTGTCCCAACGGCGCCCGGCTCAATGAGATGCCTTCGCTTGAGGAGTCGCATTCCAGGCTGGAACAAGCCATTCCCTATCTGCCCAGGATTCAGAACACATCCTGCTCCTGGATGGTGCGCATCATCCTCAAAGATCTTTACGGCTGGACTGAGCCGGTTACCGCAACTAATTGGCGCAAGCTCGACGGCATGATACGTGAGCGCGCAGGCAAGGCATGGGCAGTCAAGACACTTGACCGCACAGGAATTCAGCGCACCGTGACCGAACTCTGGCGCGGCCGGAACGGCGAGTGTGAGGAGTTGTTGCAGTACAGCCTGGAGTGGGCATTCTTCTCGCGCGGCCAGTGGGGCGAGTTTGACACGGCGTTGTATGAGCTGGAACGCACGTGGACTTCCGAGGCGCCGGAGCCGCCCATCCCCGTGACACTGGGTGTACGGCCCCAAGTGCCGCGTTCCATCCGCACGCTCCACGATGTGCATGACTGCCTGGATCACTACTGCGCCGTGACGCCTTATGACAAGATTCTCAATACGGCACAGCATTTTTCCACGGACTTCGATTATCGCCAGGTAAGCGATACGGAGATGAGCAAGGCTCTTGAGCGGCGCGAGCAGGCGGGCCCCGAAGAACGCGATATCTATGCCAACTACATCATCGAGCAGTATCTGCAACGGCTTGAGCAGAGTCACGAGGGCTTTATGTTCCAGTTTTCGCTGGGCGCGGACCCCTTGCCCTTCGAGACCGGCAGCCGCATTCGCCAGACCACATTGCGCCAATTGAGCGAACTCATATCTCGCCACCCCAAGCTCAACTTCCAATGCCACATTGCAAGTTTGCACGCCAACCAGACTCTCTGCACCTTCTGCCGCGAGCTGCCAAACTTCTCTCTGGCCGCGTATTGGTGGCACAACTTCTTCCCCTTATTCATGCGCCAGGTAATGGAAACCCGCCTAGACATGCTCCCCGTAAACAAGCAGATCGGCTATCTCTCCGATGCATATTGCGCCGACTGGTGCTATGCCAAGGCGACCATGATCCGCAAGCAGTTGGCAAATGTGCTGGCGCGAAAGATCGCGCAAGGCCAGTACAACGAAGAGCTGGCGCTCGTCATCGCTCGCCAGATCCTCTTCGAGACGCCCCAAAGCTTGTGTGGCGTAAAACCGAAAGTCATGAAGGCGTAAAAGCAGCTCGCGCGGGACATACTCGTCTCCAAACCGAAACGGGGAAACTCCAGCTGTCGCTGGCTGAGAAAAAAAGACAGGTCAGGACGTCTCGAACTAAGGAGAGTGACGAAGTGAAAGAGTCAATTAACTTTCGCTATGTGGCATTTTTAGCCTGCACGGCCGCGCTGGGCGGTCTGCTTTTTGGATTCGACATAGCCATCATCACAGGAGCCGGTCCATTCATCGCGCGAGAATTTTCGCTGAGTGATATCGGTCTTGGTTGGGCGTTCAGCTCGTTGTTGTTTGGGTGCGTGCTGGGGGCTTCGATTTCAGGTAGACTCGCGGACCGCTTTGGACGCAAGAGACTACTGATATTTGTCGCGATTCTCTTTGCAGCTACATCAACGGGCACTGCTTTGGCTCCCAGTTTTACCGCCTTCATTACAGTTCGCTTTCTTGGGGGTTTTGCGGTGGGCGGAGTTTCTCTGCTTTCCCCTATGTATGTAGCTGAGGTTGCACCGGCTTCGATCCGCGGCCGCTTGGGGACGTTGTATCAAATGTCGATCACCGTTGGCGTCATGGTCTCGTATGGCATCAATTTTCTTCTCCGTAATACAGGGCCAAACAACTGGCGATGGATGTTTTTCACCGGCGTATTGCCATCGGTAGTATTCCTGCTATTAGTCATGATTGCTCCCGAATCGCCGCGATTTCTGGCAATTACAGGCAGAAAAGACGCGGCCTTTGCAGTGCTTGCGCGAATCAGCGGCGAAGAAGCCGCTCAGATGCAAATATCTGAGATCTTATCAACCACGCATAAGGGAATACAGGCTTGGCGTGGTCTATTGAGGCCCGGCGTCCGCCGCGCGCTGGTCGTCAGCGCCGGTCTTGCGATTCTGGTCCAGATATCGGGAGTGAATACGATTGTGGACTACGCCCCCACGATCTTCCAGTCGGCAGGCTGGAAGGTGGATAGCGCACTTGCGTCCACCGCGATCATGGGCGTCACGAACTTCCTCTTCTCTTTGTTCGCGCTTTGGGCGATCGATCGATCCGGGCGCAAGCCGCTTTACATTGTTGGATCGCTCGGCATGGCAGCAACTCTATTGGCTCTTGTGGTTGCTGTCGTGACCGGACATTTTCATGGAGGATTCGTTGTCATCATCGTGCTTGCCTACCTTGGCATCTTCAACGCTTGTATCGGACCCGTGTTTTGGACTCTGGTTCCTGAGATATTCCCGAATGATGTGCGTGGAATGGCAATGACTGCGCCGGTGCTTATTCAGTGGGTCGCCAATGCGGTGGTTGTCCTGTTATTCCCTTATGCGTTTCATGTGATTGGCAAGGCGCTCACGCTCGGCTTCCTCGCGCTGATGTGCATTACTCAGGCAGTCTTTACGTGGCTCTACGTGCCTGAGACCAGAAAAAAACGGCTGGAAGAGATTGAGGCGTATTGGATGGCCCCGAATCGAATTGCTGCGGCAACTGAGGGTGACGATTAATCGAATTACATTTGAACCCTCGCAATGTGAAGGACTATTGAATGTTCAGACCTACAGGTCAAGGTAATGGAGTGCTTTGCATCGAGCATAAAGTTGACTGAATCGAGGTATTGATCTCATGGAAAAGAATGTTCTCATGAAGTTAATTGTCTTTCCGCTGCTGGCTGGCTTATCCTGGTCGACTGTAGCGGCTCAGTCCAGGCCTGTTCCCAATCGTCAATTGGCGTCAAAGGAATTGAACCTGCGCGTCGAGAGCCTGTTGAGGCAGATGACACTCGATGAGAAGTTAGGTCAATTGTCGCAATACTCAGCGGGCTATGCCGCTGGCCCCGGGATATCGGATTTGAGCTGGGACGAACTCGTAGCCAAGGGGCGGGTTGGGGCAATGTGCAACGTGGTGGGTGCGGATGCAACCAACAATTATCAGCACATTGCCGTCGAGAAGTCGCGGCTGCATATTCCGCTTCTGTTTGGATTGGATGTGATCCACGGGCACCGCACGATCTTTCCGGTGCCTCTCGCTCTGGCTGCAAGCTGGGATCCGAAGGCAATAGAGCTGGTGGCGCGCACTGGCGCGGTGGAAGCCCGAGCTGATGGCCTTTCCTGGGTTTTTTCGCCCTTGGTGGATATTGCCCGCGATCCACGCTGGGGACGCATCGTCGAAACTGAAGGCGAGGACCCCTATTTGAGTTCAGTCCTGGCCCGTTCGTGGATCAAGGGATACCAGCAGGACGATCTTTCAAAGCCCGACTCGGTTGCTGCCAACGTGAAGACTTATGCCGCATACGGAGCGCCCATTGCCGGGCGCGACTACAACGCCGCGGACATGAGCGAGATTACGCTGCGGCAAGTTTATCTGGAACCATACCGTGCCGCGGTGGAAGCTGGCGCGGTTTCGCTGATGAGTTCCTTCAACTCGATTAACGGTATTCCCGCGACGGCCAATCCGTTTACGCTGACGCAGGTACTTCGCAATGAATGGGGCTTCGACGGGTTTGTTGAAGCTGACTGGGGCGCAATCTCCGAACTCGTTAATCACTCGATCGGCGACTCTTCAACCGTGGCTCGTAAGGCGCTTGAGGCCGGGTTGGACGCGGATATGGAGGACAATATTTACGCAACAGTGATTGCGCCGCAGGTTCGAAGCGGGAAGATTCCAGAGAGCGTGGTGGATGAAGCGGTGCGCCGGGTGCTGCGGGTCAAATTTGCGCTGGGGCTGTTCGATCACCCATACACACTCGCGGGACCGGCCTACGACGCCACTCCTGAGCGAAGAGCTCTGGCCCGCAAGGTGGCAGAAGAGACCATTGTTTTGTTGAAGAACGAACCGGTGGAGGGAGAGGACAAACTGCTGCCGCTGGCGGTGAAGAAAAACAAGGTGGCGTTGATCGGTCCGCTGGCGGATAACCAATTGGAGATGCTGGGTGCATGGTCGGTAACGGGCGATCCAAAGTACGTGGTGACGCTGCGAACCGCTCTTCAGGAGCGTCTGGGCGACCGCCTGCTCTATGCGGAGGGCTGCGGGCTGCTTAGCGGCCAGGATGAGAACGTATTGAAGCGGGTGAAATTCCTCGGACCGGATTTGCCTGACGATCATGCGCCCGTGCCGGACGACGACAAGGCGATTGCCGAGGCGGTGGAGACAGCGAAGAGGGCGGATGTGGCAATTCTGGCGCTTGGCGAGCCGACCAACTGGATGGAAGGCGAGGCCGCGAGCCGGGTGCACCTTGGCTTCACGGGGGCGCAGGAACGGCTGCTGGAGGCGGTTGTGGCCACGGGAAAGCCGGTGATCCTAGTGATTCTTGCCGGGAGGCCGCTGGAGTTGAAGTGGGCCGCGGAGCACGTGCCGGCGATCGTGGAAGCCTGGAGTCCGGGAATGGAGGCCGGGCACGCAGTGGCCGATGTGCTGTTTGGCGATGCGATTCCTTCGGGCAAGTTGCCGGCGAGTTTTCCCCGCGACGTTGGGCAGGAGCCGCTGTATTATGCGCAGCTTCCGACAGGAAGGCCAGAGCACGGCGATCTGAGCTGGATTCCCAAGAATGCAGCAGAGAAATTTGTGTCGCGGTATATGGATGAAGCAAATTCGGCGTTGTTCCCATTTGGATGGGGGCTGAGTTATACGCAATTCAGCTACTCTCTGCCGGCGATCAGCCGCGCGGAGGTTCCTGCGCGGGAGATTCGGACCTCGCGGAAAAGGCATATTGCAACTGTGGGCGTGGATGTGACCAACACCGGGAACATAGCGGGAACCGAGGTGGTTCAGCTTTACATTCGCAACACAGCGGCAAGCGTGGAACAGCCGGTGCGGGAACTGAAAGGCTTTGCGCGCGTCACCCTGGCAGCCGGCGAGACAAAGCATGTGGAGTTCCCGCTGGGCTTCGACGAACTAAATTTCTATAACGCGAAGATTCAGCGGACTGTGGAACCGACAACTTACAAGATCTGGGTAGGAGGGAATTCGCTCGCTACAGCAGAGACGAGCCTGAAAGTGGTGGAATAGCCACTCAAATGAATTGTTCCAACAAGTAACGTATCAGGAAGAAGCTGCCGAGAGGGATGACTTGCGCAAGTTCAGAAACCAGCACAATTCAAGCCCGGTATTCTGACTCTAGCCACTGCGCATTTCGCCTTATAGGGCTTCAATGGACCGACCATGAGAGATGCGTTATGACATTTACGGAACAGTTTTTGCTTGAGTCCAAACAGAGCATCGATCAATTGGCAACTGCGGAGATTGAAGGGGGTAGTTCATCTTCTGGACAGCATCAGGGAACGCGGCGGGAGGCTCTTTATTCTGGGTATCGGTGGAAGCGCGGCCGACGCTGCGCACAGTGAAGAGATACTCGGCTTAAACTGCCCTCAGCAAGTGTCCACTTGTCGGTAAATACCCGCGGTTGCAGGCGAGCCAAAACGAACGATTCAGAACGAAATATTCATTAAGTTCAATGATTTGAGTGGATTTTGGTGAACTGGATGGAACGGCAATAAACCCGATGGAACTATATCTTGGCTGCCCCCCAGGGATTCGAACCCCGATATGCCGCTCCAGAGGCGGCTGTCCTACCATTGAACGAGGGGGCAACAAGGACGAAATACTCGTCATGCAGCCGCATTGGCAGCGACTGCGGCAGGGCGCCGGTCACCATGAGCCAACTCTTCCATCATAAGTGGATTCACCGCCTCGGTCAAACGATGAGCGGCTAAAAAAGAGGAAGATGGCAATTTGGGACAAATCAGCCTGTTTTCAATGGACAGCGGCGGCCGAGGTGGCAAGGAGGATGAAACCATTTACAATGGGGACCATGCGTTGTCGTTCACTTTTTCGCCTCTCCGTTCTCGCGGTTTTGTTTGGCCTGATACTCTCGTCGCTGGCCGCCGACGCTCAGCAAACCGCCCCCAAACGCGGGCGCAAGTACAAGTCGCCGCCGCCGACCGCTCGCATTGAGGTGACGGTGTTGCGAGACGTGAATGGCAAGCCCATTGAGAATGCCTCGGTCATCTTCCACCCCTTGGTGGGCGACAAGGACGCGGGCAATATGGAGCTGAAGACCAACGAGGATGGCAAGTCCATCATCGACGTGCTCACCATCGGCGATACGGTGCGGATGCAGATTATCGCCAAAGGCTTCCAGACTTATGGCGACGACTACAAGATCGACAAAGCGCAGATGGCGATTGAAATCCGCATGAAGCGCCCCGGCGAGCAGTATTCCACGTACAAGGATCATCCGCAGACGCTGGTGGGCGGAAAGACTCCCGAAACGGGTCCGGCGACGGCTCCAGCAACAGCGGACAAGCCCGCCGCACCGCCGCCACCGCAGCCCAGCCAACCGCAAGCGAAGTGAAGTTTTTCGTTTGAGCGATTTCATTGAAAAGGGCATCAAAAACGGATTTCGGACCGTCCCTACGGGACGGGGGCATTTGTTGGACGCTGACCCAGGACTGCGCTGCGCTTGTCCTAGGCTATTATCGTTTCTCCCTCCGGGAGACAATGCGCTAACTGTTTCATCTCACCGAGGGTCGGCATCGCCGATGGGCGACTGTCAAAAACCAGGCCTATAATCAAGTTTTTTGCAGAATAATGACCACTCAACCACTTCTCGGCAAATCGGCAGTAGTGACCGGCGGCGCGCGGCGCTTGGGCCGAGCAATTGCGCTGACGCTCGCCGCGGCGGGCGCGGATGTGGCGATCACCTATCGCAACTCCGAGGCGGAGGCCGGCGAGACCGCACTCGAGATTGAGAGCCCGGGCCGGCGCGCGCTGGCAGTCGAATGTGACGTGCGCTTGGAGGCGTCGGTGCGGAAGGCCGTTGCCGCTGTTGTGAACCGCTTTGGACGGCTGGACATTCTCGTCAACAACGCAGCCGTCTTTGATTCGGCGCCGCTCGACACGCTCAGCATCGAGGCATGGGACGCAGCCTTCGAGACCAATGCGCGCGGGCCGTTTCTGGTGTCGCGCGAGGCTCTGCCGCATCTGCGCGCCGCTGAAGGCCGCATCATCCACATCGGCTCGCTGGGAGGAACGCGCGCCTGGGCCGCTCATGCGCACTACTGCGCATCGAAAGCCGCGCTGCACTCGCTGACGCTCTCAATGGCCAAGGCCTTTGCGCCTGCGGTGAGCGTCAACTGCGTTGCGCCGGGATGGATCGAGCTGGAAGAGAGCGACGCCCAGCGAGCCGCGCATTTTGCCGCCAAAACGCCGATGGGACGCAACGGGCGCGTGGAAGATGTGGCCCAAGCAGTGCTTTTCTTCGCCACAGGGCCGCATTTTGTCACCGGCCAGATTCTGGCCGTGGATGGCGGGTTGGGGTTGTTGTGAAGCTCTAACAAGAATCAATAATTGTTGCAACGAATGGATTTCCGCCACATCCTATCAGTAGCCGGACGACCGCGCACGGAACCGCCGGCGTTGAGTAGGCGTTGTGTGCAATCGGCAAGTGCGCCTCTTCCCCAATCCCAACCGCGACACTCGCATGAAAGGATCCACAATGAAGCGTTTAGCAATCATCACGGGCATTTTGGCGCTGGCTACACCTCTGGCCCTGGCGCAAAGCTCGGCCTGGACCACCGATCCGGCGCACAGCGAAGTTGACTTCAGCATCCGCCACGGCGGCGTCTCCAACGTGCATGGCCGTATCGGCGGCGTCAAAGGCACGCTTGTCTACAACGAGGCGGATATTACCAAATCCACCGTGACCGTCACGATTGATCCGAACACCATTGACACCGGCGAGCCGGCCCGCGATATGCACTTGAAGTCCGCCGCGTTCTTTGATGTGGCCAGCTTTCCTACCGCGGCCTTCACAAGTTTCGGCGTGGTGAAAAACGGCAACAAGCTGACGGTGAACGGCAACCTGACCCTGCACGGCGTCACCAAGCCGGTGGTGCTCGATGTGGAAGGCCCCAGTACGCCGGTCGAGGGCGCAATGGACCACAAGCCGCACTCCGGCTTTTCGGCCACCACCACCATCAGCCGCACCGCCTTCGGCATTGGAACCAGCTTCCCCGCGGTTCTTATCGGCGACGAGGTCAAGCTGACGATTGAGATAGAAATTGTGAAGCAGTAGAGGCGAGGTTGCGGTACCACCGCTTGAGCACTATGAGATTTTTTGTCTCCCGGGTCCGAAGATTCGGACCTGGGAGCACGCATATTTACTCATCGGGAGCTGTGCCGGCAGCCGAAGAAGATATGATTGCAATTGACCGCAACTTATACGCGGGGTTAGTGTCAGAGAGTGTAGAAGCCTACCTTTATCCCAGCTCTCAAAATCTGGATCTGGGCCATCCGTCGGCCGGAAACATTCGTTCCGAAGGAGGAACAAGCATGAAGACCAGAAAGGCATTCACCGCCGCTTTGATTGCTGGACTCATAATCGCGCCGATCGCCATCTCTGCTTTGGCCGCGGCGTCTCAAGCCGCTCCCCACCCGGATAAAACCGGCTCTGTAACGCTCAACGTGGTGGTCACCGACAAGTCCGGCGCGCCGGTAGCCGACCTGCAGCCGGGAGATTTCAAACTGCTGCTGGACAAGAAGCAGCCGCACCAGATCGACTCGGTGAAGGCCTTCACCGGCTTTGGCGATTCGGCCACTTCGCCGGACCAACTGATTCTGGTGCTCGATGCTGTCAACGCGCCGATTATGCCTGTCAACTTTGAAGTCAAGTCGCTGACTTCTTTCTTCCAGGAAAATGACGGTCAACTGGCTCTGCCTACAACATTGTTTATTTTTACCGAGGACACAAGAGACGCGAGAAAAACCTACGTCTCGAAGACGACGCGGAATGGGAAGGAACTGGTGGACCTTCTGAATACCACGATTCCCGGCCTGAGAACCGATGTGCAGGAGCCTGGCGGGTGGGGCGCGATGGACCGCGAAACGGCTTCCCTGAAGCTGCTCGATAATATGACCAATTACGCGGGCAATGAGCCGGGCAAAAAACTGATGATCTGGCTGAGTCCGGGCTGGAGTGTAGCCGAGAGCGGTAATATGCAGAATGTCAATAAACAGGATTTACAGAATATATTCAATTCCGTGGTCTGGCGCCTCACGCGATTGCGCGAAAGGAACATAACCCTATACATCATCCCTCCTGAACAAGCCGTGCGCGAGCTTGATAGTGATAACTACATCAAGGGAGCCGAGCAGCCCGCCAAGGTCGACTATGGCCATCTGCTTCTGCCGGTTCTTGCTCAACAGTCGGGAGGGCAGGTGGTTTGGGACACCAATGGCTTAGTGGCCCCTTTCCTCAACAAATTCATTCAGGATGCCAAGGCATATTATCAGCTGACCTTCACGCCGTCGCCCGCTGCTCATCCCAACGAGTTTCACAGCATTCAAGTGGAGGTTGGCAAACCGGGGCTGAAGGCGCGCACCAGCACCATCTTCTATGCGCAGCCAACCGCCGTCGCCGGCAGGTAGTGCGGGATCCCAGGCAGATGGGTGCCCCAGGTCCGAAAAACCGGACCTGGGGCACCCATTTTTTGAAGGGAAGCTGCGCCTCTCACATCACACCCATTGCAACGTATGCACGGAATCGGCGGGCAGATCGACTTCGAGGGCCTGCGATCCGAGCAGCAACTGAACCCGCTTCTCCGGACCGCGATTGGAGAGCACCACCACAAAGCTGCCATCAGGATTGCGGAAGCCTGCATGAGAGACGGAGCTTGCGCTTGCTTGAGCCCCAGCCTCGCCTACTCCATCGGTCTGAAAGACCTTGGCTCCACGGCGCACATGCCTGGAGAGATGCGCAAAGGCCCAGTATTGCCCGCTGCGCGTCACCTTTTTGGTTGCGTTGTCAACCGTGATGACTCCGCCACACGAGAACGGTCCTATATTAGGATTACCCTTCTCGTCGAGAGCCAGGTTCCACGCAGTGATGGACCTTGCCCAGTTGCGGACGACGCCGTTGAAGGTCTCGGCCCACTTGGTAAAGTCCGTCTGGTAATCGGGTTGCGCGAAGTCCGGCCCGCCCTCGGTCCAGTAGGCGTTCTTCTGCGGGAACGCATCGTGCACGCTGGTCATGGCAGATGGCTCACCGGCATAACCGTGCCAGGCAATGCCGTCAATGTACTCGTAGACAGCCGGGTCGCTCAACTCGCCGATGGCGCGGCCCCAGAGGTTGTAGTTATGATCCAGCACCCAAATTTTGGTTGGGCTGCCTGACTTGCGCAACGCAGGACCCAGGAATTTCCCCACAAACCATATCTCCTGCGCCCACAGGCAAGCTGGCATTCGCCCATCTTGTTCGGCATCAACCTCGTTCTGCACCGTAACCGCATCGATCGGTACGCCCTCCGCCTTGTAGGCCTCAAGAAACTTGAGAAAGTACCGCGCATAAGGCTCGAAGCTATGCATACGCATGGCCCCGCCCAGCATGGAACCGTTCGCCTTCATCCACCCCGGCGGACTCCACGGCGAGGAAAACAAAAACAGCTCCGGATTCACCGTGCGCGCATGACGCAGCACAGGCAGAATATAGGCCTTGTCATGATCGATAGAGAACTTCTTCAGCTCCGGATCAGGCTCGCTGCTCCCGTCGAAACTGTAGACCATGCGCGAATAGTCGCTCGACCCGATGCAGGTGCGGCAGACATTCATGGCCATCTCGCCGGGAGCAAACAGTTCATGCATGACCTCTTCGCGCCCCGCTGCCGGAATCTGGCTCAGCACAGAGCAAGCTGCATCCGTCAGCGCCGCGCCAAAGCCCAGCATCTGCTGCCGCGTCACGCCGGGATCGAGCGCGATTGCGTCGGGCGCAACCTCGGTCACGGGCTTCCATGCCAGGGACTCGCCCTGCACATGACGCCGGTCGCGAAACGTGGCCCAGACACGCACCGGGCTCCTGGAACCGGCCGTGTCCGCCCAGGCCGAGAAGCGGTTTGAAACAGCCAATGCAGCTGCCGTTACCGAAGCAGCCTTCATGAATCTTCTGCGTGAACTTTGCGCCATACAGCCCCCAAGAAATCCTGTTTCGATTGCAGCCCTCATGATAGCAGGGCGTTCAGGCCAGGAAAGGCGGTGTAGCTTTCAGCAAGCGCCATCGGCGGCGGGTGGCGCAGGTCCGGAGGTTCGGACCAGGGAGCAGCGCGAGTCTGGCTTTCAAAAGGCGCAACTTCAGCCGTACCCTTATAGAACTTATCTTGATCAGGGATTCCGCAGCCTTCTACCGGCCCAAGGCATTCTCCGCCGCAGCATCGTCATCGGAATCGGTCTTGATGATTTTGTTGTGCAGGCAATAGAGGGCCAGTTCAAGCCGGTCGCTGACGCCCAGCTTGTCGTAGATCTTGCGCAGGTAATTCTTGATCACCTGCTCGGTGGTTCCGAGCTGGTAGGCGATCTCCTTGTTGCGCTTGCCCTGTGTGATGCAGGTGATGATGGCCATCTCCTTGGGAGAGAGCTTGGGCGTGGAGCGTGGATTGACCAGCGCGGCGGCCTGGGCACGATAGGCCTCGATGACCCAATTGACCGATTGATCGTCGATCCAGGTTTCGCCGGCGGCGATGCGGCGCACACAGCGGACCAGCAGATCAGGGGAGATGGAGCGGCTGATGATGCCGCGGACACCGCGGCGGTAGAGCTCGACAGTCTGGTTTTCGTCGGCGGCGACGGCCTGGACAATGAGCTTTACGTCGGGGGCCAAGCGCAGCAGATCGGGAATGGCGTTGGAGGTTCCGGCTAGCAGGCTTCCCTCGAGGAGAACGACGTCGGTTGGAAATCGCTCGATGGCAGAGCGCAGATTCTCCAGCGAATCGGCCTGAGCTACGACGCGCAGGTCGTCTTCCAGCGCAAAAACCTTGCGAATCCCAACGCGGTAAATGGCTTGGGAGTCCGCGAGGATGACGCGGATGGAACCCGGTTTTAAGGAATCGTCAAGAACTTCGCCGTCAGCATTCTCTTCCAAAGAATTCATATGCGTATGCAGCCTAGCCCAAAAGTAGGTGTTGCCAAACCTCTTCCGGCAGTCACTGTTCGTCGAACTGATACTCGTCGATAGTGGCGGCGGCCAGATAGTTACTAAGGTTCTTAGAGCAGCGTACCACACGGCCCCGGCAACGAACCAGAACATCGTGCGGGGTACCTAAAACTGCACTGGGCATACGAAGGGAAAAATTAATCTCCAGCCCCGCCTTCACAGGGCTTCCCAGCTCAAATACCACTCCGCTGGCGGAGACATTGCGGGTGACGGCAGCAATCTCACCCTTGCCTGACGAAAGTACCACGGACAGCGCAATCGGAGAACGAACTGCGCAACGCACTTCCTGCTGCGGATTAGCCGACCGGGAACGAACGGCTGCGCGTGGCGACGCATTTTTTGAAGCATCCATAGATGACACCCTGGACCCATCAAGGGCCATATTCACTTTACCGGAGATTTACGTTAGTTAACATGGCACCAAAGTTTCCGGGAAAGTAACTGCTTACACATCTTACCCTGCGGATCACCTACTCAGGTGTGCGACGGACCCGCAAATCGTCATCGAAATTCATTCATTATCCGTTCGTTATTCAAGCTGATTACCCCATCCTTGCGAGGATTCTATCGCCAGAGTGGGATAGCCAGCGAGCGCTGTAACACGTCGATAGATCTGCTTCAGAAACCAATCGAAGCGAGCAAGAAACATCCGTTCTGGGCCGACGACCATCCGCTCCTGGCGCTCAAGACGTCGATAGGGGCATGGTCTGCCGGGACACAAACCGCTCACCGGCGCCTATCTGCTGACTCTGGCCGTGCATCATGGCGGACGTATGACATTCGCCTACCGCATCGAGACACCCGTCCCAGGAACGAGCAAAAAAAGCGCGGCGCTGCTGATTCTGCGAAGGTGAGAGGGCTGGATGGTTTTCGGTTAGGCCAGTACGCGCTTGATTTTTTCTTCAATAACGTCCTGGGGAACAAAACCGACGACCTGATCGGCCACTTTGCCACCCTTGAAGATCAACAAAGCCGGAATGCCGCGAATGCCGAAGCGCGAGGGGGTGGCGCCATTCTCGTCCACATTCACCTTGGCCACCTTGAGCTTGCCGGCATAGGTTGTGGCGATGCCGTCGATAATCGGCGCAATGGCCTTACAGGGACCGCACCAAACGGCCCAAAAATCCACCAGAACCGGCAACTCGCTTTTGAGTACCTCCTGGTCAAATGTTGCGTCACTTACTTCATGAATTCCCAATCCAGCCATGATTCTCCTTGCGGCGACCGCGATTTCAGTTTATCGGATACCGGCTATTATGGGATGCGACAGGCGGTGGAAAAGTCGCAAACCGCTCGTTGAAGAGCAACAGTGGAGCGCAAAACAAAGCGCCCGGATCCTGAAAAGGATCACGGGCGCTAGAGCAGCCCTCCCCCAGAACTGCCCACGCTGAAAATGTAGATGTTTCCAAGGTGAATAGCAAGCAATCTTGAGTCATAAAAAAAGTAACAAAAAATTGCGAAGGTGAAAGGCAAATAAGTAATACTTCCGGAGTAGATATCACAAAAAGATACTGCATTCTTGGTAAGTTGTGATGAATATCACAAATAATTAGGAGATAAGTTGATTGGTCACGCGCAGACTCAGTCGAGCCTTGTCGATTCATAGGATTGTCTCGCTCCAACAGACTCAAAACGGCAGAGCTTTATCTCCGGCTCGGCCATCCCTTGCAAGGCCGCGCGAATGGCCGCGGTCGCGGCAGGCACACTTGCCTCGCTGTCGACAACGAGCAGAACCGCTGGTCCGGCACCGCTCAACGCCGCTCCCAGAATTCCGTGCTCGCCGGCCAGCGGCAGCAGCGGCGCAAGCAGCGGGCAGAAGGAGGCGCGATAGGGCTGATGAATACGGTCTCGCATGGCCATGCGCAGCAGATCGCCCCGCGCCTGAGCAAAGGCCAGCCCCAGCAACGCAGCGGATTGAATGTTGGTGACCACGTCGGCGCGGTCATAGCAGTCAGGCAGCAGGGCGCGCGCCTTGCTGGTTGGGAGCGGTTCGGTGGGCAAAACCACCATGGCCCGCCACTGATCGGGCGGCGCAACGCGAGCTACGCGCACTGCCCTGCCCTCGCAGGCCGCCATCACCAACCCGCCGAGCCAGCATGCCGAGACGTTGTCAGGATGCCCCTCGAGCGCGGTTGCTTCTTCGAGAATTTGCTCGCTGCTCCAGCCTAGTTTGCCAAAATGCACGGCCAGCGCCACGGCCGCCAGGCGGCCCGCGGCCGAGGAGCCGCAGCCCTTGCCCAGCGGAATCTCGTTGTTCATGCGGATGGCCAGAGGCGTGACCGGACGGTTGTTTTCGGTGAGCAGCCGCTTGTAAATCTCAAGGATCAGATTGTTCTCAAGCCGTGCAATGTGCTCCCGGTTGTGGCCAGTCGCGATGATGGAGAACTCCGCGGCCGGAGCGGCCTCAATTTCAAGAGAGAAGTCAAGAGCCACGGCCACGGCGTCAAAGCCCGGTCCGAGATTGGCCGAGGAGGCAGGCAGGCGCAGCCGCATCGCGCGGGGCGTTGCAGGATTGGCTTCGAAATCCTCGTTCATCTTGCACTGTCCTTCATCGCCGCCAGCACCGCGGCCGGGTTGGCCTCCACGACTTGCGCATTGCGCTGCAAGGCAGCGATCTCCGCCTCGCGGCCAGCTGCTTCTTCCGCGTCCAGCAGCGTTCCGCGATGGAAGTCGATGGTGTAGTCGGCGTCCTTGAGGGTGTGGCCGGTAAGCACCAGCACCACGGTCTCGTTGGAGCGAATCTTGCCCTCTGCGCGCAGCTTCTTCAGCCCGGCCAGCGTCACCGCCGAGGCCGGCTCGCAGCCCAGCCCTTCGGCGCCGATCTCGGCCTTAGCGATGGCGATCTCGGCTTCAGTGACATCCAGGCACCAGCCGCCGGTCTCCTGAATGGCCCGCGCCGCCTTGCGCCACGAGGCCGGATTGCCGATGCGAATCGCCGTGGCCCGCGTGTGCGCCTCCATCGGCTCCAGCACCGTGGCCTGGTTCTCTCTGAAGCAACGCGCCAGCGGATTGGCGCCCGCCGCCTGAATCACGCTGATCTTTGGCATCCGCGCCGTGAGTCCCAGCTCACGCAACTCGCGAAAGCCCTTGCCCAGCGCCGACGAGTTGCCCAAATTGCCGCCGGGGACGATTAGGTGGTCGGGCACATTCCAGTCGAAGGCCTCGGCAATCTCGAAGGCCGGCGTCTTCTGCCCCTCGAGGCGATAAGGATTCACCGAGTTGAGCAGATAGATGGGCGCTTCATTCACAATCTGCGTAAGCAGCGTCAAACAGCCGTCAAAGTCGGCCTTCAACTGGCAGGTCACCGCGCCGTAGTCCATTGCCTGCGAGAGCTTGCCCCAGGCGATTTTTCCATCGGGAATCAGCACCAGGCTCTTGAGGCCGGCACGCGCGGCATAAGCCGCCATCGCCGCCGAGGTGTTTCCAGTGGAGGCGCAGGCCACCCACTCGAAGCCCCGCTCTTTGGCCACGCTCAAGGCGGCCGTCATCCCGGTATCCTTGAAGGAGCCGGTTGGATTCATTCCCTGGTGCTTGGCGTAAAGCTGGTCAATGCCCAGCCGCTTGGCGGCGCGGGTCAGCCGATAGAGCGGCGTATTGCCCTCGAAGAGGTTGACGGCGTCGCCAAAGTTGTCCAGAATCGGCAGCAGCTCACGGAAACGCCAGACGCCGGAGTGGTCGAGCGCCTCAGAGGAGGAGCGGCGCTCGCGCCAGAGCCACTTGAGCGCGCCGGGATTGGGACGCTCCGGTCCCTTGCGCTCAACCCAGCCGGGATACTCGACTTCAAAGAGTTCTCCGCACACGGCGCAGCGGAAGTCCGGCCGGGCGTCTCCACCGGCGATCCGCGCCCCGCAACCGAAACAGCGCAACTGATGCAAATTTTCGCTCATACCTGATGATAGGTTACCAGCAGACGGCCGCTTTTGCAGCGCCGCGCAAGATCATCCATCAGCAACAATTCAGCCCAGGCAATTATCCTGAAATGTGACTACTACGCCAGATACACCTCCCCATTCCCCGCTCCGGAAGAGTTATCTCCGATCCTTTGTTCGATGGCTTGCCATCGCCGTGGTGATTCTTTGGACGCTTTTCGCGCTGATGCTTGTGGCCGCGCGGTGGATCGACCCGCCGACAACCGCTCTGCACATTGAGCGCCGCCTGCAAGCATGGATACACCAGACGCCATATCACGAACGCTACGAATTAATTCCGCTCAGCCAAATCTCGCCCAATCTTCAACACGCTGTGGTGGCCGCGGAGGACGCGCGCTTTTACCAGCATCATGGCTTCGATTGGCACGCGATCCAACTTGCTGCCCAGGAGGATATGGAAGGCGGGCGCACGCGGGGAGGTTCCACTCTTACGCAACAACTGGTAAAGAACCTGTTCTTCGGGACGGGCGGCTCTTTTCTGCGCAAGGGCGCGGAGGCCACGCTGGTGCCCGTGGCGGAACTTGTCCTTGGCAAGCAACGGATTCTGGAGCTTTACCTGAACGTGGTCGAATGGGGCCCTGGGATTTATGGCGCAGAGGAGGCGTGCCGAAGCCACGACAAGACCGCGGCCCGGAATATCGACCGGGAAAAGGCTGCGCGGCTTGCCGCGATTCTGCCGGCTCCGCTGAAGCGGCGTCCCGAGCGCATGAATAGCTACAGCGCTGTCATCCTGAGGCGGATGCGCCAAATGGGCTGGTAATTGGATGGTCAGATGCGGGCCGCCCGCCGCGGGTGGCGCTCAGGCGAGCAGCTTGGCGGCTTCTTTGGCGAAGTAAGTCACGATGAAGCCGGCGCCGGAGCGGCGAATGCTCAACAGCGATTCAATAATCGCGCGGTCGCGGTCTAACCAGCCGCGCTCAAAGGCGGCCTGGAGCATGGAGTACTCGCCGGAGACCTGGTAGGCGCCGATGGGCAGGTCGAATTGATCGCGGGCGGCGCGAATCACGTCGAGGTAAGGCATGGCCGGCTTCATCAGAATCATGTCAGCGCCTTCATCGATGTCGAGCGCGATCTCGCGCATCGCCTCGCGCAGGTTGGCGCCGTCCATCTGGTAGCTCTTGCGGTCGCCGAATTG
>Ga0181517_10002134_pt1 | contig 20719 bp, 21 predicted proteins | sample PEATcosm2014_Bin_31_FD_119748 | JGI IMG/M metagenome (GOLD analysis project Ga0181517, IMG submission 119748) | Peatland microbial communities from MTU Mesocosm Facility, Houghton, MI, USA - PEATcosm2014_Bin01_30_metaG | ecosystem: Environmental > Terrestrial > Soil > Wetlands > Peat | place... | reverse complement strand
CTCCGCTTCCGCCCCATTATGATGACCACCATGGCGGCGCTGCTGGCTGGGCTACCGCTGGCGCTGGGGACTGGGTTCGGCTCCGAGTTGCGCAAGCCGTTGGGCATCGCTATGGTCGGCGGACTGCTGCTGAGCCAGGTGTTGACGCTTTACACGACGCCCGTCATCTACGTCTTCTTTGACAATCTGGGGCGCCGCTTCGCGCACAAATCGAGCCAACCGGAAATCGGAGGCGCGGAACTGGCAGGCCCCGCATGAACATCTCCGCACCCTTCATTCACCGGCCGGTGGCTACCACGCTGCTCACGGTGGCGATTGCCCTTGCCGGGGCGGTTGCCTTTGAGGTGCTGCCGGTATCTCCCCTCCCGGAGGTCGACTTTCCTACTATTTCGGTCAGTGCAGCTTTGCCAGGGGCAAGCGCCGACATTATGGCGTCGTCCGTCGCCACTCCGCTGGAGCGCCAGTTGGGTCATGTAGCGGGTGTGACGGAGATGACCTCCGCAAGCACCCTCGGCAGCACATCGCTCACCATTCAGTTCGACCTCAGCCGCGATATTGATGGTGCTGCGCGCGACGTCGAGGCTGCCATCAATGCGGCGCGAAGCTATCTGCCCAGCAACCTGCCCGGTAATCCGACCTATCGCAAGGTCAATCCCTCCGATGCGCCGATCATGATCCTTGGCCTTACATCGGAAAAATACGGTCCCGCAACCCTGTATGACGAAGCCTCTACCGTCATCGAGCAGAAGTTGTCGCAGATACAGGGCGTAGGGCAGGTCACTGTCGGAGGCGGCGCGTTGCCGTCCGTGCGCGTGGACGCAAATCCCACACAATTGGCCAGCTACCGACTTAGCCTTGCGAATTTGCAGTCCGTGCTGAGCCAGCAGAACGCCGACCTGGCCAAAGGTCAAATCTCCGATGGCATTGTGACCGCAGACATCCTTGCCAACGACCAGATGTCGCTCGCGGACGACTACAAGCCGCTCGTCGTCGGTTATCACCACGGCGCGGCTATCCGCCTGTCCGATGTCGCCCAGGTGACGGACTCCGTGCAGAACATCCGTGCTGCCGGCTATTTGAACGGCAAACGCTCGATTTCCGTCATCATCTACCGTCAACCCGGTGCCAACATCATTAATACGGTCGACAGCATACGCACGCAGCTTCCGTTTATCCAGGCATCCATTCCGCTCGGCATCGACACCACCATCGTTCTCGATCGGACCACAACCATTCGCGCCTCTGTCAGTGACGTCGAGAGGACGCTGCTGATTTCCATCGGACTCGTCATCGTGGTGGTCTTTGTCTTCCTGCGCAATGGCCGCGCCACGCTGGTACCCGCTGTTGCGGTGCCGGTCTCGCTCATCGGTACGCTCGCAGTAATGTATCTGTTCGGATATAGCCTTGACAACCTCTCGCTGATGGCCCTGACCATTTCAACCGGATTTGTGGTCGATGATGCCATCGTGGTGATGGAAAACATCACGCGCCATCTGGAAAACGGCATGCAGCCGTTTGCCGCGGCGCTGAAGGGCGCGGAAGAAATCGGTTTCACCGTTTTCACTATCAGCATCTCGCTCATTGCCGTCTTTATCCCTCTTCTGTTGATGGGTGGAATCGTAGGCCGTCTCTTCCGCGAGTTTGCCGTCACTCTCTCGACGGCCATTCTCGTGTCCATGATCGTCTCCCTGACCACCACGCCCATGATGTGCGCCTACCTGTTGAAAAACGAGCGCTCGGAAAAACACGGCCATATTTTCACGGCCAGCGAAAAGTTCTTCGACTGGGTGCTGTCGTTGTATCGCGGCAGCCTGCGCTGGGTGCTGGACCATCCGGCCCCCACCCTCGCCGTACTTTTCCTCACCATTGCGCTCAATGGGGTGCTGATCGTCAAGATACCCAAGGGCTTTTTCCCGCAGGAGGACACGGGGTCGATCACCGGTTCAGTGCGGGGGCCGCAGGATTCGTCCTTTTCGGTGATGAACGACTCCATTCAGCAGATCGGCGGCGTGATCAAAAACGACCCTGCCGTTGCGAACGTGATTGCGTTTACCGGCGGCAATGGGGCGACAAATACCGGCTCCCTCTACGTTGCGCTCAAGCCACTGGCGGCGCGGAACGTCAGTGCCGCTGATATCATCAACCGCCTGCGCCCGCAACTGAACCGTCTACCGGTGGCTTCCGCCTTCCTCCAAGCCGTGCAGGATCTGCGCATCGGCGGCCGGTCCAGTAATGCGATGTACCAGTACACGCTCCAATCCGACAATGTGCAGGATCTTTCCAAGTGGGGACCGATCCTGTTGAGCGCGATGAAGCAACTTCCCGGCCTTCAGGACGTGAGCTCAGACCAGCAGAATGGCGGTCGGGATGAGCTGATAACCTATGATCGCGTCACGGCGGCAAAGCTCGGCCTTAGCGTAAAGTCGCTGGACTCGGAGTTATACAGCGCATTCGGCCAATCGGAAGTATCCATTATCTACACACAGTTGAATCAATATTACGTGGTGCTGGAAGTCGCTCCCCAGTATTGGCAAAGCCCGGAGGGACTAAAAGACATCTACCTCCCGACGTCTAGCGGCGGGAACATTCCGCTGCTCGCGGTGGCCAGCGGCCAATCCAACACAATACCACTTGCCGTCAACCATACTGGCTTATTCCCCTCGGTCACCGTGTCCTTCAACCTAGCGCCAAACTTGTCCTTGAGCGACGCCACATCGAGCATCGCCCAGATGCAAAAGCGGCTCGGCACGCCCTCCACGATTCAAGGGTTTTTTGCCGGAACGCTGCTGGCGTACCAGCAATCCCTGAGCACCGAGCCCGTGCTGATTCTGGCGGCGCTGCTGGCAGTGTACATCGTTCTCGGTGTTTTGTATGAGAGCCTGGTCCATCCGCTGACGATCATCTCCACTCTGCCTTCGGCGAGCGTGGGTGCCATGCTCGCACTGATGCTCTTTAGAGTGGATCTGAACGTCATTTCCATCATTGGCATCGTGCTGCTGATCGGAATCGTAAAGAAGAACGCCATCATGATGATCGATTTCGCTCTTCAGGCAGAGCGCCAGGAGGGAAAGAGCACTGCCGACGCGATTTTTGAAGCGTGCATGTTGCGCTTCCGTCCGATCCTGATGACCACGATGGCCGCGTTATTGGGTGCTCTGCCTTTGGCGCTCGGGACGGGCATGGGGTTTGAGCTCCGCCGGCCCCTCGGCATCACGATTGTGGGAGGGCTCATATTGAGTCAGTTGCTCACGTTCTATACAACGCCGGTCCTGTACTTGGCATTCGACCGGCTGCGGCTGCGGATGCACGGAAAGCAGCACGACATCCTCGGCCATGGGGCCGGACCAGCCCCCAGCGCCGCAGTCTAATGGAAGCCATCATGGGGTGCATAAGATTATGACTTTTTTCCATGTAAAAGCTACAACGTGTCTCGCCGTCGCAGCTTGTTCTCTCGCAGGGTGTATGCTAGGCCCAAAGTACCACACGCCACCCGCGGTAATACCGCCCGGAGAAACTCCCCCGGCATACAAGGAACTTACCCCTGCCGACTACAAGAATACCGATGGCTGGAAAGTGGCGCAGCCGAAAGACGATGCGCTTCGCGGCAAATGGTGGGAGGTTTTCAACGATCCTCAGCTGAACGCGTTGGAAGAGAAGGTCAGTGTTTCAAACCAAACGATCGCAGCCGCGGCGGCAAGCTTTTTTGCGGCACGCGCCCTGGTTAAGGAAGCTCGATCGCAACTTTTCCCAACAGCGACAACCAGCCCGGCCATTACCGTGCAACGCTCGCCCTCCACAAAGTCCAGCGGCAACTCGGGAACAGCAACAGGTTCCACATCCTCTTCGACGGGCACATTCACCGAGTATACTTTCCCATTCGATGCGACGTGGCAACCGGATTTGTTCGGTCGTATCCGGAACACGGTGAGATCGGCCGCCTACGGAGCGCAGGCCAGCGCAGCGGACCTCGAGAATACGCGCCTCATCATACAGGCCGATGTTGCCGTGGATTACTTTCAAATTCGCGGACAAGATGCGCTAAAGCAGTTGTTGGATTCTACGGTGATGGCTTATCGACAGTCTCTCGATTTGACCAAAGCTCTGTACGAGACGGGCATCGGTTCCGACGAAGCCGTGGCGCAAGCCGACACTCAACTCGAAGTCACCGAAGCGCAGAATACCGCTCTTGGCATCCAACGGGCCCAGTTTGAACATGCCATCGCCATGCTGACCGGCCAACCGGCCTCGACGTTTTCGATCCCCATCGAACCACTCCAATCGAGCCCTCCGGCGATTCCCTTCGGTGTTCCTTCGCAGCTTCTGGAGCGGCGTCCCGATATCGCCGCGGCGGAACGCCTGGTTGCTCAGGCAAATGCACAGATTGGCGTTGCCAGAGCGGCGTACTTTCCGACGGTCACGTTGAGCGCGGCGGCAGGATTCGCAAGCACCTCGGCCGCGCGTTGGTTCATATGGCCGAGTCGCTTTTTCTCGATTGGCCCGGCGGCTGCGGAAACCATCTTTGACGCGGGGTTGCGCCGGGCCACGGTGGAGCAATTCAGAGCCCAGTACGATCAGACAGTGGCCAACTATAGGCAGACGGTCCTGACGGCTTTTCAGCAAGTTGAGGACAACCTCGCGTCATTGCGGATACTGTCGGTGGAGATCCAGCAACAGGATGCGGCGGTCAACTCGGCGGAAAGAAGCCTCGCAATCGCCAAGGATCGCTATAGATTGGGAATCGATCCATACTTGAATGTGCTTACTGCGCAAACCTCATTACTGTCCAACCAGGAAACCGAGGTCAGTCTTCGGATTCAGCAGATGACGGCCAGCGGGGGGTTGATCGAGGCGCTCGGCGGAGGCTGGAATGCTTCGCAGCTTCCATCGCCGGGACAATTGATCGGCAAAGTGCCATAAAACCAAGAACCGATCAGCCCGCAAAGGCGGTGATTATCGGCATCATTTTGCTGAGCGGGATCGTTGAAGAAGACGCGATCATGATGCTCGGCTTCGCTTGGCTAATCGTAATGGTCAGCGAACCAGGGGGGACGGATTGGGGGTCCATTGAGTCAGAACTCTCCAGGCGCTAAGGCGGCCAGACGAGCGTTCGTCCTGCAGGGCCGCTTTCGCAGGTTCTTTTCGAATCTTGGCCCCGGATTGATTACCGGCGCCGCGGATGACGACCCATCCGGCATCGCGACGTATTCGATCACCGGCGCCGCGTTCGGCTACGCGCCCTTGTGGACCGCGGTTCTCTCTTTTCCGCTGATGGCGGCCATACAAATCATGTGTGCCCGCCTTGGCATGGTCACCGGGCTCGGGCTGGCAGGCGTGATTCGAGTGCGCTATCCACGGTGGGTCCTATGGGGCGCTTGTGCACTGCTCGTCATCGCCAATATCTTCAACATCGCCGCGGATCTAGGTGGCATGGCGGACGTCACGGGGCTCCTGACTGGTGTGAGGCCATTCTATTGGAAGCCCGCGTATGCGCTCTTCCTTGTATGCCTGCTGTTCTGGACGAGTTATCGTCTCATCGCCCGGATCTTTAAGTGGCTCACTCTCGCCCTGTTTGCCTACATCGGTGCTGCATTTCTCGCGCACCCGGACTGGCCCGCCGTTTTGCAGGCGACCCTGATTCCACGTGTGCAGTGGTCCGCGGCGTATTGGGCCACGCTGGTCGGTATCCTGGGGACCACCATCTCGCCATACCTCTTCTTTTGGCAGGCTGCGGAGGAAGTCGAAGAGGATATTGCGTTGGGCAAGTCGACTGTCGCACAGCGGGAAGGTGCGTCCAATCGGGAACTGCGGCGTTCTCGAAACGACGTCCTCACAGGCATGTTCTTTTCGAATCTGGTGATGTACTTCATCATTCTTACGGCAGCCGCCACTTTGCACGCGCACGGCGAAACGACCATCTCCACGGCGCGCGAGGCTGCCGAGGCGCTTCGTCCACTGGCCGGTAACGGCGCGTACTGGCTCTTTAGCCTGGGTTTGATCGGAGCCGGCATGCTCGGAGTCCCGGTGTTGGCCGGATCTTGCGCTTACGCCATCGCAGAAGCCGCCGACTGGGTTGGCTCGCTGGAGGTGCACCCTCCCGTCGCTCACGGCTTCTACTCTGTAATCGCGATTGCGATGGCGCTCGGCCTCGGCTTGGATTACGCTGGTCTCAACGCCGTCAAGATGCTCTTCTGGTCTGCGGTGCTCAACGGAGCGCTGGCGCCACCCCTGCTCATCATTGTTGTGCTGCTCACCAGCAGGGCTGACGTGATGGGCGAGCGCCGGAATGGGCCCCTGCTTCGTTGGCTTGGGTGGACGTGTGCCGTTGTCATGCTGATTGCGACTATCATCATGCTGGTGACAGCAGGCGTAGCATGATGTGCAACGAAAGGCACATTCTCACACGCCTTGACCGTTAGGCCGCGGGCGATTTCGTCGCATCGTTGTGTCACGGCGACAAGCATGCCGAGGCTGCGTTGGTCCGACGGTTCATTTATCTTTGAACGAGTGGGGCACCAAGCGCCGGATAGTCAGTATAGCCCTTTTCCGCTCCGCCATAGAAAGTCAATTCATCCGGCGTGTTGAGCGGCGCGTTCAAACGAAATCGCTCAGGAAGGTCGGGATTGGCGAGGAACAACCGCCCGAACGCCACAGCGTCGGCTATTCCTTCCGCGATGGCCCGCGTCGCTGTTTCCCGGGTGAAACCGTTGGCCACGATCAACGGCCCTTGGAACTCCTGGCGCAGTGCCGCCAGGGGCACAGGCACCGCGCCGTGCCGAATATCGTCTTCCGTAGACACGATGAGGTGTACGTAGCCGAGATGGAATCGATTTAGCTCGTGCAGCACGTAGCTGAACGTCGCCAGCGGGTCCGAATCGTGCATGTCATTGAAGACGCCGCCGGGCGAGAAACGAATCCCCACCCGGTCAGCACCCCACACCTTCGTTACGGCTTCGGTAACTTCAAGTGTCAGCCGGGCGCGGTTCTCCACAGAGCCGCCGTAGTCATCGGTCCGGCGGTTCGTGCCATCGCGGAGGAACTGATCCAGCAGGTAGCCGTTGGCATTGTGAATTTCCACGCCGTCGAAGCCGGCGGTCTTGGCGCGTTGCGCGCCGGCCGAGTATTGAAGTGCGACGTCCGGCAATTCCTGGGTCTCCAGGGCGCGCGGCGTGACGTAAGGCTGTAGACCGGTCTCCGTGAGGGCTTGGCCGGACCGCGGGGCGATGGCGCTAGGCGCGACCGGTAACCCGCCGCTTGGTTGGAAGCTCGGGTGAGAGATCCGGCCCATGTGCCAAAGCTGAAGAAAGATGCGGCCACCGGCGTGATGTACCGCTTCGGTGACACGTTGCCAGCCGGCAACCTGTTCGTCGGTGTAGATTCCGGGTGTGTTGGGACAACCCGTGCCCTGCTGGCAAACCGCTGTGGCTTCTGTGATGATCAGGCCCGCCGACGCGCGCTGCGAATAGTATTCGGCCATTAGCGAAGTTGGAACCCGGCCCAACGCCGCGCGCATGCGCGTGAGGGGAGCCATCACCAGGCGGTTCGGCGCCTCGACCGCACCGAGACGAACAGGAGTGAAGAGAGAGGGAGTATTCATGATGTTGTTTATCGGGTCCATTCCAAGTGGCTTTCACGTCGCAAGACGCGAGCACAATCGGGCACCAATGAAGATCAGGATGGTTGTGGTCAGCAGGATAACAGCATCGTCTTGGCTCAGACCGAAGGTGCTTGGGCTGGTCGTCAACATGCGTCCGCCGCGCATGGAATACCCGGCCGCCCGATCTCCGCGCCATCCAGACTTCCGCCCATAACAGTTGCCGCTTCCAAAATCTAAATATTCCCGCCAGCCAGGCTGCCATCGCGGATCATGAATGCGGCGGCCAGGGATCCGAGTCCACCACCTACAAGATCGGCCTTTGGCTTCATGGTCATGTCGTCTGGTTCGTCACAGGAGCTTGGGGGCGCATGTCCGCAATCACTTTTGGGGGCCTTCTCCCCGGGCCCGCAATTCCTGCGCGGCATGGAACCAGTCTTCTTCCGGTGATCCCTTCGGACAGCCTCTGGCTTGCCACATCGTGTAAGCCAGCGCTGCGATGTCCTCGTGCCCAAAGGTCGCGATGCCATGCTCATTCACAGCGTCCCTGTGCGCCTGCTCGGCATGCTGATAAGCATTTTGGGAATGCTCAAGGGCTTGCCTGGAGTGCTCTTGGCCGGTTTGGTGATCTTGCTTCTCATGGGCCTCCGCAGCGCTACGATGCGCGTGGGCGGCACTGTCATGCAGCTCGGCGGCTCGTTGATGATTCTCGTAGTGTGATCCGTTGTTATAACGAGTAGACATTTAAAGGCTCACTATCTCCCCCGACTTGTTATGGGCTTCCTTTGCCAGCTTGTAAGCGTGATCCGAGTACTCCAGCGCTCGTTCTGAATGCCAGATAGCCGCAGTGCGGTCCCCTTTTTCGTTGTGTTCGGCAGCGGTGCGATGGGCCTGTGCCGCAAGTTTGTGCTGCTCGGCGGCTTTCCAGTGTGCCTCATGCATGGTGTCTCCTCCTTTGGAAGCATAGCCACCGAACCTCATCTATGCACGGGGCGGACCAATCTGTTCGAAACTGTGATATCTCTCAGGAATGGTTTCGGATCGCCGCAATCCTGATGAGCGTGCAAGCCGATTCCCTGTGCCAACGGAGCGTGAAACGGTGAAATGACAGAACCTGCGCTGAAGCATCGAACTGAACTGCCGCTCGGGCTGAAGAAGACCGTCACTCTGACAACCTCTCTCGGGTTTCAATAGCGCGAGAGTCGATTGCTGCTGCTTTAGCAGACTGGCCCTCAAAATGCGGACTTTGCATTCGCACCGGCAGATTCTGCACCCTCACGGTTCAGCGGCTCGGATTGCGGGCAGAAACGACCCGGTATATGGCTGGCGGAACAGTTGGCGATAATGAATATTATCGGGCCGCACCGGACATCAAGGTTGAGATCTATGGAAAACGTAGAGGAATACTGCCATACTCAGACTTGCCAGCAAATGAACTCCCGATGTGAGCAGCGTTATCGCTGCAACCGCACCGTGTACAAAGCTCACTAGGTCACGGATGAAGCCTGCTGCCAGCAGCACCGTCAGCAGAACCGCCCCGATCAGTGCGAAAAGCGCCGCGTTCTTGAGTCTCATGCTTGCAGTATACGTCTGTTGCTTCGCTCCGGCAGTGTACCAGTAGTGTATTTTTTTCAAGGTGAGGAGAATGGATCAGCGGGTTCGTGCGGCGGCGGCGATTGGCGGGCTGCTGGCGTTTGGCGCGGTGGCATATCCGCTGGTACGCGGCGACGCGGTCGGGTTCGACCTGCCGGTGAGGGCTGCGATCCACGGCTGGGCTTTCCCGGCGCTGACGGCAGCCATGCGGCTGATCACGATGCTGGGCTCGGAATATTTCCTGGTGCCGCTGGCGGCGATTCTGGTGTGGCGCTGGGAGAAGCGCGGCGAGCGCAAGGCGGCTTACCTGCTGGTGGGCGGGAGCCTTAGCGCGGAGGCGCTGACGCAGTTGCTCAAGACGCTGATCCACAGGCCGCGGCCGGAAGTCTTCTTTGGGCTCGTGCCCACGGAGACGTATAGCTTCCCGAGCGGCCATGCGTTTGTGCCAGTGGTGTATTTTGGGGTCCTGGCCGGCGTCTTGGCGGCGGGACCGCGGTGGCGCGCAACGGTGGTGCTGGTGGCGGCGTTCCTCGGATTCTCACGCGTGTATCTGGGCTACCACTATCCGAGCGACGTAGTGGCGGGCTGGGCGCTGGCGGTGGTGTGGCTGACGCTGTGGGCTATTATCGCAGATCGCCGCACGGTTCTGCAGGCGTAGCTTAGCGGAAGGCGCCCAGCAGGTACGCTACCAGGAGAACCGCTAATATGGTGCCAAGCCCTGTGCCCATACCCCCACCGTAGCCCCAGCGGCTTCGGCCGTAGTAACCGCCCCCGGCACCTAAAAGCAATATCACAATGATAAGTAGTATCAACATCGTAGGTCTTCCTTTTCTAAAGATGCAAGCTCACGGCCGAGTAGCCGGAGATCACCCCATCTTGTGTGTTACCGAGCGCTCAATGCGACCACTGAACGCCTCCTCAAGCAAGACAAACTTGCACTCTCAAAAACTGGCGCATTTATTTCTCGAACACTTTTTCAATCTGGCCGACTTTCTTTTGAACGGTTCCGGCGATTCTCTCGTTCTGACCTTCGGCGGCCAAGTCGGGGTCGTTCGTGACCTGCCCGGCATTCTCTTTGACTTTGCCTTTCAGCTCATGTAGGTTACCCTGGATCTGATCCTTCGTGCCTGATTTCATCTGTTATCTTCCTCTTTTCCTCTGAAGACTTTCCAAGGGAACTCAACTGTTCTTGCAATCCGGCACCCAATCCGCAACAGGATGGGTTTTTGTGAGCATCCGAGCTCGGCCGGTTTGGACCTGATCGAGCGCTCGCGATGAGCGCTACAAGTTCCGTTTCCGACCGCGACGTATGTCCGGCGTCCCTGTATCGTAATAACCGTCAAATCAGCCCGGGCCGTGTGACCAGCGATCAACTCGCCCAGAATGCCGCGCACCTGGAGCCCAGAAGACCACAGTCAGGAGCGGACATGAACATTGGCATTATTCGAGGGGGGGTAAATCGGCGGGACGTTGATGCGTCGGCTGACCGCCCTGGGGCACGATGTCAATCGCTGAGCCAGCGCGGGGGTTAGCGGAAATTCGACGAAGCCGAGATGCAAAGGCTGCACCTGAAATGCGAGATTTGCCGACAGGTGATCGGCGAGGCCGGGTCTGCGATCTCCTGCGCAGGCTGCGAGTGAATCCGGCCTGGTTGGAACGGCGCGTGCTCTGGATTTGACGGCTAAATGAATCATGGGGCCAATGACAGGCATGAGAAAACAGTCCTTATGAAGAGAGGATATCTGTGAAAACACATCGGTTGTTGGCTGTGACTGCCGCGTTCCCCGTCGATTGGCTTTTCCTTGTCCAAGCGGTCCCAGTACACGATAAAGTGGCGGCGGGCGGAAAATCGCGCGCGGCGAATCTGGTATCGGCGCACTGCGCGGGCTCGTACTGCCCGGCTGGAGACTGACTATGCCTTGCTTCTTCCTGCTCATCCTCGTGACGTTTCCGCGCGTCGCGCTCGTGCTGATGTGGATCTACTCGACCTACCTGCAGCGCGCATTCCACGGTGGTCTGCTGCTGCCGGTGCTCGGCTTCATTTTCCTGCCGCTCACCACGATCGTTTACGCATGGGAACTTAATAGCGGCATGCCGACGGCTGGAATCAATCTTGTGTGGCTGCTGATCGCGGTGGTCATTGACCTGGGCGGCCTGGGCGGCAGCGCGCATCGCCAATCGCGGCGCTGGTAGACACCCAACCGCCGAAGACAACGGACTGATCCATGGATTAAGCTGCAACCTTGATCGAGACGGAGAATCGGCAGGTGAAACGGCGAACTGGGAGACGTGCTATGCCGTTGCCAGATTTGGCTGCCAAGGTGTGGAAGCGTGTCTGGGCACATGACGTACTCGGAAGAGCGGCCCAGTTGGCGTACTTTTTCCTGCTCTCTCTGTTTCCTTTCCTCTTATTCCTTACCGCTCTGCTGGGCACCTTCGTCGAGTCCAGCGCGATTCTGCGAACGCGGCTGCTGGACTATTTCGGCGCCCTTGCTCCCCCGGAGGCCTACAGTCTCTTGCGCAAAACAGTGGACCAGATCAGCGCTTCGAGCGGGGGCGGCAAAGTTGCGCTCGGCTTCTTGACTGGGATCTGGATTGCGTCTTTCGGCACCGGCGTCATTCAGGAAGGCCTTCGGCTGGCTTATGACGTCAGGGAGACACGGCCTTGGTGGAAGACGACCCTCGGCAGCCTGCTTTTGACAATCGCCCTCGCCTTGCTGGGAGCCTGCACTCTTGGCGTTCTGCTATACGGCGGAATGATTGGCCGGTTTCTGGCCGCGAGTTCTGGTTTGGGCACGGCGTTCCATCTGGCTTGGCGGGTGCTGCAATGGCCGCTTCTGCTCGTCCTTGCGTTCGCATTTTCTGTCCTCACGTACCGCTTCGCCTCGAGTCTGTATGCGCTGCACTGGAGGAGAGTCGTGCCCGGATCGGTCGTCGCTGTCGGCCTCTGGCTGTCGGCGTCGTTCGGGTTGCGCCTGTACCTCTTCCTCGTGCCTTCTTACAGCAGGGTCTATGGATCGCTGGGCGCGGTGGTCGCATTGTTGTTGTGGCTGTACTTGACAGGCGCTGCAATCCTGGTCGGAGGCGAAGTGAACGCGGAATGCGAATGCGTGGCGGTCGCCGGCCGGCTAGCGAAGGGCGATGCCCCAGCCGAGTCCTGAAACGTCGCAATAGCGCTTGTCACATGTAGCGGCTGTCCCGCCAAACATCCTTCGCTAAGCAAATCGCCGGCTCCCAAAATGGGGTGAGCACTTTTGGACAGACCCCAAAATGTTAACTTGCTATCGTTAAGGGCCCATAAACGATTTGATCGGCCCAGTACCGCTATGGGGGAAACAGCGGCACAGTCCAATGACCGAACTCAGAACGGTTAGGGAACCGGACGCTGGCTCGTGTTGCGTCAGGGTTGCCGTGCGCAGATGAGGAGGCTGCCTGTATGACGTCAACGAAGGCTATTTTTCCCGCTGCAAGTCGGACGCACAAGTTGAATTCCGAAGAAAAGCAAGAGCACGAGTTCTCTAACTTGCTTCAGGAATTCGTATATGCGGTCGAGAGGCAAGATGGAATCATGATGAAGTACTGTGCATGTGAATTGAAGCGGATGTTTCGCGAGAGAAGGCCATAAGGCTAGCTGAACGGCTTTTTGAAATGAATTCACTCGCAGTTCGGCACGTCTGCGGGCGTAAACTCCCAAAATGGTGGCCCCGGTGAGGTTTCACTGCCGGGGCTTTTTTGCGTGCAGCGCTGTTAAGTAGTCGCACCAAATCAGCGTGATACGCCGTGGGGCTCGAGATCTGTTCGCCCTTAGAAGCAATTCCGTCGCGCCCCCGCTGTTCCTCTCGCGCGTCTTCGGGGGTCATAGTCTCTTCGCAAGAACCACCACGATTTCGCCACAGCTACGCCAGATTCGCTGCCCTATCAAGAACGAACTTGGCCGAAGCCACGCTACTTTATTTCAATCTTGAGCAAAGCGTCTGAATGCTCGTGGCGCCAGTTCCAGTAATTCTGTTGATCGTCCTCTTTCAGCTTGGAAAAATCGTTGTATTTGCGATGGTTTTGTTTTGCATAAATACGATATGCCTTATCTTCTTGACCATTCCATTGATGATCGTCATTGTGTTGTTTGTCGTGATAAGTGCGAGCGGCTTTCTGATCTTCAGCTCGCAACACTCTCGGCGCCATTGCTATCGGGGCCATAAGGGCGGCACTCAGCAGGGCAGTACTCCAGAAACGGGACATGGTTGTTTTTTGTTCTCCTCCTCAGCGACCGAGCAATTGGCGGGCCAAGCATTGCCTGACGGCGGTGGCGAATGCAACGCGAAGAATACAAAGACGATCGTAACTCCTGAGCGATCCGTTCCCCCAAGCGAGATGAAGCGCATCACGTGCATCAGATGACGGCATTTGAGGGGTGACGTGCAGATCTTGCCATCCGGAGACCCGGGATATCAGGCATGGCCCGACATTCCGTGCGCACACGGTCGTTACAGCCTCTCCGGCGGCGCTGCCGGGCCGCCGGGACCATAGAGATCGACCCGATACGGGCTTCCCGTTGTGAGTCGGGACTGGTTGCTGGTGGGCCTCATTGCCCGCCGTTGCGGTGCATGCAAGTCTTGCCAATGAACAAGCAAGAACTGCGTACGACTGCCTTTGCGGTGGCCGGTTCGAACTATCGGCGTGGGAAGCACGCGGGGCGCCAAGACGATGCGGTTTGGAGTATGACCTGCTGCTACGCCAGTACTGGGTATGAGAATCCTGAGTAATCTACGCGTGCTCGTGCTGGGCCTGGCCTCCACGACTGCCCTTCTAGCCCAGATCGATGCGCGTGATGGAGTCTGGTTACCCGAGCGCCTTCAAGTATTCGCCTCGGCCCTGGCCTACCCGTTAGAAGCCCGGGACGCACTCAACGCCAGACTGAACCGCCTCGCGAAGGTGATCGTCCCATGAGCATAGCGAGGCCACCCCCACGCAGGGGCCCCCCGATGTCAGGTCGAATTTGGTTCAACCGTCTGCGGGTGCGCGCCCGGGCAGCGGTTCGGAAACTCCGCAGGACCCGCCTGGGGAGACTTCCTTGGGCGAAAGGCGTCGTTCGTCTCCTTATTGGCACGATCGTTGTTACAGCCGTTCTCGCGACCTGTGTCTTCTATCACGTCTATCTCGATAGAAGCAATCTGCCTGATCTGGAAGGATTCACCCGGTTTGAGTTCCCTACCATCGGTGGCATTTACGATGCCAACGGCCAGCTACTCAAGGAGATGGCCATAGAATCCCGCCAGGTCACCCGCTATGAGGAAATCCCCCCCATTGTTCGTGACGCAATCCTTGCCGCAGAAGACAAGAACTTCTTCTCGCATTCCGGAGTTGACTACTCCGGATTTGCCCGCATGCTGAGCAAAATCAAGTTCGGCAGTCTAATCGGTCGTCTGGCGAGGATGGGAAGTCGCGACTCGGCTAATAATTCTGCGGTCTTCCCGCAAGGCGGGTCGACCATCACCCAACAGCTGGTGCGCGGTTATTTTCTCAAGACCATGACGGCTCAAGAGAACAGTGACCAGCTAAGGCACGGTGGAGGCCTGGGTCGCCTGTTGTCGAGCGTGATCGGCGCGCGCATGGTCAACATGCTGGTTCGGAAGGTGGAGGAGATCCGCCTTTCGTTGTGGGTCGAAGAACAGATGCAGAAACACTTCGGTTCCAAGCGTCGAGCGAAGGAAGAGATTCTGGCCCGGTACGCCAGCTTGATTTACATGGGAAACGGTCAGTACGGGTTTGCAAAGGGGGCGGAATATTACTTCGGCCGGCCTCTCGCCACGTTCACTCCAGAAGATGCGGACAAGGCCGCGCTACTGGCAGGCGTTGCAAAGTCGGCACGCTACTACGCACCCAACGCCATTGAAACTGGGCGAGTCCTGCAGCGCAGGAACCAAACCCTGGCGCTCATGGCCGCAAGGGGCTTTATTTCTCGCGACCAGGCGCGAAGAGCCGCGCGGCGTTCGATTGAGGTGGTAGCGCAACATAAGGACAAGATGGTCGAGGCGTCCGCAGTCGTCGACAATATCCTTGACGAACTCACAAGCCGCCAATCCGAACTCAGCGTGAAGGATCTCAGACAAGGGCGAATCCAGGTCTACTCGACGGTGGACGCCGGAGTCCAGCAAATTACGAACAAGGCACTGGAGCGCGGCCTTTTGCTATACGAGAACCGCCGCCCCGGCGCCCGTGGCTTGATCCAGGGCGCGGTGGTGGTACTGAGGAACCGCGATGCGGGCATCCTCGCCGAGGCAGGCGGCCGGCAGTTCTATAAAGACCGCTCCAGTGAATATAGCGATCTCAATCGGGTCACGAAGTCCCTGCGCCAACCTGGGTCCGCCATGAAACCCATTGTCTATCTTGCCGCTTTTCAGGAAGGAACTTTCAATCTCGATACCGTGGTGCCCGACGAACCCATCAGCATCGCCAATGGCCGGGAGCAGGATGTGAAATGGATCTCAAACTACGACGGTCAATTCGAGGGCATGATCCCCCTCCGAATGGCGCTGGCGGAATCCAGAAACGCCGTGGCAATCTGGATTGCAGGACAGATCGGAGTCTCCAGCGTCCTCGAGATGGCGCGTGGTCTTGGGATACGAACACCGTTGCGCCCTTACGCCACAACGGCCTTGGGGGCGTCCGAAGTGACGTTGCTGGAGCTGGCCAATGCATACCGCACGATCGCATCTGGCATTCTTACCCAACCGTATGTAATCCGCAAGATCGTACGCAATTCAGACGAGGTAATGGCCGGTGGCGGACACGAGTCATCTCCGATCGCTGTCAATGGTGACGCGCTCTCGTCGATTCAAGAGGGCCTGCGCAGTGTGGTGCGCATACCGACCGGCACGGCTCATGCACTTGACTCCCCCGGGTTCCCGATCGCCGTGATGGGAAAAACGGGAACCACAAACCAGTTCAGGGACGCACTTTTCGTGGGGTCCACTTATGGCCCCGAAGGAATCACCGTCGCTGTCCGTATAGGCTTCGACGACAACCGTCCGCTCGGGTCCGATGAAACGGGCGCCAGGCTTGCACTTCCGGTGTTCCGAGAAGTAATGCTCAACGCCTACGGCGAGAAACTGGTGGGGCGCGCACCTCGGTTTCCGGCTGCAATGGAGCAGCATATTGATGAATTCCTGAAAGATAGCGTGGCGAACGAGGCCGCGATTCCGGCGGTGATCGCGGCCCAGCCAAGCAGTACAGCGATCTCCGACTGGCACTAGAGGCCCGTACACTGCACTGTCATGGCGAGATCGTAGCCGCGGCCGATGGCGGATCCGCGGGAAATCCTCCAAAGAACCGCCTCCATACGAATTTCGTTGTAGCCGCTCACAGGAGAGGACCGTCCGCTACCTCGCCCGCTTCACAGCGGCTACCAGGAACGGAAATGGATCAACGGCCTTCCCCTTCCACCACAGTTTTTCCGGCCACAACTCGGAGATCGCCAAATGCAAGTGCGGCGCGCGCGGATTTGCATTTCCCGTCGACCCCACAAAACCGATGACGTCCCCACGCGCGACCCGCATTCCCTCACGCAGCCCTTTCACGTACCCGTCCAAGTGCGCGTAGTAGTAGCAATACAGTTCCACTTCGTCGAACTCGTATATAGTGTTGCCGCCCGGTTTGCTGAGGAACAGCTTGCGGATGGTTCCGGATACCACCGCACGCACGGGTGTCCCTCTCGGCTCCATAATGTCGATCGCCTCATGCTTATGTCCGTCGTGAACTTCTTCGAATGTATCCCGCAAGTCCGCGAGGGCGAGTCCGCGGATGGGCGGAGTCATCTCAAGGATAGAAGACGTCGCGCCAAAGGCGAGCAACATTGGCATTAGACCGGCAATGCGGACCCAGAGCCTCAACGTTACTCCTCCAGGTCGACCGGTGTACCCCGTCGAACCATGTGCGACAGCTCATCCACATCCCAGTTCGTCAGCCGGATACACCCATCCGACACGCCGTGCCCGATGTTACCCGGATCCGGCGTCCCATGGATTCCATAGTCCACTTTTGAGAGGCCGATCCATGCAACGCCGACGGGATTGTTCGGACCCGGCGCGAGTTCCGCGTTTGGGAGCTTCTGGTCCACATTCCAGAGGAGCTTCGGGTCCCACTTGAACCACGGATAGTGCACAATGCCAACGATGGTCCAATGACCGATCGGCAGAGGATCGTGCGAGTCCCCAATGGTGGACGGATACCGCGCCAGTTCCTTGCCGCCCGCGCCGTATGCGATCACGGTGCGTTTTGACTTCGAGACCACCACGCGTAACGCCACGCGCACAACGGTGCGACGCACATTCGGTACGCTGATTCGCTCCCCCACTGTGTCCAGTTTCTTGCCGGGATTCAACTCGGCCAGCAGCTTCGGCGCGATATGGAACCTCTCACCCAGCCCTTCCTCCGGAGTCTCGAAGCCAAGCCACTTCAACTTGGCCTTTTCCTGAACCTCGGCCGGTAGTGGCAGGAACGGGCCTTTCTCATCCGCCTGAGTAATCGAGTAGGTCAACAGAAGAGGGCCAGCGTCGCTATTGAGCAGGCGCCACATCTCGGCATCAATTGTGCCGGTCGGCTTGAGACCGTGGTTTTCCTGATATCCGCGGACCGCGACCCCGAAATCTTCGCCATAGACGCCGTCAATTTGGCCCGGCGAAAACCTGGCACGGTCCAGCAGAATCTGCGCCCGCGTCACCCTTGGACCCGTCGCTCCTGGACCCACAGCGCCAGTTTTCGTTGAGTCCTCTATCTCACCAGCAGCAAGGCTCCGGGGGACCAGAGCACCAGCGCGCTCTTTCGGAGGTCCGGCTGCACCCGAGCCTGCCAGAGCCAGAATCGAAGCAGTCACTGCTAATAGATGGGTTGGGCGCATAACAAACAGTGGGCACTTTGCGGGCCGTCTCCAGGCCATTTCTGATTTCGCCCCCGGCGGCCTCCCTTTGAACCTATGGAGCACAGGAACGGCGGGCGACTGTATACCTGGTTGCAATTGCGTTGGAGGCAGCACTTCTTGCCTGACGGACGGCAGGACTTGCATATGAGAACTTGCCCGACCCTGGGGTGATCTACCTTGTGTCCGCATATATCTAGCTTTGGCCTTCAACCTGCACGGCACTGGACTGGAAGGGGTACGAAGTGACGACTATATTGATTGTTCTCTTGGTGTTGTTTGTACTCGGCGGCGGGGGCTGGGGATACTCGCGCTGGCGCTAGTAGCGCCCGCTGCCCACTTGGCCGGGTCGGCGAAGTGAAATCAGGAAGGCGAGTCGAATTGAGCCGCTATCCTGCGGTCTGGCCCAGCGAGCCGAGGCCAGGCCGGGGTAGTTGTAGGGAGTGAAGGGAGCTGGATCATGAGCATATCGGCAATAAGCACAACAGGCTGGGTTTTGATTGTCGCCGTCGTATTGATGCTAGTTGCAGGTGTTGCGGCGTTCTTATCGCAGCGAAAGCGCCGGACTGAAAGACTGCGCGCTCAGTTCGGTGGCGCTGAATATGCCCGCGCCGTGGAAAAAGACGGCAACCGGCGGCATGCCGAAGCCGGGCTCGAAGAGCGGGCACAACGAGTCGAGGCGTTTCACGTCCGGCCACTCGCTGCAGGCGATCGAGCGCGCTTCCTAAAGTCCTGGAACGAAGTCCAGGCGCGCTTCGTCGACGGCCCCGCCGGAGCGGTTACGGCAGCGGACCAACTGCTGGGTGATGTGCTAGCCACGCGGGGCTATCCGTCAAGCGATTTTGATCAAAGAGCGGCAGATATTTCCGTGGATCATCCACTGGTTTTGGCAAACTACCGAAAGGCTCACGAAATCGCACTCCAGCAGACGCGCGGGGAGGCGAGTACGGAAGAACTGCGCCAGGCAATGGTCCATTACCGGACTCTTTTCGAGGAGCTGGTCAGCGAGCCAGAGATGACGCTGGCGAAGGCTGCGTCATGAGCTTCGAGCGAAGAAGTGTATCGACCGAGGATCTGCGGCTTGCGCAGCGCCGCAGTCGGTCAGTTTAAGGGCGTCCTCTCCCGGCTTAGTCGACGCCGGGCCAGACTGGTTCCCATCGGTGCGAGCGGAAACCATTGCTCGGCGAAGGCGTGAAATTGGTGTTGTCTGCTCGGCGGCGGAGGATGGGGATTATTCCCGTTGGCGCTACAGCGCCCCTGGCTCTTTGGCTTGGTCCGCGAGGTAAGACGCAGGAGACCGGTGCCGCGCCGACGCTCTGCGCTCAGCGTGGCTACGTAGCGGATTGTGTAGCAGGAAACAGAGCGAAAGTGATCATGAGCATATCGGCGATGAGCGCAACGAAATGGTGCTTAATCCTTGCTTTCGTGGGCGTTCTGGTTCCAATCGTCGCCGTGTTCTTGTCGCTCCTGCGCCGAAAGCCCAAGGGGCGCGCGCAACGAATCGAGGCGTATCACGTCCGGCCGCTCGTGGGATGCGATCGAACTCGTTTCCTAAGGTACTGGCGCGAAGTCCAGGAGCATCGCGTCGACGATGACGCCGGTGCGGTTACGGGGGCGGACCGCCTCCTATGTGATGTGATGTCCACGCGAGGCTATCCGTTAGGCGACTTTGAACAGCGGGCGACAGATATCTTCGCGGATCACCCGCGGGTTCTGGAAAACTACCGCGCCGCTCACGAAATTGCGATCCTGCATATTCGAAAGGAGGCCAACGCAAAAGAATTGCGCGAGGCAATGGTTCATTACCAAGCTCTTTTCGAGGAACTGGTCAACGAGCCAGAGATGCCCCTGGCGAAGGCTGCATCATGAGCCCCGAGGATTACAGAAGAAACAAGTTGAGTGAAGAAGGCGTATCGGCCAAAGGATCTGCGGCTTGCGCTGCGCCGCAGTCGGTCGCTTCGAGGGCTTCCTCTCTCGGTTTAGGCGACGCCGGGCCAGGCGTGCCCCCCACCGGTGAGAGCGAGAAACTGCCCGAAACCAATGCTCGGCGCATGAAGAGGAATTTGCCATGTCGTTCGGAATTTACATTGTCGGCTTCTTGATATTGATCGGCGGGCTGATCTATGCAGGTGTGATACTGCATATCGCCGCGCATTGGATCGCAGTGGGTGCGATTGTGCTCTTGGGCCTTGCGATTCTGAAGGGCGTTCAGGCCACACGGGGAAAGGATCCTTCGTAAAAAGACCCTTCGTATTGAGAGATGGATGTATCAAAAGGAGAAAACTGAAAATGAAAACGCTCAGACCGTGCTTGTCCCTGCTGGCGGTGGTGGCCGTCGGGGCTCTGATCGGGTGCTCGGCGTCTACGAAGACAGCCGACGTTTCTGCCAGCGTCCGCACGTCGCTGGATAAGGCTGGCTACAAGGATGTCTCGGTGACTCAGGACCGTGACAAAGGCGTCGTGACCCTGGGCGGCCATGTGGCAGCGGGCGCCGACAAGTCACAAGCCGAATCCATTGCAAGGTCCATCGCAGGTGCCGAGGTTGTGGCGAACCAGATTGCAGTGATTCCTCCGGGTTCCGGGAGTGATGCCAGAAACGTGAACTCGGACCTGGATAAGGG
>Ga0181517_10002133_pt1 | contig 20741 bp, 18 predicted proteins | sample PEATcosm2014_Bin_31_FD_119748 | JGI IMG/M metagenome (GOLD analysis project Ga0181517, IMG submission 119748) | Peatland microbial communities from MTU Mesocosm Facility, Houghton, MI, USA - PEATcosm2014_Bin01_30_metaG | ecosystem: Environmental > Terrestrial > Soil > Wetlands > Peat | place... | reverse complement strand
TGTCGAGAACATCTACTCACCCAACGTGGCCTATGCGCCGGATGATCAGCAGGCTGGTCCCGCGCAACTGGCCGACTCCAATCGCCAGGGCGCGGCTATCATGCAAGATCGCGCGCATCTGCCGCACGGCGTAATGCTGATGGCGGGCGGCCGGTTCGTCCGCATGGGCGACTTCAACTACACCACCTCACGCGAACTTTGGCTGCCGGAATACGGAGCAACATATACGCCGCTGAAGCCGATTACGTTCTATGCGAATTACGGAGTGCTGCTCTCGCTCGGCCCCCAGGCGCCGTGGTGGGTTGACAATGCAAATCTATTCCTCGATCCGTATTTGACGCGCCAGGCTGAGGTTGGCGCCAAGTACGCACCGGGCCAGCGCATCCTGCTCACAGCCGCGTTTTTCCGCATGCGTGCGCCGTTTTTCTATCCCAAGGTGATTCAGGTCCCCGACGGTTTCTGTGGCAGCAACGAATTTACAGCTGCCGGCGACTTGTGCTTTGAATCCGAGGGCCGTGAGACTCACGACGGCGTCGAACTGAACGCGCAGGGCAAGGCCGCAAGCTGGTTGCAACTCTCAGCGTCGGCAGCAACAATCCAGGCGCGCTCAAGCCAGAGCGGCACGCCGGCCTTCGACAGTAAGCAGGTCATCAACGTGCCGCACCTGCACACCTCACTGTTTGCAGATATTCTGCTGCCCCACGCGCGCGGACTGCACCTGATGCCCGGCTGGAGCTACACAGGCCGCAAAGAAGCGACGCGCGACGATGCGGTAAGCGTGTCCGGCTACAACCTTTTCAACCTCGGCGCACGCTACATGCCCGGCGGCGAAAACGGCCGCCTGACCTTGCGCCTCTATGCCGACAACATCTTTGACAAGCGCTACTGGAAAGACACCGGAGCCAACTACGGCGACACGTTCATTCATCTGGGTGCGCCCACTACGGTTCGGCTATCGGCCCATTACACTTTCTAAGTTGGGAAGGAATCGTCTCCGATGAGCACGACAACAAAGGCGCATGGAATGGACGGCACGCTTGTCGAGCCGGACTGGCTTCCGCTCCAGCTCAATGAGGTGCGCCAACTGCTTGTCCAGTTTCCCGATTGCGCCGAACCGATGCAGATTCTATCGATCAGTCCACGCCCTTTCTCGGCTGCCAGTGTCGTGGCCACGCAAACTGGGCGCGTTTTCATCAAGCGCCATCATCGGAGCGTGCGCGACGCAGAGGGTTTGCTGGAGGAACATCGTTTTATGGGGCATCTGCGCGCACACGTCGCTCCAGTCCCGCGCGTTTTTGCAACCTCCTCCGGTTTAACCGCAATCGAGAACGGCGAATGGACCTACGAGGTGCACGAAGCCCCGGATGAAGTCGATCTCTATGAGGATGCGATCTCCTGGACGCCGTTCCGGTCTTTGGGCCACGCACGTTCAGCCGGACAGGCGCTGGCGCGGCTTCATCTTGCTTCGCAGGGGTTTGCTGCGAAGCGCCGCAAGCCGCGGCCCCTGGTTGCCGGCTTCACCATCTTCGCCGCTGCCGATCCTGGTGCGGAGATGATTCGTTATCTGGCCGAGCGGCCGGCGCTGCGCTACGATGCGGATGCGCGCGAGGGAAGCAAGCAGGCTCTTGAATTGCTTGCTCCCTTCCATGCCGAACTGCTGCCGTTTTTGCCGGCGTTGTCCTCTCTGTGGACGCACAACGATCTGCACGCTTCAAACTTGCTGTGGAGCGATGCAGGCCCCGATGCGAAGGCCGCGGCTATCATCGACTTTGGTCTCGCCGACCGCACCAACGCTGTACACGATATTGCCCAGGCCATCGAACGCAACATCGTGGAGTGGCTTGCGCTGACTCAGGACCCCGCCTGCGATGCGGACGTGCCGGTCCACCTGGACCATTTGCAGGCGCTCCTGGAAGGTTACGAGTCGGTGCGTTCTTTATCGACCGAAGAGGTCGCAGCCCTCGCTCCCATGACCGCGCTTTGCCACGCCGAGTTTGCTCTCACTGAGGCGGACTACTTCCTCGGCGTGCTGCATTCCAAGGAGAAAGCCCGCCTGGCCAGTGTGGATTATTTGGTGGGCCATGCTCGCTGGTTCCGCAGTGCTGCTGGACATGACTTGCTTGAAAATCTCCGCCACTGGGCCAAAGCGCGAAAACGCGAGCCACAGGGAATTGGATCGAAATGAATTGGACTGCAATCGTCGTCAATTATTTGGCTGAGAACTGGCTTGAGATCGCGGGCACGGTCACCACCGTTCTCGGAATCTGGCTCACCACCAGGCGCCTTCTTATTTGTTGGCCGGTTGTGCTCGCGGCAGATTTCATCTACCTCGTCGTCTTTTTTCGCGCCCGGCTTTTTTCGGATGCGCTTTTGCAGATTTTCTTCGTGGCCTTCACGCTCTACGGCTGGTGGCACTGGTGGCGCGGTGTGCAGCAAGATGGCGAAGTGCGCGTGGAACCACTCGGCCTGAAGGGCTGGCTTGGCGGACTCGTCGCGGGCGCTGCGGGTTCCGTACTGCTTGGTTGGTTGATGACGAAAATCGGCGCGGCTCTGCCCCACCTTGATGCCGCGCTGACCAGCTACAGCCTGGTGGCCAGTTGGTGGCAGGCGCGCAAGCACATTGCCAACTGGTGGCTCTGGATTGTGGTCGACCTCATCTACATCGGCGAGTACGTCTACAAAGGCCTGGTCCCGACGGCCGCGCTCTATGCGGGCCTGGTGGCGCTGGCCGCTTTGGGTCTGCGCGACTGGCGGCGTGCAGTGGCGGTCTAAACCGCCATCTGCACCACGTTTTGCATTGGCTCGCCGGCGATAAAGCGTCGCAACTCGCCGGCTGCATTGCGCAACGAGCGGGGCCCAAATTGCGGGCTCGATCCTGCCACGTGCGGCGTGAGCAGCAGGTTGGGGCAAGTCCATAGAGCATGCCCTTCTGGCAGCGGTTCCGGATCGGTAACGTCGAGAGCAGCGCGAATGTGGCCTGCGTTCAAAGCTCCGACGAGAGCGTCTGTATCTACGATTGGCCCCCGTGCTGCATTTACCAGCAGGGTACCCTGCTGCATCAGGCCCATCTGGCGGCCTCCGATGAGGTGATGCGACTCCGCTGTAAGCGGCAATATCAGCACCACCACCTGGGCCAGCGGAAGCAGGCTATCCAACTCGCTTACCGCATGGACCTTTGGTGCTGTGCGTGCGTTGTGCGCTACGCGGAGCAACTCAACATCGAAAGGTGCCAGCATCCGTTCGATTTCTTTTCCAATGGCCCCGTGCCCCACAAGCAATAGCTTCTTGCCGGTCAGTTCCTCAAGCATAACGGGGGGATAGAGCGGGCGCTTGTCTCCGGTGATGGCGGCGTAGTTAGCGCTGGCTTCGAAGCGTCGCTTCCATTGGCCGGAACGCTGCACATCCATAAAGAACGGAAAGTGCTTGAGCATCGACAAAATCGCGCTCACCGTCCACTCAGCGGTGGAGATGTTGTGCGCTCCGCGACCGCTGCAGATGGTCACATGCGGGCCGACGGTTCCCGGAATCCATTCCGTGCCCGCCATCAACGACAGCACCAGACGCACTCCGCGCAAGTGCGGCCAGATTCGCATCGCTCGCGTAGGATACGGGTCCGGAATCCAGACATCGATGACCACGTCCTTGTCCAAGCCATCGGGCAAGGGAACCATTTCGACTTCCTGGGGGAAGTCGCTGAGCATATCTGAGGGAAATACTGCGGGATATCCAACTCGTAGCATAGGCTGTTGTGTCCCGCCGCGCGCGGGAACCTCTTGTTTATGCTATCGCAGCCGTCCGGCCGCTCACTCAGTACTTGTTATGGAAGAGCTTGTTATTTACGTCCGGCCAGAATTCCTTGACCAGATTCGAAAACCCATCGAGCCCCACCTGAACCGCCCATCGCTGGCCGGTCTTGGTCCAGGTTCGCTCCTGAGCGGGATAGTAGAGCCCAGAAATGCCGGCGGCCGCGCCGTTGCCGACGATCTCAGAGAAATTGGGGCTCTCACCGCCATGATCGGTGCGTGTGATGAAAAGCCTCGAAACCGCGTACCCGGTCCGCTTGAAAACGCCACCGCGTTCCAGTGTGTAATAACGCGGGTCTTCATGCGTAGCCACAGGCATTAGGAACTCGGTCCACAGGTTGCCGTTCAATGTATCGGCAAAGCTGTGCCAGTAGTAGCGCGCATAGGCCGGGGCGCCAGAGTGAAATTCAGGGTAAGATCCCTCGGCCTGCGATACGCCGGCAAGGATGCCAACGTAAATGAAGCTCGAATAGTCGAAGCTGTCTTCCAGGGTCAGCTTCAATTTCTCGTGTGGCGACAGAGGCGGCAGCTTCTCATCCACGCTAACAGAGCGGAAGTTGGGAATGATGCCCAGGATGCGCCGGGTCTGCTTTCCTTCAAGGCTCCCTGGTTGAGGTTCTTGCGGCGGCGCTGGCGCGTCCGGCAGCGCGTTGGCAACTGGTATGGGCCTTGTGTCCAGCTGTGGCGGGAAGGCCGGCTGTCCGTGCAATTGGGATGCCAAGGCGTCAGTGACCAGCAGAAATAGGAAAATTGCTCGTCCAACCATAAAAAAGCGTCGCCCCCTGCGGCTGTTGACAAAAAGAAAAACCGAATCAGTGGGAGGCCCGAATGGCCTATACCATTGAGATGCTCGGTCATAGGCCAGGGATTCAGTTGTAATGGCGGCAGACCGGGATTACCGCATGATTGCAGGTTGGACGAAACGTATTCAAAAATGAGAGCATGGCCGCGCCCGGAACCGGTCTGGCTGAGTCATGCTATATCTATGGGAACTCATGCCCGCGGACAACATTCATGCGCCTGATGCCAAACAAGACATGGTCGCAGCAACAACTTGCGGTCAAACTGCGCCTGACGCCGCCCGACCACGAGGGCCTCTTCACATTGGAGCGGGGGCGGCTTTTGATTCACGCCGCCAAGACCGCGCTGGCCGCCGCCTTGTGCTGGTGGCTTGCACTCCGCTTCGGCCTGCACGACGGCTACTGGGGCGCCATCAGCGCTATCATCGTCCTGCAATCCAACTTCGGCGCCACCATCTCTGCATCCCGCGATCGCGTTCTGGGCACGATGATCGGCGCGCTCCTCGGCTTTGCGTTTTCACTCTTCGGCGTCCTGCCATGGAATTACATTCTTGCCGTGCTGGTTGCCGTGGTCGTCTGCGGCTTGCTGGGCCTTCGCAGCAGTTCGCGCTTGGCCGGAGTGACCATCACGATAGTGATGCTGGTTCAGAAAACCGGCCCGCGATGGGGTCTTGCGTTAGACCGGGTAAGCGAGGTGTTCATCGGCATTGTGGTGGCAATTGCCATCTCTACGTTCGTCTTCCCCGATCGCGCAAGGCTTCGTTTGCGCGATGGGCTGGCGCAGGAGTTCCTGGTCTTGAGCGCTTTTTTCGAAGGTATTATCGAAGAGTTTCGCGGCGCGCCTGCCGCCAACCTGGCCGCTCTCCGCCGAGATGCCCTGGCCATGCTGCGCAGCAACAATCAATTGCTTGAGGCCGCCCGCAACGAACCGGCCGGGGGGCCCGGGTGGCGAGAAGGATTGGGCATGCTGGCGCAATTTGGCCGTTCGCTCTTTGACGCTTTAGTGGCGCTCGAGTTCAGTGTCAAAGACAGCCAGGAGGATGGCTATGCACAGCAACTGGAGCCCGCTCTGGGCAAACTGGCGCTCGACATCCGCACCGGATTCCACCATGTGGCCGGCTGCATTCACAACTGGCGCTTCAACATTCCGCCGCCAGACTTGAGTCTTGAGGAGGACATCGCGCAACTGGAATCCCGCCTCAGCGAGGTGCGTCCAACCGGCTTTCAATTCTCTCAAGCCGAAATCCTGCGCGCCTACTCCGTGCAACTGCATCTCAAGCAAGTGGCGCGTCTGCTGCGTGCCTCGCGCGTTGAAACCAGCCGCGCCATCGGTGAACCAGAAGAATTGGAATCGCTCATCTAATGCTTTAGGCGTTCTACCTGTGAGCCCGTTGGGTTCACGATTATGATTTTGCGGTCAGGGTAAGACTTGCGTCTCAAACCGCGAGCAATTCCGTGTAGACTGCCATGCCTACCACGGCATCGGCGCCCAACGCATCCAGCGCATCCACTTCCTTCTGGCTGCGAATTCCGCCGGCCACAATGAGTTGCTTCGCGGTCAGTTTGCGCAGACGCGCAGCCGTCTCGATTGGGAACCCGCCCATCAAACCTTCACCGTCTACATGCGTGTAAAGAAATGCGGCCGCATGCGGCTCAAGCTGCGGCATTGCCTCGTCGGGGGTTAATTCTACTTGCGCCTTCCATCCCTTTACGGCGATGCGTCCGTTCTTCGTGTCGATGCCGGCCACCACGCGCTCCGCGCCCACGCTGGCAGCAAGTTTTGCGGCAAAATCCGTGTTCACCGAGCCCATGTCAGTGAAGAGCGCAGAGCCAATAATGACGCGCTTTGCCCCTGCATCCAGCACCTGCCGCGCGCGCGCGACGGAGTGAATTCCACCGCCCGCCTGAACAGTCAGCTTTTTCGCAATTTGGGCAACCAGATCGGAGTTCTCGCCTTGCCGCATGGCCGCATCCAGATCGATCAACTGGACGAGCGGAAAGCGAGAGAATTTTTCAATCCAATATTCAAAGTCATCGAACGCTAGCCGCAGTTTCTCGCCTTGCACCAACTGGACTATGCGCCCGCCCAGCAAATCGATCGAAGGAATCAGCATGGCAACCTCACTGCAACACCGGCCTTGGCCAGCTCTTCTTTAAGCGATCGTGCACTGGATACGCCGAAGTGAAAGATGCTGGCCGCCAGCGCCGCGTCGGCCCGCCCGCGCCCGAACACATCCACAAAATGATCCACGGTTCCCGCGCCGCCCGAAGCGATCACCGGAATGCCCACCGCCTCGCTTACCGCCGCGGTCAGTTCGCAATCGAAGCCGGTGCGCATGCCGTCGGAGTTCATTGACGTAAGTAGAATCTCGCCCGCGCCACGCTCCTCTGCTTCGCGTGCCCACTCCACCACGCGCCTGCCCGCCAGCTTTCGCCCGCCTTGCACATACACTTGCGCGTCGCGCACCGGGTCGGCAGCTTCGGGATCACGCCTTGCATCAATTGCAACCACAACTGCCTGCGCGCCAAAGCTGCGGCCGATGGCGTCAATCAACATCGGGTCGGCCAGGGCAGCGGAGTTTACGCTCACCTTGTCTGCGCCGGCTTCAAACACTTGTGCCGCATCGTCGGCTGTACGAATTCCGCCGCCGACGCAAAAAGGAACGAACAACTCACGCGCCGTTCTGCGCACGGTATCGAGCAGAGTGGCGCGGCCTTCGTGCGTCGCCGTAATGTCCAGCAGAACAATTTCGTCCGCACCGTCGCGCGCGTGGCGCGCAGCCTGCGTCGCCGGATCGCCCGCGTCGATGATGTCTACAAACTGCACTCCCTTGACGACACGGCCGTCGTGCACGTCGAGGCAGGCGATGATTCGTTTGGTCAGCATGCGGCTCCCTCGCGCTCCCATTCCAAAAAATTGCGGAGAATCTTCAACCCGGTAGCGCCGGACTTCTCCGGATGAAACTGCACGCCCATCACATTGTCTCGCTCTACGGCTGCCGAGAATGGCTCGATGTACTGCGTGATCGCAGCGGTGTCAGCGGTGACCGGCGCTTTATAGGAATGCGTGAAGTACACAAACTCGCCCCGCTCAACTTCTGCAAGCAATTGTGATCCTTCGCGCACGTCGAGCGAATTCCAACCCACGTGCGGCACCTTCTCGCTGCACACCGGAAAGCGCGTACAGCTTTCGGCGAAATGTCCCAGGCCCAGCCTTTCCGGCGCTTCGCTCGAACCAGCGTAGAGCCATTGCATCCCCACACAAATGCCGAGGAATGGAACGCCACGCCCAATCGCCGCCCGAATCGCGGTTGTTAATCCCGTAGCATCAAGCCGCTCTGTCGCCGCAAAGTGACCCACCCCCGGCAACACAATTCGCTCCGCGCACTCGACTAGCGCTGCATCGCTGTCTGTGACCTCGACCTCCGCGCCCAGATGGCGCAGAGCCTTCAACACTGAAGTCAAATTGCCCGCCTTGTAATCGATCACCGTTACGCGCATCAGAGCAATCCTTTAGTAGACGGCAGCATCTCGCCGAGTTGCTTGTCCTTTGAGCAGGCCACCCGCAGCGCCCGTGCAAAGGCCTTGAAGATAGCCTCGATCTTGTGATGATTCGAGCGGCCGTACATGGTCTTCACGTGAACGTTGGCTCGCGCTCCGCGCGCAAAGCCCTCAAAGAAGTCGGTCACCAGTTCGGTTTGCAGATCGCCGACGAGGCGCGTGCGTACCTTGGTCTCGACAGCGAAGGCCGCGCGCCCGCTCAGGTCAACGGCGGCGATAGCCAGCGTCTCGTCCATCGGCATCAAAAAATATCCGGCCCGCAAGATACCGCGCTTGTCACCCAGAGCACGGTCGAAAGCCTCGCCCAGCGCAATGCCCACGTCTTCAACGGTGTGATGCTGATCCACATCCAGGTCGCCATCGCAGGTAAGCTCAAGATTGAAGGCGCCGTGCCGCGCCAACAACTCCAGCATGTGATCAAAGAAGCGAATGCCTGTCTTGATTTTGTATTGGCCATTACCTTCGATGGTGAGTAGGATCGCGATGCGCGTCTCCGCGGTGTTGCGCTCAACGACGGCCTTGCGCACGCTCGCGGCGGCGCTGCTTCCCTTGGTCGTTTTCATTTCGCCTCGGTTCCGGCCCGCAATACGGCCAGTGTTCTATTCAACGCCACGGTGGCCTGCCGCATCTGTTCGCGTGTTCCGATGGTGATGCGCACGCGCCCGTCGCAACCGGGATCGCTGGAGCGATCGCGTACCAGCACGCCCGCCTCGCGCATGAGTTGCGTAAACTCCCCATGTCTTCGGCCAATATCAGCCAATACAAAATTCGCGCGGCTCGGCCAGCGGCGAACTCCGAGAGCATCGAGTGCCGCCTCAAACTCCGCGCGCCCGGCGTTCACTTCCTCAACATACCAATCCAGGTAAGCGGTGTCTTCAAGCGCCGGTGGCAGGCATGCCAGCGCCAGCGAGTTTACGCTGTAAGGCGAAAGCACCCGACGCACCCATCGCATGAGCTCGACAGGGCCAGCCAGCAATCCGATACGCAAACCGGCCAGTCCATATGCCTTTGAAAAGGTCCGCGCCACAATTAGATTGGGAATCGTCCCAATCAAATCAACGATCGTCTCGCCGCAAAAGTGAAAGTACGCCTCGTCCACCAAAACCAGCGCTCGCGGCGCGCGGTGTGCGATCTCCAAAAGCTGATCGCGCGCGGCCATGGATCCCGAAGGGCTGTTGGGATTGGCGATGGCGACGATCTTGGTGCGCGGCGTGATGGCCGCCAGCAGTCGCTCGAAAGGGAACTTCAAATCGTCCGCGGCTTGAACAGCCACAACCCTCGCGTCTGTCGCCGATGCATAAACCTCGTACATTGTGTAAGTGGGCACAGGCAATAACAGTTCGTCGCCCGCTTCGAGAAATGTTTCGAACAGGACATGGATAGCTTCGTCCACGCCATTGGTCAATGCCACCTGCTGCGGCGTAAGCCCAAGCTGTGCGGCGACAATCGCTTCTACCGGCTCGCGTTCAGGATAGCGAGTCAGGCTGCCCGCTGAGATGCCGGCCAGCACTTCGCGCACCTTCGGCGAGCAGGCCAGCGTGTTCTCGTTGAAGTCCAGTCGCAGCATGTCCCGGCAGCCCAGAGGAGGGTGATACTCCTTCATCGCCTGCACGCGTGCGCGCGGGCTTGGATATAAGGCGGTTGCAGTCTCAACCACGGGTCCTCCTTGTGCGCGGAATCCTGCGCAATCGTGTGCGAATTGCTTCCGCATGTCCCACAAGACCCTCGGCCTCGGCTAGCAGTGCGGCCTGAGGACCCAGCGCCCGTATCCCCGCAGCCGAATACTCCTGCACCGTAATCAGCTTGACGAAATCGTTCACGCTCAACCCGCCTCGTATCCGCGCCATGCCGCCCGTCGGCAGCGTATGATTTGGCCCTGAGATGTAATCGCCCATGGGTTGTGCGGACCATCGCCCAATAAACACCGAGCCCGCGTTCTCAACCCAGTTGACGTCGCTTGGCGCATCCACTGTCAGATGTTCCGGAGCAAGGCGGTTCGTAATCTGCCGCGCTTCCTCAACATCTCGCGCAACAATCACCAGGCCATTGCGATCGAGAGCTTCGCGTGCGACTGTGTTCTCACGGCTGCGCAGCTTGGCCTCTGCAGTCACTTCTTTGGCCAAATCGGCGCGCGTGGTAATAAAAATTGCCAAGGCCTGCGGATCGTGCTCAGCCTGTGCCACCAGGTCAGAAGCGATATCGGCTGCGTTGCCTCTCTCGCTGGTGACCACAATCTCAGTAGGTCCGGCCAGCATGTCAATGGCGCAATCAAATGCAACAAGCCTCTTGGCCGCGGTGACATAGAGATTGCCCGGACCAACGATCTTGTCCACGCGTGGAATGCCCGCCGTTCCATACGCCAGCGCGGCCACGGCATGGGCTCCGCCCAGGCGATAGAACTCCGTAATGCCTAGCAAGTGCGCCGCGGCTAGAGTTTCCGGCGGAGGTTTGGGCGACACAGCAGCGATGCGTTTCACGCCCGCCACTTGCGCCGGAATCACTGTCATCAGAAGCGTGGAGGGTAAAGGATGGCGGCCGCTGGGCACATAGCAGCCTACCGATCCGAGCGGCCGTACAAGCTGGCCTGTCGTCAGGCCGTCGAGAAGCAAATCACTCCAGGACTCCGGCAGTTGCCGAACCGCGAATCCGCGAATCTGCTCGACGGCGGTTTCGAGTGCGTCGCGCAACGCGGGATCGATTGCCTCCCACGCCGCCGCCATTTCTTCCGTCGTCACGCGCAGAGAAGATGCGCTGGCGAGTCCGTCGAATTCTGCCGCATACCGCAGCAGAGCGCGATCGCCTCGACGACGCACATCGGTCACGATGCGCTTCACTGCGGGCAGAACAGCGTCAAGCGCCGCGCCGCCTCGCCATTCGAGAGCGCCAACCAACTCTTCCGTCCGCCGCGCACTGCGGCCTCTGGTTCGGATCAGCTTCATCGATGCCCCTATCTAAAGCACAACCTTGTTCAACGGATATTCAACGATCCCCGCAGCCTTGGCGGCCTTCAATCGGGGAATCACGTCGCGGGCGACGCGTTCTTCGACGATAGTATTCACGGCGACCCATTCCGAGTTGCTGAGCTGCGAAATCGTCGGTGAGTTGAGCGCGGGGAGCACCGCAAGCACGGCTTCAAGATCCTCGCGCTTCACGTTGAGCATCAGCCCCACCTGCGATTGCGCATCGATGGCGCCGCGTAGCATCATTGCGATCTGGTCAATCTTCTCGCGCTTCCAGGCATCGGCAAGCGCGGGCTTGCCGGCAATCAGGTGGGTCTCGCTCTCCATCACCGTGTCAATAATCTTTAGACGATTGGCCTTGAGCGAACTGCCGGTTTCAGTAATTTCGATGATGGCGTCAGCGAGAGTCGGCGGCTTCACTTCGGTTGCGCCCCAGCTGAACTCGACCTTCACATTCACACCCTTGTCGGCAAAGTAGCGCTTGCTCACTTCAACCAGTTCGGTGGCGACGATCTTGCCCTCGAGATCTTCGGCTTTCTCAAAGCCGCTGCCCTCAGGGACGGCCAGCACCCAGCGCACCTTGCGGCGGCTCTGCTTGGCATAAGTCAACGTGGTCACGCTGGTCACTTCCAGACCGCTCTCGACCACCCAGTCGATGCCGGTCAGTCCCGCGTCGAGCACGCCATGATCCACATAGCGCGCCATCTCCTGCGCGCGAATCAGCATGCACTCAATTTCAGAATCGTCGATGGAGGGGAAGTAGGAGCGGCCGTCTGCATAGATATTCCAGCCGGCCCGCTTGAATAGTGCAATGGTCGCATCCTGCAAGCTGCCCTTGGGGATGCCGAGCCTGAGTTTGTTAGCCAAGGTTCGCCTCTTTCTTTTCTGCTTCCTGCTTAGCCGCGCTCACCGTCAGCGGTTTCGTAAAGCAACTAACGGTGCCCTCGTGACACACCAGCCCATCGCCTTCAACCACTACGCGAAACAGCAGCGTATCGTTGTCGCAATCGGTCGCGGCAGAGACGACACGCAGCCGGTTGCCGCTGGTCTCGCCCTTCATCCATAACTTCTGGCGGGTGCGGCTCCAGAAGGTGACGAAGCCTGTCTCCATTGTTTTGGCATAGCTCGTGGGGTTCAGAAAGCCAAGCATCAGCACTTCGCCTGTTTGCGCATCCTGCACAATACCGGGCGCGAGTCCATCCATCTTTTCGAAATCGACCCATTCCATGGGTTTGCACCTCTGATTTAGATTTGCGGCTAAAACGAAAAGCCCGCCGGCTTGGTTCGCCGGCGGGCTTGGGATTCTCTAGGTCTCTCTGGCTTTTCAGTTCAAGCCATGGCAGTCCGCCGGCATGGAGGTTCCATGATGGTGGTGATGACCTGGATGGCGGTGGCTCTGCATCTATTTAGAACCTTACGGGCAAACCCCGTCGGATGTCAACCATACCGTGGTTCGATTCTTTGAGAGAAGGACTATCCGCTTACTGCCGCATGTGCTTCGTCTGCCTCCGCCGGGCTACTCTGAGTCTGGAGCAGATCGATCACGTGTTGGTACAGCCGGTTGCGCACTGCGAATCGTTCTGAAGCGCGGGTAACATAGCGCACCCGGATGTCGATGCCCGATCCCGACGGGCGGGAATTTACCACCGGAACCGCACTGAATCGGCTCAGACCGTCGTCGCGCGTGCCGCGTTTCCACTCTTGCTCCGCGACGCTGGTTGCTTCCTTGGTTTCTTCCTGGACCGCTTTGAGGATGCACTCAACCATCGGCTCGGTACTGCGGGTGGTGGGCAAACTGACAGTGATCTCATCCCACATCCACTGGCCTGTGGTGGAAAAGTTGAAGTACTGTCCACGGATGGCAAAGCTGTTAATAAAGGTGATGCGGCGGCCGGTTGGATGCCCCTTGTCCGCCAGATCTCCGGTTTCAAGCAGGGTCGTACTCATGGGGCCCATCTCGGTAACCTCGCCGCCGACGCCGTTGATCTCAACCCAGTCGCCTACTCGAATGCCATTCTTGCCCATAAGGATGAACCAGCCGAAGAAGGCGAGAATAAAGTCCTGCATGGCAATGGTCAGCCCAGCAGTTGCCAGGCCGAGGATGGTTGACATTTGCCGGGGCCAGCCGAAGACGACGAGCAAAATGAGCAGGCCGCCAACCACCTGTATGGCCAACTGAAGCAGGGTGCGTAAGGTTTGCATTTGCCTTCGATCGAGGGCCGGATTGGCCATGAGCCGCCGTATGAGCGCATCGCAGAGCACGATGCAGATGAGGATAAAGGCGATTGTAGCCAGGGATTGCAGAATGAGATGCAATAAGATGCGGTGCTGCAGAAGTATCTGGACAGACCACTTGCCGTAGATTGCGGAAAGCTGCTGCTGGGTTTCTATTCGATCGCCGCAAATGATGAGAAGCTGGCGTCGATCCTCCTTTTCTTCTATGTTGGACAGCCTCGATGCACGATCCGACGAAGCGCTCAACGCTGTGGAATTGGTTTCTTTGGCATTGGTCTCCAGAGTCCTGTACTCAGAAGTCAGGCTGGCGATATTCGCTTGAGCCTGCTCAATGGCCTGCTTGATTAGTTGGTTGCGATCGAGTTGACTGCTCCATGCCGTTAGCCGGCTTGCAAGGGTGCCGTGTTTCCGCGCGGACAGAACTGCGACCTGTCCTGGGTCGTGCGCCGCGCTGTCGAATTTGCGCATTAACGCCTCATGCGCGGCAAGCTCACTCTGGATCTGGGCGCGGTCATCGCCCGAAGCGCGATCAAGCTCCTGCTGTGCGTCGGCCAGTTGATCGGAATCGAGTCCTAGTTGCGCTTTCGCAACCTCAAGATCGTCATCCCCTTCAGTCGGCTGCGCGCTACCTTTCAACTCACCGGCCTGGGATCCAGTTGCGGGGGGCAAGTTCTTTACCAGCGCCTGATCATCTTTCACGGTCTGCTGCAACTGGTCCACTCTCTGGGAGAGCGCCGGTGCATCGCCAGTGAGAGCGCCACGATGAGCCTCCGCGCTCGCCATGCGCAACGCAGAGGCGAACGCCTGGTCCACTTCGTGATCGGCCAAACGCTCGGCTTCGTGCGCGTACTCGGTCTCCTCGGTGGTAACCGCCAGCGGGGCGAGCGCTTCCGCGGTTTGCCAGGGGCGCAGATCGACGATGGCTCTATGGCTGTTAGCAGGGGTGCGCACCCCACCCGGATTGGAGAGGAAGTGGAGATGCGCCATGGCATCGCGTGTGGTCCAGGAAAAAATCAGGCAGAGCACGAAAAGGGAAGTTGTCGTTAGCAGAAAGATGAGGCTGGCACGGCTGAATATACGCTTGCGAACATCGGCCGGGATTGGAGAAACGGGGTGTATTGCCATCAAATGATTGTTGCAGGCCAATAGCATTTCCAACGGTCAAAACGAGACGATCGGGACTCACCATTCGCAGACGCGGTTCCTTTGAAGTAGCTCTTTAACGAAAGGACTTGAGACGATTTGTGCCAGATGTTGGCCCAATTTCAGCTCGTCTCCAGGCCGACCACGCCAAGTCATTCCTGCCAACTTGCGATTGCCTTCAGTCCAGGTAGAAAATAGATCGGTGCAAACAGGGACGCGGTACAGGATGCTGGCGGGGAGGGAGAAGGTGCAGTCCGCGCGCATTATCGTCGAAAGTCAAACCTGTTTTCCCGGCGTTGTTGGGGCCAAAGCCCGTATCTGTAAGCCGAAAGCATTTGCCAGTAGAAAATTCCTGAGCGTGTGTTTGGCGATTGCGATTGCGGCAGTGCCCCTTATTGGGATTGCACAGAGCCGGGATCGTGACGTCCGCGGCTTGCCCAGAACATCCGCAACCGCTCCGCCGCCGGAGGCGCGGATCGACATCAATCGAGCCAGTGTTGAGGAGTTGCTGCAGGTTCCCGGCATGACGCGCAGTTGGGCCGGGCGCATTGTGCGCTTCCGGCCCTACCGAACCAAGGTGGATCTCGTGGATAGAGGCGTAATCACTGCCGAAGTTTACGAACGGATCAAGGACTCGGTGATTGCTCACCGGGTCCCTGATTAGTTGAAGGTTATGCCTCGACAGGCGGAGTGGGATGCGCGTCACGCCGGAGCAGCCTGCTCAAAATCACGTAAAGCACCGGGATGAAGATCAGGTTGAGCACCGTAGAGAGCAACATACCGCCGACGATGGTTGTGCCTACTGAGCGGCGTCCCAGCGCACCCGCGCCGGTGGCGAAGACTAGCGGCAACACGCCCAGGATGAAGGCAAACGAGGTCATCAGGATGGGCCGGAGCCGCAACTCCGCCCCCTCGATGGCTGCGTCGGCAATCGAACGACCCTTGCGTCGCATCTGCTCCGCGAACTCGACAATCAGAATCGAGTTCTTGGCCGAGAGACCGATTAGCATCACCAGTCCAATCTGGCAATAGACGTCGTTTGAAAGGCCGCGCAGCGCCACCAGGCCCAACGCTCCCAGCACCGCCATCGGCACTGCCAAAAGAATGATGAACGGCAGCGCGAAGCTCTCGTATTGCGCCGAGAGCGTGAGGTAAACCACCAGGATGCCAAGCCCGAAAATGATGAGCGCACGGCCGCTGGACTCGATTTCATCCAGGGTCAAGCCCGTCCATTGGTAGCCCATTCCCGGCATCATGTTCTGCTTTGCAAGCGCTTCCATTGAAGCCAGTCCCTGGCCGGAACTGTAGCCTGGCGCCGGCGAGCCGTCAATTTCAACAGCGCGGAAGAGGTTGTAGTGCGAAATAACCGGTGGCCCGGCGCTCTCCACTACCGTGGTCAGGTTATCCAGCGGGATCATCATTCCGGAGTCTGAGCGCACGTAAAAGTTATGCAGATCTTTAGCCGTCATGCGGAACGGCTGATCTGCCTGCACAAAGACGCGATAGGTGCGGTTGTTAAAATCGAAGTCGTTGATGTATTCCGAGCCCATGAACACGCTGAGCGTGGTGGTGATCTGGGAAAGCGGAACATTCATCGCCTTGGCCTTCTCGCGATCGATGGTCACCAGCACCTGCGGATCGTTGGCCGAGAAAGTCGTCAGCAGTCCGGTCAGATCCTTGTGAGTGCGGCTTGCGCCGACAATCTGGTGCGCCACGCGGTCAAGATCGGCCAGGGTGTTATTGCCCTGGTCCTGCAGCATGAACTGGAACCCGCCGTAGCTGCCCACGCCCTGCACAGCAGGAGGTTGGAACATAGCCACCAACCCGCCGTTGGGAGCGAACATCAGGCTCCCCAATTTAGGCGAGAGGTCGGCCACAATGTCCGCTGTTGAGTGGCCTTTACCGCGACGCTGATCAGAGGGCTTGGTGTTCACAAACATCATGCCGGCGTTGGAGCCGCCGCCTGAAAAGCTGAATCCCATAATGGCAAACGCTCCGCCAACATCGGGATTCGACTGCATGATGACTTGCGCCCGTTCTGCCAGGTTGGTGGTATATGCCAGCGACGATCCGGGAGGCGCCTGCACAATGACCATCAGAAATCCCTGGTCTTCCTGGGGAATGAATCCGGTGGGGACATGCTGGTAGACCCAAACCGTGGCGCCGAGCCCGGCAAAAAAGACCAGCAGCAAGAGATATCTAAGTTGCATCGCGACATGAAGTACCCTGGCATAGGAACCGGCCAGCCATGTAATGGATGCATCGGCCGAGTGAACGAACCAGGCAAAGGCGCGTGATACCGGGCGAATGTGCAGAAAGTCCAACTGCTTGGGCCGGTCTTCTTCGCCACGCAGGAACAACGCCGACAGTGCGGGTGAAAGCGTCAGGGCGTTGAAGGCCGAGATGGCGATTGAAAATGCAATGGTCAGCGAGAACTGCCGGTAGAGAATACCCGTGGTGCCGGGGAAGAAACTAACCGGCACGAACACCGCGATGAGCACCAGCGATGTTGCGATAACCGCGCTCGTCACTTCGCCCATGGCGCGTGACGTGGCCTCGTGGGGATCGGAGTGCTCCATCGCAATATGGCGCTGCACATTCTCGATGACCACGATGGCGTCGTCCACCACCAGCCCTGTTGCCAGGGTGATGCCAAACAGAGTGAGCGCGTTGATTGAGAATCCGAACAGCTTGATAAAGGCAAAGGTGCCGATCAACGAAACTGGAATGGTGACCGCGGGAATGATGGTGGCGCGCCAGTCCAGCAGGAAGAGAAAAATGACGCCAATGACGATAACGACCGCGATGGCTAGCGTCTCAAGCACCTCGCGAATCGAGTCACCCACAACCGTGGTGGAATCGAACGCGATGGCGTATTTCAGTCCCGGCGGAAAACTCTTCGAGAGTTCGGCGAGCGCCGCCTTGGCGGCACGGTCCACTTCAAGGGCGTTGGCGTTCGAAAGCTGCTCGACGCCGATACCGTTCGCATCGTGTCCCATGTACTCGAGGCTCGAGCTGTAATCTTCCGCGCCCACCATCGAGTGACCTACGTCCTTCAACTGCACCAGGCCGTTTGGCGAGTTTTTGATGATGATTCTGTCGAACTGCTCGGGACTGGAGAGCCTGCCCACGACCCGCACCGGAACCTGGAAGGCCTGCTTCATATCCGCAGGCGGCTGTCCAAGCTGCCCTGCGGGAATCTCAACGTTCTGTTCCACCAGGGCGTTCACAACGTCGGTAGCCGTCAGTCCGCGTGCGGCAAGCTTGGTCGGGTCAAGCCAGATGCGCATTGCGTATTTGCGCTCGCCGAAGATCATTACGTCGCCTACTCCAGGTACGCGCTTGATGGCGTCCTTCACGTATACATCGAGATAGTTCGAGATAAACTCGGGCGAGTAGCGGCCGTCCTCGGTATAGAATCCGGCGCCAAAAACAAAGTTGAAATTGGACTTGAGAATGGTGATGCCGGTGGAGTTCACCGCCGCGGGCAGCCGCCCTTGTGCGCTGGCTACGCGATTCTGCACGTCAACAGCGGCGATATCCAGGTCATAACCCGTATTGAACGTCACCGATATCTGGCTCGTTCCGCTGTTGGTGCTCGACGAACTGATATACCGCATGCCTTCGACGCCGTTGATTGACTCTTCCAGCGGAATGGTGACAGCTTTTTCCACGGTGTCGGCGTTGGCGCCCACATAGTTACAGGCCACCATTACCTGCGGCGGCGCCAGCGTTGGATACATAGCGACTGGGAGCAAGGGAATGCAAATCGCTCCGGCCAGAATGATCAGCAGCGCGCAGACCGTCGCAAATACAGGCCGATGAATAAAGAAATCAACAAACAAAGTAAGCCTTCCTTTTTTGGCTCTACGAGATACCCGCGGCCGGTTGCCCTGCAAATGCTGGATTTCCCAGGCGGACCCGCCTGGGAAACCATGAACTTTGAAAGGCCTGCCTTAGCCACCCATCGGAATGACTGGCATGTCGTTGACCAGGAACTGCGTGCTCGAAACAACTACCTTGTCGCCCGCATTCAGCCCGGAAGATACGGAGTACGAGTTGCCCACTGTGTCGCCAAGCGTGACCGCGACCTGGTGCGCAACAAAATGGCCGTTCTGCTGCTGCGCTACAAAGACGAAGCTCTGACCGCCCTGCCGCATCACGGCCAGCACCGGAATCACCGCCATCGGCGTATTGCCCCAGATGACCCGCGCCTTGATCATCTGCGCATTGCGCAGCAACTCCGGTGAGGAATGCACCGGCGCTTTCACCAGGATTCCCTGCAAAGTTGGGTCAACCTGTGGCGAAAGGAAGTCGATCTTCGTCTTCTCAAGCAGCTTGCCGGAGTTGTCTGTTAACTCCACCGCCAAGCCCTGCTTCACCTGGGTCGAACGCTCGGTGGGGATGTAGATGTATGCCTCCAGGTCCTTACCTTCATCCACAGTGGTCAAAACAACGGAGGGAGAAAGCAAGGGTGAAACAAAATCGCCAATATGCACGGGCACATCGCCCACCACGCCGGAAAACGGCGCGCGGACGGTGTAGTAAGCGAGCTGCTCTTCCTGCGTCTTCCGCAGGCTCAGCGCCGACTCATAGTCCGCCTTGGTATTGTCAAGCGACTGCACGGCCTGGTCGTAGACTGAGCGGCTGGTGATTCCTGCCTCGAACAACTTGCGCTGGCGATCGCACTCCGCCACGTTGTAGTCGTAGAGCGCCTTCTTCTGCCGCTCGGTCGCCCGCGCTGCCTCCACTGTGGCAACCTGGAGCTTCGGGTCGATCTCAAACATCACCTGGCCCGCCTTGACATGGTCGCCCGACCGGACCCGAATCTGCGTCAGGTTTCCCTGAACCATCGGCTCAATCGTGGCCGATCGGCGCGACTTGACGGTGGCCACGTATTCGCTGCTTTGCGCCACCGGGTTCATCGACACGGTTGCCGTTTGCACGGGCATGCCCTGCATCCCGGCTCCGGCCGGCGCTACCGGCTTTTTCTGCTGGCAGCCCGTCGCCGCTAGGCCCACAAGAACAACACAACCTAAAATGGATTTCAACGCTCTGGTCCTCACTGAATCTTCCTTTTGTGCAAGCCGCCCGCGACTCCGGGCACAGGCATCCGGTATGTACCGGATTCAATTACGATACTGGGGGTAGAAAAGTTGCTCCTTCAGGGTAACAACTCTCGCTTTTTGTGCGCCATTCCCGCCGAAGATTGACCCGCCCGTCGGCCGCACGTCACCCAAAAGACGCTTTTCTATGTGTGACGGCCCGGAACGCGCCAATGACTCAAAAAACTGCGCGTTCCCTTGCTTTGCTCTAGCCTGGTTCCATCAGGCGCTCGTTCCCAGCCAGCCAAAGGGATTGAAGTTTGTTCGATCGTCGAAGGTGTCCACCCCTTCGGTTCGCTTAAGCCAGCCCACCACCAAGTAAGTCAAAGGCGTAGCTGTCACCTCAAACGTCACCTTCACAGCGTATGAGGACACAATCATCCAGGCCATCGATCCGCCTCGCTGCATGCCCCAAAAGGCAATCAGGGTGAGAACAGCGGTATCCACCGCCTGCCCCACGACGGTGGACCCCACCGTTCGGGTCCACCGCCAGCGCCCCCGGGTCGCCAGCTTCAGTCTGGCCATGGTGTAGCTGTTGGTAAACTCGCCCGCCCAGTAGGCTATCAGGCTGCCCGCGGCAAACCGCGGCACCAGCCCAAACACTCTGGCAAAAGACTCTTGCCCGCTCCATCCTGGCGCCGGAGGCAGCGCCACCGCCAGTTCGCCCATCAGCGCCAGAAGCCCTATGGCAAAAAAGCCCAGCCAGATGGCCCGCCGCGAGGCGCCATAGCCGTAAACCTCTGTAAACACGTCCCCGCAGATGTAAGTCAGCGGAAAAAGAAACTCCGCACCGCTGATCCGCAGCCACCCGAATTGGCACACTTTTTGTCCCACCAGGTTCGAAATCAGCAAAACCACGACGAACCCGATGGTAAGCGTCTCCAAGCGCCTGTAATGCCTTGTCACCTATTGAGGATAGCGCATACGCCCAATTTCTTTGTGTACCCACTGCGCCGTTCCCGTCCTCCATCTGACCCGGTAACGCAGTCGCAAATCCTGACCCAGAAACCCACTCAGGGCCGACGCATATCAAATTCCGAGTAGTTTTTGCAGGTAGGGTTGATCCCAAGCGGCTTTGAGTCTTTTTCCCTTGATCCCACGTTTGGACGATTTGTCCTGTTTGAGCAGGTTGAG
>Ga0181517_10002131_pt1 | contig 20750 bp, 20 predicted proteins | sample PEATcosm2014_Bin_31_FD_119748 | JGI IMG/M metagenome (GOLD analysis project Ga0181517, IMG submission 119748) | Peatland microbial communities from MTU Mesocosm Facility, Houghton, MI, USA - PEATcosm2014_Bin01_30_metaG | ecosystem: Environmental > Terrestrial > Soil > Wetlands > Peat | place... | reverse complement strand
GCGGAAAAGGCCAAGTCAGGCAGCCTTTTCCGCCGCAACACGAGCATCCTCCGGCCCAACTGCCGGACGCGTTGCAGCCCACACGACCAGGACGACGCCCACCAGCACGGAACCCGCGCTGGCCAATTGAGCGTTTGATAAGCCCCATAACACCTTGGGGTTGCGACGGATAAATTCAACCAGAAAGCGAGCTATTCCGGTGAGCACCAGGTACTCGCCAAGAATGGCCCCCGCTCCCCGCCGCTTGCTGCCCCGCCACCAAAGCCACCACCCGATCAGCAGCCCCGCCGCCAGTTCGTAAAGCGGAGTGGGATGCACCTTCACAAACGTGGGTTCAATCCCGTTGGGGAAGCTCATGCCCCAGGGAAGCTTGGTCTCAATCCCGTAGCAGCCGTCGCCGGAAAGAAAACAGCCGATGCGGCCGATGCCGTAACCGATGGCGGCCGCTGGTGCGGCCAGATCGAGAATCCGCAATGCTCCGATTTTGGCCCACCAACCCTGGAACGCCAGCGCCGAGATTCCGAAAATCATGCCCCCATACCAGGCAAAGCCCGCCGAATCCCACAGTACGCGCCAGCCTTGCTCCTGGAATTCCAGCGGCGTGTCGATCACGTGCCACAGCTTGGCGCCGATGATGCCGGCCACAACCGCGACAGCCACCATGCCCACAGCATCCGAGTCGATGTGCGCACGGCGGAAGCCGCGGTCCATCAAAAAGGCGGCCGTGACGGCGGCCAGCCAGAGCATCAGCCCAAAGGTCGGCACGTTCAGGCTCCAGAGGTGCAAATAAGGCATCATCGTCCCTCAAGTATAGACGGAGCGGATTGACGGAAAGAGCGATCCGCCCTCGATTTGCACAGGAGTCTTGCGCTCGACGGTGCCGTTCGCGAGATACTGTTTGCATGGCAACTACCACCTACCAAGGCCTCGAAGTCCTCTTTACCCGTCAACAGATTGCGGAGCGTGTTGCCGAAATGGGCGCTCAGATCACTCGTGACATGAAGGGCGAAAAGCTGGTGATGGTGGGGGTACTGAAAGGTGCAGCCCCCTTTCTGGCTGACCTTTCGCGTGCGGTTCAGGCCGACGCGACCTTCGACTTTGTCGCCACTTCCAGTTATGGCAGCGGGCAGCGCTCCTCAGGCGCAGTGAAATTGATCAAGGATCTCGACGAGCCGATTGAAGGCAAGAACGTGCTGGTGGTTGAGGATATTCTGGACACCGGCTTGACCTTGTCTTACCTGCGCAAGCTGTTTTTGCAGCAGCATCCCAAGTCGCTGCGCATCGCCACCCTGCTTGACAAGCCCTCCCGCCGTTTGGAGAAGATCGAAGCCGACTACGTTGGCTTCTCCATTCCCAACCTTTTCGTCATCGGATACGGGATGGATTACGCGGAACGATACCGGAATCTGCCCGACATCTGCCTGATGACGCCCGACCATCCGGAATAGGCAGCAAATTATGGGCCAGCCCCTTATGGCGAACTTGGTTTGCCGGAAGCCTGTCTGCGCGTAAACTGGATACATGGCGGAGATTCAGCGCAGGAAAACGGGTACGGTCAAAATCGGACAGGTTCGCGTGGGCTGGGAGGTTCCGGTCGTCGTGCAGTCGATGACCAACACCGACACCGCGGACATTGCGGGAACCATCGAACAGGTTGCAGCCCTGGCACTTGCGGGTTCAGAGATTGTTCGCGTCACGGTGAATAACGAAGAGGCCGCCGCGGCGGTGCCGGAGATTGTTGAAGGCCTGGACAAGCGGGGCATCCGCGTCCCCATCGTGGGCGATTTTCATTACAACGGCCATTTGCTGCTGAAGAAGTTTCCGGAGACGGCGCGCGCGCTGGCCAAATACCGCATCAATCCCGGCAATGCGTCGATCGGCAAAAAAGACAACGACAATTTTCAGGTCATGGTGGAGTGCGCGGTGGAGAACCAGAAGCCGGTGCGCATCGGCGTGAACTGGGGCTCGCTTGACCAACACTTATTGACGCGCATGATGGACGCGAACAGCCGCCTGCCGCAGCCTTTACCCGCCCGCGAAGTGATGATGGAAGCCATGGTGGTGAGCGCGCTGGAGTCGGCCGCCGCCGCCGAGCGCTTCGGCCTGCGTCGCGACCAGATTATTCTTTCGGCGAAGGTAAGCGGAGTCCGCGACCTGATTGACGTCTATACCAACCTTGCCGCACGCTGCGAATACGTGTTGCATCTGGGATTGACCGAAGCCGGAATGGGCGCGAAGGGCCTGATCGCCTCCACGGCCGGACTGGCGCCGTTGCTGCTGGCAGGAATTGGCGACACGATCCGCGTCAGCCTTACCCCGAAGCCCGGCGGAGACCGGACGGAGGAAGTGCAGGCCGCGCAGCAGATCCTCCAATCTCTGGGAATTCGCAGCTTCATGCCCCAGGTCACCAGTTGCCCCGGATGCGGACGCACGACCAGCACCTATTTCCAGGAACTGGCCGAGCAGATTCAGACCTATCTGAGAGCCTCGATGCCGGAGTGGCGCAAGAAATACCCGGGGGTGGAAGAACTGAAACTCGCCGTGATGGGCTGCGTGGTAAACGGGCCCGGCGAATCGAAACATGCCAACCTGGGAATCAGCTTGCCGGGCACCTTCGAGGAGCCCAAAGCGCCGGTCTACGTGGACGGCAAGCTGCACACGACGCTCAAGGGCGACACCATCGTGGCGGAATTCAAGCAGATTCTGGACAACTACGTTGTGAGCCACTACGGGCAGGGCGCGGCGACCTCGGAGTTGGTGGAAACTCGGTAAGGCTGCGAACTGGCCACCGATTCCTACCTTCCCTCCTTTCAATCTGGTGTAAGCTCATGGCAACTTCTCTTTAGAGGTTTGCGATGCGCCGAGTCGCGCTGATTTTCGCGCTCTGTCCTGCGCTTGCTTTTGCCGGCGCGCAAAAGCCCTGCGTCTCCGCTGACGAAGCCACCAAGCTGGTGAACAAGGACGTCTGCGTCACCGCGCATGTCTACGATGTGGTGGAACTGCCGAACGGAACGCGCTACCTGGACGTGTGCACGCCGGACACGCCGGATGAGCGATGCCGGTTCACCATCGTGAGCATGTTTGAGGACCGCGACGAGGTGGGCGAGTTGCGCAAGTACAGGGACATGGACGTCCATGTGCGCGGCATTGTGCGGCCCATGCATGGACGTGCGGGGATGGTGCTGAGCCACGCGCGGCAGTTTTATGGCGGGCCGCCCAAGTTCCGGCCCAACCCGAAACTGATTCGCGGCTTCGGCGCCGATGAAAGCCGGCCGGCGATCGGCGACCCCAATCTGCGCTCGCAGGGTGGGCGACGGTCTTTTATGAACTCGCTGGATCAGGAAGCAAAGCCGACGAAGTAAGGTTACCCGTCCTTATGAGACTGTGCCGACGCTTTCTTCCAGCGGCGGTGCAAAGCGGGCGCCAGTGCGGAGAATCAAGCAAGAAACCACAAGGGTGATGAGGGTCGCGCCCAGGCCGATGCGCAAATTTGAGCGGTCGGAGATAGCGCCGATGAGAGTTGGGGAAAAGGTGTCGCCGAAGAGGTGAATGAAGAGCAGGTTGAGCGAGACTGCGGTGGCGCGCACCGGCGCGGAGACCGAATTGATAATGGCCGCATTGAGCGGACCGGTATTGAGAAATAGAAAGAACTCGGCCGCAAAAAGCGAAGGAATCGCCCAGGCTCGAGGACCGAAGAAGAGCAATGCGCCAAAGGGCAGGGTAAGAGCGACGCTCCAGAAGGAGAGCAGGTACAGGGCGCGGTAATTAGTGCGAAGCCATCGCTGGGCAATCCAGCCGCCCATGAGGGTCCCGGCAATGCCATCGATGACCGTGATGGCGCCGACGACCTGGCTGGAGGCGCCAACCGAGAGACCAGCGGACCGGCGTAGGAACTCGGGAACCCAACTCGAGATGCCGCCCATAGCGAAGGTAAGCATAGCCAGGCCGAAAGTGGCCGTTAGATATGCCGGGTTCCTGAAAAGCCCCCAGAATGTGGTCCGGTCGAGTGTGGGCTTTACGTGATCGCTGGCGCCACGGACCGGTTCATGACCGAGCCACCCGTAAAGCGCAGCCACTATCAGGCCCGGAACGGCGCAGACGAGAAATGGCGCTCTCCATCCCCACAAGGAGCCCAATTGTCCGCCGGCCAGGTAACCCACGGCAGCGCCCACGGGGATGGCCAGATAGAAGATGGAAAGGATGCGGTTTCGATCCTTCTCGGGATAGAAATCGGCCAGCACGGCCGGGGCAAAGATGCCGAAGGTGGCCTCGCCGACGCCAACCAGCGCGTGGCGGATGAAGAGAGTCCAGTAATCGTGGACCCAGGCGGTGCCCAGCGTAGCCACGCTCCACAGCACCGCGCCGGCAATGATGAGCGGCTTGCGCGGAAAGCGGTCGCCGAGCCAACCGGTAGCCGGCGCAGCAAACATGTAAAAGAAGAACAGTGCAGTGGTCAGCCAACCCATTTGCTGGTCGGTGGAGTGAAATTCCCTCTGGATGAGCGAGACCTCGCCGGGAAGAATGTAGCGGTCAATGTAATTCAGCAGGTTAAGGGCGATAAGCAGCAGCAGAGTGACAACTGCGGGGCTTAGACGTGGGCGGGTTGGCTGGGGCAAAGTGGACAAGAAGACTGGTTCTCTCTCGAATGCGGCTGTTGACACGAATATCACAACCGGGTGGCGTGCTGGGAAGAATCATGGATTGGGGCGCCTGTGTTGGCGGTCCGGGGGGACGCCAGAGCGCATTGCGGTCTGGACAATTCATGGCGAGCAACAGAGATGGAGTCTGAAACAATTTGGCAGGTTAGCGCACGCTTTGCGTGCATGGCGAGTTAGCGAGTTAGCCCGGGCTTCGCGGGCTTGGGCAGGGTCACGGGTGAGCGTTCGCCTGCATTGTCCACAAAAGTCTTCTCTGCCCGGGGTCGGCCATGTCGGCGAATTTTCTACCGCGGAGCGTTATGCGGTTGGACGGGGCCAGCGGGCCTCGACGGTGGTGCCAATGCCGCCGCGTGGGCGGAAGACGCCGTGGACCACGGCCCAGACCGGTTTGCAGGCCTTGACTACATCTTCGAGCACCTGGTTGACGATGTTCTCCTGGAAGATGCCCAGGTTGCGGTAGCAGAACAGATACTCCTTGAGCGATTTCAGCTCGAGGCAGCGGTCGCGCGGCATATAGCGGATGGTGAGAACGCCAAAATCGGGCAATCCAGTCTTGGGGCAGACCGATGTGATTTCGGGATCGTCGATTGCGATCTCGTAGCCGGGAAACTGGTTTTGCCAGGTTTCTATGGCGGGAAAGGCGAAATCGAGGCCGGCTTTGGCGTGGTCGTCGGTATAGCGTGGTTCCGAGGGCATGTTTGCATTGTACGATTCGACGGATTCAGACGCCATCGAGGTCTCTGAGGCCCAACGTCGCGGCAGGCGAGACCCGCGGCTCCGCCCTTCTTCGATCCATCCTGGGGGGGGTAACTCCAAGGGTCAAATTGCATGCTTGCAAAGGACAATTTCATGCTTCTTCGGCCCCGGTTCCTGAGTCCTATATACTGGCTTTGGTTGCCCGAATGACTCAAGAAAGAAAGCAAATGGACCGGCGCTGGCTCTGGTTTGGCGCCGCTGCCTTACTGATCATTGTGTTCTTCTCGGTTCGGTCTTTCACCAGGGATCGATTGCCGGTGCGCGCGGCGCAGGCGACCCATGCTCCGCTGGCCAGTACGGTAAGTACGAATGGCCGGGTTGAGCCGGAGTCGAACCACGAGATATACAGTCCGTTGTCTACGACGGTGAAGGCTGTTTACGTTCAGCCGGGCGACCACGTCCCGGCTGGAAAACTGCTGATGGAGCTTGACAGCATCGAGGCGCGGGCAAGGGTCGCCAGTGCGGAGAGCGGCGTAAAGGCTGCCCAGGCAGCAATTGAGGCCGCCACGCATAACGGCACGCAGCAGGAACGCCAGATGGCGGCGGCCGACATCGCCAGGGAGAAGCTGGAGAGCGAGCAAGCGCGCCACGATCTGGATGCGCTGGTCAAACTGAATGCAACCGGGGCAGCCTCGCTGAACGAGGTATCGGCGGCTCGGCAGCGGCTGCAAAATGCGGAAGCAGGCCTGCACGCTTCCCAGGAGAGCGCGCAGAGCCGCTACTCAAACGCTGAGGTGGCTCGAGCACAGGCGGCGCTTGCTGACGCTGAAGCTAGCCTGGCGGCAGCAAAGCAAGTGCTGGCGCAGACTTCGATTCGCGCTCCTATCGCCGGAACGGTATACAGCATCGGCGCCGGACCCACGGAGTTTGTCGAACAGGGCAAACTGCTGATGCAACTGGCCGACCTGAGCCAGGAACGCGTACGGGCGTACTTCGATGAGCCAGAAATCGGGCGGCTGGCGGTGGGCCAGGAGATCCTGATCAAGTGGGATGCCAAGCCCGGCCGGGCGTGGAAGGGCCATATCGAGCGCACCCCGGTAACTGTAATCACCTTCGGCACGCGCAACGTGGGCGAGGTGCTGGTAAAGATCGATGACCGCGACAGCGACCTGCTGCCGGATACGAATGTCACCGTGACTGTGACTACCTCCAGCGAGGCAAACGCGCTCACCGTTCCTCGCGAGGCGCTGCACTCAGAGAACGGCAAGCCTTACGTCTACAAGGTGGTGGGCGAAGAATTGAAGAGAACGCCCGTGGTCACCGGCAATCTGAACCTGACCCAGGAGGCAATCCTGTCCGGACTCGAACAGGGAGATTGGGTGGCGACGGGAACCAGCAGCGGACAGCCCTTGCAGGAGGGGATCCCGATCAAGGTTGTGCGGTGACCGGGTTGCGTCTGGCAGCATGTGGACTACCGGCGGCGCTTATGGCCGCGTCGGTGACCATGGCGGCAGCCGCGGAGGCCCCCAGGCAGCAACTCGCCCAGGCCAACCTGGCATTGCAGGCCGGGGAGGCAGACAAGGCGCTTGCGCTGCTCAGATCCATTCCCCCGAATAACCAGACACAGGCCGAGACAGACAACCTGGAATGCCGGGTGCTCTTCACGGTGGAACAGTGGGATCGGTCGGTTGACGCTTGCCAGAAGGCTGTAAATCTCGACGGTCAGAACTCGGACTATCACATGTGGCTTGGCCGTGCGTTGGGCCGGAAAGCAGGCCAGGCAAATTTTCTGAGCGCATTTTCATTGGGCAAACGGGTGCGAATGGAATTCGAAGAGGCAGTGAAATTGAATCCCCACAATGCGGATGCGCTTGCGGACCTGGGGGAGTTTTACCGTTCTGCGCCCGGCGTGGTGGGCGGTGGGCTGGGCAAGGCGGAGGGAGTTGCCGCTCAACTGGACAGCGCGGACCCGGCGCGCGCCCATGAATTGCGAGGCAGGATCGCCGAAGAACGCAAGGACTATGGTACGGCCGAGCGGGAGTATAAGCAGGCGATTGCCGCCAGCGCGCATCCCGCTTTCAGGTGGACGACGCTGGCCGATTTCTATCGCCGCCGGCAGCGCTGGACAGAGATGGAATCGGCTGTGCAGAGTTGCGTGAATGCCGCGGGGCATGACAAGCGCGCGGGGGTTCCGCTGTTCGATGGGGCTTCAACTTTGATTGAGACCAACCGCGATTTGCCGCGGGCGGCCAGGATGCTTGAGGACTACCTTGCGGGTCAAGCGAAGACTGAGGAAGCGCCGGCGTTTGCGGCCTACACGCTCTTGGCACGCGTAAAAGTGAAGCTGGGAGATTTGACTGGCGCCAAACGGGACCAGGCAGCAGCCCTGGCGCTGGCCCGCGAATACCGCCCGGCCCAGGAATTGAAGATCCACGAATCCAAGCAGTGAACGGAAGAGCAGACGTGAAAATGACAGACAAGCCGGGCTGGGGATGGAAGCCACTCCTGATTGGAGTTGCGCTTGCGGCTGCGCCGGGCCTGCTTGGGGCGCAGGTTTCTCTGGCCACAGTGGTGGATCTGGCCCAGCGCAACAGCACCCAGGTGAGAATGGCCGATGCGGACATACGCAAGGCCCAGGCTGCACTCTCGGAAAGCAAGGATGCCGTAATACCCTCGGTGCTTCTCAACACTGGACTTCCGACTTTTCCAGAGGTGGGCTTCACGGGCACGCCTCCTTCCATTTGGGGAGCAACCGTCCAGTCTCTGGTGTTCGGCATTCCGCAAAAGCGCTACATTAACGCGGCTCGCCTCGGGTTGCAGGCGGCCACAGCCAATTTGCGGGACGCCCAGGAGCAAGTCGCGCTCGACACATCAACTGCGTATATCGAACTCGATACAATTGACCGCGAACTGGACGTAACAAAACAGCAGGGGGACCTCGCGGATCGCCTGGTTGTAATCGAGCAGGAGCGCGCGGAAGCCGGGGTCGATCCGCTGAGCGACCTCTTGCAAGCACGCTTGACGACTGCCCAGGTGAAACTGAAACAGGTACATCTGCGGGCCCGCGCCGCTACGCTTGGCGCCCAGTTGGCAGCGCTGACGGGCCTTCCCGTCGGATCGATCACGCCGGACCATACCAGCATTCCAGAGATACCTCAGGTGAAGGGCGACTTGCCCGCGCGCACGCTTGCAGGCGCCGGATCGGCGATGGCGCAGGCGCGATCCAAACAACAGGTGGCCAAGGGCGACCAAGAGATCAATTACTTGCCGCAGTTGAGCTTCATCGCACAATACAACCGCAACACGACGCTGCTGAACAACGTCAACTCCTACTTCAATCCATTGCATCCGCTGCCGGCGAACAACTTCAGCTCCGGGATTTCGATTCAAGTTCCGATTTTCGACATGGGGCATCGCGCCAAGGCAAGAGAGTCAGCGGCCGATGCACTCCGGGCAACAGTGGAAGCTGAGCAGGCACAGAGCCAGAACGATATCCGAGTTGCCGAACTCACCGGTGACCTCAGAGAACTGGATGCCCTGGCGGAAATCGCAAGTCTGAAACAGCAGATTGCCGATGCGCAATTGCGGGCAGTGATGACACAATTGGAGTTGGGCAACGGGGCTGGAAACTCGCCGGGAGCGCCAGCGCAATTGTCTCCCAAAGCCGAGCAGTTGGCCCGGATCGACGAGCGTCAGAAATTCGAAGACTCGCTTGACGCGCAACTCGACTTGAGCAAGACTCGGCTCAGCCTGCTGCGCGCACTGGGCCACATGGAAGACTGGCTTCACGAACTGCACGGGAAGTAGCTAGGCAAGCGCCAAAAATCAACGAAATGTTAGAATAGAAGGGATGACTATGCCCCTAAAAACACTATTGCTGAATCCGCCCTCGTTTGAGAATTTTGACGGTGGCGCAAGCTCGCGCTGGCCGGCAACACGCGAGATTGAGTCCTACTGGTACCCCGTGTGGCTAACCTATCCGGCTGGCCTGCTGGAGGGTTCGCGCGTACTGGACGCACCCCCGCACCACGTCTCCGCGCAGGAAACCATCAACATTTGCAAGGACTTCGAGTTCCTGGTGCTGTTTACCTCGACGGTAGGCTGGGAGGGCGACCAGCGTCTGGCTGAAGCCATTAAAGCTGCCAATCCCTCGATCCGGATTGCATTCGTCGGACCGCCGGTGACCACTTCCCCGGACAAGGCCCTGAACGAGTGTTCCGCACTGGACTTTATCTGCCGCCGCGAATTCGATTACTCGGTGGTCGAGTTTGCCCAGGGCAAGCCGCTGAACGAGATTCTCGGCATCAGCTACAAGCAGGACGGGAAGGTTGTTCACAACCCCGACCGGCCGCAGATTGAAGATCTGGACGCGATGCCCTGGGCCACCAAGATCTACAAGCGCGACATGGACGTGACGCGCTACAACGTGCCGTTCCTGCTGCACCCTTATATCGCGCTCTATTCCACGCGCGGCTGCCCGGCGCAGTGCACCTTCTGCCTGTGGCCGCAGACGCTGAGCGGACACGCCTGGCGCAAGCGCTCCACCGACGATGTGGCGGCGGAACTTGCATGGGCCAAGCAGAACTTCCCGGACGTGAAGGAGTTCTTCTTCGACGACGACACCTTCAACATTCAGAAGGCTCGCACCATTGAGCTTTGCGAAAAACTGAAGCCGCTGGGCCTGACGTGGAGCTGCACCTCGCGCGTGACCACCGACTACGACACGCTGAAGGCCATGAAGGAAGCGGGCTGCCGGCTGCTCATCGTCGGATTCGAGTCGGGCGATCCGCAGATTCTGAAAAACATCAAGAAGGGCGCCACGGTAGAGCGCGCGCGCGACTTCGCCAGAGACTGCCATACCCTGGGTCTGACAATTCACGCCGACTTTATCCTGGGCCTTCCTGGAGAGACCAAGGAGTCGATCCGCAACACGATCAACTTTGCCAAGACACTGGATTGCGAAACCATCCAGGTTTCGGTTGCACACGCCTATCCGGGGACTGAGTTTTACGACTACGCCAAGACCAACGGATTTATCACCAACGAGCGTATGGAAGACGGCGGCGGACACCAGATGGCTCACATCGAGTATCCGGGCTTGCCTGTCGACTATGTGATGGAAATGGTGCATCGCTTCTACGACGAATATTATTTCCGGCCCAAGGCGGCGTTCCGCGTGGTGTGGAAGGCGATGATGAACCGGGATCTGCCGCGGCTGTACGTCGAGGCCAAGGCCTTCCTCAAGCTGCGCGCACAGCGCAACAAGATGGTAAAAGAAACGCGGAGTCATCAGCCGAAACCGCCGGCTCCGGCAAGCGCCGGCGTCTAGCTCCTGGCTTATTTTGTTGAGGGCGGCGCTGGTGCGTTCGCCCTCATTTTCTTGCCTGCCCTGGAAGGAACGGCACGAAGCTCATGGCTCAACCAAAACTCTCGGCTTGGCAATACACCATATTGGCACTGGTCTCCATTTGCGCTCCACTGGGCGACACCTGTCTGTCCCGCGGGATGACCCGCCTGCCGCCTATCACGCTCGACCATCCCATGACTTTGATTGCTGCGGTCTTTACGCCGTGGATCGCCTTGGGCATCGCGCTGTTGATCGGCTTCTTCGCCAGCTACCTCACCGCTCTTTCGTGGGCCGACCTGACTTACGTGCTTCCCGCCACGGCCTTCGGCAATGTGATTGTCGCGCTGCTCTCCCGCTTCTGGCTGCACGAGAACGTTTCGTGGCAACGTTGGGCGGGGATCGTGCTGATCACAGTCGGTGTGGGTTTTGTCGCGCAGGGGCCGGCGCTGACTGAGCGACCGGCGCCCGCTGTAGAAGTGGAACAGGAGCAGGTGTCATGACGATTCCCTCCCCCGCTCTGCAACCCGGCGCATGGTCAGCGGCAGCCATGATCGCGGCCATCGTGCTGGCGTCAACCGCCGGCGAAGTGCTGACCGCGGCGGCGATGAAATCGATTGGCGACCTGGATGAGATTCGCGCCCACTCCGGACTCAAAGGCGCCATTCACGCTGTCATCACCTGCCCGTTGTTTTTTGGCGGCGTGAGCTTTCTGGCGTTGGCTTTTTTCTCGCTGCTCTTCGCTTTGAATCACTTGAACTTGAGCCTGGTAGCTCCGGCTTCAGCCTCACTGACGCTGGTAACCAATGCCGTCGCGGGCAAGATCTTCCTCAAAGAAAATGTCGATCGGCGGCGTTGGACCGCTGCGGTGCTGGTTTGCATTGGGGTTTATCTGCTGGCGCATTGAAGAACAGGGATCAGGGGTCATAGATCAGGGATCAGAAAGACACGATTAACTTCAGCGGATGAAGCGCATCAGGCCTTGCGGCTCCAGATCTGGCACAAGACATTTGAGCGGCTCGCCAGCTTCAAGGCCCAGCGCCTCTGCGGCCAAGTGGCCGGAGCGTGCGGCGCTCTCCATGGTGGAAGGCCAGCCGGTCTGCACCCAGTCCCCGGCGAGGAACAGTTGCGGCCAGGGAGATGTTGCCGAAGGCCGGGAACTATCAATGCCGGGAGGCACGCCAAAGGTGGCGAGGACTTCCTTAACCAGCGCGACCTTTTCCAGTTTGGCTTCCTTTACTCGCGGAAAGAACTCCCCCAGTTCGCTGAGCGCCTGCTGAATCGCTGCATCGCGCGGCAGTGCGGCAAAGGCGCGCGTGGCGCTTACGACCAGTTCAATGTAGTGGCCGCCACGGCCGGTTTGCAGACGCGACTGGTTGTACATCCAGTGAATCTCGCGGTCCAGCAAGACAGCGTGTTCCAGGTCGGTGATTTCGCGGTCAAACCAGAGATGCACGCTGCAGATGGGCCAGTGTTCGTGCTTCTCAATCTGCCGTGCGAGCCGCTCACGGCCCTTTTCTTCCGGCAGATGCGGCAGCAGCTTTTGCGTTGCCTCAAACGGCAGGGCGAGAACTACGAAGTCCGAGACAATTTCCCCCGTGCGCGTGTAGGTCGTCCATTGACGCGAGCCCTCATCCCAGGCTGCGCCTTCAACGTGGGTGTTGAGTTCGATGCCGCCGCCCCGCTCGGCAAGAAACTCCGGCACACCTGCATAGAGTTGGCTCAGCGGAAGGCGGCTCATACCCATGCTGCCCGCCTCGGCGGAGTTCATAAACAGCTCGCGGATCACCTTGGCAGCATAGGGCACGGCGATCTCTTCGATCTCGGCATTCAGTGCGCTGGCAATCACGAGGCGCCAGAAGCGATTCACTGCGCCCTCAGATTGTTTGTGGCGCCGGAGCCAATCGCCGAGAGACTCGTGCGCGTGGTCCAGCGCGCCGGGCCGCATCATGGCGGTCATGGCGCGACCCAGCGAGATTTTGTCGGCCAAAGTGAAGGCAGGGGCATTGAGGAAACTCGGCGCGCTGTGCAGCGGAGCGGGCAAGCGCAACGAGCCAAGATGAAACGGTCCCAGCCGGGAGCGGCGGCCGCCGGGCTCGATCATGGTCATGTCACTGGTCCAGTGGATCTGTTCAGCGACGCCGATGCGGCGGTAGAAGCCGATGAGATTGGTGCAGCAGCCGAAGAGAACGTGCTGGCAGTTGTCGATGACTTCGTTGACGCCGGGATGCAAGTAAGAACTAGCGCGGCCGCCCAGGTAGCCGCGGCGCTCGACCAACTGCACGCGGAAACCCGCCTCGGCCAGGGCGCAGGCAGCGCTCATGCCGGCCACGCCTGCGCCTATGACGGTGACGGTCTTCATTGCCTGCTGGCGCGAACAATCCAACCAAGTGCCTTTCATGGCCGCCGAGAAGCCTACCTCGGGGGATAAAGCGTGTGGGTGAGCGCCCGGTTTTCATGGCCACCGAACGAAAAGGGTGGACATTGGGTGGGACACGGTTGTGATGAAAAGGAGCGAGTTAGCGCCGCTTCGCGGCATAGCAAGTTAGCAAGTCAGCGCTAAGATCCAGTTCTCACACAGACACTAAAGTCCAATCCATCTTGTGGCGCTCGCGGCACGACTAAAATCGCGTTCTGATACAAAACCCGTTCAAAGCTCGTCACACAAACAGCCTGGCCCAAGCCATCCGCGCAAGGCCAACGGCCATGATGCAGAGTTTCTGCGTCAAGGGTACGCTGGCGCGAGTGGAAAAAACATCGTAGCCGCTCTTCTCAATGCGCTTGAGCAGCCCATGATAAATGGTGACCAGCACCCAGAGCGCAGGGCGGCTTTCGCGGTCGATCAGCGGAAGCAGCAATTCGGCTGACGCGTAGAATTTTTCGGCGCGCTCGGCGATGGCCGCCAGGAGCGCGCGCTCTTTCGCGGTTGGCGGCACAGCGGAGGCGCGATGGAGCAGGGAGCCCAGGGAGGCGCCGTGGGCTGCCAGGTCATCGAGAGGCAGATAGACGCGGTTGCGGGCTGCATCCTCGGCCACATCGCGCAGGATGTTGGTTAATTGGAAGGCAATGCCTGTCTCTTCGGCCAGTTTCTCGGCATGCGGGTCGGTGTAGCCGAAGATACGGATGCAGACCAGGCCGACGACCGAGGCTACCAGGTAACAATATTGGTAGAGATCGTCGAAAGTGGCGTAGGTGTCGGGGCCCTCGTGCGTAGCCGGCTTGAGGTCCATCGTCGTGCCGGCAACAAGCTCGTCGAGCAGGCTGAGCGGGATGCGGAAGCGCTCGGTGGCGTCGCGGACAGCTACGAAGACCGGGTCGGAAGAGTCGCCGCCGTGACAGACGCCACGCCAATCCGCCAGCCAGTTGTCGATACGGCGGCGGCGCTCTTCGCGCGGAAGGCTCTCATCGTCGGCCAGATCGTCGGCCTGGCGCATGAAGGCATAGATGGCGCAGATGGCGTTGCGGCGCGGCTCGGGAAGCGCCACAAAAGCGTAGTAGAAGTTCTTCGCTTCGCGCTTGGCGATGGCCCGGCAGGCCGCATACGCATTTGCCAGTTGAAGCCGGTCCCTTGTGCGTGTTGGAGTCAAGCCGCCGTCCTTGTGGTTCCTTTGCCGCCGCCGAAAGCCAAAAATGGTAACAGCTTGCCGCTCACTGCGCGCAGAGCCAGCCTGAATTTGTCGGCTTTTGAGATCGCCGGCCGGGCGCTGAGCACGTCGTAGTCCTGCCGCTCGATGGCGCGAAGTATCTCCAGGCCACCGCGGCTAAACAGGTCAAGGTCCAGCGCCAGATCGCGGCCAACCATGCCGATCAGCGCCAGCCCCTCTTCAAACATGGCCCGGGCAAAATCGACTTCGTGACGCATCAGGGCGCGAAACTCGGGCGTGGCAATGCCGGCGGCAATGGTGTCGTCCGTGACGCCGAAGCCCTTCATATCGTCCTGAGGCAGGTAGACGCGGCCTTTGGCGAAATCCACGCGCACGTCCTGCCAGAAGTTGGCCAGTTGCAACGCGGAGCAGGTGAGATCGGATAGACGGAAACGCTCTTCCGCGTGTCGATCGCCGGCCTCGCCGCAAGCGTAGAGAACCAGCCGGCCAACTGGGTCGGCCGAATTGCGGCAGTAGGCAAGCACCTCCTGCATGGAAGTGAAGCGAGTGACGGCCTGGTCCTGGCGAAAGGCGATGAGCAGGTCGGCGAATGGCTTCTTTGGAATGGAGCAGGCGCGGATGGTCTCGCCCAGCGCCACAAAGACAGGATGGCGCGCACGGCCTCCATAGCAGGCATCCAGCTCACGTCCCCACAAATCGAGCAGAGCTAGAGCCGCGGAGCGGTCGGAGACCTCGTCGCCCAGATCGTCGGAGACGCGGCAATAGGCGTAAATGGCGTGGAAATGGGGACGAAGAGCTTTGGGCAGAAACCACGAGGCTACATGAAAGTTTTCGTAGTGCGACTCGGCCAGATGCTTGCACCATAAGCGGGCTTCTTCGAGAGTGGGGGCGACCTCGGGGATGCGATAAGACGGTGGCAGAGCGGCCCATCCGAGGGCGAGAAGCGCCTGGTCTGTCTGCGCCACCGCGCTCGTTGGCTCTTTGATTGAAGATTCGTCTTGCAACCCCACATCCCCCAGGGGCTAAAGCCCCGCCTCTATTTTATTGCGGAATCGGAACGACCACAGTCGTGCCCTAAAAGGAAACTCACGGTGATGATTCCGTCGCCCCTACGGGGCTTGGGTCATTGTTTGCGGGCTTTCCCAGGACTGCGCTGCGCTTGTCCTGGGCTATTTTCCACGGCCCCTCTGGGGCCAGATTCGTGCGACGGTTTAGTGTATGCCATGTTTCATTCCCCGCGGGTCTGGGGTGCCGGTGGACGACTGTTACAAAACCCTGTCTCTCAGAATCCTGTGGATGGAGCACTTCATTACGGCACGATGGCGGTTTTGATTTCGCTGCTGCGATTCATCAACTTCTCAAAGACGCGGTTAAGTTCGTAAAGGTGCGCATGGCCGGTGATAAATGCGCCAGCCTGGAAGCGTCCGCTGGCGATCAGGTCAAGCGCTTTGCGGCAGATGGCCGGGGTGTGATGAAAAGTGGCGCGCAGGGTGATGTCGCTGTAGTGGATGCGGTTGGTGTCAAGGGTGACGCGCGTGCCCACGGCGCATCCGCCAAAGAAGTTGACCGTGCCGCCCTTGCGGACCATGTCGACGGCCTCTTCCCACGCTTCGGGCAGGCCTACCGCCTCAATGGCGATATCGACGCCGCGATTTTTCGGGGTGAACGCGCGGGTCTCGGCGATCGCTGTGCGGATGCTGGTGGCTTTGACCACGTGCGCCGCGCCCAACTGCTTGGCCGCATCAACCTGTCCGTCGTGCCTGACAACGGCAATCACTTCGCAACCTGCCAATGAAGCCACGTGCACCATCATCAGTCCCAAAGGGCCCCCGCCGATGACGGCAACGGTGTCTCCAGCGTGCGGATTCGAATCTTCAAAGCCATGCACGGCGCAGGCCAGCGGCTCAGTGAGAGCAGCATGTTCCAGCGGTACATGTTCGGGGACGATGAGCACGTTTTTGGACACGATGCGGGCGGGAATGCGGATAAATTCGGCATAGGCGCCGTTGTTGAAGAGCAGGTCGTCGCAGAGGTTTTCCTGGCCGCGCTGGCAAAAATAGCACTCGCCGCAAGGGGCGGAGTTGAGCGCCACCACGCGGCTGCCGTTGGGAAAACCCACAACGCCCTCTCCAGCCTCAACAACGGTTCCGGCCAGTTCGTGGCCGAAAAGGGCTGGAGGGACAATCATGCGGGCATGGTAGCCGCGGCGGAAGACCTTCAAGTCTGTCCCGCAAGTGAGCGCCGCGCCGACGCGGAGAATCAGTTCGCCGGGCAATGCCTGGGGAACAGGCACGCTTTCAATGCGGATATCTTCGCGCCCGTGCAGGACGGCGGCCTGCATGGTTCCCTTGCCGAGCCTGCGGGCCGACTCGACCGTATTGCGGCCGACCTGAATGACCTCTTCAACGGTATTCCGGCCCACATGAAGGACTTCTTCGACGGTGCTGCGGCCCACGTGGAGGACATCTTCAACGGTGGTGCGGCCGACCTCGAGGACGTCTTCAACCGTAGCCCGTCCGCGTTTGATGGCGCCCTTTACCGTGTCTGGCATCGATTCCTCCTCAATGGGCTCCGGAGTTGCTCAGGCAGAGTCGCCCAGTTCTTGAGCCGCCGCGATTGAGAGGCTCGATCCGTGAGATGGAGCCTGCGACAGAGGCGCCAGCGGGCGCCTGGCAAAGGAACCATCAGTTTGCTCCGGCTCCAAATGCAGGTTCAATCATAATCTTCATGGAGTCTGCTTGGGGGGTAGAAGCAACCTCAATTGCCTCAACGGCCCGATCGAGCGGAAAACGGTGGGAGATGAGTTGCGTCAGGTCGAACCCATTGCGATAGCCGCCGAAGATCAGGCTGGTGACCTCGTCCAGAATGTCGAACGAGGAGGAATAGGAGCCCATCAGGGTCTTCTCTTCCATGCAAACCTGGCCCGGATCGAAGGTAGCGTCACCGTACTGGGTCTGCGCAAACAGCATGACTCTGCCACCGGGACGCACTGCGGCCATTGCGGTCTTGATGAGCGCATTGCCGCCCACCGCAACAATCACGGCATCGGCACCGCGGCCCTCGGTCTCTTCGAGCACCCGCTTGACCACGTCTTCCGTGGCGGCATAAATCGGATCCTTGAGCCCGAATTTTGCCGCGATGGCGTGGCGCTCCGGGTAAAGATCGGAGGTGAGTACGCGGGCGCCGGTTCGATGGGCAAGCGCGCCATGCATCAGGCCGATGGGCCCCTGGCCAATGACCAGCACGGTATCGTCCGCGGCCAGATTGAGCAGTTTGATTCCCTTGAGAACGGTGTTGAGAGGCTCGGCAAAGGCGGCCTGCTCAAAAGGCACTCCGTCGGGAATCGGGACCACGCCGCGACTGGCGGCAATCCAGTCCATCACGCGAATGTACTCGGCAAAGCCGCCGCCGGAGGGCTCAAAGCCCGCGGTTACGCCCACTTTCTTGTAGAGCGCACACTGGGACGGCATCTTCTTGCGGCAGTAGTAGCAGTCGCCGCAGGGTACGTGATGGTGGACCACCACGCGATCGCCCAGCGCAAAGCGGGTGGCGCCCGGACCGATTTTTACGATGGTTCCGGCCATCTCGTGGCCGAAGATGCGCGGCGCGGAGTGGGAACCGGTGTGGATTTTTTTGAGATCGGTACCGCAGACGCCGCAGGTTGCCACCTTGACCAGAAGTTCCCCGGGACCGATGTCGGGGACGGGAACGGTCTCGACGCGCATGTCGTTGATTCCGCGATAGACCACGGCTTGCATGTTGGATGGGATGTCGAATTCGGTCCAGGCTTCAGCGTTTGTCGTTGGGGTTGCCATCCGCTATTTGATTTGACCTCGGGGTTCCAGAATATCGAACAGCGACTCCGCGATGCACTGAGCCGCCTTCTTACTATTTTCGCCCATTCGCATCAGTGGCCGCCAGTGCCAGGGGCGGAGAACGGCGAACGTAATAAAGGCAGCCAGGCGAAACCCGCCGTCTGGTAGGATAAAGCGATTGAAATCAGGGAGTTGATCGTTATAGCCGTCGCTAATTCCTTTGACGCAATAAAAAGGGATGCCGCGCATTTGGGCGAGGCGAGCAATGGCGGCTGCTTCCATGTCGACAAGTCCGGCGCCATAGGTGGCTGCAAGTCGCCGTTTTTCTTGCTCATCGGCGACTTTGGGGCTGGTGACGAGGAGGGGGCCGTTCGGACTTGAGGCGGTGGGGAAACGCTCGCCGGTTTGGGCGTCAATGATTCCGGAGACGTTGTAGGCGTAGCCGGACGTTAGCTCGGGATTTAATGCTCCGGCCCAGCCGGTGGAGATTACCGCGTCGATAGAACCGTCTTTCTCGGCTTCCGCGAAGGCGCGGGTGGCGGCAGCCTGTCCGGCTCCGGCGCAGGCGGCGACCCATTCCTGCTGGTCGTTGCGGTGACGCCAGAGATGGATTCCGTTCCGGGTCTCGAATTGCCAGCCGCCAACGAACGGCTTCAGTTCCCCCGGCATGGCGGCGATGATGGCGGTTCGGGTCATGCGTAGCCGTTGGCGCGGAACCACTCGATGGCGGCGCGCATGGCGGGGTAGACGGGCATGATGCGGAAGCCGAGTTCCTGCTGCGCATGAGCGCTGCTGGCGTACATTTTCTTGCGGCCCATGCGGACTTCTTCAAGCGTGGCGCGGGGCTCGCGGCCTCGGATGCGGCCGGTGATCCACTCTTCAAAGAAGGCATACGTCGCGGCGACCGCAAACGGGATCTTCATGGTCGGCGACGGGATACCAGTGATGGCGGACATCTTGTCGAGAATCTGCTTGAGGGTGAGATTTTCGCCACCGAGGATGTAACGGTGGCCGGGTTGGCCCTTGGTGAGTGCGGCCACGTGGGTGCGGGCCACTTCGGCCACGTCGACGATATTGAGGCCGGTATCCATGTAGGCCGGGAACTTGCCTTTGAGGAAGTCTATGAAGATCTGGCCGGTCGGCGTGGGCTTGCGGTCGTTGGGGCCGATGGGGGTGGTGGGGTTGAGGATGATGACCTGCTGGCCATCCTCGGCAGCAGCGATGGCCTGCTGCTCCGCTAGAAATTTTGAGCGCTTGTAGTGGCCGACCATATCGCGGAGGGTAACCGGCGTGTCTTCGTTGATGATGAGCCCGTCTCTCCGGAAGTGCATGGTGGCGACGCTTGAGGTGTAGACGAAGCGCTTCACATCGGCCTCGCGGGCCAGCCGCAACAGGTCCCGGGTGCCGTCAACATTGGCGCGATACATGGTTTCGGGATCGCGAATCCAAAGGCGGTAGTCGGCGGCAACGTGGACTACCGCATCGCAGCCGTCCAAAGCCGGCCGGAGCGCATCCGGCTGGGCGAGGTCGCCGATGTACGTCTCACCGCCAATGCCTTCAAGATTGGCCAGATTGCTGGTTTTGCGGATGAGAAAACGGAGGTCGGCGCCTTCGGCGGCCAGGGCCTTCGCCACGTGATGGCCTACAAATCCGGTGGCGCCTGTGAGGTAGACTTTCATGGTTGAGAGGATAGCAAGTTAGCCACGCTTTCGCGTGTGATGGCGAGTTGGCAAGTCAACGGGACTCGATGCTGGTCCGCAACTACAACGCTTCGGGATGCAGGGCGATGTTCTTTTCGCCGGCGGCCTTCTTTTCGTTGTAGGCCTTGACCCAGTCTTCCCAGTGCTTGCCGGCGGCGCGGTCTTTGCCGCTGAATTCCAAGCGGGCAATCTCGGCGTAGCTGACTTTGCGCTTTTCAGTGGCCGTGGGAGCAAAGTAGTGGACCCAGGAATCGGCCAGAGAGGAACCCGTCCGGCGATTGAAGATAAACGCCTCAATGCGCTCGCCGGACTTGAGCGTGAGGGTCACGTCGCCACGATAGTCGAGAGCTTTTTCGAGGGCCAGGCGCAGATCTTCGTCGCTGGCTAATTCGGGGACCCAGCCTTCGAGTTTGAGGTGCTCGGAGCCGGGAGCCAGTTCCAGCGCTTCTACCTGCGCCAGGGTGTACTTCAGGACTTCTGCGGTCATGCGTTCATTCCCTCAGGGGCTAAAGCCCAATCGTTGTACAAGACGTGTCGGCACGACTAAAGCCGTGCCCTTTCAAATCGTTGCTCCGAGGTTCCCCACCCTAGGCGCAAAGACAAGAACGCGCCGAGGGTGGGGCACCCAGTTTCCTTGCCTCGCCGTTTATGCGTGGGTCTCCTCAAGGCTGCGCTCAGGGCTTTCGATGTTCACAAGCGTGGCCGGGCCGTGCGGGGCGGGTTCGCTAAGGAGTTTCAGTGCGTGCTGGTCAGGATAAGTGCTGAAGGTGCCGCGAACCATGGCCCAGAAGCCCTTGAGCGTGGTGAAGCCCTCAATCACCGCCGGCGCCTCGTAGCCACAACTGACCATGCAGTTGGCGCACTTGGGGTTGCCGCTGGCCACGCCGTACTCTTCCCAGTTGGTGGTTTCGAGCAGTTCCTTGTAGCTGTCG
>Ga0181517_10002130_pt1 | contig 20752 bp, 11 predicted proteins | sample PEATcosm2014_Bin_31_FD_119748 | JGI IMG/M metagenome (GOLD analysis project Ga0181517, IMG submission 119748) | Peatland microbial communities from MTU Mesocosm Facility, Houghton, MI, USA - PEATcosm2014_Bin01_30_metaG | ecosystem: Environmental > Terrestrial > Soil > Wetlands > Peat | place... | reverse complement strand
GCTCATTAAGCCTTGGGAGAACCATCCCTCGGGGGCTGAAGCCCGCTTTTCATCCGTTTTTACGGCACGGCTGAAGCCGTGCCCTTTCAAGACTGAGGCTGAGACCGAGTTTTTCCGCAGCCTGTAAAGCCGTGCCCTTTCAAGACATGATCGTCCCGCAACTTGAAGTGCGATTGCCCTGATGCGACGAGCGTGGCGTCTTGACCGAGCTTTCCGCGTTTGAGATCGAATCAGCGCCGAATCCCAAGATTTAACTTTCCGCTGACAATCCGGTGACAACCGCGCGTCCGGCCAGACTGACACTCGCTTTGCGGGCTCTCCCCTCAGCCCAGCCAATCAACGAATCCAGCCGAAAAGCAAATTCAAAAGGAACAGGTGAACCCATGGAAAGTGTCTGTACGCTAAGGACTATAGCCACGGCTGCAGCGGCCGGTCTGACGACGCCAGCCATAGATGCGCAGGATTTCACGACAAATCACTCTGCCGGGCCAAGACCCGGAGGAACCAAGCTTGCAACCTCAACGTCGAAAAGCATTCTGGCCTTTGCATGCGCTTCCGCGCTGCTTCTGGTTGCCGCTCTCCCCGCGCGGTCTCAAGAGACTGTGCTCTACAGCTTCACCGGCGGCAACGACGGCGGACAGTCATACAGCAGCCTCACCGAACACAACGGCAACTTTTTTGGGGCGACCGAGTTTGGGGGCGTGCTTGGATATGGAGTGGTATTCGAGCTTTCGCCGAATGGGAGCGGAGGCTGGACAGAGACCGTGCTTCACGAATTCACCTTGGCGGCGGACGGAGGGTTTCCACACTCCACGCTGACCTTCGACAGCGCGGGAAACCTCTATGGAACCGCGGTCTCCGGTGGTGAAAGTCCGTCGTGCCCCGACGAAATCTGCTCCGGCGTCGTCTTCGAGTTGAGTCCAACGGGGACGAGCTGGACTGAAACTGTCCTATACTCGTTTACCGGAGGGGCGGATGGCGGATTCCCGCAGAGCGGTCCGATCATGGATTCAGCTGGGAATCTCTATGGCACAACATACAATTCCGACGGCGGAGCCGGGTCCGTCTTCGAGTTGAGCCCGTCCGCCAATGGATGGACGGAGAAGGAAATTTACACCGTGAATGCAAGCACGGCCGAAGGGATGTATGCCGGCTTGACCATGGATGCCGCAGGAAACATGTACGGCAGTACGGGCGCGGAGATATTTGAATTGTCTCCCAACGGCAGCGGCGGTTGGAGTCCGACTGTGATCCATACCTTTGTTTCCGGCACCAGCGATGGCTTCGATGCGGAGGGCACTCTGGTGTTGGATAAAACTGGAAACCTCTACGGCACCACCGAGTGGGGCGGCGCCAACGCGACGGGAACCGTCTACGAACTTAGCCATGCAAGCGGATCGTGGACGGAGAAGATCCTTTACTCGTTCTCGAAGAGTCCCGAAGGACAGGGCACGCATCCATGGGGCGGAGTCATCTTCGATGCGGCGGGAAACCTTTACGGCACCACTACGTCGGGCGGCCTGAGCAGCACGTTCTGTCAATACAACTGCGGAACTGTTTTCGAGCTTGTCGCTCCGGCGAGCGGCGGCAGCTACCAGGAAAAGGTCCTCTTCGAATTCAACTACCTGGACGGAGAAAATCCTGTGGCCAGCTTGGTTATGGACAGCGCAGGGAAACTCTACGGAACGACCGAGAGCGGTGGACCGGGCGAAATTGGCATTAACGGCCTTGTCTTCGAATTGAACCCGTCGGCAGCCTCGACCGAAACCGAGCTTGCGTCTTCGGCGAATCCCTCCAAAAGTGCGCAAGCGGTCACCTTTACCGCAGTGGTGACTTCCAGCGTAGGAGTCCCGCCGAATGGAGAGACCGTTTCGTTCATGAAGGGCGCCACATTGCTGGGAACGGGGACACTGAACGACGGATCGGCCAGCTTTTCGACTTCCTCTCTGGCCGTGGGAACTGACGCCGTTACGGCAATGTACGCGGGAGACGCAAACTTCCTTGCCAGCACTTCAAACACCGTCGAGCAGGTGGTAAATAAGGCGGCGAAGTGACCTCTCTTTCCCGATCGAAAGGGGAGCAGCACGCTCCCCACGAAAGGGACTGCCCATGCCTGGATTCAAGCACGACTGAAGTGCGGCCGGAGCATTCTCCGGGCAATTTAGCGATGGTCCGGAGATAGCGAGAGCATTTTCGGAATACACGTAGACTTTTTGAGATCTGTGAAATGTGGCTTTTTCTTGAGGAAAAAGCCACCTGAGTGTGTGCTTTCGGTCTACGCCAATTCCGAAAATGCTATAGCGGCAGGCGCCGTTCGCTCCGGCCAGACTTCATTTTCAACGGGCGAGGCAGTACTGCATTTGTACTTCGCTGGGGAGCCACAGGAGGACAAGAACCCGAGCCTGAAGAGGTTGCGGAAAAGGACCTATTTCGGACTAAAAACGTGCCGCAGGGGCTAAAGCCCCTGACTCATTCTATTGGCCTTATCGGCACGACTGAAGTCGTGCCCTGACGCTTCTTGCCGGCTGGATGGAGTTTTTCCGCAGCTGTGAAAGCCCGTGCTCCCTCCGCAAGATCATATCTGCAACTGTAGTGCTAATGTCCGCAAAATCATATCTGCAACCTTAGTGCTAATGTCCGCAAGATCATATCTACAACTGTAGTGCTAATGTCCGCAAAATCATATTTGCAACTGTAGTGCTGAAGGCAGAATGGAGGTTCGTTCAAATGGCGCTGCGCAAGTCGGTGTGCACGAAATCGTCGCCTTTGAAGAGGATCGGTTCGCGCTTGTCGCGGGCCAGGGCGTAGCTGAAGCAGTCGCCGAAGTTCAGATTGGCCCGATGGCCGCTGCCTTTGCCATAGTCGCGATAGGCCTGGCGGGCGATGCGGGCCTGTTCGACGGTGAAGGGCTCTACGGTGATTGCGGGATTTTCCAGGATTTCGTCGAGACGGGCGCTCAAAAACGGGTTGCGGAATCCATCGGCGACAATAAAAGCCTCCATGCAAGTGGCCGCGGAGACGCGAACTACCGGGGCAACCTCGATGGCTTCCGCAAAGGCCAAAGCTTCCGGTTCACGCTTGATGATCGCGATGAGTGCCGAAGTGTCCACGATCATTTCGGCAATCCGGTTTCGTCGTCGTAAAGCTCGTCCATGAGCTGTTTCGATGTCCTTCCGTCGTTCATGAGCGGTGCGGTCTCTTCGCCGATCTTCATCAGCCAGGCCGCGAGCCCGGCCTTCGGATTGCTCTTCTCGTGCTCCGCCTTTTGCCGTTCGAGTTCATTCCGGACGGCGAATTTGACGGCGTAGGTTTGGCTGAAGCCCTTCAGAGCGGCCAGTTCCCTGACCAGTGCGTGGGTCTCGTCGTTCTTGATGTTCAGGCTCACGGTTTCCACCTTTCTACCATCGATGTCTACCATTCTACCATTTTGCGATTCGCCTCGGACAAACCGATGCAATTTCGGCGGATTCCCCGTCTCCTGTCCTATTCTGGAGGCATGAACGATTCGGCGATGGATGCGGTTGCGGTGAAGGGTTTGCAGGACGAGGATTTCGATCTGCTGGTGGTGGGCGCGGGGCCGACCGGGCTGGCGTGCGCCATCGAGGCGCAAAAGGTTGGACTGCGCGCGGTGGTGGTGGACAAGGGCTGCCTGTGCAACTCGCTGTTTCACTACCCGGCCCACATGACCTTCTTCACGACGCCGGAACTGCTGGAGATCGGCGGGATTCCCTTTCCCAGCCCCAACCAGAAACCAACGCGCAACGAGGCACTTCAGTATTACCGCCAAGTGGCGAGCTACTACAAACTCGATGTCCGGCAGTACCAGCGCGTAGAACGGGTGGAGGGAGCGGACGGCAACTTTACCGTCCATCTGAAGGACCGTTTCGAGCGCGACAGTCAGTTGCGGGCGCGCAAACTGGCGATCTCCACGGGCTACTACGATCTGCCCAACTATCTGGAGATTCCCGGAGAGGAGCTGAGCAAGGTGCTGCATTATTACGACGATCCTCATCCCTACGCGGGGATGGACGTGGTGGTGATTGGGGGCAAGAACTCGGCGGCGATTGCGGCGCTGGAGCTGTGGCGGAGCGGGGCGCGGGTGACGCTGGTCCATCGCGGGCCCGGGGTGCAGCCGCATGTGAAGTACTGGATCAAGCCGGATCTGGAGAATCGCATCAAGAACGGCGAGATCCGGGCGCTGTTCAATTCGCAGGCAGTGGAGATTACGCCGGATGCGGTGGTGGTGCAGACTCCGGAGGGGCTGGAGACGGTGAAGAACGACTTTGTCTTCGCGCTGATCGGCTATCGCCCGGATTTCGCGTTTCTGGAGGCGATGGGCGTGCGCTTCGAGGGCGAGTTCCGTCTGCCGGTGTGCAATGCGGAGACGCTGGAGAGCAACGTGCAGGGGATCTACCTGGCCGGGGTGATTGTGGCCGGGTCGCGGACCAACGAGATCTTCATTGAGAACGGGCGCTTCCATGGGGCGCAGATCGCGAAGGCGTTGGCGCGATGAGCATATCGATTCGAGCCTTCACGCTCCCACCTTCGTACTTGCCCCGGCAGGCCTTCATCCCGGCCTGAACAGGCTGCGGAAAAGGGCCCCATCTTGGACTCAACACCGTAAAGACCTACCTCAGGGGCTAAAGCCCACGCTGATTTTACGGCACTTGCGGCACGACTGAAGTCGTGCCCTGACGCTTCTTGCCAACCCGACGGAGTTTTTCCGCAGCCTTTAAAACCCCCCGGCTCATTCTATTGGCCTTATCGGCACGGTCGAAAACGTCCGTAAGCCTTTTGGATTCAATGCGCATTTTTGAGACGTTTTCATGCACTGGGGTGGGCCGCCGGCCCATGGAGACACGACTGAAGTCGTGCCCTGACGCTTCTTGCCTGCCGGCCCCGACGCTTCTTGCGCGCCGTATGGTGTTTTTCCACAGCCCGTCAAAGCCCAGCCTTTGGACCTGTGTTCAGGAGATTAAAACCTCCTCCTCCTTGCAGAATCTCCGATCCACACATGCAGTGACTGCCGCAAAAAACAAAGGCGCGGCGAGGCTGGGGAAGCCGGCGCCGGTGTTCGCGGATCGGACCGACATCTGAACCGCCGCGCAGTCGCAGGTGTCGCAACCTTTTGCACCCTGGTTTCCGATTCGACGTTGGAATCGGGGCCGTGCAGTGAATCGCCGGGTAGAATCCGATAGACTGAGGGCCACGAATTCCACGGAGGTTGATCGTTTGGGAATGCGCTGGTGGCCACGATCGATACGCTGGCAAATGCTGGCAGGCCTGGTGCTGTTGGAGATGCTCTCGCTGGGGCTGTTTTCCGGGTTGCTGATCCGCCAGCAGGCGCACCAGGCTTACTTGCGCACTGGCCAGCGATTGACGCACCAGGTCTCGGCGCTGGCCATGGAGGCTCGCGCCGCACTGCTGGAAGAGCGTCTGGGCTGGGTTGGAATTGCCGCCAAGCTGGCAGGCGAAACGCCGGGTGTGTCGATGGCCAAGGTGACGGACACGGCCGGCAACGTGCTCTTCTCAAGCAGCGGCGCTCCGGAACAGATGCATCTGGAGCCGGGCGAGCTGGCGCAGATTCCGCTGATGCGGAACGACGAAGCCAGGGTTTTCACCTATGGAGCGGATTACTGGGAGGGCGTGCGGCCCATCTACACCGGCAACGATCTGCGCGGCTTTGCCTGGGTGCAAACGGATCGCCTGTGGGACCGCGAACAGCTGGTGTCGACCATGGGCGCGGCGGCCATCTTCGGCATCGTGTGGATTGTGGCCTCGGGCGTGATGGTGATGCTGATGGCCGGGTCCATTTCGCGGCCGCTTGCGATCCTGCACCGAGGCACGCGGGCGCTGATGGAGTCGCCGGAGAGCAATGCGAATTTCCCCTTGCCGGTAGTGGTCCACAACGAAATCGGAGACCTGATCGAGGCTTTCAACCGCATGTTCGCTTCGATCGTAGAACAGCGGTCGGGGCTGAACGATACCTTGTCGCTGTTGGATTCGATGCTGGCCAATGCCCCCATCGGGCTGGCGTTCCTTGACCGTCGCTACCGTTTTGTGCGCGTGAACCAGGTGTTTGCGGGGATGACCGGGGTGCCGTTGAGCCGCCATCTGGGCCGCACGCTGCAGGAAGTGCTGCCCTCGCCGGTGGCGCAGGAGCTGGAAAGCACGGTGTTGCGCGTCTTTGGCGAGGAAGAACCGGTGCGCAACCTGGAACTGAGCGGACAAAGCGCGCGCTCCAACGTGCCGTGGACCTGGCTGGCCAGCGTCTATCCGGTGCGGACGACTCCACAGCAGGTGCGCTGGGTGGGCGTGATCGTGCTGGATGCGAGCGAGCGCAAGCGCAGCGAAGAGGCACTGCGCAAGAGCGAAAAGCTGGCCGCCACCGGCCGGCTGGCTACCTCGATCGCACACGAGATCAACAATCCCCTGGAAGCCATTACCAACCTGCTCTTCCTGCTGCATAACTTCTGCAAGCTCGACGAGCAGGCGATGAACTATGTGCAGATGGCCGAGCACGAGGCCCAGCGCATCGCCGAGATTACCCAGCAGACGCTGCGCTTTTACCGGCAGTCGACGCTGCCGCTGCGGGCCAATATGGCGGAGCTGGTGGACTCGGTTCTCAACCTTTACCAGGGGCGTCTGAATACGCAGAACATTCAGGTGGAACGGGAGTTCGACCGCACCATGGACCTGTTCTGCTTCGGCGGAGAGATTCGGCAGGTGTTTGCCAACCTGGTGGGCAATGCCATCGACGCCATGGGCATCGGCGGACGGCTGGTGGTGCGGGCGCGGCGATCGCGCAACTGGAGGAATCCGGACTGGAAGAACCCGGAAAATTCCGGGGTGCGGTTTTGCGTCGCGGACACCGGGTCGGGGATGGATCAGGCGGTACAGAAGCGGGTCTTTGAGGCGTTCTTCACCACCAAGGATGAGACCGGAACCGGCCTCGGTTTGTGGGTCAGCGAAGAGATTGTCCGCAAACACAAAGGCATGATCCACCTGCGGAGCCGGCCCATCGGCGGAGAAAAGAGTTCCGGGACAGTCTTCCAGATCTACATCCCGGACGATCCGAATCTCAGCGCAAACCCCGCACCAGTTACCGCCGCAGCGCCGGGCGCGGGAGGGGCGACGCTTTCGAGTGCTCCGCTTGGTTAATGCAGCGGCAAGGCTTCATTCAGAGGCAGGGCGAGCGGGTGGAAAAAACTGGACAGGTCATGCCTGGCCGGAACGGCGGGCGCGGGATGCGGCAGGCAATGCAGCCCGGACGGTGCAGGCGTCGCATACGAGCGGGTGACGTGCAAACGGTCCATTACCACGTAGCGCGTGCGCAGGCCGCCGATGGTCTGGGGCAGCTGGCCTGAGATGTGCTTGCGATCCACGTAAAGAACCAGCGCTGCCTCCCTGGGATTGTCGAGGCTCTGGCCGACTCCGACGGCGAAGTAGCTGGAATTGCGCTTGAGCAGGGCGGGCGCAAACTGACGCTTGACGGCTACGGCCGCATTCAACGCCGCCGCGGAAATGCCCCCGGAGATAGACTGACCGCCGGAGCCGGCAAGGGCCGCGTTCAGCGGAGTCAAGCCGGCAGAGAAAGCATGGGCGGTGGTGGGAATCGCCATGGTGCGGACTCCGGCGAGGATGGCCGGGATGCTGGGGTTCATCGCCTGGTCGGTATAAAAGACGATTGCCGCCTCTCCGGGATGATCGTTGCTTTTGCCGGTTACGACGCCGAAGATTCCGGTCAGGGGATTGACCAGGGCGCGCGCTTCGACGACGGCCTGGCGGGCGATGGCCATTTGCTGCTCGGTCAGGCTGCGCGCCTGTGCCGCGGCCACGGCGCCGCTTCCGTAGCTGAGGCAGCTTACCGGGTGATCGGCCACGCCGACAAAGGAGTAACTCGTCGCGCTCCCGGCAAGCTGCGTGCCCAGCTCACTCAGCACCTCGGGAGCGGGTGAGGCTACTCCCTGGCTAACTCCGTCCACGTCGTTTCCGCCGGCAAAGAACAGGCCCACCGGCTCGGCGTTGGCGGTATCGACCAGCAGCGCCCCGGAATCGCCGGCATCGCTGAAGGAATTGCCGCTGACCGCAAGCTGGCTGGTAAATGTCTTGGTCAGGTAGGGCTGGGTTTCGGCGCAATCGTGGAAGTAATCGACGGTCACATCGAGATCGACCGCGGTGATGCCGCCACAGGTCAGTCCAGTCGTCCGGCCGCTTTTGGCCACCGTCATCTCCAGCGTTGCGGCTTCGCCTTTTCCGTTGGTTGAGCTTATGCCGGGAGGCGCGGGCGCCAATACGCCGTCCGGCTGGCGCGTCCCAAACTCAAGAATGCTTCCCGTGGGGTCGATGGAGCGCGCGGCAACAGCGGCAATGGCGGCGTCGGCGTTGGTGGAGCGGGAGTTGAGCGGGAGCCATCCGGTCAAAGTGGCGATGGTGGAGATGCCTGCGCCGCTGGGTGTGCAATTGTTGTCGATGAGGCCCGGCTGTACGATCGCTTCGCCGACGCTGGCCTGGTCGCTGCGGGCCAGCACGTGATTGTTGCTCAGCAGATATTGGCGGTGGGTCGAGTCCTCGATCAGCGCGCCAAGCGTGCCGCTGCAGCAATTCACAATCTGGTTGCCGCTGGCGCCGTAATCGTTGAGGTTGCCCCCGCTCGAGCCCAGTTGCAGGGTAAGAGGCATCTGGCCCTGGTGCGCGGCGGGGTTGCTGGAGATGCCGGCCGTGTTCAGCAGCAAGGCGGCCGAGGTGCGCGAAGCCGATGCGCCAACCGTTGCCACTACATAGGTGGGTGCGTTCGCCGCCACCACCGCGGGCGCGGCATACGTCACAGTGCAACTGGTGAAGCTCTGGCGATCTCTTTGGCAGGTGGCCGGTCCAAGTGTCCCCAGGCCGCCGCCGGCGCCGTTCGGGCTGTCGGCAAGCGAGAAGTTGATGCCAGCCGCTCCCCCTGCTTCGGCCAGGTAGGCGGTGACGGTAACGCTGCCGCCCGCCGCAACGGCAGCGTTTTCAGGCGAAAGCGGCTGCAGGAATCCAGGGGCGATGGTCAGGATGGAAGTAGCCGCAACGGCGGGATTGCCGACCAGCGTCGCGGTCACCAGCACCTGCACACTGTCGGCGGTCAGGTAGGTGGGAGGCGTGTACTGGCCGGTGGGCGTCATCTTGCCGGGGCCGCTGACGGCGTCTCCTCCGTAGATGGACCAGGAAACAGGGGCGGGCCCGCTGGAGGCCAGCGTCGCGTTGAACTGCAGAGCCGCGCCGCCCAAGGCGGTGGTCGAGTTACAGCCCGTGCAATTGGTGTCGAGCTGCGCCGTTCCCGGCGAAATGGAAAAGGTGGCGTTCGAGGAAGTGGCAGCCACCCGGCCAAGGCTGCAACCGCCCATGAGCAGGAGGACGGGCGCGGCAAGGAGAGCCCGCAGGCGCGCCCGGTCAACTGGCATGCCAGGTCGGGGAAACGGCTTCGCAATTGGAGCAGCTTGGTTCAATGTACCGAGCGCTTTCCTGTAAATGGACCCGGCCCGCAATGAAATGGTCCACCCCTTTTCAAGAATGGACCTGTTCCTTTGACCATGAGCGGCGCAAAAAGTTGACGCCACTGCCTTCCAAGGGTGGACAAGAGTTCGATTGCGCCGCGAGATGACGTATCCCAATGGAAACAGCGTGCCGGACACAGTTTCGCGAGTTGGCCCCCGCTCACGCGGGGATGGCGAGTTAGCAAGTTCGCAGCTACATCGCCGGACATGGCTTCATCCTCCGCGAGTCGCAGCGCCGACGGACGACTGTTATGAAAGAACCCGGCGCAGAAAACCGCGCAAACCCAGGCGCCCCAACGCTACGGTAAAGAAGGTCAAGGCCAGGAGAATCGCCCACCAAGGCATGTGCGGAATGCCCGGGGTGACCGCAGCGCGCAATCCCTCACTCATGTATACGATGGGATTGACCAGTACGCAAACCTGCAGCCAGCGAATTCCGGCCAGCCCGGCCCAGGAATAGTAGACGCATCCCAAAAAAGTAATCGGCACCAGAATAATGGAAAAAACCAGCCCGATCTGTTTCGGACTGACCATCGATCCGATCGCCAGGCCCATGGAACCGGCCAGCAGACTGGCGAGGATCATCACCAGCGCCAGCAATGGCCAGCTGTGCACGTCGGCGCGCACCGGCACGGCGGGCACGTAATAGGCCATGGGGATCACCAGCAGCGCGCCCACGATGCTCTGCACGGCGCTGAAACAGACCTTTTCCAGCGCCACGGCCCACAGGGGCAAGGGGCACATGACTCGGTCGTCGATCTCCCGGGTGATGCCAAATTCCGTGGAAAGCGGCAGGGCAACGGCGGCGATGCCGGTGAACATGATGGCCACCGCCATCAGGCCGGGCAGCAGCACCACGCCGAAATTCGCTCCGCCCGCGGACGCCATGGGGTTGGCCCCGCCGGCCATGTGCGGCAAAACATAGGTGAATACGAAAAGAAAGAGCAGCGGTTGCATGCCAACACGCAGCAGGAATGGAACAATCTCGCGCGTGAGCACGCGCATGTCGCGCAGGAACAGGCCCAGAAACGCCTTCAGGAAGAACCGCTTGCTCAGATGAGGACTATTCACGCAGGTCCCTCCCGGTCAGTTGAATGAAAAGTGTCTCCAGGCTGGGTTCGGTGATCTTGAGATCGCGCAGCCCGTTGCCGGCGGCGGCCTGCACCAGTTCCGGCAGCAGCCCGTCGGCGGAGTTGCCCATGACTCGCAGTCCGTCCGCAGTGATGTCGGCGGCCGCCACGTCCTGACGGCTTTTGAGCGCTGCGACCACCGGCTCCAGACCCTCGGTGGAGCGCAGCTTGAGGTCGAAAAGCGTGTGATTGCCGAAGGTGGACTTCAACTTCTCGGGCGATCCGAGCGCCAGCACGCGCCCGTGGTCGATGATGGCCAGCCTGTCGCTGAGCTGGTCAGCTTCTTCCATGTAATGGGTGGTCAGCAGGACAGTGATTCCTTCTTTGCGCAGCCCTTCGACCGCCTTCCACATGGCCATGCGGCTCTGCGGATCGAGGCCGGCGCTGGGCTCGTCGAGGAAAAGCACCTTGGGGCGATGCGCGATGGCGCGGGCAATCTGCACCCTCTGTGCCAGTCCACCGGAGAGCTGGTTGGGATAGACTCCCTTGCGCTCGGTGAGCAGGAACTGCTCCAGCAGCTCCAGGGTGCGGGTCCGCGCCTGCCGATGGCCCATGCCGAAATAGCGGCAGTGGAAATAGAGGTTCTCAAAGACCGTCAGCGAGCGGTCCAGCGTGTTGAACTGCGGCACCACGCCGATCTGGCGCCGCGCATGCGCGGGGTCCTTGACCACGTCGATGCCGTTGATGCGCACCGAGCCGGCGGTGGGCAGGGTGCGCGTGGTGCAGATGCCGATGGTGGTGGTTTTGCCTGCCCCATTGGGCCCCAGCAAGCCGAAGATCTCGCCCTGCTTCAACTCCAGGTCGATGCCGTCGACGGCAACCACGCGGAGCTTGGATTCGTAGATCTTTGTCAGTGCTTCGATTTGGACGATCAAGAGTCACCCGCAGGGGGATGGGAAATAATTACATTTTTCAGATTACCGCAGTCGGGCGACGGCAGGCGCGGGCTGTTTTCTTTCGAGACAGTACACGAAGACGGCGAGCGTCAGCAGAGCCGCGGGCACCGTCACCAGGCCCATCCGCAGGCTGCCGAAGTGAGTCGAAATCCAGCCGGTGACCCAGGGAAGCACCGATCCGCCGAAGCCGGAAAGGGCCAGGATCCAGCGCGTGTCGCTGGTGCGCCGGGCTCTGCCGAAGAAGAGCGAGAGAAGCAGTGGAAAGATGGGGCCCAGCGCCGCGCCCAGAAAAAACAGCGCCGGACCACGGACCGGTCCGGCCGGAAATGTGGCAATCAGCAGGGCCGAAGCCAGAGCCAGCCCCACCGCGGCGCGCAGCACGCGCACGGGTTCCACGCGCAGAAGCAGAAACGAGGCGACGCCGCGCGAAGCCAGAAATCCGCACCAGAAGAGCGAGGAAAAGGCCGCGGCCGCGCCGAATCCCTCGCTCGAAGAGCGAAGGGAATATGTGGCCAGCCAGGCCACGGCAGTATTTTCAACGCCGGTTTCAAGAAACACGAGGAACCCGAAGGTGGCCAGCAGCCGCAGCTCCGGCAGGTTCGCGGCAAGCGTCCGCTGGCGCGCCGGGCCAGCGCGTTCAGACCTGGTTTGGTCAGGTTCCGCGCGGTCGGCAGGCAGGCGAAGGCAGATTGCGGCGGCGAGCGTGCTGAGAATGGCCAGCGAGGCGTAGGCCGCGCGATAGTCGTGGTATGCCAGCAGCACTGCGGCCAGCAAGGGAGCGGCCAGCGCCCCGATGCTCCAGGTGAAGTTCAAAAGGGTGAGCGTTGGGGCGCAGCGAGAGGCCATGTTGCGGCCCACGAACAGGCTCACCGACGAGCAGGAGACGCCTACACCCAGACCCATCAGCAGAAAGAGGGGAAAAAGCGCCACCTGCGCGGCGGCCGCGATTCCCAGACAGCAGCAGGAGACGGCTGCAAAGCCGACTACGATACTGCGCCCATAATTCGGCCGGCACAACAGTGCTCCCATGGCGGTGCCGCTGAAATACAGGGTCAGCAACAGCCCCGACCGGCTGTCGCTGAAGCCAAAGCGCGCGGCCAGCGAGGGCAGCAACGCGCCATGAACCACCTGCAGAATGCCGGTGAGCGCGAAGGCCGGGTGCAGCACCGTCAGCGCTTTCCAGGCTGATTTTGGATTGAGTTCCTTCACAGACCGCTCAGCTCTTTTTTTCAGCCGCGCGGCGCGAGTTGGGCGGGGAGGTGGATTCGCGCACCATCAGCTCCGGAGCCATGGGAACAGGCTGGGGATAGTCCGCCTGCCCGCGAATCCTTTGCAGAAGAATGCGCGCTGCCGTTGTGCCCATCTGGCCCAGCGGCTGGCGAATGGTGGTCAGGCTCGGGTTGTGAAAGCTTGCGCCCTGAATATCGTCGAAGCCCACCACGGAAACGTCCTGGGGCACACGCCGCCCGTGATCCATCAGGCAGCGGATCGCGCCGATCGCGGCAAGATCGTCGTAGCAGATCAGCGCTGTGAACTCCCCGCCGCGGCTAAGCAGTTCTTTGGCCGGCCCATAACCCAGCTCAGGCGTCGAGGTGCGCAACTGCAATTGCACCGTAAGTTCGGGAGGAACCTCGATGCCCAGCTCGGTTGCCACGGCCATCAGGCAATCCCAGCGCTCGTCGGCATCCGAACTGTGGCTGCCGCCGCGCATGAAGGCGATCTTGCGGTGCCCCAAGCGGAAGAGGTGTCCAAGGGCCAGTTCCGCCGCGCGCCGCTGATCCAGCACCACGTTGGTGACGCCTTCAAACTGGCGATGCCCGGCGACCGCGACGGTGGGCAGATTCCAGCTATGCTCCAGCACCGTGTCGATCAGGATGAATCCCTCCACCGAGCGATCCATCAGCAGGCGCGGATACTCTTCGATCAGGTCCGGCTTGCGGCGATGGCTGGCGGTCAGGTAGAAGTAGCCCTCTTCAATCAGGTACTCTTCCACGCCAGCCAGCACCTGGGCGCAATAGCTATCGCTGAGTTCCGGAACCAGCACGCCCACCGAGAAGGTCTTGCGCTTGCGCAGCGAGCGCGCGTAGAAGCTGGGCCGGTAGTCGAACTTGGTGGCCGCGGCGGTCACGCGATCCCGTGTGTCCTGTGGAATCGACCGCACGCCGGGTGCGTTATTCAGCACCAGAGAGATCGTTGCCGGAGAAAGATTCAGATACTCGCCCAGCGTGCGCAGGCTGATGGGTTGCCCGGGGACTGGGATGATTCCCGATTTTGAACGCTTCGCCATCTCTTTCTTTTCTAACACCCTGCGCCGCAAGGGCGCTGTGATTTCAGGGATGACGGGCATTTTTCTCAACTGAGGTTCGCGGACTGTCCGGCCTCGAACGCGAGACCTTGGGCGCCCGGCTTTGTGGCTGGTCGGACATGGGCCACCGGGTCATTTGGTTTGTGCTTCCCCAACGCGGACGCAGCCCACTGGATGGATTTCCCTCTTATCTGGAGAGCTTCTGATGCCAACCTCCGCATTCGGCGGGATGAATGGCGGTATCCAGGGACAGGCGAGCCGCAAAGACGCGATTCGAGAGGCGCGATTCCAGAGGCGCGATTCCCGGGATATTCGAGCACATCCTCCGGGGTTGCATTCGCCATGGCTGCGGTCGCCAACGATCTTCGAACCGCGGTTCCGGGTGCTGAAAAGGGGCCAACTTGATTCATCGGCGGGGCGATCCAGCACCGCTGCATTTTAATCAACACTGTGATATTGTTCGGAATACGGAAGGTTGGCAGAGCGGTTGAATGCACCGGTCTTGTTAAATCGAGCGCTGTCGTGGAAACCCGGCAGATGTAGGGAGTCAAAGTCGGCGAACCCCCTGGGAAGATCCGAGGCAACGCCGAGCGAAGGCAGGCTTAGGCCAGCAACGTGTAGAGACTTGACGGCTCCCGCCTAAGGCTCGTTTGAGCTATGGCGAAGACAAAGTCCAGACCACAAACAGGCGCATGCCTGGTAGCGAAAGCTATAGTCGTACGGAAAACCGGCGGGGCTGAAAGGCCCTCCAGGGTTCGAATCCCTGACCTTCCGCCATTTCTCGTTTTTGGCCCTTTCAGCGACCAGGTTGAATGGGTTTCTATAGTTAGATTTGAGAGTTACTCAGTTCGTAGAGTAATTCGAATGGCTTCGCGCGGATTGCATTCGCGCCCACCGAAACCATGTGGCCGAGTCCGACCGGGAATCTCCGACTGAATCGTGCGCTCGCCGCCGATGACGGTTCCTCAAGCAGTGCGGAGAATGGAGATCACGGTCAGGTCATCGTCTTGCCCATGATGCATTGCGGCTTCGGCGAGGGTGAGCGGGGATGCTTGCCGGCGCATGAGGGCCTGAGTTCGGTCGAATCCGAAGAGTGCTCCCTCCGCATTGCGCGCCTCGACGACGCCGTCTGTCATCAGGGTGAGCCGATCGCCTTGGCGCATCTGCAGAACGACCTGCTCCGGAGCAGATGAGGCAAGCAAACCAAGCGGCAAGGATCCGGCAAACACAACCTCGTCGCCGTTGAGCCAGGGCGGCAGATGACCGGCGTTGGCCAACACGACGCGGCCAGAGGGATCGAGACGCGCTGCCAGACACGTAACGAATCCTCCGTGCTTGCGCTCGAAGAGCACGCTGTTCAACTCGGCTAATATCTGCCCGGGGTCCTGGCTGCTTCTACTCATGGTGTGGAGCATGCCGATGAGCATGGAGACGATCATGGCGGCGCTGAGCCCTTTGCCGCTGACGTCGCCGATGACGACAAGGGACTGGTCGCCGCCGAGGCGGATGACCTGGAAGAAATCTCCGCCGACCTGAGCGGCGGGACGATAGATACTCTCGATGGCATACCCGGGAGCCGGCGTCAGCTCTTCCGGCACCATGATCCGCTGGATTTCGCGGGCCGCAGCGAACTCGGTTACCAGCGCAGCCTTGTCGAACTCAAGCCGGATGCGACGACGCGCCTCGCTCACCGTGACCACGACAAAACCGACGTAGCCCAGGACGACGGAAACGATGATGGCCACACCATCAAAAACGAGCCGGTTGTGGAAGTGCGTCAGTTGAGCCGCATCGAGATGGGTGAACGGCGGAGCGTCGGGCAGCCGGTTGTACAACAGCGACATGGAGATGTTCTGGAGGATGAAGATGGGCACAAACGGAATCCAGAACCGCTCTCGGAGGACGATACCGGTGACTGCATAGGCCGTGGAAAACAACCCAATCAGGACTACCGTGCAAGCAAAACGCAGAGTGGGCTGACGGCCCATGTCCATGCTGTCGAGTACGAATCCAACGCTGACAAAAACGAAAAAGACGGCGAGCAGGAAGACGACAACGGACCACCGAGGAGTGGTCTTCCAGATGCTCGGCGCTCGCTCGTTCTGGCGTGATTTTGGTCGCATCTTCTTGTTCCCTTAGGATGACACGAACGGGCCGCATTTTGGGCCCGATTTTAGACAAGTTGGGTAGCCGGGAAACCCGCGATTTGGATACAGGGGCGGAGCCAAGGGCTCTGCCGGATATCGCGCCGATGGCTGCCGCTCCTCAACTTTGTCTCCGACTCTCCCGGGACTTCTGGAAGGGGCCGGGAACGCGTTGCCGCATTCGCTGCGCGCAGATCGTTCGTACCCTCTCGGGTTCTGCCGTCCTCCATCCGGTCGGTAATCCTTTCTTCAGATGTTCACGGAGGCCTTCGAGATTTCTTCATAGCGGCGACGACGAGGACCAGGTTCGATATTCCTTCCGCACGCACCGATGTTGCCCGACGACCTACCTCGCATTTCAACCGGTTCGATTCACACGGGTAAAGTTCAAAACTGGCACCGGAAAGCCGCACCAGCTTCACGAAAAAAATGAGCTGAGCCCCGACTATTAATTTGAATTCATGCAGAATTGAATTTTCGTGTTTGCATTCTCTGCCGCCTTAGCCTACTATTTTGGAAAATGCAGCACAACTGAGTCTATCTGTTGGCGAAATAATCGCTCTATTGTAGCTCCTAACTTCTAAAGGGAATTCATTCCTTGGGCTCGATTCAAAACTGGATTCGTATCGGGTCATCGTGTCCCACTATGACGCGATGGTCAAGTGCGCTTTCCTTGCGCTGACGATCTTCCTACAAAACTGCTAGTACATTCGGCTTAAGTTTCCCCTTGCCGTGTAAGTCTGCTCATTGCAGTTTCCCGAAGGCTCATCAGCTAAATAACGCAGTCTGCCAAGGAGCATCATCAATGCATCGGCATTTTTGTACACGAATAGTGTCAGCCTCGGCAAGCATCGCTCTTATCGCTCTTCGGAAGAGTCCGTTTGCCGCGATAGCCTTGCTCGGTACGGCGCTATCCTTGACGGCGAACGGTCACGCTGCACCGACAAGTCTTCCGGCAATCTCTCCAGCCGCGGGAACGTACCCAACAGCCAAGCAAATCACGATTACAGACGCTACTTCCGGAGCGGCGATCTATTACACACTGGATGGATCCACTCCCAGCACTTCTTCTCCCGTCTACACTGGACCCATTACTGTCTCCAGCAACACAATCGTTCAAGCCATGGCTCTGGCCAGCGGCGATTCGGCGAGTTCTGTCGCGACGGCCAACTACATCATCATGGCCAAGACCCCGTACATCCTGCCGGCCGCCGGTACCTATCTGGCAGCTCAAACGGTTTCCATTTCCAGCACCACCGGCGCGTCGATCTACTACACCACGGACGGCTCAACTCCGACACCGGCATCGAATCTCTATACCGGCCCGTTTATTGTTTCCACCAACGAGACAGTAACTGCCGTCGCGGTAGCGGCGGGATATGGGAACAGCAATTCGAAATCCGTGACGTACACCATTACACTTCCGGCCGCCGCTCCCACTTTCTCTCCCGCCGCGGGACTATACACCAGCGTTCAGAGCGTCACCTTATCCGATGCCACTCCTGGCTCCGTCATTTACTGCACCACCAACGGCTCAACCCCGACGACAAGCTCCTATGTTTATTCCGGGCCAATCACTGTTTCGGCAAACGAAACAATCTCCGCGATGGCTCTTGCGCCCGGAGGCAGCAATGGCCCTGTAACGTCGGCCGCGTACACAATCGCGCTCCCGGCAGCTGCCCCCACGTTCTCTCTCGCCGCGGGACAGTACACAAGCGCTCAGACCGTCACCTTATCCGACGCCACCCATGGCGCGGTCATTTACTACACGACTAACGGCTCGGCCGCGACGACCAGCTCCGCTGTGTATTCCGGACCAATCGCTGTTTCGGCGAACGAAACAATTTCCGCGATAGCTCTTGCGCCCGGAGGAAGCAATAGCCCGGTAGCGTCGGCCGCTTACACAATCGCCTACCCGGCAGCCGCCCCCACGATTTCTCTCGCGGCTGGAACGTACACAAGCGTTCAAACCGTCACCTTATCCGATGCCACCGCTGGCGCGGTCATTTACTACACGACGAACGGCTCGGCCCCGACGACCAGCTCCTATGTTTATTCCGGCCCAATCACTGTTTCGGCGAACGAAACAATTTCCGCGATGGCTCTTGCGCCCGGAGGCAGCAATAGCCCGATAGCGTCGGTCGCTTACACAATCGCCTTACCGGCAGCTTTGCCCACTTTCTCTCTCGCCGCAGGACAGTACACAAGCGCTCAGACCGTCACCTTATCCGACGCCACTTCTGGCGCGGTCATTTACTGCACGACGAACGGCTCGGCCCCGACGACCAGCTCCTATGTTTATTCCGGCCCAATTACTGTGTCGGCGAACGAAACAATCTCCGCGATGGCTCTTGCGCCCGGCGGCAGCAATAGCCCGGTAGCGTCGGCCGCTTACACGATCGCCTACCCGGCAGCTTTGCCCACTTTCTCTCCCGCCGCGGGATTGTACACAAGCGCTCAGACCGTTGCCTTATCCGATGCCACCGCTGGCGCGGTCATTTACTACACGACGAACGGCTCGGCCGCGACAACCGGCTCCGCTGTTTATTCCGGCCCGATCACTGTGTCGGCGAACGAAACAATCTCCGCGATAGCTCTTGCGCCCGGAGGCAGCAATAGCCCGGTAGCAGCGGCTGCTTACACGATCGCCTACCCGGCAGTTGCACCCACCTTCTCACTGGCAGCAGGCACGTATATCGGGACACAGGTGGTTGCCATCTCCGACGCCACCTCGGGCGCTGCGGTTTACTACACCACCAACGGGACGAATCCGACCACCGCATCCACTCTCTATACGGGCCCCATCTCAGTGAGTGCAACGGAGACCGTTCAGGCCGCGGCGATTGCCAGCGGCGGATCGCTCAGCCCCGTCGCGTCGGCAGCCTACTCCATCACTCCGGGCACCGCGACTCCGGTCATCTCCCCGGCAAGTGGAACTTACTTGAGCGCTCAGACGATCGCGATATCGGACCCGAATCCAGGCGCAATCATCTACTACACCCTCAACGGAAAAATGCCCAACAGCTCATCCACGGTGTACAGCGGGCCCTTCGCGGTCTCCACCAACTCCACCGTTCAGGCCATCGCCCAGACCTCGGGCAATACGGCGAGTTCCGAGGCAACAGTCAGCTATAACTTCCCGACCGCAACCCCGGTCATCTCTCCGGCAGCAGGCACCTATCTGGCATCGCAGACGGTGAGCATTAGTACTTCCACGCCGGGAGCATCCATTTACTACACAACCAACGGATCCAGTCCAACCACGGGGTCGAGTCTTTACAGCAGCCCATTGTCCGTATCGGCCAATGAGACGGTTCAGGCCATTTCGGCTAAGAGCGGCATGACGAATAGCAGCGCGGCCGGTGCAGCTTACGTCATTATGCTGCCGGCTCCGGTGCCAACCTTCTCTCCCGCGGCGGGTACGTATCTCACCACCAAGTCCGTCACCATCAGCTGCTCCAACAAGAGCGCGGTCATTTATTACACGACCGACGGTTCAACCCCAACCACCAGCTCGGCCGTCTACTCCAGCCCGATCGCCGTCGCATCCAACGAAACCATCACCGCCATGGCCCTGGCCGCCGGCGGTTCGGATAGCCCGGTCACGTCAGCCACTTATACCATTACTCTTCCGGCGGCTACTCCAACTTTCTCTGTGGCCGCGGGAAAGTACACCAGTGTCCAAAGCGTCGCCTTGTCGGATACAACGGCCGGCGCAGCCATTTACTACACCACGAATGGAACAGCGCCCACAACCGCATCGAACCTCTACACCGGCCCCATCCCCGTTGGGGTGACGGAGACGATAGAGGCCGCCGCAATCGCCAGCGGAGGCTCGCTCAGTACCGTCGCCAAGGCAGCCTACACGATTACCCTGCCCACCGCGGTTCCGGTTATTTACCCAGCTGCGGGAACTTACAACGCCATTCAGTCGGTCACCATCTCCGACGCCACTCCGGGCGCGGTCATCTACTACACCGTCAACGGGCATTACCCGTCAACGTCGGATGCGGTCTATACCGGACAAGCCATCACGGCCACCACAAACACTCTTGTTCAAGCCATCGCCATCGCTCCGGCAGGCTCTCCCAGCACAGGCGCATACTCGCAGTTCACCATCGTTGTTCCTCCGCCGACGATAACTCCCATTGCCGGCACTTACGACTATTCGGTCACGGTTACGATGTCCACTCCGGTTCCAGGAGCCACCATTTACTACAACACCGCCAGCTACGCGCCGACAACCTCGTCCACCGTGTATACGGGCCCCATCCCCTTGTCTCCAACAGGGACGACCACAGAGACCTTTCAAGCATTCGCGGTCGCTCCCGGCTTTGTGCAAAGCGCCGTGAGCACTTCAACCTTTACGGTGACCTTGCCAACCGGAGTAATCGCCGAGGCGTCCGTCAATCCAACGCCGCAGATGACGATTCCGCCGAACTTCCTGGGACTTTCCACCGACTACGTGACTGTCATTGCAGATATGGGACAGGCATCGACGGGGGTGAATCAGACATACAGAACGCTGGTTAACAACCTCACGCAGTATTACTCCGCTCCCTTGCTTTTCCGGATTGAAGGAGATAACTCGACACCGGCCAAACTTGAGCCCTCTGTCGAGCCATTGGCCGAATTTGCTCAGGCCGTCAACGTGAATTACACCTTGGGCGTGGACTTGATGAACGGCAACCTGATACCGTCCGTGGCGGAAGCGGTTCAATGGGTAAATGGAATCCCCAACAACCTC
>Ga0181517_10002129_pt1 | contig 20763 bp, 18 predicted proteins | sample PEATcosm2014_Bin_31_FD_119748 | JGI IMG/M metagenome (GOLD analysis project Ga0181517, IMG submission 119748) | Peatland microbial communities from MTU Mesocosm Facility, Houghton, MI, USA - PEATcosm2014_Bin01_30_metaG | ecosystem: Environmental > Terrestrial > Soil > Wetlands > Peat | place... | reverse complement strand
GAATCCGCAGCCCTACTTCCGCGTGCTGGACCGACCGGTGGCGCAGATCGTCGAGCGCGTACACCCGGGCTACTATGCCGAACGGCACTTACCGAATCCACTGGGAGCGAATGGAGTGCCGGCGGGTTTGAGATAGAGCCTGGCTGTATACGCCCGGCGGCTGGTCGGTGTTCTTAAGGTTACAACCAGGTTTCTACGCTGTACCGATCAGGCGCAGCTTCCCGAGCCGGCCCGATATTGCAGTGCGCGGCTTTCCGCCAGTGCATCCAGCTTGACCCTCAGGCCGCTTAGCGCTGCTTCCAACGTTGCCCGGTCCCACCGATTCAGATTCGGAACTGTGGGCAAGAGCGCCTTGGCCCTTTCAAATGCCTCTTCCGCCTGGGCGTGGGACGCGGATCCCTTGACCCCTGCGTTTGCAAGCGCCAAGCCGCGGTCCAATTCCATGCGTATCAGAGCTAACAATTCCCGATCCGTCTTAGCCCGTAACATTGCGAGTTTGCTTGTTTTCGAGATACCGCTCAATCAAATCTCCTTGACAACCCGTGAATCTGGACGGCGTGGTTCAGAGAATCGTGGCGCTCGACATGGTGAGTTCGTACAATTATTAGACGCTCCGCTGGACGGTTTGGTTCGCTCGGAGAAGATTAAAAACCGTTCCTGGATCGATAACAGCCCGACACTCTTCCAGGTGGTGTCGTTGACTTTCGATTACAAGTTCCAAGTGCCGCGCTACGCGGAGATGCGGAACCGGAAGCGCATGTTCTCGCCGAACCACTGGATGTAGTTAGTGCCCCAGGCATTGTTGAACAGGCTGAAGTGGAACCCGCGCGCCAGATCCGGCTGGCTGCGCGTAAAGTAAAGGGGCAGCTTCCCGCCTAAAGCCACAACCGGCGCATCCAGCGCCTCGATATTGAGCCGGCCTTCCGGCCCCTGGTACCGCAGGCCGCCCAATACTGCGTGCATGGTGCGGTTGCCTCCGGCGGCGACATCGAACGGCGAGACCGCGCTTCCGGACTTGTCCAGCAGCCAGCCGCGCGGATCGGAGGCCACCGGTTGGAACGAAAGCCACAGCGCTTCCGGCATGCGGTTGGCGGGCTTGTCGAACCAGGAGAAGCGAATCTCCACGACCGGTTCGGCGTCGGGCAGCTCGATCTCCATATACACCTTCTTCGGCCAGGCCGTCGCGCCGGCTCTCTCCGACGCAGCGTCGTCGATCTTCAGTTGCGCGAGAATGCGATGCCCGCTTGCATTCACCGCGTGCCGGCATTCCACCAGCGTGGGCACCCAGGTACGGCTCTGGGCGCCAAAGCGGTCGATATTCGGTTTGCCGAAATCCTTGACCGCCCAATCCGTTCTGATCTTCAGATACGCTTCAAAGAACCGGTCGTAATCGCCTTTCGATAGCGTCTGGTAAGAAAACAGCGCCAGGGGCTGCCGTTCGGAGGCCCAGTCGCGCCCGGATTTCTTGCTGCGCAGCCGGCAAATCGCGCCGGTCTTCGGGTCGAGCGCCACGGTGAAGTGCTTCGCCTCGATGGCTGTGGCGGCGGAGTGCGTCGCCATGCCGGCTGCTTCCGGTTCGCCGGGTTCCAGAGAGTGCACGCGCGCGGTGGCTTCGGCCGCCAGCGGCGCGGGCAGCGCGGCAACGGCGTCGACGAGATCCTGGCGCTTTTCCCGCCAACTGGAGAGCACTACCTTATATTTAGCCTGGCCGAGCATCGGCGCGAGATCGCGCGGCTTATAATGGTCGAAATCCATCCATGTCTTGGTGTCCGTGCCCCAGGTGTGCTCCGCTTCCAGCAAAAAGCTGCCCAGGAATGCCAGATCGGTGGCGTCGCCCGCCGCAAATTTCCGCTGGCCGATCCACTCGTTCCGCAGGCGCGCCAGTTCGAGGTAGCGCGCCAGTTTGACCGGATCGCTCGGAGCGCCGTAAATCCAGGTATCGCCGATCTCCTGCGTAATTACCGGCAAGCGGCCGCGATACGGCTCCACGGCGTTAGCGATGGCCGTGAGATCGCACGCCGTCACCGAAGCGTTGGGGAATTGCTTGCGCAGCCGCGAATAGATGTCCCGAATTTCCTCGCGAGTATGCGGCCCACTGTTATCGCCGCGCACTTCCACATCGACGGCCAGATCCGAATCGGGTATCTTGACCACGCCCCCGTAGCTGGGATGATACATAACGATCAGCGAACGGCCGGCCGCATCCTTCCAGACGAAGACGGGCGGAACATCCGGCGGCGTGGACGCGTCATTCACGCCGATATCGAGGAGCTTGACTCCGTACTGGGCGAGCGGGCCGACGATGGCGCGCGTGTGGCCGGGAACGTCGGTCATTTTGGCACCCGTGGTGGTGCGGCCGAAACGCCGGTCGAGCGAGCGCGAAAAGCCGAGGCTGCCAGAGATCAGCGATCGATCCATCAGCTCCGTCTGCCAGGTGAACGGAATGGCGTGCCACGCCAGATCGCCCGCCGCGATAGACTGCTCCATTTGTTTCCGCTGCGCTGCGCCAGCCTTTTCGAGGTACTGAGAAATCAGCCAGGAGCCGGTGGTCCAGATGTAGCGATCGCCGTTTTCGCGCCGCGAAGCCGCCGCGGTTTCCATGGCTTGTGGAAAGTAGACGTCGAAATATTTGCGAATGACGTTCGCCTGCGTATCGATGAAACCCACGTCCAGATGGCACTTGGCCATAAACAGGACGCGCTTGATGGAGGAATCCGGGGCGGCGGATTCCAGGGCCTGGAGAGCGAGCGCCCGGCCAGCGCCCGCGGCCAGAAGATTGCCTACGAAGTGACGTCGATTCATAGTCCGGCTTTCAGGTCTAATCTACTCCCAATCGCGGGCCGTTGCACCTTGCTGGCGGCAGCTTCAGCTCACGGATTCATACGCGCGAAAACCTGCCTGGCTGTGTCGGCGCACGCGGCCGCCGCGAGTCTCTTCGCGTCCGCGATGGCGAGCTCCTCGGCGCCGGATTCGAGTTCGCGCATCGTCTCCGCGATGAACGCATCGAGCGGCATGGGCCGATTGCCGCCCGGCGGGATCGGGGCGGCTTTACCGGGACTCCCGAGCTCCGTCGAGACCCACGGCGGGATGATCTCGATCACCTTGACGCTGGAGTTGCGCAGTTGGTGGCGTAACGAGAGCGTCCATGCGTGAACGGCTGCCTTGGTCGCGCAATAAATCGGGAAGCGCGCCATCGGCACAAACGCGAGGCCGGAAGATACATTCGTCAGCGTCGCCTCGGGCCGGGCAGTCAGGTGCGGAAGAAAGGCCGCCGCGACGCGGATAGGGCCCCACAGATTCGTGTCGATCTCGCGCGCAATGGCCTGTTCGTCGAACGGGCCACCGGCCGCGAAATCCACGTGCATCTGAACGCCGGCATTATTGATGACGCAATCGATTCCTGGAAACTCCGCGATGGCTTGCCGCGCCACCTCCCGGATAGCCTCAGCATCCGTGACGTCGAGAGCGAAATACCGCATGCCGGGGTGCGCCAGGCAGACTTCCTTCAGCCGCTCTTCGCGCCGTCCCGTGACGATTACCTGGTTACCGCGAGCGTGAAACGCTTCGGCGAGTCCTCTGCCGATACCGGAGGTCGCCCCGGTAATGAAGATAGTGTTCCCGCGCATCTGCATGGGTCGAATCTCCTCCGTCCATCTTACAGGCGCGCGCGGCGCTCATTCACCGGCTGGGCCGGCCGCCTCTGCCAGCTCTCAGCGCCAGTCGTCCATCACGTAAGCATCCGCCCGGTTGAATCCCTCGATATGCGGGCGCTGCATGGCCACGCCCTGCACGGTGGTCCGATATCCGTGGGCGCGCATGCGTCGGTAGGCGTCTTCGCGGGCCAGGTTCACGCCGGCTTCCAGCGCCGCCCCGCGCGACACCGCGAACGCATCGCAGGCATCCAGCAGCTTGTCGAAGCGCTCGCCCGCGCCCGCGCCGCCGCGGGCCGCGCCGAATTTGATGTAGCACGTCTTGGCGCCGCCCTCGGACCCCGGTCCGTTCAGGCACACCGCAAAGCTGTCGAGCGCGCTGCGCGTGTAGGTCAGCACGATGTCGCCGGTGTGCTGCGCCAGTACGGCGCGGATTTCGGCGGTCAGATCGAGCCCGCGATCGATCTTGTCGGTGAGCTTCCGGCAAGCTTCGATGGCCTGCTCGCGTCGGCTTCTGGGCAACGCCGAGAGCAATGCCGGCACGTCCGCGTGGGTAGCCTCCGGCGCGCGGGTCATCAGAGCCGTGAGATAGCGCGGCCAATAGCCGAACTTCTGGTACAAGCCCACGTGCTTGGGGCTCTGCGCGAACGTGAACAGGCCCGTGTGCCGCAGGCCCCACCGGTCGAAGATCTTCATGGTGGCTTCGAGCAGCCGCTGCGCCACGCCGCGATCCCAATATTCCGGCAGCACGGTCAGCGGTCCGAAGAAGCCGAACGCACCCCAGCGTGTGGCTACGTTCGATCCGATCAGGCGGCCTTCCACGCGCGCCGCCAGCACCTTGGCATTGGAAGAGCGCCAGCGCGGTGTCATAAAGTTGCGATCGCCCATGAACTCCAACGGATTGGGCAATCCCATGAAGGTCCCGAACGCCACACGGACGATGCGGTCCGCCTCTTCGAGCTCGCTCTCCTGGAGCGGGCCCACTTTAATGGGCTGATTGGCCGCCATGGATTCGACGCCTCCGGCTAAGCCCCAGTTTAGCGGATTAGCTCCGCTTCACCGCTCGTCGGCGTCGTCGTCCGGATCAAGGGGGTGCCGCTTGTCGTGCAGAAAGAACGTAGCTGGCTTGGCAGCCTTGATGGTCGTGAAGGTCCGCGGCGTCTTTGTAAGGTCGTAAAAGCCGGTGAGATCGTTTTGGGCACGCGCATCGGCGAAGTTCAGTGCGCCTTCGGTGATGCTGAAGTTATGCTCGATGAACCTCAGGATGCTGCCGAAATCGTGGCGCGAATTGTTGATGTAGCCGGCCGGAGTGTAGGCTGAGACGAACACCAGCGGCACGCGGAAGCCCATTTGGTAGTCGCCCTCGGGCTGCGCCAGAAAGGTGGGCCGCTCGTGGTCGTACCAGCCTCCCCAATCGTCCCAGGCAATCAAAATGGCGGTGTTATTCCAGTACCCGGTGCCGCCGTCGCAGCCGGTGCTGTTGCCGAGGGCATTCACGATCGCGGATACCCAGGAGGGTCCCCCGCCGTCGTTGGATGAAGCGTGATCCGAGTTCTGGCCGGTGGGAATCACCCAACTGATCGAGCGCAAACTGCAATTGGCGATATCATTCAACACATGCGCCGGCACGAGATCGACATTGTTCGCCCAATCCGTTCCGGCGCACTTGCCGCCCGGGCCGGTGGATTGGCAGATATGGGAAATGGCGTTGGGGGCCGTCCAGATCGATCCCGCGCTGGGGGCATAGTATCTCCAGGTGATGGATCCGGTGAGCAGGTCGGCCATGGTGGAGTGCTCGAAGCATGGGTAGATTTTCTGGTTTTCGCCCGTGGGATCGATGAGCTGAACGGTGGTTCCCGCGGGAGCCGTGCAGCCCGCGACACTGCTGGTTCCGGACATATTTTCGGAGGCGAAGATGCCGGCTGCGTCGTCGGCCGCGCTGGGCGCCGAAGTCCCCCCGAAAATGTACTGGTGGGCCGGAAAACTGGGCCCCTGATTGGTCTGGAACATGTAGTTGGCCCAGCCGTATTGCGTGGCCATCTCGAGATACGGCGTAAGCGTCCCGCTCGTGTTATCCACGTAGCGGTACTGTGGCTGAGGGGAACACGTGCCGGAACAGTGAACGCCCGCCGAGCCATCCATCTTACATGCGCCGGTTACCGGGTCCCGGTCGCATTGCGCGACAAACCCCGAGTGGGCATGGCTCAAGTCGTACTTATTGGCCAGCTTCACACGCGCCGGCTGGGTGACGCCCGTGGGCGAGGTCTTGTCGAGCCAGTTGCCGGTCTGAATGTTGTATTGCGACGAGGTCGGGCTCGTGCTGCACGAGTTGGCCGAGCCGAAAGGGGCGGAGCAAAGGCCCTGAAAGAGATTGTCCGGCGTGCGATTTTCCTGAAAGATCACAACCACGTGCTGAAAGCTGGAAATCTGGGCCAAGGCGCCACAGGCTCCCAGGCAGACCAGGAAAGCGCTGCGCGAAACATTCATGGATTTTCTCCGGTGCTCCGGCCGCCCCGCGTCCGCTGTGAACCGAAGCCGAAACTGGCACTGCCTGGCCCCGGCATCCTGCCGGCGAGCCGGCCGACCGCACCCATTCAACCAACCCGGCCGGGCCGCCGTAGTTGCGGCGCGGACCGCCTGGTGAACCGGAGTTCCATTTATCCGTATCTGGTGGATCGTAAACCATGGCTTTCCGCGAGGAAAAGTGATATAGAGATTAAGACATTCGACAGCAGCCGGGAGGCACATTATGCAGAGAAGGGATTTCTTGGCATTCGGCGGTGCGGCGGCCATGCTCGGTGAAGCGGACCGGGCCAGCGCCGCGCCTCTACCGTTTCAGGATGAGAAGAGTAAGTTGAAGATCACGGGCGTGCGGCTGGTGAACCTGCGAGAGAGACGGCCGGTTCCCACCTACACGCCGGCGCCGGGTTCCTGGTCCACCCAAGGCGTGGAAGTTGCTAACCCCATGTCCATTTACCCGGAGTATAAGGCCACGCGCTCGCTGTTCTCGCCCGACCCTGGCGGGCTAGTAGGGTTCACCGTAGAAATCTCCACCGACAAAGGCGTGAAGGGTTACGGCACCGGCGGGATCGGTGGCGGCGAGGTAGTCACCGGCCATTTCACCAAGCTCTTGATGGGAGAAGACCCCTTCAACATCGAGCGGATCTGGGACATTTTGTATCGCTCCAGCATGTCTTACGGCCAGGCGGGAGTGGTTGCCAATGCTATTAGCGGCGTTGACCTGGCCCTTTGGGACCTGATCGGTATCGCCCTTGGAATGCCGGTCTACAAGCTCCTGGGTGGCTCAACCAAGAATCGCATTCCCACTTATTGCACCGGCAACGACATCGAGCAGCATTTGAAATTCGGGTTCAAGGGATTCAAGCTGGCCGTGCCCTACGGGCCGATCGACGGACGCGACGGGCTGAAGAAGAACACCGAGTTGGTGCAGCGCACCCGTGAACAGGTGGGCCCGGATGCCAACATCATGCTCGACTGCTGGATGGCGTTGAACGAACCCTACACCATCGAGCTTGCCGAGATGGTGGCCCCCTACCGCGTCTACTGGATGGAAGAATGCCTGCCGCCGTATGATTTCGAGGGCTTCGGGAGGCTGCGAGAAAGCATCAAGTCCACGCGCATCGTGGGCGGCGAACACGTCTATTTCCGCTATGGATTTCGCAATTTCATGGAGCACAGCTCATTTGCCATCTGGCAGCCGGACATCCACTGGTGCGGCGGTCTGACGGAATTGCGGCGCATTGCCGCCATGGCCGCGGCCTACGACATCCCCGTGATCCCGCACGCTGGGGGCGTGCAGGACTGCGTACACTTCACCGCCGCCACGGTCAATGCTCCGTGGTGCGAAGTGTTTATCCCGGCGCCGGGCGGACCGGACGAAGTCTACAAGCGCTTCGAGGAAGACATGCGGGTCTCGCGCGGCCCGGATGGCGTTTACATCCTGCCCTCCGACAAACCCGGATTCGGTTGGGATCGCGTGGTTGTGAGCTAGACCTCGTGGGAGGCCGCCCGGCGGAACGCGCCGCCGCGGCCTCCCGCCGGCAAGACTCTGCGCACCAAGCCCTTCTGTTACCATAAATAAACACCCTTGAGCGAGCCTGTTCCCGATATCCTGGCCCGTATTGTCGCCAGAAAACGCGAAGACCTCGCCCGGGCCGCTCCCCCGATCGCCGAGTGGGAGACGCGCGCCGGGCAGCGTCTCGAATCCCGCCGCGATTTCCGCGCCGCGCTCTCCGACCGTCCGCCGGCCATCATCGCGGAAATCAAGAAGGCCTCTCCGAGCAAGGGCATTTTCCCGGTCGATTTCGATCCCGCCCGAATCGCCGCGGCCTATCAGCGCGGGGGCGCGGCGGCGCTTTCGGTCCTCACCGACAAGGCCTTTTTCCAGGGCAGCCTGGCGGATCTCGAGACCGCCCGTCAGGCGGTCCGTTTGCCGGTGCTGCGCAAGGATTTCACCATCGATGCCTGCCAGATCCTGGAGGCCGCCGCTCACGGTGCGGATGCCATCCTGCTGATCGCCGCCATCCTTTCCGAGCGCCAGATCCGCGATTTCCGCGAGGCCGCCGCGCGCCACCGCATTGCCGCGCTGGTCGAGGTGCACAATCGCGCCGAGCTCGAAAAGGCCATGGGCGCGGGCGCGGAGATTATTGGCATCAATAATCGCGACCTCACCACCTTCCAGGTGACGCTCGAAACTTCGCTGCGCCTGGCTGAATTCATCCCGGATGGCGTCGTGCGCGTGAGCGAAAGCGGCATTCGCGACGCGCGCGATATCGCCACTCTCGGCGCGGCGGGTTATGGCGCGTTCCTGGTGGGCGAGCGGCTCATGCTGGCCGGCGATCCGGAGGCGGCCCTGCGGGGACTGCGGGCGGCATGATCCTCAAGATTTGCGGCATCACGAATGCGGAGGACGCCGCCGCGGCGGTCGAGGCGGGCGCCAACGCGCTGGGATTCAACTTCTACACGCGCAGCCCACGCTACATCGAGCCGGACGAGGCCGCGCGCATCTCGACCCCCGCCGGAGTGCGGCGCGTGGGCGTGTTCGTCAACGAGCCGCGCGGCCGCATCGAGGAGATCGCGCACGCTGCCGCGCTCGATGTGGCGCAACTGCACGGCGACGAGCGGCCCGAGGATTACCCGGCACTGGCCGTGTGGAAGGCCGTGCGCGTCGGCGTGGATTTCGATCTGGCGCGCTTCGCCGAGTGCCCGGCCGAAGCCCTGCTCCTGGATGGTCCGGCGGCGGAGCTTTACGGCGGCGCCGGCCAAGCTTTCGATTGGCGGTTGGCGGGCGGGGCCGCGCGGCGCGTCATTCTGGCGGGCGGCCTGGATGCCGGGAACGTGGCCGAGGCCATCGCGCTGGCGCGGCCGTGGGGCGTGGACGCCTGCTCGCGCATCGAAAGCGCTCCCGGCCGCAAGGATCATACTCAAATGAGCCGTTTTCTCGCGGCGGCCAAGGCGGCACTATGCACATGACTTCCCAGCCCGATGCGGGCGGCCATTTCGGACCCTACGGCGGGCGCTACGTACCCGAAGTGCTGATGGCGCCGATTGAGGAGCTCGAACGGGCCTACCTGGAAGCGCGCGCCGACGAATCGTTTCAGGCCGAGCTAGCGGATCTGCTGCGCAACTTCGCCGGGCGCCCCACGCCGCTCTATCATGCCCGCAGGCTCGGCGAGGCGCTGGGCGGGGCGCGCATATGGCTCAAGCGCGAGGACCTGCTGCATACCGGCGCGCACAAGATCAACAATTGTCTGGGACAAGCTCTGCTGGCGCGGCGCATGGGCAAGCGCCGCATCATCGCCGAAACCGGCGCCGGCCAACACGGCGTGGCCACCGCAACCGTTTGCGCGCTGCTAGGCTTCGAATGCGTGGTCTACATGGGCGAAGAGGATATGCGCCGGCAGCGCCTGAACGTCTTTCGCATGCGCCTGCTGGGCGCCAAGGTCGTGGGCGTCGCTACCGGCAGCCGCACCCTCAAGGACGCCATCAGCGAAGCTATGCGCGACTGGGTATCGAACGTTTCCGATACCTATTACCTGCTCGGCTCGGCGCTGGGTTCGCATCCTTATCCCATGATGGTGCGCGATTTTCAGAAGATCATCGGGGAGGAGGCCCGCCGCCAGATTCTGGAGGCGGAGGGGCGCCTGCCGGATACCGTGATCGCCTGCGTGGGCGGCGGCTCGAACGCCATCGGCATCTTCCACGCTTTCGTGCCCGATAGCGAAGTGGCGCTCGTGGGCGTGGAAGCCGGCGGGCGCGGCGAAGGCGTGGGCCAGCACGCGGCGCGGTTTCGCGGGGGCGCGCCGGGCGTGCTGCAGGGCGCTTTTAGCTACCTGTTGCAGGATGAGAACGGGCAGATTCTGCTGACGCACTCGGTTTCCGCCGGCCTGGATTACGCCATGATCGGCCCCGAGCACGCCTGGCTGCACGATCTCAAGCGCGCCGAATACACGGCCGCTTCGGACCAAGAGGCGCTCGAAGCCGCGCGCCTGCTCTCGCACACCGAAGGCATCATCCCGGCGCTCGAATCGGCGCACGCCGTGGCCGAAGCGGTGAAGCGGGCGCCCACGGCCAAGGACAAGATATTCATCGTCAACGTGTCGGGACGCGGCGACAAAGATATCGATATCTACCGCGAGAATTTTCCGGAGCTCGAACAGGAATGACGCGCATCGGCGGGTTATTCGAGTGTCTCAAGCGGGAACGCCGCAAAGGCCTGATCGCCTACTTGACGGCCGGCGACCCCACGCCCGCGCGCACCCCCGCGCTGGCCGAAGCCCTGGTGCGCGGCGGCGCGGACCTTATCGAGCTGGGCGTGCCTTTTTCCGATCCCATCGCCGATGGCCCCGTGATCCAGCGTGCCGGCGAGCGTGCGCTGGCGGCCGGAACCACTCTCAAGGGCGTGCTCGAAATCGCGCGGCGCATTCGCGAGCGCAGCCAGGTGCCGCTGCTGCTCTTCACGTATCTCAATCCGGTGGTGCGCTACGGTTTGGAGCGCCTGGCGGCCGACGCCGCGGCGGCCGGCATCGATGGCTGCCTGCTCACGGATGCCTCGGTGGAAGAGGCGCGCTCCTATACCGAAGCCATGCACCGCCACGCGCTCGATACGGTCTTCCTCGCCGCGCCCACCAGCACCGAGCGGCGTATGCGCCTCGTGGCGCAATACTCCACCGGCTTCGTCTACCTGGTCTCGCGCACGGGCGTAACGGGTGAGCGCGAATCGCTATCCGATGCCGTGGCGCCGCTGGTGCGCGGGATGCGCGCCATCACGGATTTGCCTCTGGCGGTGGGGTTCGGCATCTCGCGGCCCGAGCACGTGGCCGAGCTCGGACGCCAAGTAGAAGCCGTGGTGGTGGGCAGCGCTTTTGTGCGCCTCATCGAGCGGTACGGCGCCGATGCGGATCTCGAAGCGCGCCTGGAGACCTTCGCGCGCGAGCTGAAACAGGGCTTCGGAGAGTCCGCATGAACCCGGACCAGGCCCGCGAAAAGCTGGACGAGTATCGCGTGCTCATCGACGATGTGGATCGCCGCATCGTCGAGCTGCTCAACGAGCGCACGCGCGTGGTCGAAAGCATCGGCCGCGTGAAGCGCCAGGCTCAACTGCCTATCTACGAGCCGCGCCGCGAAGATCAGGTGATGGCCAACGTCACCGGCTCTAACGCGGGCCCGCTAACCGAAGAGGCGGTGCGCCGCGTTTTTGAGCGCATCATCGACGAAATGCGCAAAATCCAGCGCATTCGCATGGAATCCGACGGAGAACCGCAATGTTAGTCGTAATGCAGCAGGGTGCCACCGAGCCCCAGATTCAGGCCGTCATCGACCGCCTGGTGGAGATGGGTTTCGACGTGCACCGCTCGACCGGCGTCATACACACGCTGCTCGGCGGTGTGGGCGGCAAGGACGAATTCGATCTGGGCGTGTTCGAGGTGATGGAGGGCGTCAAGGAAGCCCACCGCATCGTCTCGCCCTATAAGCTGGCCAGCCGGAGCTTCCGCCCAGGCGGCACGGTGGTGAAGTGCGGCGAGGTCGAGATCGGCGGCCCGCGCGTGGTGGTGATGGCGGGGCCGTGCAGCGTGGAGAGCGCCGCCCAGATCGACCGTACGGCCGAAGCCGTGGCGCGCGCCGGAGCCACGGTGATTCGCGGCGGAGCCTTCAAGCCGCGCAGCTCGCCTTACGCGTTTCAAGGCATGGGCGAAGAGGGCCTGGAGTTGCTGCGCTGCGCCGCCGACCGCAACGGGCTCATCGTGGTGAGCGAAGTCATGGACGCGGCGCAGATTCCCCTGCTCGAGCAGTATGCCGACATTCTCCAGGTGGGCGCGCGCAACATGCAGAACTACAACCTGCTGCGCGAGCTGGGCAAACTGCGCAAGCCGGTGCTGCTGAAGCGCGGTATTTCGGCTACTATCGAAGAGCTGCTGCTTTCGGCCGAGTACATCCTGGCGGGCGGCAACTACGACGTGATTCTGTGCGAGCGCGGCATTCGCACCTTCGAGACTTCGACGCGCAACACCATGGATATTTCGGCCATCCCGGTGGTCAAGAAGCTTTCGCATCTGCCCATCGTGGCCGATCCTTCACACGGCACCGGGCGGCGCGATAAGGTGGTGCCCATGGCGCGCGCGGCGGTGGCGGCGGGCGCCGACGGCCTGCTGGTGGAGGTGCATCCCGATCCCGATCGCGCCCTCAGCGATGGCGCGCAGTCTCTGTGGCCGGAGCAGTTTGGCGAGCTGATGGGGCAATTGCGCATCATCGCGCCGGCCGTGGGGCGGACCATCTGATATGCGTTCGGTGGCGATTGTCGGCACGGGGCTGATCGGGGCCTCCTTCGCCCTGGCCCTGCGCGCGGCGGGGTTCGAGGGCTCCATCGTGGGCGTGAGCTCCGAGCCCGCGCTGGCCGAAGCGCTGGCGGCCGGAGCGATTGACCGCGGCTTGCCTTTGGCCGAGGCCGTGGGGCAGGCGGACCTGGTATTTCTTTCGCAGACCATCGGCCGGATCCTCGATACGCTGCGGCATCTCGATCCGCTGCTGAAGCCCGGCGCCCTGGTGACGGATGCCGGCAGCACCAAGTGCGAGATCGTGGAAGTGGCGCGCCAGAACATCACGCGCGGGCAGTTCTTGGGCGGCCATCCGATGGCCGGGAAGGAGACTCGCGGAGCACGGGCGGCGGAGGCCGGGTTGTTTCGCGGGCGCACCTGGGCGCTCACCCCGGACGATCGCGCGGAGCTGGAAACGCCCGCCGCGCGCGAGTTCGGCCGCTGGCTGGAACAGATCGGCGCGCGCGTCATCACGGTCGATTGCGAGATGCACGACCGCATGGTGGCGCTCTACTCGCACCTGCCGCAATTGGCCTCCACCGCGCTCGCGTCCACGGTCGGGGAGATGGGCGCCGATCTGCCGGGATTGCTGGCCGGGCCAGGACTGGCGGACATGACGCGCCTGGCGCTCAGTTCTTACGACCTGTGGCGCGATATCGTGGCGACTAACAGCGAGCTCATCGAGCGCGCCCTGGCCGCCTACATTCAGAAACTGGAGCACGTGCGCGAGAACCTGCGTACGCGCCAACTACAAGCGGAATTTGCGCGAGGAGCCGAACTGGCGGGCAAGGCCCGTGGTTCAGGTTTGCGTTAAACTACCCATGAGGCTATCGAGTGACGCTAAGCCGGCGCGGACCGCGCGGTCCACCCGGTCCACCACACCGTTTGCCGGTACTAAGGAATTCAAAATGGAACAAAAGCTGAAGATAGCCGTGTTCATCGATTTCGATAATATCGAGATCGGCGTGAAGTCCACACTGCACCGCGAGTTCGACGTGGCGGCGGTGTTGGACGCGCTGAAGGAACGCGGAGAGATTGTCACCAAGTTCGCCTATGCGAATTGGGGCCGGCAGGAATCGGCCACCCGGGCGCTCTCCGAGCACGCCGTGCAGATGGTGCAGCGCGATCCCTCGCCGCGCGGCGACAAGAACGGCGCCGATATCAACCTGGCGCTGGACGCGCTGGAGATGGCCTTCACCCACGATCACATCAACGCCTTCGCCATTGTGAGCGGAGACAGCGATTTCATCGCGCTGGTGAATAAGCTCAAGCAGTATGACAAGCGCATCTTCGTGGTGGGCGGGAAGGCCTTCACCAGCACGATCCTGCAGAAGAACTGCCACGAGTTCGTTTCCTATGAATCGCTCATCGACGAGCGGCCGCGTCACCAGTCGCAGCAGTCCGAGCGGCAACAGCAGCAGCCGCCGCCGCAGGGCGACCGGCCGCCGCAACAACAGCAGCCGCCGCCGCAGGGTGACCGGCCGCCGCAGCAACAGCAGCAGCCGTCGCAGCAGCAACAGCGGCCCAAACGCGTGGCCCTCGACCTGGCGCAGGCCATGCCTCTGGTCGAGCGCGCCCTGGGCGTGCTGGAACGCCGCGAGGTGCGGCCGCAGCTCGGGCTGCTGAAATCCACCATGCTGCAGCTCGATTCGACCTTCAACGAGAAGGCCTATGGCGCCAGCTCGTTCACCGAATTCGTGGAGAAGCTCCAGAAGGCCGATTTCGTCGAGGTGAGCGGCGGCGAAGGGCGCTACATGATCCGTATGAAGGGCGCGGCGCCGGAGAAGCCGGGAGCCAAGCCCGAGGAAGCCATCCCCATCCTGCGCGACGTCCTCGAGACCCGGCGCCTGGAAGTGGACAATGGCGCCATGGCCGATGAACTGGCCGAATGGGTCAAGGAAGAGCGGCCCAACTTCGATTGGCACGCCTACGGTTTCCAGGAATTCAGCGAGCTGCTGAATTACGCGCAGGATAAGGGCCTGGTGCGCATCCAGGCGGATGAGGAGAAGGGGCTGACCGTCTACCTGGGCAGCGAGTTCCATCCGCCCGCTCCGCCGCCCGAGCCCGAGCCGGTTGCGCCCGTCGAGGAAGAGGAAGAGGTGGATGAGCCGCAACCGCTGGTACCCGGGCAGCCCACCGCGACCGGCGAAATCCCCATTCCCGAGGCGCCTCCCAAGCCCGTGCGGCGCCCCCGCGCACCCCGCAAAACCGGCGGCGATGGCTCCGGCAAGAAGCGCGTCACGCGCCCGCGCAAGAAGCAGCCGGGCATGTAGAGGATGCGTCCGAAATATCGGCCATAACCGCTCGCTTACGCGCGCGGCTCCGTATCGATTCTGAGCCGGGCCCGGAGGGCACCCCGTCAGGGAGCGATTTATCCGCGGCGCGATCATAACCCCCGCTCTGCACGACGCACCACACTGGGGGCGCCCGGTCGGCCTTTTCGGTCACAAGCCGTTCGGCCAATCGAATCAGTTAGCTAGCTGGATGACCGGAAAACCACCCTGGTATTCTGCGACCGGGGAGATATGAGTTTTCTCAAAAACATCATTCAGAAGATAGTTAACCTGTTCAAGTCCAGCGGCGCGGCGCTCACCACGGCGGCCAATTTGGTCGGGGTGGTCCTGCCGGTCGTCGAGGAAATTGCCGCCTTGGCGCCCAATCGCACCGACGAGGAGATCGTGGCGGTATTCCAGAAGTTTGGCGTGCCGCTTTCGCAGCAGATTCTCTCGACGCCGCTGGCGCAGCGCGGTTACGTCCTGCTGGAACTGGCTACCCAGGTATTGGCGGCCAGGTTTCCGTCGATCGCCACCAGTATTCTCTACCTCGCCGTGCAGCTTGCCATGGCTTCCACGGGGAGCATCACATCCACAGGGACCGCCGCGGCCTGAGCCAATTCGCCGGGCTTTGTAATTCCGGCTCGAAAATTGGCCATTCCGGCCGAAAAGAGTTTTGTGGACGCCCTCTTACGGAATGCCGAGCAGATCCTGGAAACCGCCGTCGCGGCGCAGGGACCCGAAGCTCAGGATTGCGCGATTTGCATTTCGTCGAGCGGCGCAGTTCGGATGATTGCCGACCCCGCCGGTTGGTCCTTGGCGGCACTGGCGTATGAAACGGGAGCGGCGGCAGTCTATCGCGTGGAGCGCCGGGGAGGACAGGTGCGTGTGGAGGGGTGGTCCCGGACCGGGGAGTGCGTTCTCCGGCGTCAGATGCCGGGTGCGTGGTGGTCCGCAGGCCGCCCCTTCAGCGTTCAGGCCACTCTCCAGTTGGCGGCCTGCTGAGGCCGCTCGAAAAACGACCTCTCGCCGCAGGTGCGCAGTTCGTAGCGCTCCAACTTCAGTACAGTTTCCCCAGCTTTCGACCGCATCACCGGTCCTTCCACCAGCAATTCCAACGGACAGATGTTCTGCAGCTTGAAAGGCCAGGCGATCCGCGCCTCCACGTAACTACCCACCGGGAGATCCTCCTCCACGCGAAAGCGGACGCCGCTGCGGCTCAAATCGGCTGTTACGCCGCAGCCCCCATGCATCCTTCCGCGCTCGTCCGCGTATTGAAACTGGATCTGGGATTGGAACTCGTACCTGCGGGCAACCCGGCGGTCTCCGTTGATCAGTTCAGTGGGCATCTGTTTCCTACCTGCGATCATGGCCCAGTTCACCCTGCATGACATAGACCTGGGCGTACCGGGAAGCCGCTAGAAGTACCGTCCAAACGTACTAAACCCGCTTTCGGCAGTACTCGCTTCGGCCGCTTGACGGCGCCTGCGGGCCGAACTACCGTGGACCTATGCGTTTCCCGAGACGCCGGTTTCTCAGCTCCGCTCTCGCCCTGCCCGCCATGCCGTCCTTTGCGCAGCGCGGCGCGGTCCTGGCGATCGGCGAGTACGATCCCTCCAACGTGAAGCTCTGCCACCGCCTCGACGGGCGAAGCGTCACCGACGACGATATGCACTTTCTTCAGCAGATCGGCCTGCGATGGGTCAGGGTGGAATTCGGCGCGGACGCGAATTTCGAGGATCTCCAGGCCATCCAGCGGCGTTTCGCGCGTTACGGCTTGCGGATCTACTCAGCCGTACACACCGCTTACCGCTCCCTGGACGTGCAACTGGGACGGCCGGGGCGCGACCGGGATATCGACACCTACCGCCGCTTCCTGGGCGATCTCGGAAAGCTGGAGATCCCCGTGGCCTCTTACGACTTCCATCCCGCCAACACGTACACCACCCGGACGATCGAGTATCAAGGTTACTCCACGCGCGAGTTCGATCTGGCCGATTTCCGCGCGCGCGTCGAAAAGCGGCAGTTCGACCGCGAATACACGGCCGACGAAATCTGGGCCAATTACACCTACTTCGTAAAGGCCGCGCTGCCCGCCGCCGAGGAAGCCGGCGTCACCATGGCCCTGCACCCGGACGACCCGCCGCTGGCCAAAATGAACGGCGTGGCCAAGCTGTTCATCGATTACGAGGGATACCGTCGCGCCGAGCAGATCGCCGGCAACAGCCGCAACTGGGGACTCACGCTGTGCGTGGGAACGTGGCTCGAAGGCGGCACCCACATGGGCAAGGATGTCTTCGAGATGATCCGCGATTTCGGCGGGCGCGGCAAGATCTTTGAAATCCACTTCCGCAACGTGACTTCGCCCCTGCCACGCTTCAACGAGACTTTCCCGGACGGCGGATACGCCGACCTCTACCAGGTGATGAAGGCGCTGCGCGAGGTGCGCTACAACGGCGCCGTGGAACCGGACCACGTCCCGCCCCTGGTGGGCGATACCGGCATGGAACGCTCCGGCACGGCTTACTGCATTGCCTGCATGCGTGCCATGTTGCGGCGCGCCAACGAGGAAGTGGGGTAGGCGCCCGCCTGGCGCCGGATCGCGCTTCCAGGTCCCTTACTGCTCGCGAATCTGAAACCAGCTCACCGAGAATCGCTGGCCGGAGGAGAACCAGCGGGAGTAGCCGCACTGGCTTTGGCTCCCCACCTGCGCGTCGTTGTAATAAAGAAATCCCTGCCACGTGTGCGGCAGGCCGGGACGATCGGGCAGAGGCATGATATAGCCGAGTTCATTGCGGGAGAACCGCGGCCGGAACATGCGCGGCCCGTCCTTATCGTTCGACACGGATTCGAGCGGCCCGGCGAAGAACAGCCCGTTCGGGGAGACAGCCTCGCCGGGGGCCGGAATCAGCCCATCGTAATACGCGATTCCGGCGGGATATTGGTAGCGGCCGTCGCCGGGCACGCAGGCGGATTGCACCCCGATGGCCGGGTCTCCCAGAGTCGCGGCATCCAGCGACTGGCCCAGAATCGCGTCCGGAAGGACCAGCGTCCCGCTCGCGCTCGAAGCCGTCGGAGTTTGATACCAGGGCTGCAGGTTGTTCGTCCCATCGGCGCTTTGGAACGTGTACAGATTGTTGGTGGGCGCGCCCCAGTCGTTAAACGCCGTCAGGAACGGCAGCGCGGCCGATGCGCTGGGGGCATAGAACCATTGCATATCCTCGGCCACCCCGGCGCTGCCCTGGCCGGTCACGATCGGGCGGGCTTGGTTGCCGCCGGGATAGGTCACCCAGGCGAGCGTGGTCAGCGTGGGTCCCGTGGCTTCGAAAATACCCGCGGTAGGGTCGCATTTGTCGGTCGTATAGGTTCCCTGGACGGCGTACACGTAAACGTGCCACAGGGAGCCATCCCATATCGGGCGGGCATCGCCCATGTCACACAGATCCTCGACGCTAGTATTGGTCAGGACCGGTTGCGGAGCCGTGAAATGGGAATAACCGTCGGGAGACGTCGAGAGAAAGAGGGCTTCCCCGTGGTTCAAATCGCTCTGCGATACCAAGTTCGAAGAAAACAGCAGCACGTAAGAACCGTTGGTGCGCGGAGATGGCGTGATCACGGAAGGCTCGTAGAGCCAATGGCCGGGGAATGTCAGCACGGGGCCGATGCGCTGCGTGACCACCTCATAGATCCGGTCGCGTGCACTGAACAGAATAGCCTGAGCGGCAATGATCGGAAATACCAGTGCAAAACTCGTGAAGATGATGACGGCCTTCATAGGAAAACCTGAAGAGTGCTTTCATTTTATACCTTAGATCCATTTCGGCAGCCGGCCGGATGGCGCCGAATCCTGTTGAGAATCCCGGCCCGTTCCGCGCACTTCCATACTCGGCACCCAATTCGAATTCCGGCCCTCCATGGCTCTCTTCAAAACCCGCACGGCCGCGGTCTACGGCATCGACGCGCACCTGATCGATGTGGAGGTGGATATGTACGCCTCCGGCTCGGCGCGCGATTTCTTCCTGGTAGGGATGCCGGATACGGCCGTGCGTGAGAGCCGCGAGCGCATTAAATCCGCGCTGCTCAACTCGGGTTTCGGCTACCCCAACAAGGCTGTCACCATCAACCTGGCGCCCGCCAATGTGCGCAAGGAAGGCGCCGGGTTCGATCTGCCGATGGCCCTGGGAATCCTGGGCGCCATGGGGATGCTCACCGGCCTCGATCGCCACCTGGTGGTGGGAGAACTCTCGCTCGATGGCACGGTGCGGCCGGTGCGCGGGGCACTCTCGGTGGCCGTGTGCGCGCGCAATGAAGGCGTGCCGAACCTGGTGCTGCCGGCGGAAAATGCGGCCGAGGCGGCCGTGGTGGAGGGTATCCGTGTGTACGGTGTGCGCCACCTGGCCGAGGTCGTGGCGCTCATCAGCCGCCCGGACGATTTCCAGCCCATGGCGCCCAACGGACACGCGGGAGCGGAGGAACCCGGCGCGGCACCGGATTTCTACGATGTGCGGGGCCAGGCCAGCGCCAAGCGGGCCCTCCAGGTGGCTGCGGCAGGCGCGCACAACGTCCTGATGATCGGGCCGCCGGGTTCCGGGAAGACTATGCTCGCTAAGCGCCTGGCCGGGATTCTGCCGCCCCTCACTTTCGAGGAAGCCATCGAAACCACCAAGATCCACAGCATCGCCGGCGTGCTGGGAGCGGGCGGCCTGCTCGATCGGCGTCCCTTTCGCACGCCGCACCATACGATTTCGGACGCCGGCCTGATCGGCGGCGGAGTGGGCGTGGCGCGTCCCGGCGAGGTCAGCCTGGCGCACAACGGCGTGCTCTTCCTGGACGAGCTTCCGGAATTCCCCAGGGACGTGCTCGAGATGCTGCGCCAGCCGCTCGAAGATGGAGTGGTGACGATCGCGCGCTCCCAGATGACTCTGCGCTTCCCTTCGCGCTTCATGCTGGTGGCCGCCATGAACCCCTGCAAGTGCGGATTTTTCGGCGACGCCACGCGCGAATGCCGCTGCACGCCGGGCCAGATCCAGCAGTACCTGGGCAAGATCAGCGGGCCGCTGCTCGACCGCATCGACATCCACGTGGAGGTGCCCGCCGTGCCCTACAAGGAGCTGCGCGGCAACGGGAACTCCGAAACATCCGCGGCCATACGGGAGCGCATCGAGGGAGCCCGCGAGCGGCAGCGCGCGCGCGGCGGCTACAACTCCCGTCTGCCGGCACGCGAAGTCCGAAAAGTCTGCGCGTTGGACGACGCGGGCGAGCGCACCCTCGAAATGGCCGTACGGCGCATGGGCCTCTCGGCGCGCGCGCACGACCGCATACTGAAAGTGGCCCGCACCATCGCCGATCTCGATGGCGCGGAACATCTCTCGGCCAAGCACGTAGCCGAGGCCGTGCAATACCGCAGCCTGGACCGGAATTACTGGTCATGAGCGGAGGCGGAGGGAGTTCCAAGGAGGCGGCGAGCCGGGACGCGGTGCGCAGGGAAAATTTGGGCAAGCTAAAGCATACCCCACCGGCATGCCTTAGCTTTTGAATGGCTCAGCCTTCCTGCTTGGGCGACTGCGGCGGCGCCATGCTCCAGAGATGGTCGCCGGAGCGCTCGTTATCCCATTGCGGCGTCGGCTCAAAGTAGCCCGTGCCGGGCTGCAGGTGGCGCCGGACCACGTCCTCGTTGAGCGTGACGCCCAACCCGGGCTTGTCCGGAACCGTAATATAGCCCTTGTCGATGATCGGCTTTTCGACGCCTTCCACGATGTCCTGCCACCAGGGCACATCCAGCCAGTGATTTTCCTGGGCCAGGAAATTCTCCGTGGCCGCCGCGCAGTGGACGCTGGCCATTTGGTTGATCGGCAGGCCGGCATAGTGCATCATCATGGGGACGCCGTACTCGAAGGCCGCCTCGCCGATCCTGTGCGTCTCCAGGATCCCGCCCGAGGTCGAGAGATCCGGGTGGATCTTGCTAACGGCATGCTTCTCGCACAGGTTGATGAAGCCTTCCTTGAG
>Ga0181517_10002123_pt1 | contig 20803 bp, 22 predicted proteins | sample PEATcosm2014_Bin_31_FD_119748 | JGI IMG/M metagenome (GOLD analysis project Ga0181517, IMG submission 119748) | Peatland microbial communities from MTU Mesocosm Facility, Houghton, MI, USA - PEATcosm2014_Bin01_30_metaG | ecosystem: Environmental > Terrestrial > Soil > Wetlands > Peat | place... | reverse complement strand
GGTTCAATGCCAAACCGGGTGAGCACCTCGTTAATGTCCATAACCGTAAAGGGTGTCACGTAATCGTGTTTGAGTGTCGAGCCGCACCCTGCACACATCGTCATCACGGTATCGATCCCCCGGAAGCGGAATGCATCGATATTTCGTCGTTTAAGTGTCTCAATAATAGCCAGCTGGCCGGTCCGGATAAGGGGCGAACCACAGCAGACCTGTTCCTTGGGGATGATGATGCGGATACCGTTCCTGCGGAGTACTTCCATTGCATCGAGCGCGGACTGCTGCTGGCGGAAGTTGTACATACAACCGATGAAGAAACCAACAGTTGTCTTCACCGTGCCGTGTGGTTCGATGATCTCGCCCATCTTTTCAAGGAACGATTCAGACGTACGGGGGACACTTCTGCCGGTTTTTTCAATGAGTGCAGCGACCTCGAGATGCCGGGGAAGGGTAAATCCTTGAGTATTTGCAAGCGCCCTGAGTTTTTCGATTGCTTTTGCCGGGATTTTGATCTTTTTGGGGCAGGTTGCAAAGCAGGCCTGGCAGCTTGTACAGGTAAACAGGCCATCCCGTACCGCATCCGGAACACGGTTACCGGTGTCCCGGGGATCAAGTGCAAGCCGCATCTCCTGACGCATCGCGGTAGGCCCGAGGAAATTTGTTACGTCCATGGCCGGGCAGACCGAAACACATGCAAGACATTCGATGCAGTCTCGGAGGGGTTTTATTTCATCAATCTGTGCTTTGGTTGGCAGTCGGGGATCGTGATCGGGCGCCGGAATGAGCGATGCGATCACTTCAATTTTCGGGATAAGATCGACAATCAGGTCTTTTTTAATGGGCAGGTTCAGGGGGGCAATGGTAATGCCGTCTGTCGCCTCCCGCATACAAGCAAGTACTGGCTCGCCGTCTACCCGAACAGCGCAGCTTCCACACTGCCCGGACCCGCAGCAATACCGATAAGAAAGCGTGGAATCTATATCATCGTGAATTGCATGAAGGGCATGAAGAACTCTGGCGCCTTCATTAACTTCCACCGTATAAGATTCAACGTGGGGCTGTTGATCTTTTTTCGGATCAAAACGCTGGATTGTCACGTTGAGCTTTTTCATGCAGTTGCCCCGTGCCTGATAATGCCTTCCCGGTCCTTGGAGATGTACGTGTGCCCGAAAGGAGAGTGCTCCGCGTCCCAGTCTTGCATGATATCCACCCGCATATCAGCGCCTCGTGATTCGGGGCGGATAAGTGCTGAACGGCAGATCAGGATCGAAGTGAGACACATATTCCGTATTATACAGCATTCCGCAGGACCGGAGGGGCCGACCGCTTTTAACGGAGCCTGGAGCAGGTGTTCTGCTGTGGCAAGCGCGCGCCTAAGTCCGGCTTCATCCCTGAAAATACCCGCGCCCTGCCACATCGCGCCCTGGAGCTCCTTTTTGACGCGTGCCGGGTTTTCGCTTCCGGAAAAGAAATCATCAATACACTTTTGCACATTGGCTACCTGAACAGGATTGATTTTTTTTGCCCGTTTTCGTTCCTGCCCGGCAAACTCTCCTGCCCGTTTCCCGAATACCTGTGTCTCGGCAAGGGCATTTCCTCCCAGCCTGTTTGCACCTTGTACACCCCCGGCCGTTTCACCGCAGGCAAAGAGGCCGGGAACGGTGGTTTCGCTCTTTGCGGTGATCTTCAGGCCGCCCATGATATGGTGGGCGGTGGGAGCGACTTCCATTGCCTGTATCCGGATGTCCACACCGTACGTCAGGAACTGTTCGAGCATCACCGGCAGCCGGGTTTCGATCTGCTCTTTTGGAAGGTGAGTAACGTCGAGGAAAACGCCCCCGTGCGGTGTACCCCGGCCATTTGCGATCTCGGTTGCAATCGCCCGGGAAACAATATCCCGGGTCGAAAGCTCCTTTCGTAGGGGATCATATTTTTCCATGAACCGTTCACCGAGGATATTTTTCAGGATGCCTCCCTCTCCCCGCACAGCTTCCGTGATAAGCCGGCCTCGTGCATCGTACGGGTAAACTGCTCCTGTCGGGTGAAACTGTACCATTTCCATATCGATAAGCTCAGCTCCCGCGCGATAGCCCATGGCATAGCCGTCACCCGTGCCACTTGAAGAATTTGTCGAGATATCGTAAACCCGTGTCCCCCCCCCGGTGGCAAGGATGGTGCTATCGGCGGTTATATTGATCATGTCCCCGTTCTCATCAAGAGTGATGGCGCCGATTACACAATCGTCCTCTTTAAGCAGGTCTATGACGGTAACCTCCTCCATTTTTGTAGCACCGGATGAATCAAAACGTTCCACAAGGGTCATCATCATCTCGTGGCCGGTACGATCCCCCGCATAACATGTCCGGGGGAACCGTTGTCCGCCAAACGGACGCTGGGCGATCTCGCATTCGTTGGTAAAATCAAAAACGGCACCCCAACGGATTAGATCGTTAATACGCTGAGGCGATTCCTGAACAAGAATTTTTACGAGTTCAGGGTCGTTGAGGTATGCCCCTCCCCTCATTGTATCCTTGTAATGGATATCGCAGGAGTCTTCCTGGCGCAGCACAGCGTTGTAGCCACCTTCTGCCATGGTAGTGCAACCGCCCTTTCCCGCAATCGTTTTTGATACGAGCACGGTCTCCCCGTACCGGGCTGCCTCAATTGCTGCACGTACACCCGCGCCGCCGCTGCCTATAACCAGCACGTGGCAGTCAACCACGTCGTCTGCACGCATATTATAATTCTGTGCGTCGTATAGTTACATAAATAAATGGTACAGCCGAGTGAAACGACATGAGATTTCTGATGAAATTTGGCGGGACGTCAGTTGCTGATGCACAATGTATAAAGCGTGTAGTAGACATCCTCGAAGGATACCATAAAGCCGGAGATGAAGTGGCGGTCGTAGTCTCCGCTCAACGGGGAGTGACCGATCAGCTCATCGCCCTTGCAGAAAAGCTTCCTACGGCAAAAGACTGCTCCGAAGTCCCACCGCTCATCGCACACCTCCGTGAACGGCATATGGCCACTCTTCGAGGGGCCGCACCGGATTATGTCAGGGAAGTGGAGGAGATTATTGAAAAACGCCTCGCAAGCCTCCAGCATATTCTTTTTGCGATCTATAACCTCAGAGAACTTACTCCCCGATCGAAAGATTACGTTATTTCATACGGGGAGCGGCTGCTTGCTCCGGTAATGGGCGCAGCTCTTCGCCAGCGGGGCATCCCATCGACAGTATTTGACGGATGTGAAGCTGGTATCCTTACGACATCCCAGCACGGCGAGGCGACCGCTCTTTCCCGCAGTGATGAGATAATCAAAAAGAAAATCGGATCTCTCCTCAAAAAGGAGATCCCGGTTGTCATGGGGTTTATGGGTTGTACAGAGAATGGAATTATCACGACGCTGGGGAGGAGCGGCTCGGATTATTCAGCGTCCATAATCGGTGCAGGGATCGATGCAGATGAGATCTGGATCTGGACGGACGTTGATGGGATCATGACATCCGATCCACGAGTTATTAACGACGCTCGCGTTCTAAAAAGCGTGTCGTATATCGAAGTTATGGAACTTTCATACTTCGGTGCAAAAGTCATGCATCCCCGTTCAATAGATCCCGCCATGAGGAAAAATATCCTTGTTCGGGTGAAAAACACCTTTAATCCCTCCACTCCTGGCACCCTTATCGTAAGAAACGGGCACCGCGACAGCCGGATAGTAAAGGCTCTTACGTATATCGAGAAAGTTGCCTCCATCAATATCAACGGCGCCCAAATGATTGGGAGGCCCGGTGTTGCAAAAGCAATCTTCTCCGCACTCGCTGACCGGGAAGTGAATATTATGATGATCTCCCAGGGGTCGTCGGAAGCTAATATCTCACTCATTGTGGACGAATCCCATCTCGATGCCGCCGTTGACGCTCTTACACCGCTTGTTACCGATGGCATCGTGCGGGAAATATCGCACAACAGAGATGTTTGTGCTGTAGCGGTGGTAGGCGCAGGAATGGCCGGTGCCGCCGGGACCGGTGGCAGGATCTTTACCGCACTTGGCAGAGCCGGTGTGAATGTCATGATAATCTCGCAGGGATCAAGTGAGGCAAATATCTCCTTTGTGGTCCGGCAGCAGGACGGTCCCCGATCGGTCCGGGTGTTACATGATGAATTTCAGCTTTCGGAGGAATGTAATTGACCCGGAATGCGTATAGTGACGCGGGTGTAGATATTGACCTTGAGGCAACAGCGATTAAGGCCCTTATTAAAAACCTGACATTCAAAAGGAGCGGCAAACACACGATGCTCGGTAGTGTCGGGCATTTTGCCGGCCTGATCGATTTTGGGTCTTCAGCCCTTGCTCTCACAACGGATGGTGTTGGGACCAAGATGCTGGTTGCCGACAGGATGAAGGATTGGTCCACAGTTGGGATCGATTGCATTGCAATGAATGTAAACGATCTCTATGTAATGCACATGGAGCCGATCGCATTTGTTGATTATATTGCCACGGATAAGTTGTCAGTTGAAAAGATGGCCCAGATTGGTATGGGTCTCAATGAAGGGGCGCGGCTTGCAAATATCGATATCGTCGGCGGTGAAACAGCATCGCTTAAGGGTCTGGTAAATGGCCTCGATCTTGCTGGTACCTGCGTTGGGGTACAGGAAAAAGACCGGATCGTGACTGGTGAAAAGATCCGACCGGGTGACGTGATCATTGGTGTTCCCTCTACCGGCATCCACAGCAACGGGCTCTCATTGGCAAGGATGATTGTGGAGAAACATGCTGATTATGATGAAAAACTCAGCAACGGAAAAACGCTTGGTAATGAACTGCTCACGCCTACACGGATTTACCACGAAAGCTTGCATATAGCTGATACGTGCATTGTTCACGGTATGTGCCATATCACAGGAGGAGGATTATTGAATTTCCTGCGACTGTGCCGATTTGGTTTCCGGTTCGATAACCCCATTACGCCACCTGAGATCTTCCAGTGGATACAAGAAACCGGTTCCATTTCCGAAAACGAAATGTATCGCACCTTTAATATGGGGATGGGATATTCCTATGTGGTGCCACCTGAATCTGTTCATTCCGTAATAAAAATGGTCAAAGGTGCACAGGTTGTCGGAGAGGTTATGGAAAAACCTGGTGTGTGGCTCGGTGAAAATCAGATCACGTGAATGAAGATTTAATAACGTACATTTACAGGAGAAATGAAATGGAATTAGGGGGCTGAGATATATGACCGTTGATTTCAAATCGAGTCTTAATACTCTCCCGCGCAGCCGTGTCTCCCTCTCTTCAAAAACAAAGAAACAGATTAAGGAACTGGTCGGCAAATGTGAACACTGCGGAATAGAATCCCCTGCGGACTCCCTTGAGATTCACCAGATTGGCATGCAAACTCATAATCCCCAACGGCCGGATGATGACCCTACCAAGATTCTTATTATCCTTTGCGAAGAACATGCCATTCAGGCACGTGAGGGCAAAATTCTGAAAACCTCGTTACGATCAAAGATAGCAAAACGTTCGGATAAATTGAAAAAAGCACTGAGGGCTCTTTTACAAAAATCTGACAGAACCTACGAAGGAACAAATGTTAAAGAGACACACGACCCAAAATGGTTTAGTGTCGGGGCATTCCTTTCAGAGAACAAAGAACGGCGTTCATAATCCGGAAAGATACTACATTAGATTAAGGCATGGAATGGCCGCTTTCTCTCGAAATAAAGTGTGTCAATCGTCACAGGGATCTGGTTCATCCAGCACAAAATCGTTCTTTTTAGCGGTATCTGAGACAAGTGCACTATTTCCCATCGGATCCTGAATGATGAGGTTTACCGGCATTTCTCCAGCCTTGATATTTTCGATTTTTTCAAGAAGCATGCGCCCGTTTTCCTGTTCGGCCTCATCACCATCTCGTATCGCAGTTCTGATAGCATGGCCGATCCGATCGAGTACTCCTTCAACATTAGTTACAAACCCCTCGCATGCAGGCCCCGGATCGATCCTGACACCGAGTTCAGGTATCTCGATCCTTGCGGTCATGCTTCGTATCACGCGCACATTGAGGTCGTCGCAGGTCTTGACCTGCATCTCAAACCGAACCGGATCAGCGTTTTTAAGGAGTTGCGTATCCACGTATCGGTACCCGCAAGTGGGGCAGATAGCAGAGATAATAAGAATATCAGAAAAATAGGGGATGTTTTCTGTCTGGTAGATATATTCTATCTCAGTATTGCAGTATGGACACGGTCCCGGGACGATGGTGCGCACCGCTTTATGCCCCGATCTTATCGCGCGAGATCTTGACAGACATCGGTGTCAGAACGACGTATCTCTGGTCGCCAAGACCAATGATGTCCCCATTGACATCCTTTGCCACTTCTTTTAAGTCCTTTAAGACCCGTTCGTACGAGATCTTGTCCATTTTCAGGCGTGAGATATCAACGATTACGATGTTCCCGTTGTATACTTCATCTTTGACCCGGGGTGTATCCTTGAGATCCGCAATCGTTGCAATCTTTACCAGAAGCGCCGGGGAATCTCTGCCGTGCTCCTCATAGGAACTAAGGTCCAGATCCATGTATTCATCATCGGAACTGGTAGAATTTTTTCCTAAAAGGGTGTCTATGATTTTAACCATAAAAAAACTGTACGAAGAAACTTATTTAATAGTATCGATGAGTATGGCAGAAATGGCCTGATTTTCCATCTTTGTTTCCTATTTCAGAAATGTTAAAGTTCAAGATTCCAAAGTTCATCGCCGACATGATGAAAATTTTTACACATCTTACCGGCTGCGCTCGCCCGGATTGTGGAACCATCCATGAGTGCAACTCCGATGGCAAGCGGTTTTTTGTGTCGTTCATCGACAATCTGGACAGGCCCCCCGGCGATTACATCGTCACTGACCGCAACGATCCCCGGCCTCATAACATCTGCTCCGTTCACGACATAGGGGATTGCTCCGGCATCGACTGTGATCATACGCTCCGGGAACGGGCACTGGACTGCTCCCCGTAATGTGGGAAAAACCCATGTTCCGGTATCCATCAGCAGCGGTTTTTTGTTCACCAGAAAAACGGTAACGTCTGCATTTGTTTCCAGGATTTCAATAGTTTCGGCATGGAAGAGCTCAGTTGACGGGCCAATCTGGAGAGCGAGCTTGTCCAGCAACTCCTGGGCCTGGCTTTTCCGGATAGAGTGACGTTTTTTAACGATAATTTTTTTCATTGTTCCGTTCTTACATTCTCTCGGGCAACGGCTAAAATTTTTCCCGTCCAGGACCCGGGTTTCCTGTAATCTCTGTTGGAAGCTATGTGATTACCGGTCTCATCTACGGGATACCAGAAACCTTCTTGTCCCTTCAGGATCTACGCTATGTTTAAGTAGAGTGCTCACGCACATATATTACTCCAGAGCGATGGTAACACAGGGATATGCATGACCAAGAGACCGTTGGATATTTTGGATCTGGTGCTGAACCGCCAGCCCGTTATTGTTTCCCTCAAAGGCGGGAGAGAAATCCGGGGAGTTCTTCAGGGCTACGACGTTCATATGAATCTCGTCCTTGATAAGGCTGAGGAAACTGAGAACGGACAGGTTGTAAAGGTAGGCACGCTTATCGTCCGTGGGGATAACGTGATCTATATCTCGCCATCGCTGGAATCATAAGGTGAAATACTATGTCAAAAGGCACTCCGTCAATGGGAAAGATGAACAAGATGACCCATATCGCCTGCCGGCGCTGTGGCAAGATCTCGTTCCATGCCCAGAAGAAAGTCTGTTCTGCCTGCGGGTTTGGCAGAAGCACTAAAATGCAAAGTTTCAAGTGGCACACCAAGCGACCAAAAATTCCGACGCATTAGAGCAGTACCATGTGTGGTGTCGTTGGCATCGTCGATGCTGGCGGTGTATCCATCCAGCTCTATTATGCCATGTATGCGCTCCAGCATCGTGGCCAAGAGAGCGCCGGTATATCCACGTTTGACGGGACAAGTCTCTGTAAATTCAAGGGACAGGGACTTGTTGCCGACGTTTTCTCTCCTGCTATTTTAAAAGATCTTAAAGGTACCGCCGGTATTGGTCATGTGCGTTATCCCACGACCGGTGCAAACCTGCCGGAGAATATCCAGCCTTTAAACTTCCAGTTTCAGGATCATTTTATCTCGGTCGCCCACAACGGGAATCTGGTTAACACCTGCGAATTGAGGCGGGAATACGAGGAAGCTGGCCAGATTTTTACTACGACAACTGATACAGAAATTATCGCGAAGATCTTAATCGGTGAGATCAGTGTGTCGGGGAGCGTGGAAGATGCGGTTCACCTTTGTATGAAACGGATGGAGGGTTCGTACTCGGTCGTTATTATGATTGATGGCGTTATCTATGCGTTCCGCGATCCCCTCGGCATAAAGCCATTCTGTCTTGGAAAGATCGAGAACGGGTACATCGTAGCATCCGAAAGCGTGGCAATCGATGCACTTGGCGGACGATTCCTCCGCGACGTGAAGCCCGGCGAATTGATCCGGATGGATAATGACGGAGTTCGGTGTACGCAGATAGCTGTGGCCGGTCGCCGCGCCCATTGTATCTTCGAATACATCTATTTTGCCCGGGCAGATGCGGTAATTGACGGAGTACTTGTATATGATGTACGACGGATCATCGGCCAGAAACTTCATGAGGAAGCACCAGTTTCTGCGGATTCGGTCTGTTCGGTGCCTGATTCCGGTACAGCGTATGCAATAGGGTACGCGGAAGGATCCGGGATCCCATTTGTCGAAAGCCTCATGAAGAACCGTTACATGGGCCGGACATTTATTATGCCCACGCAGAAAGAGCGCGAGCGGGCAGTAAGAATAAAACTCAATCCTATTCCGGCCCATCTCCGGGGGAAATCGATTGTTCTTGTCGATGACAGTATCGTTAGGGGTACAACCTCAAAACGAATTATCGAGATGATGAGGGATGCAGGTGCCCGGGAGGTTCATATGCGGATAGGATCTCCGGCGATTAAGTCTCCCTGTTATCTTGGTGTAGATATGCCGACGAGAAAGGAGCTGATTGCAAGTGATAAAGTCGAAGACGATGTCCGCCGGTCAATTACGGCGACCTCTCTCCACCACATTTCACTTGATGCTCTGGTAAAAGCAATCGGGTTTGATCGCGGCGATCTCTGCACAGGATGCCTTACCGGTTGCTATCCGCTGCCCATAGACGGCGAAACGGCAAATCCCCGGCATATTGACTTTTTGGATGGAACATTCCAGTCCCGGCTTGAATCGTTTGAGGCGGAGACTACATAATAAGGATCTGCATCCTTTTTCTTATACGGCACAATTCTTCTCGCGGTAACGAACTTTTTTTACTACTACCGGCAAACCCGGTGTAATGACTGGCAGCATATACTGGCAGGTTAATATGAGGGGCATATGGAGCATATAAGAAAAGCTTTTGATTCAGTTGCAATGGGATACGATGCTCAACGAACATTTGTCATCCCAGACATGCGGAACTATTACGATGCTGCAATCTGGGCCGCAGAAAGTCCTTGCGATACACCGGCAATCCTTGATGTCGGGGCAGGAACCGGTCTTTTAAGCGCCCTCCTTCTTGAAAAATACCCTGCTTCCACGATCACCTTGCTCGATATTTCGGAAAAGATGCTTGCCGTTGCAAAGGAACGGTTCAGCGGCCGGGAAAATGTCCTTTTCCGCACTGAGGATTATTCCAAAGCGGATCTCGGCGGACCGTACGATCTTGTCTGTTCCTCTCTCTCGATCCATCACCTCGATCCCCGTGACAAACGCCGCCTCTTTGGGCAGGTGTACCATGCTCTTAAACCGGGTGGTTTGTTTGTCAACGCCGATCAGGCTAAAGGGGAAACTCCATACTTCAGCAAAAAATACATCGCATATTGGGACGAATTTTTGCAAAGCGGACCGTTAACTGTTCAGGATATCACGGAAATCTGCCGGCGCCGGGACACATTAGATAAAAACGAGAAACTCTCGGTGCAGCTACGGTGGCTCGCCGAGTCTGGATTTTCCGACGTGGATGTTGTTTATAAGAACCGTACGTTTATCGTAGCTGTAGCCCGGAAAGTTTGATGGTGTATTGTGACGCTTGACGCCGATCAGTACCGATAAAAATCTGTCTCGGTGTTTTCCTTTTTGCAGTTTTAGGGGCCGAACCTTGATCGAAGCCGGTACACAACGGATGTTTCAGGAAATTCTCTCTGAAAAAGAAGAAGTAGCGAGGGATGGATTTGAACCATCGATCTACGGGTTATGAGCCCGTCGGGATATCCTGACTACCCTACCTCGCTGCTGGTTAATCAGGGTAATTATATAGACGACATTCGCAGATATACTTTACTCACAGGATACGTGGAAAATCTATCCTTTTCGCTAACTTCAATTAGCAGTGCTACCTTATTCACAGATATGGACGACAATGAACTTAATGAAATCCGCGAGAAACGGATGGCTGCACTCAAAGAGAAGATGGAGCACCAGAGTATTTCAGGAGGAGTGATCCAGATTGACCAGCAGCACATCAATGATCTTCTCCGGAATCATCCGGCGCTTATTATCGATTTCTGGGCCGAATGGTGCGGACCTTGCCGAAGAGTAGGTCCTGCAATTGAGGAACTTGCTCAGGAATTTGCCGGTAAAGTTACGTTTGGAAAATGTAATACGGATGAAAACCAGCAACTGGCAATGCAACTCAATATATCAGCGATCCCGAATATTGTTTTTTTCTCACACGGGAAAATGGTCGACCGGGTGATTGGGGCATATCCCAAGGAAGCAATACGGGAAAAAGTTATCAGGAATTTTATAAAACCGGAATAAACAGGAAAGAGGTTATTTTTTCATCGTTTATTCGCAATAGGGATCATTTGCCCATTCTTCATAGACTTTCTTTACCGGCCTGCCCCCGCGGTGACCCCCGCTGTGTGACCGGCGCCGGGACTCTCCGCGCTCCTCCTCATCCTCTGCAGCATCAAGATTTTCAACGGGTCGCTCCTGTGTCGGCTGCTCCTGCACCGGACACTGGTTGTGGTTGTCCCGCATATGCCGATGATTGGGATCCCCCTCGTGCTGCTGGAGGGGAGGTTGTTCATGATGCGTTTCCTCAGCCATAGATATCAGTTATCATACGCGTCAGAATACAGAAAAACTTATTGTTTGCTTCCTGGAACCGTTTCCCTCGGGTTCAAGGAAAATCCCTTTGACCAAATATCGAGTCTATTCTCCCCCGTAAAGAGTACCTTCCTGGATCTCGATAATTATGGCCCCCAGTTCCTCAACAACCTTGAGGAGGTCAGGACCCGCAAAGGTATTTGGTCGGATATTATCGAATTCACCAAGAGAAAGAATCCAGGCATTTCCCCAGATTTCAAAACGGAACAAGTTTTTCTTCCAAAGAAATCCCGCCAAAATCAATACAATGCCGGCAACGACACATGCAATACCGAAAGCCTCAAAGAGCATATTTCCGGAGAGACCCATAACCGCAAGGGGGATGCCGGCTAGCATAAGAATAATGCCCAAAGCGACTGGCGTGGGGCGATAGCGCTTGGATTGTACTACACCCATACCCTTGATATCTGAGATATTCACCTGTTGGTAGAGTGATTCTGTTCGTAGATCGAAGAAACTTTTTACCGTCGAATATGCAATAAATCGTTTGTTTGTGGCAGCCAGGCCTATCTTGGCCCTCACCGGATAATACATCCTCAGGCCATCATATTCCTTGATTAAAGTCTCGTTTTGCGCAAATCCGATAAAATTCCGAATGTCCGGCATGTCTACACTCGTCCGCTACGATTACATTAGGTGAACAATTATTACAAAATTGCGGTTACCACTAGGATGTTTCCAATCGGGATAACAAATTAACACCTAAATACATCAAGGTCTCATTCGTATCATCAGATCATTCTAATGTCCATGTCCAACGTTACCACACTCCTTGATGCAAAAAGTGTACCCGAGGCAAAAGCGGCGCTTGTCTGCCCATCCCGTGATAAATTCTATAGTTTTAAAGAACTTCGCGCGGAGATGAATCGCATCGGGCATGGGTTGTCCTGTCTTGGTATAGGTAAAGGGGATCGCGTCTGTATTTATCTCGATAGCTCGCCAGAATACCTTATCAGCTACTTTGCAATCTGGCGGATCGGTGCTGTCGCAGTACCCACAAACAGCGTGTACCAGGCAGAAGAATTGCACCATGCCGTCAGCGATGCAGGAGCTCGTGTTATTATCACGGATACACGAGGGATGAATGTCGTATATGAGGTACAAAAGAAAGCCGCGTTGCTTGAGAACGTCATTTGTGTAACCGATGAAGGAACAGATCTTGGCCCCGGTGTAGTTGCATGGGGGTCATTTCCCCTGGCTCCTGATTCAATGAGGGCTGCCAATTGCGCGTTTGACGACCTGTGTCACATCCAATACACGGCAGGAACGACCGGGAAACCCAAAGGTGCCATGCTGAGCCACGGCAACTGGATGACAGCACTTGATGCTGAGCGGGAAGCGCTCCGTCTCAGACCGGACGATGTGTATCTCGGCATTTACCCTATGGGTCATGTGGGGTTGTCATGGGGGCTTGCGGTCCTGCGCGCCGGCGGGACCTTCGTGATGATGGAACGGTTCAATGCGCATGAATATCTCCATCTTGCAGAGAAGTTCAAGGTGACCGTCCTTGCAGGAATGCCCCCGGTTATCCACACACTAACCCACAGTGACCCGGGAACAGAGTCATTCCTCAGCACGGCCCGGGTTATCATATCGGGAGGTGGTCAGCTCCTGCCTTCGGTGTGGGAGGCGTTTGATAAACGATACCACATACCGGTTGCAAATTCGTATGGACTCTCAGAAACAATCGTAATTGGTTCCGGAACAACGACGCTGCCCGAATACCCTGCCCTCACCCGGAATTACCAAAGCGTAGGCGTCGCTGTCGGGTACACTGAAGTCAGGATCGTGGATGTGGACGATCCGGAAAAGGAGTTGCCTCATAAGCAGACCGGAGAAATAGCGCTGCGGGGTCCCTCAGTTGCCCATGGGTACTGGAATTTACCCGAAGCAACAGCGGCAGTATTCAGGAAGGACGGGTGGTTTTTGACCGGCGATATTGGGTACATGGATAAGGAGGGTGTTCTCTATATCACCGACCGGAAAAAAGACATGATTATAATGTCGGGATGGAAAATTTACCCAACTGAGGTGGAAAACGTAATCGTTCAGCATCCGGCTGTTGCAGATGTTGCAGTATTTGGCGTTCCCGATGAAAGAAAAGGGGAATCTCCTGTGGCTGCAGTTGTTTTGAAAGCCGGAGCCACACTCTCTGAACCGGAGTTTGAATCATTCTGCCGCTTGCACCTTGCCGGCTACAAGGTCCCGCGAAAACTTATCATCGTGGATGAGCTACCCCGGGTGCATGGCTGGAAGCTATTACGCCGCACCTTGCGGGAAAAATTCAGTCGGATAACCGCCGGATCATGATGACACGAATATTTTGAGACAAAACAGGTTCATTCCCGAAAACCTTTTAATGTTTTCTTAATAATATTTAAGGGAGCATATAACCGTGGATACAAAAAGCCAGATTGTTGATATTCCGATAAGCGGTAAGCCCAAGAAGAGGTCTACCGGTATCGTCGGACTCAACCTTCTTTTAGATGGAGGATTTCCTACTGGCACGGTAATCATGGTGTACGGTTCGCCGCTTGCTGGTGTTGATCTTGCGGCAATGCAGTTCTGGAAGGTGGAAGGCGAAGAAGGCACCTACCTGATGAACGACGGGGATGTAGAGACAGGCATGCAGGATGTGTCTGAGATCCACCCCGAAATGTATCTTCCTCAGATGATCGGGGGTAGGATCGTTGTCGATTCCCTCTCAACAATTATTATAAAATATGGGATAGACGTCGCGCTTAAGTTTCTCCGGAATGCACGCGAACTGATGAGGGAACGCGGTTCAAATCTTATGATCGTTGTTTATACCAACGTCCATTCACCGGTCGAAATGACGCGGATCATGCGTGCGTCGGATATTGTGCTTGAACTCAAAACGGATATTCACCAAAGTGAAATTGAGCGGACGCTTGCGGTACATAAGATACGCGACTCCGCCGCCCCCCAGCGGCTTCTGCCCTTTATTATTACCGATCGCGGGATTGAAGCATCGACAACATCAAGAGTCGTATAGAAAAGATATTTTTTTTATTTTTGGTCTGGCCTTAAAGCGCGAGCCGGACTTCTTTTGCTGCCTCTGCCATATTCTTTAATTTCCAGAATGCGGATTCCCGGGATCGCATCCGCAGGCCGCAATCGGGATCGACAAGCATCGCTTTAGCGCCAAAAACTTCGACTCCTTTCTCTATCCGCTTTTTAATCTCATTTATCGATTCAACGTTTTCCGCACTCGAATCGACACAGCCATAGCCAATCATCCGGCCGGCAAGATCTCTGGATCCGAAGAGTTCGAGGTTTGCGGGATTCTTTGAGAATTCGAAATCAAGCACATTTACGTTAATCTTAAGGATATCATCGATAGTGTTTGCGAGATTACCACATACATGCATGCAGCTGGGGATTTTAAGGGAGCCGGTAATCAGCTCAATTGCCTGCTTTCCAACTGCGAGATCAGCAACACCGGTTGAGAAAATCGGCTCATCGATCTGGAGGAGTGTTACTCCGGCAGCCTCAAGATAACGGGCTTCGGTGGCGAGTGCAGCTGCTATATCCGGTACAATCTCCTCCCGGTTCCGGTACATTGATGTACTGATATGAAGTCCATGTGCGAGCGTGGATGGACCAGTAATTATCCCCTTGACATAGAGAGACTTTGAACGGGCATATTTTGTATCAGCGACAGTGATGGGTCTGGATGCAGGATGGATCTTTCCTATCACGTCCTGGTCTTTGACCCCGGGAAGTTTGCCCGAAAACACGCTGACCATGTCTCCTCGTACCTGTCCATCTGAAATAATGTCAATGCCTGCTGAAATCTGGTCGGAGACTGCAGTTTCAACTGCAGGTCCGAAAGGATCAAAAAAAGCTTTAATGCCGGTTCCTTTGACAACAGGATAACTCCCGACGACCGTAGTAGCAAGAACTTTGTTGATGAAATATGCCTTCATGGAACAAGCCTGTGCATGTCACGTGGGAACAGAACGGCTTCGCGGACATTTGAAAGTCCGAGCATAGTCATGATCAGCCGGTCGGCACCAAGCCCCCATCCGGCGTGCGGTGGCATCCCGTACCTGAACGGCCGAAGGTAAAACTCGAAACTATCCGGATTCAGACCCTTCTTTTGGATTTGCCTGACGAGAAGATCGTACTGATGGATACGCTGGGCGCCACTTGAGAGCTCCATCCTCGGGTGCATCAGATCGAACGCTTTGCATATAGTGGGATCGTCCTCATATGGCATCGCATAGTAGGGACGGATCTCTGTCGGCCAGTCCGTGATGAAATAGTGACTTCCCATTTCGTCACCAATTGCATGTTCTGCTGCAGCGCAGATATCGTCACCAAATTTGATCGGTTCGCTGCTTTTCTTCGAGGCAATTTCGATTGCATCGCAGTAGGGCAGCCGGGTGAATGGGGCTTTGGGCACAGAAAAATCGGTACATTCGAGGTTTGCCAACTGGTCACTACAGCTCCTGTTTACGTATTCATAGGTTTTGACAATCAGGTCCTCAAGAATCTTCATGACTTCATGATGATCCGCATACGAAACCTCGATATCTATACTGGTGGCTTCGTTTAGGTGCTTAGTAGTGTTGTGTTCTTCGGCCCGGAAGATCGGTCCGATCTCGCAGACTCTTTCAAAACCGCCTGCCATCATCATCTGTTTGTAGAGCTGCGGGCTCTGGTTGAGGAATGCCTCCTTATCGAAATAGGCAATTGGGAAAAGTTCAGTTCCACCTTCGGTTGCGGCGGCGACAACTTTTGGGGTAGTTATACTGATGAACCCCTCTTTATGGAAAAAGGTACTGACCGCATGCATTGCGGCGCTGCGGATCTGGAAAACCGCAGCGACCCGGGGCCGGCGTACATCAAGAAACCTCGCGTCAAGACGGGTATCGAGTTCGGCACTGACTTTCTCCGAGACATCAAGGGGCAGAGGTGTTTCGGCGAGATTGATAATCTCAAAGGTGTCCGGGACAAGTTCTCTTCCACCGGGTGCCTTCTCCATGGCTTTTATTGTCCCGGAAATCCTGACGACCGATTCCCGTGAAACTTTCTTTGCAGCAGCAAGAACTGCCTCAGATGCCTTCTTTTTCGGTATAGTCACTTGGATGATCCCGGTTCTGTCACGGATTAAAAAGAATGCGAGTCCGCCAAGGTCCCTGACCTCGTGGACCCATCCGCATACTTCTGCATGACCGGTATCAGGTGTGACCGATTGTATGGGTATACGCATCAAAATCCTAGTACAATGGTACGGGGGGGGTAATGGATTTTATGGGAGGGATCCGGAATATATGATAATATGATGGATCGATCTCACCGCGCAACAAGCAGCAACGATAGTCACCTGCAGAGCCGAAAAAAGATCCTGTTGGGTATTGTGGCCGGCATCGTAATAGTAATTGCCGTTGCGGCGATCCTGACCTTCACAATGTCTGTCACTTCTGGTACCATAGGCAACGCGTTTCCCTTTGTTACACACTTTGCAGTATCCTTTCCGGACGGGAATACGGTCGCAATCGGTAGCAGCCAAATTGCGGTGATGGCATACAATGGATCGGTCATCACTGATGCAGATGGTAACCGTGAGCAGCTTGCTGTAGGTCAGACCCGGATCATCAGCCCGAGGCATGCAACAATCTCGATTTTTGGCGTACCCGTCTATAATGCCGATTTCCAGATCACCCTGCAATACTTGGGATCGACTGGCTCAAAAGACAATTTCGATCTTATCATAGCAACCTCGAAGAAATTACCGTCATTCTTACTTGACCGGCTTCTGCCCCCATCCGTAAGTGCCCATGCGGTATAATATTGTCAGGATTAATCCGGGATAGCGTGGCCGGGATTTCCTTTAACTTTAACCTATGATTTTTCACAAATCTTTTCAGAGGGGATATTGAAGATCACAAAAAATATGAGGATTATTGTTATTTTAAAATAAACGGGTTTATTCTTCTTCAAGTTGCTTTTTCGCTTCAGAGAAGTATCGGATCTGCTCCTCTGAGAATTCGGGATAGGAAAGGTTCAGTCCCGTGATGGCTGAAGTGATTGCTTCGGCAACAAAAGTACGGGCCATCCACTTGTGATCCGCGGGGACGATAAACCAAGGGGCATATGCTGTCGATGTAGATTCAAGCATCTCCTCATACGCTGCCATGTACTGATCCCAGTACTGTCGCTCTGTAACGTCAGAGTAAGAAAACTTCCAGTATTTTTCCTTGTGGCTGAGCCTGTCGATAAGTCGCCGTTTCTGTTCCTCCTTTGAAATGTTCAGGAAAAATTTCAGGACAACGGTTCCATTCCTGACGAGGTGCTTTTCAAAGGCATTGATATCCTTATACCGGCCCTCCCAGAAACCGTTTACGTCTGGCCCTATCGCGGCAGGGAGATCCTCCATACGCTCAGGGTGAACCTGGACAACAAGAACGTCTTCGTAATAGGAGCGGTTGAATATACCAATCATTCCCCGTTCCGGGAGCACTTTTTCGTATCTCCATAAAAAATCGTGCGCGTGATCTTCTGCATCAGGTACTTTGAACGAATAGACCTGGCATCCCTGAGGGTTCACACCAGACATCACGTGCCGGATTGTACCGTCTTTTCCTGAAGTATCCATCCCCTGGAGGACAATCAGGATACCGTACTTACGAGATGCAGCCAGAATATCCTGCGCCGCGGCCAGATCGCCACGATCTTTTGCCAGAAGATCTTTGAGAAACTGTTTTGCTTCTTCTTCACTTTTAGCTTTAAACGCCTCATGTTTTACCCAGCCGGTATCGAATTTTTTTAACCGGATTTTTTTATGAGGTTTTGCAATGAACCTTTCCAAGTATTTTCTGACGTTCGGTCCGTTAACTTCCATATTTTGAGCTCCTCTCCCTCTTTTTCCTGATTCACATAAAAAGGGTTTGCTTCCCCCGGTCCCGATCCTAAAAGAATGATCTTTTTAGAACCAGTACGTCTTTACAAAAACCTTGGATCTCGAGACACGGTCCGTATAGTGATGGAGCACCAGCGGGGCAATGATTATCGTTGCAATCACGTTTCCGAGTAACCATGGTAAGAACGCTGTCATAACCTGGTTCCATCCAATAATACCCCCCATTGCAAGCGAAAGCGAACCCCAGGCTGCTGCGACGATATTGTTGATAATACCGCCAAACAGGACGAGATGGAAGAGATCGCGACGGGATTCGATTTCTACCTTCACATCAAAGATACGGAATGCCACGAGCGGGACGAGTACCATCCAGAGATTTGCGAACGACAAATAGACCACTCCGGTCGCTGGCATACCAGAGAAGAGCCCCGCGCCAAAGAATCCCCCAATATATGCAGCAATCGCCCCATACATGCCGAACCATAGAGTAAAAATCACCATGAAAGCAGCAGCGATGGAGATCACTGCGACACCGGTGGGAAGTGAGGGAATGGCGATGTGGGAAATGAGAATGGAACACCATGCAAGAAGAGTGTTGATGAGGATAAGCCCGATCACAAGGATGAGATACGAATACGTCGGACGTCTGTTATTCTTCATAAATAATCACTATCCCACTATTATCACCACCTCTAAATAGCATTTATCCTTCTGTCTGGACGGATTCCCGTAAAACAGAGGATTTTATGGACTTGGATCGTAATCACTAGGTAGTTCCGGGAGCTACACAATCCATGATAATAATAGGAATCGATCCTGGCCTTGCGCGGCTTGGTTATGGCGTGATCAGGATGGATCGGAGCACCACGGTACCGGTCTGCTACGGTTGTATGGAAACCAGTGCGGGAACCAGGCCGGCAGAGCGCCTGCTGGAAATCTACACCGGCATTTCCTCCCTTTTCGATCGCTATCCCCCGGATGAACTTGCGATGGAGAAACTCTTTTTTTCAAAAAATATTACTTCGGCGCTCGGAGTCAGCGAGGTGCGGGGGATTGTCCTCCTTGCTGCTGAGCAACGTCGGATCCCGGTCACTGAGTATACTCCAAACCAGGTCAAACAGGCTGTTACCGGGTCAGGTCGGGCGGATAAAAATCAGGTTCAGCAGATGATCACCCGGCTTCTCCATCTTGATGAAGTGCCAAAGCCGGACGATGCAGCAGACGCCCTTTCGATTGCCTTATGTCATATCCACGTCATGAGATAGTATTATGATTGCGTATCTGGACGGAACCCTTGCCGCCACTGGTGACCGGTGGGTAATACTAGAGGTAAATGGTATCGGCTACCGTGTTTATGTTCCCGATCCCGGGATACGCGAATTATCCCAAAATTCCGGGAAAGTTAAACTCTATACCTATATGGCCGTGCGTGAGGATGCGATCACCCTCTACGGGTTCCTTCACGAAAGCGAGCTCGAGCTCTTTACCGTCCTTATCAGTGTCTCTGGTATCGGACCTCAGATAGCGCTTAACATCCTCTCTCAAATATCCCTTGAGGATTTCGTCCTAGCAATCCTTTCCAGTGATGAAAAAAGTCTGGTCAGGATATCAGGTATAGGATCAAAGAGCGCACAACGGCTCATTCTCGAACTCCGGGATAAGATAAAAAAAGTTCAGAGTACTATGGCACCCCTTATACCCGGGAAACAGGAGTCGGTCATCCAGGATGCAGCAAGTGCGCTTGTCTCACTCGGGTTCGCTGAAACTGCTTCGTATGATGCGGTAAAAACTGCAGCAAAGGGAAAGACTACACCTTCTGTACAGGATGTTATCAAAACAGCACTGAAACTGCTCAAGGAGGCTGAAAAAAGGTGAGCGAAAGGATCATATCCCCTGACCCGGTCCCTGACGATTCTGACGAGATCACATTACGGCCGGCAACACTCGAAGCCTTCGTGGGACAGGTACCGGCAAAAAATGCGCTGAGGATTGCAATCACCGCGGCCCGGCAACGAGGCGAGCCTATAGATCATATTCTGTTCGCCGGTCCACCCGGCCTTGGGAAGACCACGCTCGCGCACATTATTGCTCGAGAGATGGGCGCGGCAATACGAACAACAACCGGTCCGGTACTGGAAAAACCCGGGGATATTGCAGCCCTTGTTACCGCACTCAAGAGGGGCGATGTTCTTTTCATAGATGAGATACACCGCATGAACCCGGTGGTTGAAGAGATCCTCTACCCGGCAATGGAGGATTTTTTTATTGATGTAATGATTGGCGAAGGCCCAAGTGCCCGATCGATAAAACTGACGCTCGAACACTTCACCCTGGTAGGCGCAACAACCCGGCAGGGTCTTCTGAGTTCTCCGTTCCGGGACAGGTTTGGGATCATCGTGCGCCTGAATCTGTATTCCTATGAGGATCTTATTGAAATCGTTAAACGAAGTGCAGCGATCCTCAGGATCCCCATCACCCCGGAGGGTGCGGCCGTAATCGCTGCCCGGAGCCGGGGAACGCCGAGAATTGGTAACCGGCTCCTTCGCCGGGTGCGGGATTACGCGGTGGTTAAAGGTGATGGGACCATCACCAAAGAGATCGCAGACGACGGTCTTTCCCTTCTTCAGATCGACGATCTGGGGCTCGATGATATTGACCGCCGGATCTTATCGGTTATTGCAGATGATTTTGGCGGCGG
>Ga0181517_10002118_pt1 | contig 20847 bp, 16 predicted proteins | sample PEATcosm2014_Bin_31_FD_119748 | JGI IMG/M metagenome (GOLD analysis project Ga0181517, IMG submission 119748) | Peatland microbial communities from MTU Mesocosm Facility, Houghton, MI, USA - PEATcosm2014_Bin01_30_metaG | ecosystem: Environmental > Terrestrial > Soil > Wetlands > Peat | place... | reverse complement strand
CAGGTGGTCGCCTCGCCGAGCGATGGAATCTCGGAACTGGTTGCCGCCGACGCCGATTCGGCCGGCCAGCGCATATTCGCCGCAGTCGCCACGGGAACCGTGTTCATCCTCGATCGCAGCGGCGGCCCGGCGACGACACTCAGTTGCGCCTGCACCCCGACGGGGTTGTTCCGGCTGGCGGGCGCCGCCACGTTCCGCCTGACGGAACTTGCCGGCAGCCCGCTCCAGGTGCTGGACGCGAATGCCACGCCGCGCATAGTCGCTGTGCCGCCGCCTGCTCAGGCGGCTGCGCGTCCGGAGGTGCGGCGATGAGACGCCTGATTCTTCTTGCCGTTTGCCTGTTGCTCTGCGGTGTCGCGCTATGGGGACAAGCGGTCACAGTCTATCCCACCAGTTTTCCCGACGGGGCTGTCGGCAGTGCGTATGGGGAGACGCTCGTGCCCTCCGGCGGGTATGGAGGGGGCACCTACACCTTTTCGCTGGCCTCCGGGACTCTGCCGCCCGGCCTGGTGGTGAGTGGACTCAACGGCTACGGCGTTTACGGATTCGTGCTGGGCACGCCAACGGCAGTGGGGACATTCACCTTCACGGTGCAGGTCACCAGCACCGACGCCAGTAGCGACACAATCGTCGGAACCCAGCTTTACACGGTGACGATCTATCCGAGTCTCGCCATCGTTCCGGCGAGCCCGAGTTCTGGGATTTTGGGCGTTCCTTACTCGCAAACGTTCACAGTAAGCGGAGGCGCGGGCCCGTCAACTTACTCATGGTCTTTGGTAAGCGGTACGCTGCCTCCAGGCCTGGTATCTCCGTCATTCGCCAATGTCCCCGCCGGCGCGAGCATGGTCATCAGCGGAACCCCGACAGCTTCGGGAACCTTCCCTTTCTCCGTGCAGCTCGGCGTCGCGGGCCCACCTCTCACGGGTGTGTCGGCGACCCAAGGATTCAATATTGCGATCGCCCCGACTGCGCCCGCTATAACCGGCAGCCTGGGCAACGGTGCGGCGGGTGGTCCCTATTCGGCGACGCTCGGCGCCACGGGCGGATTTGGGGCAGGCACTTACGCATTCTCGCTGGCCTCCGGGGCTCTGCCGCCCGGCCTTACGTTGTCTGCCGGCGGAACTCTCTCGGGCACGCCAACCGCGTTGGGGACATTCACCTTCACGGCGCAGGTCGCCAGCACCCTGACCGCCAATGGTGTCACCTATCCGTCACTCACCGCAACGCAGTCTTACACGGTAACCATCCAGGCCGAACCCAGCCCGGTAATCGCTCCTACCAGTTTCCCGAACGGGATTGTCGGCACCGCATATTCGCAGACGCTCGCAGCCTCCCTCGGATATGGAGCGGGCACTTACACATTCTCGCTGGCCTCCGGGACTGCGCCGTCGGGCCTTACGTTATCCGCCGGCGGAACTCTGTCGGGCACGCCAACGGCAGCGGGAACATTCACCTTCACGGCGCAGGTTGTCAGCAACATCGTTATCGATGGTGTCACCTTACCGACGCTGACCGGAACACAGGGCTACACGATAGTGATCTATCCGGCTCCCGCGATCACCGGGGCGCCCGAGAGCACGGGGATCGTGGGTGTTGCTTTCTCCCAAGCGTTCGCAGCAACCGGAGGGGGGACTTCCACATGGTCGACGGGCGGTACGCTGCCTCCGGGCCTGTCATTCTCCTCCAATGCCAACACTGGCTTGCTCAGCGGAACCCCGACGGCCGCGGGAACCTTCCCTTTCTCCGTCCAGGCCTATGTTAACGTCCCCACTGTCGGGCTTGTGTCGGTGAGCGCAGGGTTCACGACTGCGATCGCCCCGGCTCCCCCCGCTATAACCGGCAGCATGGGCAACGGTACGATAAGTGTTCCCTATTCGGCGACGCTCGGCGCCACGGGCGGATTTGGGGCAGGCACTTACGCATTCTCGCTGGCCTCCGGGACTGCGCCGCCCGGCCTTACGTTGTCTGCCGGCGGAACTCTCTCGGGCACGCCAACCGCGTTGGGGACATTCACTTTCACGGCGCAGGTCGCCAGCACCCTGACCGCCAATGGTGTCACCTATCCGTCACTCACCGCAACGCAGTCTTACACAGTAACCATCCAGGCCGAACCCGACCCGGTAATCGCTCCTACCAGTTTCCCCAACGGGATTCTCGGCACCGCATATTCGCAGACGCTCACAGCCTCCCTCGGATATGGAGCGGGCACTTACACATTCTCGCTGGCCTCCGGGGCTCTGCCGTCCGGAACTACTTTATCCGCCGGCGGAACTCTGTCGGGCACGCCAACGGCAGCGGGGACATTCACCTTCACGGCGCAGTGCACCAGCAACCTGACCGTCAATGGTGTCACCTTACCGCCGGTGACCGGAACACAGTCTTTCACGGTAGTGGTCTATCCGGTTCCCGCGATCACCCCGCAGACTATGAGTTCGGGGAGTGTGGGTGTTCCTTACTCCCAAACGTTCGCAGCCACCGGAGGCGCGGGCCCGTCAACTTACACCTGGTCTCTCGCAGCCGGCACGCTGCCTCCAGGTCTGACACTCTCTGCCGCGGGCGTGCTCAGCGGGACTCCCACGACTGCGGGGACCTTTTCTATCTACGTCCAGGTCTCCAGCCAGATCCCCACTGTCGGTGCGCAGGTGGCGAGCCAATGGTTCACCGTTGTGATTGGCGCAACTTCTTCCCTCACCATTACCGGCAGCTTGAGCGGCGGTACGGTGGGCGTTCCCTATTCGGCGACGCTCACGGGCTCCGGCGGATATAGCACCGGTGCATACACATTCGCGCTGGCCTCCGGGACTCTGCCGGCCGGCCTGACGTTATCTGCCGGCGGAACTCTGTCGGGCACGCCGACGGCAGCGGGGACATCCACCTTCACGGTGCAGGTCACCAGCGCCGCTGCCTCCCTCCCGCCACTCACTGCAACCCAGTCCTACACGGTGGTGATCTATCCGGTTCTCGCGATCACTCCGCCGACCGCCAATTCGGGGAGTGTGGGTGCCGCTTACTCCCAGACGCTCACGGCAACCGGAGGCGCGGGCCCGTCAACTTACACATGGTCTCTGGCGAGCGGCACGTTGCCTCCAGGTCTGACACTCTCTGCCGCGGGCGTGCTCAGCGGGACTCCCACGACTGCGGGAACCTTCTCTTTCACTGTTCAGGTCTCCAGCCAGGTCCCCACTATCGGGGCGCAGACGGCGAGCCAGGCGTTCAGCGTTGTGATTGCCACGGTTCCTTCCCTCAGCATTGCCGGCATCTTGAGCGGCGGCACGGTGGGGGTTCCCTATTCGGGGACGCTCACGGGCGTCGGCGGATATAGCACCGGCGCATACACATTCGCGCTGGCCTCCGGGGCCCTGCCGGCCGGCCTTACGTTATCTGCCGGCGGAACTTTGTCGGGCACGCCTACGGCAGCGGGGACATCCACCTTCACCGTGCAGGTCACCAGCGCCGCTGCCTCCCTCCCGCCACTCACTGCAACCCAGTCCTACACGGTGGTGATCTATCCGGTTCTTGCGATCACGCTGGCGACCGCCAGTTCGGGGAGCGTGGGTGTTGTTTATTCTCAGGTATTCACATCCACCGGAGGAGGGGGCACTTCGACTTACACATGGTCTGTGACGGCCGGTGCGCCTCCTCCAGGGCTGACGTTCTCCGCCGCGGGCGTGCTCAGCGGAACTCCGACGACTGCGGGAACCTTCTCTTTCACGGTTCAGGTTTCCAGCCAGGTCCCCACTATTGGCGTGCAGACGGCGAGCCAGGCGTTCAGCATTGTGATCGCCGCGCTTTCTTCCCTCACCATTACCGGCACCTTAGGCAGCGCGACCGCGGGTATTCCCTATTCGGCGACGCTCGGCGCCACGGGCGGTTATGGAACCGGCACTTACACATTTTCGCTAGTCGCCGGGGCACTGCCGACCGGCGTTACGTTATCTGCCGGCGGAACTTTGTCGGGCACGCCAACGGCAGCTGGGACATCCACCTTCACCGTGCAGGTCACCAGCACCCTGACCACCGCCGTTGCCAGCCTGCTGCCGCTCACCGCAACACAGTCTTTCACGGTAGTAGTCTCGGCAACTTCCCTAACCATCACCGGCAGCCCGGGCAGCGGCACGGTGGGTGTTCCCTATGCGGCGACGTTCACCGGCTCCGGCGGATATGGAACCGGCACTTACACATTCTCGCTGGCTTCCGGGACTCTGCCGGCCAACATTACGTTGTCTACCGGTGGAATCCTGTCGGGCGCGCCGACGGCGGTGGGGACATTCACCTTCACGGTCGAGGTCACCAGCACTCAGGCCAACCAGCCACTCACCGCAACACAGTCTTTCACCATCACGGTGGGAGTCGCGCCGGCGCCGCTCATGACCATTACGGGTCTGCCGGCTACGCCCGCGGCGGCCACGCAGTTCGGCTTGGGCGTGAGCGCCGGCAGCACCTATCCGATCGCCATTCAGGGCACGATTACCCTGACATTCGCGCCCGATTCCGGCCCGGATGACCCCAACGTGCAGTTCACCGCCGGCGGCCGCACCACCACGTTCCAGATGCCGGCGGGCTCCACGCTGGCGCAATTTCCCGGCAGCGCTCCCGGTGTGCAAACCGGCACGGTTGCCGGCACCATCACCCTCACGTTGACATTGACGGCGGCGGGCGTCGATATCACCCCGACGCCGGCGCCCACGCAGGTTCTGACGATAGCCAAGAGCGCGCCCGCGATCACCAGCGCAACCGTCACCCCTACCACCGGAGGTTTCAACCTCGTGGTTGTAGGTTACTCCACGACGCGCGACATGGTCTCCGCGGCGATTACGTTTACGCCCACGTCGGGCGTCACCCTGGCCAGCAACAGTACAACCGTATCGCTGAGCCAGGTCTTCACCGCGTGGTATCAGAGTTCCACGTCGGCTCCGTTCGGCAGCATGTTTTCGCTCGAAATCCCGTTCATCATCCAGAACGGCACGAACCCGCTCGCATCCATCTCGGTCGCGCTGACCAACTCGCAGGGCAGTTCGGCTACGACCACGGCTGCCTTTTAGTTTCAATCCCAGTGCTTGGGTGGAATCTGCACTCGCTGAAAAAAGGCAAGCTGGTTCGAAATAACAACGGCGTTTGCGTGACAGGGTGAACTGCATCGCGAAGTGCCAACAGATTGCCAGTGGAGTCGCCGGCAAGTCGTACGCGTCCTGTGAACCCATGTGTAGGCGGTTCGGGCGAGCGGCGGTGTTCGTTTTTCACCGGAGATGTTCTGGGTTAGCCCGGATTTCTCACCGCCCTATGGCAAAAAGCCGCCTTTCATGGCATCGGGGCAGATCAGGATGGCCGGGTCACCTTTGGCATCCTTGAGGAAGAAACCCAGTAGCGTCCCGAGGAACACGATTTTGGCCAAGCCACCTGCACGCGAAGTTTTTGCGCCTCGACGATCTCGGCGCGAAGCACCCGGAAGTACTCCATGAGGCTTGCAGACTGTCCTTCGTGCTCTGACATTTGCTTCGCTCATTGTAGTCGAACCGGAGGCCGGCCGGTGCTTCCGGTACGTCTGCCAGAGCTCGCCGTGCTGAGTGGTCACCTCGGAGCGCATCTCGCGTTCGATGTGGTCACCGATAAAGTCGCCAACATCGCGGATGTTGAAAGAGAGCCCGTACACCATGCAGTCAAACATGAGCGCCATAAAGGATGATCGAGGTCCGTGATCGAGGTCCGAGGGCACAGGGCGGCAGAATTGGGCTTCGGAACGGTGCTGATGGCGGGGCCCCGGCCAGACGGGTCCGGCGTGCTCGCAATTGAGATCAACTGGGCTCTGGCCGTGAAGTCATCAGGGAAGCGTAGCAGGCTTCCCCGGCAGCAAGGTCACGGATGGCTAACGATAACCCGAAATAACGCTGGCCAGGAACCGGCGTCACCTCCGACGTTTTGACGCGGAAAGTTTCCGGGCTAACTGCTCGCAAGCGTCTGCGCGAATAATTCGGTGTCCACGTTTCCGCCGGACAGAATCACTGCCACTCGCCGGCCCCGCATTCGCTCCCGTTCCTGGAGCAGCGCAGCAAGCGCTGCCGCGCCCGCACCTTCGGCGACATTGTGGGTGTCGGAGAACAGATGCCGCATGGAACTCCGAATCTCATCTTCTTCGACGATGACGATGCGGTTGACACCGCCGAGAATGATCTCGATTGCCGCCTGGTCCGGCACACGGCAAGCCATGCCGTCGGCAATGGTCTGCCCGACATTGGCAGCGATCGGGCGGCCGGCAGCGAATGACTGGGCATAAGCGCTGGCCCGAGCGGCCACCACGCCGATGACTTCGGTTCGCAGCCCCAGCGCATTGCGCGTGGCTACGACCCCGCAAATCCCGGAACCCATGCCAATCGGGACGTACACAGCATCCAGCTCCCCAACGGCGTCGAATAGTTCGAGCGCGTAGCTCGCCACGCCGGCAATCAGCGTGCTGTCGAAGGAGCGGACCAGGTGCAGTTTCTCAGCCTCCGCCAGTTTGGCGGAATGCTCGTAGGCCTCCTGAAAGTCTTCGCCGTACTCGATCAGTTCCGCGCCCAGCGCGCGCATCGCGGCGTTCTTCTCACGACTGTTGCCGCACGGAACCACGATGACCGAGCGCAATCCCATGCGGCTCGCCGCGAACGCCACACTCTGGCCGTGATTTCCACGAGTCGCCGCGATCACGCCAGTCACATTGGGTTCGCGCCGGCGGAGTGAATCCATATAGACCAGGCCGCCGCGGACCTTGAACGCTCCTACTGGAGAATGATTCTCGTGTTTCACCCAGGTCTCCGCTCCAACGCGGGCACAGAGCAGCGGCCACCGGATCTGAGGGGTCGGCAGCATGACGCGATGGACAAGTTCCGCCGCGGCCTGGATCGAAGCGAGGGAAGGCAGGGTCATTAGGGCGCTTCTGACGATTGTAAACAATGTCGATACCCTGCGAGGTGCACCTTTTCGCGGAGGCAGGCGTTTCTGCTCCACCAGCCATCACCTCCGCGCTGCAACAGACGCCCCACGGCTGCTGATATCACCACTTAACGCTCCGCCGCCAGGATCGCGATGCTGTGCTCGCCTACGAGTGGCGGGCAGCCTGAACACGCAGTCGACGTCGCGTTGCTGCTTTGGGACACTTGTAGCCAAGTACCGCTGCCCGACCTGACATGACCCTTCTCGATCGCCAATCTCAGCATGGATTTCTCGCACCTTTTCCATACTACTGAAGCGCTGAATGAGCACGCCCGGCCGCAGATGCGATTTGCGATAGGCACAGTTGCCAACCGCCTCGCAGGATGACATCCTGCCTCATGAAGCCGCACTTTACCTGCCGGTCAGAGCCCTAGGCTAGTTACCCTGCACCGCCGTGTACAAGGTCTGTGTGCCAGTCACCCCGCCCAGCGAGAAGCTGATCGGAGTGAAATCGCCGCCACTAATCGCAGGGACAACCACGTTGAACTGGTACACGCCGATCTGCCCGGGTGCCAGGCCGGAGTAGATGGTGTTGGCCAGCGTCGACCCGAAATAGAATTGGAACGGCGCGGACAGGGTGTTCGAAACCTCAGTAATCTGTCCAATCGGGAGCGCGGGTGTCATGGCGCCTAAACCGATTCCATAAATGATGATCGTGTCGCCCGGTTTGGCCGACCGCGATGTGATGCCGGCAATGGCGCCCTGGGGAACAACCAACTGGCGTTGCCAGCCAACGTGAACGTACAATCGTTCGGTTTCAGCCTTCTCGTCGTAGGATGTGAACGCCTCCACTCTGGTCTCCCGCGATGAGGAACCGACCGTCTGACGATAGTGCTGTGTGAAGGACTGGGACATCAAGCGTAAACGTTGCCGCTCGGTGCCGGTCTGGCAGCTTCCAAAGGGTCAGTTTGCGGAGAGACTCGGTTACCAACCAACTGGCGTCTTCGCTGATGCTCGATGGAGTTCCCTGGCACAGAATATTCGAGAAGGCGCTCTTCCAGTTTAGGAGTATCGTTTCGCTGCCTTGCGGGATGAAGATACGCTCATCATCCTCCGCAAAGAGTACTTTGCCGGTGATGGGTTGTAGTTGTGCCTGTTGAACCACTTCTTGTGTATCAAGATCCACAACTTCCATCTGGCCGCTATACGAGCATGACAGAACGTAGCGGCCGGACGGTGAAAGGAACGGCCGCACGCCGAGCCCCAGGTTTCTTCGCTGCCACACTGTTCGGCCGTTTGCCGGATTCAAGACTCGACATCCAAATTTGTGAATATGGACGAGTAGCCGTTTCCCATTGCGCGAAAAATGCATGCCGTGAAGCATCGCTGGTGATAAATCGCGCGATTGTACGAGGGGTCTGGTCTGCTTGCGACCCCATTTGCCGACGCCGATGCGCCCGACTCCATCGGACGACCATTTTGCTATGGCCCATATCCCTGCCGAAGGCGCAGCCGTCACTTCGCAATGGCGGCCGGCGCGGAACTCGGTGCGTTTGCCGGAGGACAAATCCCAGAGCGAAATGGCATCCTGGTGGACCAGCGCTTTATCGCCACTGGCCCAAATTCCAAACGTCCAATCTTCCGGCGATATGGCTCTCTTTAGCTTGGTCAAATCCCAGAGAACCAGTTGACTACCCAATTCACCGGTGATCGCGCGGCTGGCATGGTCATCGGTTGCAAGGCTAGTGAGATCGGGCTGCGTACCCGAAAACGGCCCGAACCTGGTCGCACGTCGGAGATCCACAACGCACAAATTGCCGCCCGCGGCGAGAACGACTTTGTGGCCGTCTTTGCTTAGAGCAACGCAGCCCCGTGCGGCGCGGCAGTGTGCCAATCTTTGTACGACCTCGCCATTTTGACGTCGCACAACGAGCGCTCCGCCACTGGAAACGTAGGCGACGCGGTGTCCTGATGGAGTCAGAGCGATGGCATCGATCTCACTCGCGCACCTCCACGCCCCGAGAATCTTCGCCTTGGCGAGATCAACCAGCTGAGCAGTTCGGTCGCGGGAGGCAGTGGCGAGAAGTCTGCCATCCGCGCTCAGCGCCGAATCGGTGATCCGAGCACGATGCGCTTCCCAGGTTCGGATACAGGACCTCCGATCTAGATCGAAAAGTCGAAGCGTTCGCGGCCCATTCCAATCGTGTTCAGAGTAGTCCCAGTCGGGTGGAACCGAAGTAGTAACCGCACGGGATCCATCGGCGGATATGGCGACGGATTCGATGATGCTCCCGGTGAAGATCAATTCGACAGTCGCACTTTGAAGATCCACCAGCAGCAACTGGTATTGCGACGCCATGACGATGGCTCGGTCAGGCGGATCTGAAATAGCGGCTATTCCCCAGTCAATTGGAAGATCAAGGCGGCTCGCCTCCTGTTGCGAGCGCAAGTCCCAGGTGCGAAATGAAGAGTTCCTGAAGGAAGTAATTGTTTTTCGGCCCTCGCTCCAAATCAAGGCCCGGCTTTCGTCGTAGGGTACCCCCACATTGATGATTGCGGAGATTGGACCACCGCTGGCGATCAGTGGTGTCTGTATAGGTCTCAGCCAACAGCCCTCCGGGCTTTCGGCAACATACTGCAAGACGCGTTGTATCGCCAAGCTCTTATCTGACTGCAGGCGGGCAAGTATCTGTGTCGGCCACTCGCAAGGTTCATCCGCCAACGCGGCGGTCGAGAGCCGAAATGCCTGATGGATGCGCGGCTTGGCGTTTTCGGAGAGCCTTGCCAACAAAAGCCGTTCCGCCTCGGCTGGATTACAAGATCGCAGATCTATGTTCTTGGCCAATTTCTCATCGTCGCATGTAAACGCCGTGGGTGACAAGAATGCTAATGCACCCGGACGGGAAGTCGCCGTTGCTGAGAAGTGGTCAGTTCGGCGTGATGGAGGCCGTCGCGGTCGTTAAACGGGGCTAGGGGGTCTCGTGGGACACGCCGGGCAGTCTGCCTTTGCCTACCGATAAGAGGTGATATCGCTCGCGTGAAGTGGGCGCTGATCTTGGCCGGACGATGCCCACTTGACGTCGGACCTGATTCGGTGCAGTAAGCCCATTTTGGGCCTTGCAATGAAATGGAGAGCCGGGCTGAGCGGCATCGATACATATCCCACTGGGTTTTCCTTGTCGCGAGCGCGGTAAAGAGCTGGGCGGTCCGATGTGATGAAGCCTTGCCTGCTCCCCGTCGTATGGATGAACCAATTGTGTGCCCTCAGTATGCTTGCGGTCTTGGGAACGTCCCTTATGATTCTAGTGAGGCTGTAGCTGGCCATGAGCTTTTGCCTAAGAGAATTTTCATCAGAGGTTCCGCAGTCTTCAGCGAACTCCGCCATTCTCGCTTGGTAGCGCTCCGGGAACTGTTCCTTGAATTTGCCGACCTTTGGCGCAAATCCACCTTCAACTGCTTGTCGCTCCGCAGGAATTCTGATCAACATGAGGGCAATGAAATACGAGAAGGAGTCCTTTTCATTTCGCGTTAAGTCAAACTCACCCCGATTAAACCGCCCGAGAATCTCGGCGGCCCGGGTCTCGATCTCGCCGAAAGCCATCTCGGGACGTGTATCATGGCCCCCGTCGGACGGGTATGCGTAGTATTGCCGCCGGATAACAGTGTCCGATAGCGGATGACGCTCGCGTGGGCGGGCGCCGTTCACACATGAATGTCCGGCACGCGCGACTCAAACAGGATTATACAGGCGAGGAGATGAAAACCACGAACCGATCGGCCGCCTCCGTGGTGCGTTTGGCGAGGATTTCCACTCGTCGCCCCAAACGATGGGTCACGGAGTCAGGAGTCGATGTGGGAGCCGTAAGCGTCTGGTGCGCCGACTCAATCGCGACTCTGCCATCAGGTTGCACCTCTGTCTGCTGCCAGCGCCTGGTGGACCGCATCCAGAAGTTCCGCGATGGTAAACGGCTTGGCGATGCAGATCTGAGCCCCCAGGTGAAGCGCAGGCTTGAGGAACTGCCCACCAAAGGCGCCTGACATCGCGATTATTGCCAAGGATGGTTTGATTTCTCGCAAGGCGCGGATAGTTTCCAGCCCTTCCTTCACCGGCATGACGAGGTCTGTAATGACAAGATCCACGCTCTGATGGCTGACGATTGACAAGGCCTGGTTCCCCTCTTCCGCGGTAAGAACCTCAAATCCCGCCTGGCTTAGAACTTGACTCGTAAACCGGGCTACCTCCGGATCGTCGTCCACGACCAGAATGCGCCGGCACCTCCGGAGGAGCGCCCGGACCCGCAAGCCGAGTGTGTCAGCGGCAAAAGGCTTTTGCAGAAACTCGATCCCGGTCCCCGGTACCGCTTCAATCCCCCCGAAGTCTTGCGGGTAACCGGAAATGTACAAGACCGGCAGCTCGGGCCGGGCTTCCGTCAATCGCTTAGCGACGTCTTGGCCCGTAGAATCCGGCAAGACCACATCGGTCACCAGCAGGTCGATCCGATCGGTAGACGCCCGACAAGCGGCCACAGCCTGCTCGGCGCTGGCGGCCTCGATAACTGTATATCCAAGATTCTGAAGCGCAATCCGGATAAATCGGCGCACTTCGGCGCTGTCTTCCACCACCAGAATGGTTTCGTGTCCACCCTCCGGAACGGTTTTCTGAGTGGTGCCGGCCTGCGCCAACCTTCCATCCACGCAGGGCAAATAGATCTTGACGCTGGTTCCTCTTCCTCTTTCGCTGGAGATGGATATCCATCCGCCACTTTGCTCCACAACGCGATGCACGTTTGCTAAACCCAAACCAGTGCCCGCGCCTAAGGGCTTGGTGGTATAGAACGGTTCAAAGAGGTGCTTTTGCGCAGTCTCATCCATTCCGGCGCCATTGTCGTTGACTGCCATGAGGATGTAGTCCCCGGCGGGCAGGTCCAGGTGGCGTTCCCGTAAGGGGGCGCTCAGTCTCACGTTGGTTGTTTTGATCTCGAGTGTGCCGCCTCGCGGCATGGCGTCGCGAGCGTTGATTACCAGATTCATGATCGCCTGCTGGATGGCGTTGGGATCGGCACGCACCATCCCCAGGTCCGCCTCCAGTTGATTCGTGAACTGTATGTTTTCCGGCAGCAACCTTTGCAGGAGCCGGCTCAACTCGATGACGATATCGGTCAGATTGACGATCTTCGCCTCCTGCGCCGCGTGCCGGCTGAATGCCAGCAACCGCCGGACTAAGCCCGCCGCGCGCTCCCCAGCGTCGTGAACCACCGCGATGTACGCGCGTGCCTCCTCGGGCAGGCCGCTCCCGGTCAGCAGCATATCGCTGTACCCGTTTATCACCGTCAGCAGGTTGCTGAAGTCGTGCGCGATGCCCCCGGCCAGCAGGCCCACGGCTCCCATTTTCTGGGCCTCGCGCAGTTGCTCTTCCAGCCGGGCGATGGTCTCGCTGGCGGCATCCGGATCGTTCGATTGAAAAATCGGCGGCATTAGTAACTCCTTCCCAAAGGACGGCAAGTCCGGCGGCTCGGGGGCTCGTGCCGGACGGGCGCCAATTCTGCAACCGCCGCCACGAGCGCGTCCATATCCCCGCTGAACGCGGCGATCACGTTCCCAACTTGTTGCATCGCTTGGCCCCTGGTTATCGGGGTGGCCGCGCTCTTGGTGAGAGCGCGCGGTGAAAAGACCCGCTCCAGTTCCGTAACCGCTGCCATCAGCGCGTCCATGTCTCCGCTCAGGTTGGCGGTCGCAGTCCGGATTTTTGGGCCCCGAGATTTCTGAACAGCATGCATGCTTGACAGGCGCCAGGCAGCAACAGGCTGAACTGGCCCGATCTCATTCTGCAACGAGGGGGCTCTCAAGCCTATCCGTGTTTCTTCGGGAATCGCGCCGCACCTATACGGACATGGAGCCCCGTCCCCTGACTCATCTCTCCGTAAATCTACGGATTCCCAACCGCCTCACTGCCGGTTCTAATAGGGACATGTGGAAGCACGGCACTGAACCGAGCCAAGGCACGTTGGAGAAGGCGCCGAGGCGATTCTGCCTGTTGCTGGCGGACGACCACGACGATGTGCGCGAGCAGATTTGTCAGCTGCTGCGTCCCGAATTCGAGGTATTGCGCGCCGTCGGCGAAGGCGCCGCGCTCCTGCAGGCCGCCGGCGCGCTGAAAGCCGACGCGGTCATCACCGATATCGAGATGCCGCGCATGGGGGGCATCGAAGCCGGTGAGCAGATTCTCAAACGCGGGCTCTGCGAAACCGTCGTCGTCCTTTCCATGTACCCCGATGCGCACCTGGTGAAGAGCGCGCTCGAAAGCGGAATTCGCGCCTACGTTCTGAAGATGGACGCCAGCGAAGAGCTGATCCCGGCAATCTACGCTGCCTTGCGCGGCGAACGCTATCTGTCCAGCGGTGTTCGCTCCTTCTATCACCTGGGATAAAATCGTCATGAATTCTAAGGCGGTTTCCTATTGGAATTGTCTTGGGCCTCAATATCAGCTATAGTGAGCCGTAGCCGGGAGTCAAGCATGCCGATGATCAAAGTGCTTCTCGCGGAAGACCACACCGTCGTTGCAGAAGGTCTCAGGGCTCTCCTGAAGGACAGTTTTGAGCTGGTCGGCATGGTGCATGATGGACGCGCTCTGCTGGATGCTGTCGAAGAACTCCATCCCGACGTAATCGTTACCGACATCTCCATGCCCCTGCTGAACGGACTCGATGCCGTGAAGCAGATCCGCGCCCGCCGCCCCTCCGCCAGAATCATCGTGCTCACTATGCACTCTGACACCCAACTTGCGGCGGACGCCTTTCGCGCCGGCGTGTCCGGCTATCTGCTCAAAATCTCCCCGGGCGAAGAATTAATCAATGCCATCCGCGAAGTGGCATTAGGGCGGTCGTATGTCACCACCCTCCTCGCGAAAGACCTCATCACCCTGTTGATAGAGGCCGGCGCTGCACCAAACGAAGGCGGCTCTCCCCTTACGCCGCGGCAGCGCGAAGTGATCCAACTGATCGCCGAAGGCCGCACCATGAAGGAGGCGGCAGCCATCCTCCACATGTCGCCGCGCACCGCCGAGTCGCACAAATATGAGATCATGCATGCGCTGGGCGTCAAAACCACAGCCGAGCTGGTTCAGTACGCCATCCGCATGAAGCTGGTCGGTGAATGAGCGAGCGGCGGCAAAAACAGACAGGCGGCGCGAAGACTCAGGTGCGCATCCTCGTCGCTTCGCTCACCCTGGTTTTCCTGGCCACCGCCGGCGCGGTGTGGTGGTACTTCATCCGCCAGCGTGCCGCCATGCAAGAGGCCACCGCCCAGGAACTAAGGGCAGTCAGCGAGGGCAAGGCCCGGCAGATCGCAAGTTGGCGATCCGAACGCCTGGGCGACGGCCGCGTGCAGATGGCGTCGCCCGTCATTAGCATCGCCGAACGCATTCTTTCCGGCCGCGCAACCGCCGCCGATCGCGCCGGCTGGCTCGACGTCATGACGCGCCTCCAGGATGCATTCCTGTACACCGGCGCCGCCTTGTCGGATCTCGATGGCAACACCCGTATGGCCACCCGTGGCGCGCCGCCCGATGCGTCTCGCTTGCGGGAACTGGCTCGCCAAGCCGTGCGAGCCAAAGACGTGCAACTGGCCGACCTCAGCCTCGATTCGCGCACTGGCCGGCCGATGATGGCAATGGTCATTCCCGTCCTGGACTTGGGCGCAATCGTTCTGGACATCGATCCCGCGCGTTTTCTCTTCCCCTATTTGCGGGCGTGGCCTGGGCGCGAGCGGACCGCCGAGACCCTCATGGCGCGCCGCGAGGGGGAAGACGCCCTGTATCTGAGCGAACTGCGCCATCGTCCCTCGGCGCCCTTACGGTTTCGCCGGTCGGTGGCCTCTCTGAACCTTCCGCCCGATGCCGCCCTCGATTCCGGCCTGCTCTATCGCGGTCCCGACTATAGCGGCGTTCCGGTATTCGCCATCATCCGGCACATCCCGGATTCGCCATGGTTTCTGATCACCAAGGTAGATGCCTTCGAAGTGGATGCCCCTGAGCGCCGCCTCGGCTGGGAGATGGCGTTCATCACCGCGCTGATCGCGCTCGTAACCGCAACCGGGGCGGCGTTCGTCTGGCGGGGCCAGCGCGCGCGCATTCTCCAGGAGCGGGAAGCGTGGTTCTACGCCGCCTGCAACGATACGCCCGCGTACCTCTGGATGGCCTCCGCCGAAACCGAGAACTCCTTCATCAATACTCCATTCGCCATGTTCCTGGGGACCGGCCAGAGCCGCCTGTTGAATACCTGGACCGATCACGTCCACGCGGACGATGCCGGGCCCGCCCGCGAGACCTTTCTCGAGTCCCTGCGCAAGCAATGCGGGTACACGCACGAATACCGCGTCCGGCGCTTCGATGGCGAGTATCGATGGGCCGTCAGCACCGCCGTGCCGCGATTTTCGCCGGAGGGAACGTTTCTGGGCTTCGCCGGTTCGCTGATCGACATCACCGAACGCCGTCTGGCCGAACAGAAGCTGCTTGAGGCCAACGCCTGCCTCGCCGCCGATCTGGCCGAGAGCACCCGCAAAGAGCGGCAGATCCACGAGCTTGGCGCCCGTCTCATCAACGCCTACGAAGACGAGCGCCGACGCCTGGCGCGCGAACTGCACGACGATCTTAGCCAGCAGATAGCCGCGCTTAGCCTGGCCACCGGCAATCTCAAGCGCCAAATCCCCGAGGGTCGCGCCGAGGCGCGCGCGCAGAGCGACCAGATCCACGAAAAGCTGGTGCGACTCGCCGGCGACGTTCGCCGCATTTCGCACGAGTTGCATCCCGCCATCCTGCAATACTCCGGGATCGCGGCGGCCCTCCGGAGCTACTGCGAGGAGTTCGGCACACTCGCTGGAATTCAGGTGTCGCTGGAGACCCAAGGCTCGTTTGAAGGCATCGCGCCGGACGCCGCTTTGTGCCTGTTCCGCGTGACTCAGGAAGCCTTGCGCAACGTAGCCAAGCACGCCCGCGTGTCCATGGCGTCGGTGGAGCTGAAGCGCGCCGGCGGCCTCCTGCAACTCACCGTTTCCGATGCCGGTGTAGGGATCGATCCGGCTTGCGCGCCAGCCCAAGCCGGGCTGGGCTTGCTGAACATTCGGGAACGCGCGCGCCTGGTGCGCGGCAAGGCGGAGATCCTTACCAGCCCGCAAGGAACCAGCGTGATCGTACAAGTGCCCGAGTGAAATCCGCCGGCCGAGACCAATCTGAGCGAGGTCCATTTAGTGCTTTAGCTTCGCAAGAGAAATCCTCCGAAGAGCCTTTTTGTCGCGTTGTACTTTATGATCGGCTCGCTCAGCCCCAACGCGACACAGGACTTCTGGTCTCGATCAAGCCTCAGGATTCGCAGCCACGATACGACCAACGTGAGCAACTACTGCCGGGGCACGTCACGCAGGCCTGCCGAAGGGACACCCCGCATTGGCAGCCCATCAGCCGCGACGAATGGAACCAGATTCCACGCCGCCGTGTAACGCTCGATGCTGGTCGAACAATTCGTAGAGCAGGACACCGGCAGCGACTGCGGCATTGATGGAGTCGCCGCGGCCAAGCATCGGGATGCGGATCATGAAATCGCACGATTCCGCAAGCTGATCCGACAGGCCGTGTTTTTCACTCCCAATCAGAAGCGCAGCGGGCCATCGGCATCGGAAGGACCTATAGTCGAGCAGCCCCGCCGGTGAGGAACCAACGAGGGCGACGTTGAAGACTCTCGCCCAATCGACGAACTCCGGAACCGAACAGCGCAGTAGTTTCCTTGAGAACAACGATCCCATGCTCGCCCGGATCGCCGTGGGATCGTATGGATCGGCGTTGGCGCCGATTATGATTATGCCAGCGACGCCGGTCGCTTCGGCGGTTCGAATGATCGTGCCCAGGTTCCCCGGCGAGTCGATGGATTCCACGGCAAGCCACAGGGAACCGTTGCTCGGCCGGACGTTCCTGATGGGAATCCACTGTTGTCGCAAGACGGCGCCCAACCCTTGCGGTTCGGCCGCGAGGGTCAGGTCGCTGTAGAGTTGTGGCGTGAGGTGTTCGCTCGGAATGCCGGACTGGCGGAGCCTTCGTGCCAGCTTCTGCCCGAATGGATTTGACAGAACGCCTGGGGAGAGGAACAACGACTGAATCGGAGCGCGTTCTTCGCTGGCCCGAGTCACGTGTCGAATCCCTTCGATTAGATAAAGGCCCGTGTGGGAACGGCCTCGTGGAGTTTGCAGGGACCGCAAGTGTTGGAACCTTGGGTCGTTTGCGTGGCAGATTAACGATTGAGCTGTTTTGGTTTCATGCATGGCCTCCATGCGGCAAATCGGGCCGCGGCCAGTGGTGGAATTGAACTACGGCAAAATTGTCGCACAAAACAGCCCCTCGCGGCCACCTGATAATCTGGTCTGACAGGGCCATCACTGAACTTCAACGCTCCCAGGCTGAACTCCGCGCCGCAGTGATGCTGGCCGGCAAGGAGATCCGCGAACTGAACTTCGGGCGAGCCGATAGCCCTGTGCTTGCCATGCTTCGGCGCGTGCTGCGGGACGCCCGCGCCGTCGCACGAAAAGAGGGAATCACCACGCGGGTGCAGCAAGCCCCATGGCACCTGTAGTGAAGCGATCGCGCATCCGCTCCACCTGCTCGGCACCGACCTGCAACACCTTGAGAGCCTCGGTGCGGCGCAGGCCCGGATGCACAACCTCATAGACCCGCCCGTACCCGCCGGCCCCGATGAGGCGTTGGACGCGCACGCCGGCGAACTCGCGAGTGATCGCATCAACCCCCAGGAGTGCATGGATACGCTCCCAATCCTCCAGCAACCGTGCCACATCGAACGCCGCTATGGGCTCGACGACCGTGCCGCTGATGCTGAAAAGCGCGAGTTTGCGACCGTTAGTGATGACGACGTGACTTGCCTGAATGCTCGGGTGGGCACCATAGATGAGCGCTTGTTCCATAACCTCGTCGGCAGTAATGGCAATCGCTGGTCGCTTAACCTCCACCACGATACGATTCGGTGGGAGATCAAACGCGTTGGGGACACTGATGACATAATCCGCTCGCAAGGGCTTGCGGGTACCGCCGAAGCGGGAGAGAATGTTGAATTCGGTCTCGATATCCGCTTCGCAAAACCCGAGATGGCTGAGTAGTGGTGCAACGAGGAATTCGCGCACCTGCGTTTCGTTATCGTCGTCCGCGAACACTGGCACGGGGAACATTGCCCGCTCCTCCCTACCGAACAAACCAAGTGTACTGCGCGCCTGCGCCCGCGTGCATTAGGCCGACCCGCCCCATTATTTACAGCGCCAACGATAGGACGAAACACTACCGCGAGCGCCCTCTGCACTGACACTCTTCAGTCCATAGCTATGATGCCGTACTGGCCCGGTCCAACGCGCCGTTTGCGCAAGAAGCGGCAACCAAGCGGCTCAGAGCGCCAGCGCATTCTGATTTCCTTGGTGCCTAATCGACCTATAGTTCCCCCAGCTCCCAAGCCCGCGAGAAAGCCAAGTGGGCGCCGACCTGACACTCTCGTTTCTTCAGCCTTGATGTCCTCACCGCCCCGAGGTAAGGTCCAGATGGCTACCGATATTGCCCATTATGAGGACCCTAAATGAATGATTTGATTGTAGTTCCGCAAACGAACCATTGGAGGAAGCTCAAGGCGCTGGTGCTGGACAGCGTCTCATCTCCAATCACCAAGCGCGTGTACAATCTCGGGCTCGACGAGTTCTTCGCATGGCTGTCCGTCCAGGAACCCCGGCCCGGATTCACGAAGGCGACGGTCAGCGCCTGGCGCGTGGCGCTAGAGGCGCGCGGGCTCGGAGCGGTATCGATCAACGTCAGGATCACTGCGGTGCGGAAGCTGGCCGTCGAGGCCGCCGACAACGGGCTGCTGGCGCCCGAGCTGGCCAACGGGATCACGCGCGTGAAGGGAGTGGCGTCGAAAGGCGTCCGTCTGGGGAACTGGCTGTCGGTCAAACAGGCGCAAACGCTGCTCAACGCGCCGGATGTCGCCACCACCAAGGGCCTCCGGGACCGCGCCATCCTCGCCGTGCTCCTGGGCTGGGGCCTGCGGCGCTCCGAAGTGGCGGCGCTGACGTTTGGGCACATCCAGCAACGGGATGGCCGGTGGTGCATAGTGGACCTCGTCGGCAAACATGGCCGTGTGCGGACAATCCCGATGCCAACGTGGGTCAAAGTGGCGATGGATGCTTGGATTTCAGTCGCCGGTGTGTGCGATGGCCCCGTATTCCGTTCGATGAACCGAGGCGACCAAGCCCAGTCCGCCCCGTTGAGCGAGAAGGTCGTCTGGCAATTGCTTCAGCCCTACGCCTCGGCCGCGGGTGTCCCCGGAATTGCGCCTCATGACTGTCGTCGGACCTGCGCAAAGTTGTGCCGGGCGGCCGGTGGCGAACTGGAGCAGATCCAATTGCTGCTCGGGCACGCATCGGTGCAGACCACGGAGCGGTACCTTGGCACGAAGCAGGATCTGGTGCACGCGCCTAATGACGGAATTAAGCTGAGGGTAGCGGTCTGATGTGCCCGCCAATCCATCGGTAGCCCGACGCCTCCGGGTGCGAGAGACATTCTACGCCCGCGCGGGGACGCGACAAGAAATATTGCCCTGGCCGATGCCGGAAGGTTGGTTTCAATCCACGCGCCCCGCGCGGGGCGCGACGCGTGCCGGTTTCCTCTACGTGTCCTTCCTGATGTTTCAATCCACGCGCCCCGCGCGGGGCGCGACCAGGCGGCGGCTTGCTCCATTCAAACGGTCCAAGTGTTTCAATCCACGCGCCCCGCGCGGGGCGCGACAACATCACCTGTTCCCTTTTGTAGCCGTCGATGTTTCAATCCACGCGCCCCGCGCGGGGCGCGACGTTGCGGCATCGTAGAACGGCTGCGTGCTCGGCAGTTTCAATCCACGCGCCCCGCGCGGGGCGCGACTTGAGTAGCCCCTTATTCGCGGCTATCATCTGCAAGTTTCAATCCACGCGCCCCGCGCGGGGCGCGACGTCGCTGTTGGTCAATGTCGCGAGCGTCGCGGTTGTGTTTCAATCCACGCGCCCCGCGCGGGGCGCGACACAAACAGTTCCGCAAACAAGTCCAATGGGAACTTGTTTCAATCCACGCGCCCCGCGCGGGGCGCGACCTTGGCACCAGCAGAATCATCAACGATGTCGTGATGTTTCAATCCACGCGCCCCGCGCGGGGCGCGACCAGGATCAATTGCACGGGCTCAGGGAAGGCGATTATGTTTCAATCCACGCGCCCCGCGCGGGGCGCGACGCCCCAAGAAGGCTGTGTTTTTCGTCTGATTTACTTCAGTTTCAATCCACGCGCCCCGCGCGGGGCGCGACCGCATTTCCTAGCAGGATGCCGTTCGTGAACAAATTGTTTCAATCCACGCGCCCCGCGCGGGGCGCGACACCACATCAGCCAGCACAAGTACACAATATTGGTGTTTCAATCCACGCGCCCCGCGCGGGGCGCGACGGTTTGTCAGAGCAATGGAACATTTGCGAATGTGTTTCAATCCACGCGCCCCGCGCGGGGCGCGACACTGAAACCGGCGGCTCGGCTGCCGCAGCCTGTTTGTTTCAATCCACGCGCCCCGCGCGGGGCGCGACGTCGAAATCGTGCCTTGTGGAATCACTTGCTGAGTGTTTCAATCCACGCGCCCCGCGCGGGGCGCGACGAATAACAACGAAGGCACAACAAGTGATCCAAATGTTTCAATCCACGCGCCCCGCGCGGGGCGCGACTGCAATTGACATTTTGCGTTTTGTGGCTTTTGTATGTTTCAATCCACGCGCCCCGCGCGGGGCGCGACATTTCCATCACCGACAATCGTAATAGTAGGTATGTTTCAATCCACGCGCCCCGCGCGGGGCGCGACCAGCCGCACCACGCGAACGCATCAGCTTCCGCCAGGT
>Ga0181517_10002117_pt1 | contig 20853 bp, 9 predicted proteins | sample PEATcosm2014_Bin_31_FD_119748 | JGI IMG/M metagenome (GOLD analysis project Ga0181517, IMG submission 119748) | Peatland microbial communities from MTU Mesocosm Facility, Houghton, MI, USA - PEATcosm2014_Bin01_30_metaG | ecosystem: Environmental > Terrestrial > Soil > Wetlands > Peat | place... | reverse complement strand
AGGCCCCGCAATCCTTGGAGACCACCGGCCGAATTTTCGAAGGGCGGCTGGACGGACAATTGAACGTGCATATGAAACGACCCCTCCGCGAGGGCCGCTCGTTCCGGCTGGTCGATAGCGTGCTGCCCGTCAAGGAAATCCTGGCCAACGGGGCGCCGGTTTACGACTGGAGCCAGTTGCGGGACGAGGTCCCCTTGCAGGCGCCCGACCTGCGGGGCGGCGACGGCTGGAAGACCATTCGCGGCTACATGCTGCCGTTGCCCGTGGAAACCGCGGAGGCCTTTTACTCGCTGGTGGTCCCCGAGAACGACCAGAAGTTGAAGCTGCCGGGAATCGACGGCGACACGTGGTGGGCCAGCCGCAACTGGCGGACCAAGTTGGTGCGGTTCGACAAGCAGACGGGCCGGCCGCTGTGGGCCGTGGGACGCCGAGCCCCCGGCCGCGCCGAGCCGGGCCAGATGTACTATCCCGCCTCGCTGTCGGGCACCGCCGGCGACTTCCTCTTCGTCCTCGACACCATGGGCATGGTCTGGGTCTGGCACAAGGACGGCCTGTATCTCGGCCGGCTGTACCACGACACGGGGCTGGGACAGATGGACGACCAATCGATCTACTGCGAGATTCAAGGTTCCTCGATCTATCACGATCCGCGTACGGGCAAGGCATATTCGCTGGTCGTCGACACGGGCACGACGTTTCACGAAGTCGTCTTGCCCAAAGTGGCGCGGCTAGCCGGCGAGCCGGTGACCGTGAGCGTCCCGCAGGCGGCCCGGGCGCGGCCGTGGGACCCGGATGGCGTGGCCCCCACCCAGCGGCCAACTTGTGAAGCCTATTTCGCCGTGCGGCCGCCCAAGATCGAGGGCGAATTGGAGGCCCAGTGGTGGCGATTGCCCGACGGTCGGCCCCGTCCGGAGATGCTCGTGCTGCTGGACGGTCAGCGGCTCGGTTCGGTGCGGGCCATGTACGACGAAAAGAATCTGTACCTGGCCTATGTCATCCGCGATGCGGTGGGACCGGAGAACAGCGGCAGCGAACTGCCCTACTGCCCGTTCGTAAGCGGGGCCTATGTGGATTTCTGCGTGGCGCCCGACTGGGCCGCGCCGCAGCGAGAGACGGTTCGCGAAGGAGACTTGCGCGTTGTGCTGGCCCGCGTTCACGGCGCGGAAGGCGAGCAGGACTTCCAGCAGGGTTTCTGGCAGCGGAAGAGCGGCGGAGATAACCCGCAGACCATCGCCTCGCCGGCGGCGAGCGTCCATTTCGATCAGATCCGGCCGGTGCCGGGACTGAAAATGGCCTACCACGTGGGCCGTAAAGATGAACGAACCGGGCTGCTGAGCTATGAGGTGCAGGTGGCCGTGCCGTTGGCCAGCCTGGGTCTAATGGAACCCTCGGGGTGGCGAGTTGGTTTCGACGCCTCGATCGCCGTGGCCAACGCGGCGGGCGACCGCCGCGAGCGGGCAGGACACTGGGCCGGCCAGTCGGAAGGCGTCGTCGTGGATCGCCCCGGCAGTGCGCGGCTGCTGCCGGACACGTGGGGCACGCTCCATTTCGTGCCGCGCTAAGCATCTCAACAGTCATCCGCCACTGCCGTATCGCCTCACGTCGGGCGAGAACTCGATGCACACGTACGGCTCATCGCCGACGACCCAACCGTCATGTCCCGGCGGGATGCTGACAAAGTCCCCCGGCCCGAGCTCCAATTGGTCGCCGTCGTCCATGACGACGTGCAACCGTCCGCTAATGACCAACTCGCCGGGTCAGGTCGCGGCTGATGCCCACCAGCCCCACGACTCTTCCCTGGTCGTCCTTCAGAGGCACCTTCGTGGTGACCACGTCCTGCAGCGCGCCGTTGGCGTCCCGGCGGGGTTCGTCCCTGTTGATCACCGGTTGCCCGGAGGACAGCAGATCTTCCTCGTCGGCCCGATACTGGGCGGCCAGGTCCGGCGGGTAAAAGTCGGCATCCGACTTACCCAGCAGGTCGTCCGGAGTGGCCACACCCATGATCCGTGCCGTGGCCAGGTTGGCTGCCAGGAAGCGGCCCTGCCTATCTTTGACATAGATGCAATCCGGCAGGTCGTCGATGATCGTGCGAAGCAGATTGCGATCGCGGGCGAGCGCCTCTTCCGCCCGCCGGCGGTCGGTAACGTCGCGGCAGGCTTCGATAATGTGGGTCACCTCCCCCGCCTCGTCGAAAACCGGAGCGGCCATGACTTCCACGAAAACCTCCCGGCCCTGGGCATCGTAGTGCGTGTGCGTCACGGTCATGGGCACCTTGTTCTCAATGGTCTGGCGAAGGGGACACGGATGGCCTTCTTCGACGCAGGGGAAGTCCCGGCGGTGGGAAATCTGATAGCACGGCAGGCAGCGGGACACGATATCGCTTTCCCCGCTCAACTCGCGCGCCGATCGATTGGCCAGGACGATGCGATAGTCGCGGCCGATGACCAGGACCGAGTCGGGAATCGCGTCAATTACCGTCTGCAAGAACGCGTGGGAGCGGCGAATCGTCTCCTCCATTGCCTTGCGCTGGGTCATATCGGTGATGGCGGTCTTGCAGAAGGTGGCGTCCTCTTGGAAACCTTTCACGGCCATCGAGCCCTGCATGGGAATGCTGTGCAGTTGCGCGGGGATGAGCCGGCCGTCCTGCGCCACAAGCCGCAACTCGGCGGTCACTTCGCGGCGATCGTCCAGGCACTTCCGCAGAAGATTCAAGAATGCCGGCACGTCCTCTTTCGCCACGTAGTCGCTGAAGGGATAGCCGGTAACGGCCTCTCGAGCCGCAGCGAGCAATCGCGCCCCGGCCAGATTGATCTCTTGAACGTAACCGTCCTCATCCAGGGTGACGTAGCCCAGGGGGGCAAAATCGTAGAGATCGACGTAGCGATCGCGATAGGCTTCCAAGCGTTTTTGCGTCTCTTGCAGCTCCAGGTTCTTTGCTTCCAGTTCTTGACGCTGCGCACGAAGCTGCTCCTCGATCTGCTTGCGATCCATGGCATAATGGATCACCCGGCTGATGGTCGCCGCGTCGCTTTGGCCTTTGAGCAGGTAATCCTGCGCGTCGCTGTGCACGACCTCCGGCACGACCCCGGCATCGGCTCCACCGGTGAGCACGACGATCGGCACCTCGGGGGCGGCAGCCACCAGCGTGTGGATCGTGCGCAGCCCCTGGGAGTCGGGGAGAGACAGATCGGACAGTATGGCGTCGAAACCATGCTGGCCGAGCAACGATTTGGCCTCGCCCGTGGTCGCCGCGATCGTCGTCGCGTACTGCCCCGGATAATCGAGATCCAAGATACTCTGCAAGAGCAAGGCATCACCCGGATTGTCTTCAACCAGCAAGAGGCGGACGGGCATAATGCCCTCCTTCAGTCATTTGTTGTCGGCGGCGGGCCGACCCTATCAGGGCTTGTCCTTACCTACATTTCTGTCCCGTAGGGACAGTCGACAATAGCCCAACAGTTCAGACGAGTTGTTCTTTACGGGTCCTAATCATCCTGCCTGGGCGCGGTGGCGGCCTGATGCTGAACCAACGCGGCCTTCAAAAGCTCACACTCCCGCACAAGTATTTGCACGGCTTCTTCGGCCTTCGCCTGCTCGCTGTCTACGCCGAGGTGTTCCACGCGCAATGCGGCTTCTCTGGCTGGCTCGGCAGCCAAGTGGGCAATCGTCCCTTTCAGCCGATGCCCCAGCCGTCCCATTTCCGCCAGGTCGCCTCGCTGCAAGGCCGAATGGACTTGCGGCAACAGCTTGTCAACGTCGTCGAAGAAGAATCCTATCATTCGGCTGAGCAGATCTTGCTTGCCAAGGCACCGGTCGAGCGCCGTTTGAGCGTCGAATACCGCCGCGTTGGGCTGCGGGGCCGTCACGAACGCGTCACTCGATCCCGTCCCCTGTCCGTCGGCAACCGCGGCCACAATCTCTACGACGGCTTCGCGGGATGCCGGCTTGGTCAGGTGGGCGGCAAAGCCCGCTTCGTAGCTTCGGCGGATGTCGTCCTCGCGGCCATATCCGCTCAGGGCGATGCCGGGGAACCGGTGTCCCCCCTCGCGCAGTTGACGCAGCAAATCGTGGCCGCTGCCGTCCGGCAAGCCGAGATCACTCAGCAGCAGATCGAAATCATGCTGGCCGGCCAGTTTCAGGGCCGTCGCCACGTCGCCGGCCGTTTCGACGGTGTGGCCTTCCAGCCCCAACAGCGTGCGGATCAGCCGTGCCGTGGCGCCATGGTCTTCCACCAGCAGGATGCGCAAAGGGCGCCGGGAGCGCGGCGGAGGCGCGGGGCGCGCGGGTGCTTCCGGCTGGCCCGCGGGCGCCGTCAGCGGCAGCCGCACGCGGAAGGTCGCGCCCTTATCCCGTCCTTCGCTGGCGACTTCGATCGTACCGCCGTGCATCTCCACCAGCGCCTTGCTGATCGTCAATCCCAGGCCCAGTCCGCCAAACTGGCGGGTGATCGAGCGTTCGGCCTGCTCGAAGGCGTTAAAGATGCGCGGCAGCGCCGCCTCGTCGATGCCGATTCCGCTGTCGTTCACCTCGGCCACGACTTGCCCCCGTTCGGAGCGGCAGCGCACGCCCACGCAGCCGCCGTGCGGCGTGAACTTGATGGCATTCTTCAACAGATTCCAGAACACTTGTTGGAGGCGGGCGACGTCGGCCTCGATCCAGTAGGGGGCAGCCGGCCCCAGGTCCACGTCGAAATGCAGCCCGCGGGCCTCGATGTCGGGCTTGCAGACCTCGACTGCCCGGTTGATCACGGTACATAACTCGACGGTGCTGCGGCTGAGTTCGACCTTTCCCCGCGAGATGCGCATCACGTCCAGCAGGTCGTCGATCAGCCGCGCCTCCATCTCCACGTTGCGGCGGACCATATCCAGGGTGTTGTGCACCTCCGCGGCCAACTCTGGCCTGTCCTGGAGCATCGAGATGCCCAACACCACCGGCGTCAGCGGCGTCCGCAGCTCGTGACTGAGGACGGCCAGGAAATGGTCCTTGGAGCGGTTGGCCAGTTCGGCGGTGGCCTTGGCCTGCTCGGCGCTAGCTCTCGCGGCGGCCAGTTCGTCTTCGACCGCCTTTTGCTCGGAAATGTCGGTGTTCGTGCCGAACCACTGCATGACGCGGCCCTGCGCGTCCTTCAGCGGCATGCCACGGGTCAAGAACGGCCGGAACACGCCATCAGCCCCCCGCAACGGGAAAATCATGTCGAACGGTTCACCGCTCTGGATGCAACCCTGCCACCGCTCGAGCACCGTCGGAAGCGTCTGCGGATCGTGGACACTTTGCCATCCCCAGCCCTCCATTTGCTCGGGCGTGGTGCCGGTGTACTCGTACCAGCGGCGGTTGTACCAGTAGATCCAGCCGTCAGCCTTGGCGACCCAGACAAGTTGCGGAATCGCGTCCGCCAGCGTGCGGAACCGCCGTTCACTCTCTTGCAGGGCTTCGGCCGCCTGTTTGCGCGCGGTGACGTCGATACAGACGCCGATGTACTCGCGGACCGTGCCATCGGCGTTCCGAACGGGCACTCCGCGCGCCCTGATGTTCCGCCACGATCCGTCATGGATGCGGAGGAGATATTCGACTTCGTAGACCCCCCGGGTATCGAACGCCTTCTGCCACGCCGCGGCCACGCGGTCGCGGTCCTCGGGGCGAATGGCATCCATCCAGCCGAATCCGCGCGCCTGCTCGGCGTTTTGGCCGGTGTAAGCCTGCCAGGCCGGGATCGCCATGTCCACTTCGCCGCGCGGATTGGTGGTCCACACGACCTGTGTCGTCGCCTCGACGAACGAACGGAACCGCTGTTCGCTCTCTTGCAGGGCCCGTTCCACCCGTTTGCGCGCGGTGATGTCGCGGGTGATCCCCACCAGGCCCACGATCTTTCCTTGGCCGTCCGCGATCGGCACTTTCGTCGTGAGTATTTCCATCAGACCGCCGTTGACATCGCGGTGGGGTTCGTCTTTGTCGACCAACGGTTGCCCTGATCGCAACAATTCCTCCTCGTCGGCGCGGTAGCGGGCCGCCTGCTCCGGCGGGTAGAAGTCGGCATCGGACTTTCCCAGGAGATCGTTCGGAGTGGCGGCGCCCATCAGGCGCGCCGTAGCCAGGTTGGCCGCCAGAAAACGGCTTTCTGTGTCTTTGACGAAGATGCAATCCGGCAGGTTGTCGATCAGCGCGCGGAGCAGATTGCGATCCTGGGCGAGTTCCTGCTGCATGCGCAGGGTTTCCAGGATTTGCGTACACTTCACGGCAAGCCACTCGGCCAGGCGGAACTGCTCGGCGGTCCACTCCTGAGGCTTGTCGCTGTAGATGGTCACCGCGCCGAAGGCCAGGCCGGCCCGCTGCATGGGGGCGCAGAGCGCGGCTTGGAATGCCTCCAGGCCAGGAACGCGCAGCATCGATAGATCGGCACGCAGCGATGCGTCGCCCAGCGAAGCGGTTCGATTCTGCTCGATGACCAACTCCGCAAACGCATGTTCCGTGGGCAGCGAGTCGGGCGCAACATCGACTTTACCGGCTGCCGCCATCGCCCGAATCGTCAGTCGTTCGGCCTGCTTCTCATAGACAACCACGGCCCTGGCCGCTTCGCCAAACATACGTCGCGTTGCGGCGCAAATCTCCTGCAGGGCCGCTTGCTCGCCGCCGGCCAGACGCGCCGCATCCAAGAGCGTTTGGAGCAGTTCTTCGCGGTGACCCAGTTGGTCATTCAGGGCCTGGATTTCCTCGGACTGCGTCTGGAATTCTTCGTTCTGCCGCGACAGTTCCTCGGATTGTTGGGACAGCTCCTCGGTCTGCTGCGACAATTCTTCCGATTGCTCGGCCAACTCTTCGTTTTGGCGGGCCAATTCCTCCGCCCGCTCCTGCTGGGCGACCGTGAGCGCCTCGGCCCAGCGGGCCCGCCGCAGGCGCTCCGCCAGGACGCACAGGCCCAGGTTGGCCGCGGTGAAGATCCCCAGGGCGAGAATATCGTTGGGAGCAACGACGCTGAACGAACCATACGGGGCAACAAACCAATAATCGGCCGCCAGCGCCGAGAGCACGGTGGCCACAACTCCGGGCCCGCCCCCGCCGATGCTCGCCACCAACAGCACCGCGGGATAGAAGGTGACAAACAGCGGCAGCGGGCCGAACGATTCCACCAGCCGCCAGCGCAGCACGACGGCAATGGCGACGATCAGCACGGCGGAGCCGTACCGCATAGCGATGCCTGCCCATGCTTTGCCTGCCGTGCCGGGCACGGCGGTGGGCCCGCCGAAGCGCGCCGTGCGCATCAGCACGATCGCGGCAACGGCCAATATCACCAACGCCAGGGGCATCCATAGGGCAACCGTCCAGATGGTCCGGCGGGCGCTCTGCTCGGCCACGGCCGTCCGCTCCTCGAGCAACGTCTGCTCGCGGGCCTTCATCTGGCCCACCACGTCCCGCAACTCATCCATGATCTTCTTGCCCCGGTCGTTAAGAACGCCGGATGCGGCGCCTTCAAGCCCCGAAGCCTTCCGCAGCCGGATCGTCTCCCGCAGGTGGGCGAGCTTGGCATCGGACAGTTTTCGCACCTGGTCGAGGCTTTCTTGCTGGCGCGGATTGTCGCGAGTCAGTTCGACCAGTGCGTCGATGTCTTGTTGGATCCGGCTACTGCCCGTGGTGTACGGCTCCAAGTACCGTTCTTTGCCGGTAATGAGGAAACCGCGCTCGCCGGTTTCGGCATCCAGGTGCGCCGAGAGAACGTCTTCCAGCTTCTCGTGGACCTGGTGGGTATGGACCACCCAGCGGTTGGCTTCGAGCAGGCGTTGCGTGCTGAGGTAGGCACTGCCGCCCACCGCGGCAAGCAGCAACAGTCCCAGGGCAAAGGCAACGCCGATCTTGCTGCCAACACTCATGCGTAGTCCTCGTGCAAGGGTTGCGCCGCCGACGGGCGACGATAGATGCACCGGCACACCGGCACCAGGTCCAAGCCCGACGGGGGGCGATCGGCCTTGCCCACGACCAGGAAGCCCTCGGGGGACAAGGCCTCGGCCAGCCGGCTCCAAAGGATTTCCGCGGGGCCGGCATTCAGATAGATCGCCAGGTTTCGCCAAAGGATGATGTCCCAGGGACCGTCGGCGACCTTTTTGGCCAGGTTGGCAACCTCCCAACTCGCCTGCCGCTGCAACGGTCCGACGACCCGCCAGGACTTGCCCTCCGGCTCGAAGTACTTCCGGCGAATTGTCTGGTCCGCAGGGGCCGCGTTATAGAGCCCCGCGCGGGCCCGCTCGACGGCCTCGGTCCGACAGTCGGTGCCCAAAAGGAGGCTGCGTGCCAATAGGCCTCCCTCGGCCAAAAGGATGGCTACACTGTAAAGTTCCTCGCCGTTGGAACACGCGGCGCTCCAGACGCGCAGCGGCCCGCGGCGGATCGCCAAACTGGGCAGAACGGCCGCTCGCATGCCCTCAAACACCGGCGGGTCGCGGAAGAACTCGGTGACGCCGATCAAGAGCGAATCGACCGCGGCCGGCAGCAACTCCGGCCGCTGTTCCAAAACTCCCCGGGCTTCCTCCGTGGAACGGACCCTGAGTGTCCGCAGGCAGGCAGGGAGCCGCCGCAAGAGGGGCCCATGTCGATAAAGGTCCGCGTCCAGCCCTGCCCGATTGATGACCCAACCGACGAAACCATGCGCCGGCTCGGTCGGCGGAAGCGGAGAGTGCGTGGAGACGGTGGACGTGCAGGAACTTCGCCTGGCCATCTGGCCGTTGCCAGTGGCCGGCTTGCCCTCGAAGCAAACGTGGCGTAAATCGAACGTCGTTGGCATGGTCCGGAACAGTTGTCTCCAAAAGTGCGAGCAGAAACCGCTTTGGCCTGACAATAATGCCAATTTAGTAGTATCGTCCATCCCGCATAGCTTCGCAACCTCGCCACCACTCGGCAGGAGTACTCTGTATGACTGGTCCGCTTAGCCATTCCGACAACAGAATCGTCATGGGTGCAGTTCACGCCCGCAGCTTGGCCCCTTGCTGCTCCAGCCGCTTGGGCGACACCGGGATCGCGGTGCCCAGCTTTTGGGCGAACAGCGAGACGCGGTATTCCTCGAGCATCCACCGCAGCAAGACCAATTCCGGGTCGACAATGCCCTGCGCCTGCTGATGCCGGGCTTGTTCCAAGTAAAGCTGCCAGCGCGGTTGGAACCCCTGGAACTTCTCCCAGTCGCGCGGCACGCCGCCCGGCAGGTTTTCCAAGCGGCAGCAAATCGCGCGGAAATAGCGCGGGTATTGTCGCAGCCAGTCCCAGGGCGTTTTCGCGAAAGACTGCGGTTCCATCAACTCGGCGATCTGCCGGCGCATGTCGTCGACCGCGTATTGCCAGCGGGGCGCCGTCGCCGCGTCGTGCTCCTTGCTGCGCAAGGCCGGAGCGCCGCCAAATAGCGTGGGCTTGCTTCGCCGTGTTGCCGCCCGGGAAGCACTGCTGGGCAAGCCAGCAGTGGCACCCGCCGACAAAGCCCGAGCACCCGTGCCGGCGGCCGCGACGCAAAACTCCTCGATGGCCAGGCTGGCTTGATGATAACCCTCGAAAAGCGGGCGCACCACGGCCACGAGCTCCTGCACGGCCCAGGTGATTCGCGCGCGGCCGGCGGCCAGCAGCCGCTCGAACTCGTCCTTGGTGCGCGGCACGGGCTGGTCGGCGACCATGGCCCGGTCGGCCAGCAACTCGGCGAGCTGCCCGCGCAGATCGAAGCCCGGGAGCGTTGCCGCGCAGAGCTCCATTGCCGCGAGGTTCGGCAACCAATCGACCTGCGTCTTTAGCTCGCGGTGGGCGGCCAGAAAGCACAGTCGCCGCAGACCAAAATGCGTCTCGTGCTCCGCCCGCCGCGGCGAATCCACCAGCCGCACGGAGACCGAGTCGTTGCGATCCACTAGGGCCGGATAGGCTTTCACCGACAGTCGCCCGCGCGGCAGCTCGATTTCCGCCGGCAGCGAATCGAAGTCCCATCCGGTCAGGCCGTCGCGGTTCCAGCGCGGGTCCTCCACCTGCGAAAAACTTTCGGCCGCTTGCTGGGCGAGCTCCTCGCGGATGGCCGCCAGGTCGCGCCCGGCGGCCAACTGCCGGCCGTCGGCGTCGCTCACGCGGACGTTCATCCGCAATTCCAGGGGCAGGCGATCTTCTTGAAAGGCGTCGGGCGGAACCGGGACGCCGCCCAACTGGCTCAAGGCGGCCGCCACCGCGGCGCGAATGTCTCCGTCACCGAAGCGAAGCATCGGCACGACGCGCCGCGCGGTGTCCGGGGCGGGCACAAACCGCGTCCGCAACGACTTCGGCAGCGCGCGGACTAGCGCCAGCACCTTTTCCTCGAGCATGCCGGGCACCAGCCAACCCAGCGGCTCAGGAGTGACCTGGCTGAGGGCTTCGATGGGCACCTCCAGCGTCACGCCGTCCTGCGGCGAACCCGGCTCGTAGTGGTAATCGAGCGGCAACTTGAGATGCTCGACGTGGATCGCGTCGGGAAAATGCTCCTCGCCCAGATCGCCCAGTCCTTCCCGCAGCAGGTCCGATTTGCTCATCGTCAAAGCGTGCGGATTCGCGCGGAGCCACTTGGCGAGCGTGGCCCCATCGTAGACGTCGGCCGGCACGCGGCGGTCGTAGAACTCGTAGCGGGCGAAATCGGCCACTAACAAGTCACGCCGCCGCAGCTTCGCCTGAAGCCGTTCCAACTCCTCGACCAGCGCCTCGTTTTCCGCGAGGAAGGCGGGCTTCGGCTCGATGTGCCCCTCGACCAGCCCCTGCTCGATCATCAGGTGCCGCGACATCACCGGGTCGATCGGCCCGTAATGAATCCGCCGCCCGCCGACGATCGTCAGGCCGAAGAGCGTGAGCCGCTCGAGGGCCATGGCCGACGCGTGGGCCGGCTCCCAGTGGACGCCGTGATAGGTCCGCTTGACCAGGTGCCCGGCGATCCGCTCGATCCAGCGGGGATCGATCTGCCCGCAAATGCGCAGATAGCGCCGCGTGGTCTCGACCAGTTCGGCCGCCACGAGCCACTTGGGCTTGTGCTGGAACAGGCCGGAGCCGGGCCAGAGGTGGGCCTTGCCGCCGCCCGCCACGCTGTATTCGTAGTTGTCGCCGCGGAAGGCCACGCTGGAAAGCAAACCCGTGAGGATGGCCCGATGGACGTTGTCGTATTGCTGACGGTCGGTGCGGCCTTGCTTGACGCGATGTGCCGGCGGGGCGGGGACTGTCCCGATTTTCGCGGCGCCTCGCGGGCCGCCATCGGAAGGCATCTGACCGCCGCGAAAATGGGACTGTCCCCCTCCGGCGTGTTTGACGAGTCCGGCCTGCTCGGCCAACTCCAGCAGCTCGCGATGCACGTCGAGCCATTCTCGCATCCGATTGGACGACAAGAAGTTCTGCCGGCAGGCCTTTTGAAGCTGATTGCGGGAAAGTTCCGCCTTCAGTTTGTGATAGAAGTCCCAGAGCTTCAGGTAGCCGACGAAATCGGACCGCTCGTCGGCCCGCAACGCATGGCAGGCGTCGGCCGCCTCTTGCTTATCGAGCGGCCGTTCGCGGGGATCCTGCACGGCCAACGCGGCGGCAATGATGAGCACTTCGTGCAGACAGCCCTCCTCGGCGGCGGCCAGAATCATCCGCCCGAAACGCGGGTCGATCGGCAGGCGGCTGAGCTGGCGGCCCACCTCGGTCAGTTCGCCCTGGGCGTCCAGCGCGCCCAACTCGACGAGCGTTCGGTAGCCGTCGCGAACGGCCTCGGGCTTGGGCGGGTCGAGGAACGGGAACCGCTCGATGGAACCCAGCCGCAGGGCCTTAGTCTGGAGAATCACAGCCGCCAGATTGGTCCGCTGGATCTCCGGCGGGGTGTAGGCATCGCGGGCCGCGTAATCCGCCTCGCTGAACAGCCGCACGCAGACACCCGGCCCGATCCGCCCGCAGCGGCCCTTGCGCTGGTCGGCCGACGCCCGGGAGACCGGCTCGATCGGCAGCCGCTGGGTCTTGCTGCGCGGCGAGTAGCGGCTGATGCGTGCCGTGCCCGGATCGATCACGGAGCGGATCCGCGGCACCGTGAGCGACGACTCGGCCACGTTGGTGGCGATGACGATGCGGCGCTGGGGGCCCGGCTGGAACACCCGCTGCTGCTCGCGCAGCGACAGCCGGGCGTAGAGCGGCAGGATTTCCGTCTGCCGGCCGGTCGGATCGCCGGGCAGGGGCCGGCCGCGGAGCGTCTTGGCCGTCTCGTGGATGTGCCGCTCGGTTGGCATAAAGATGAGGATGTCGCCCCCGTCGACCGCCGCGACTTCCTCGACGGCCGCCAGCACGGCCTGCTGCAAGTCGGCCTCGTCGCCGTCTTCGTCGGCCGTCGGCGGACGCCAGCGGACCTCGACGGGAAACGTGCGGCCGGAAACCTCGACCACCGGCGCGGGGCCGTAGGGCGTGGCAAAATGGGCGCTAAAGCGGGCCGCATCAATGGTGGCCGACGTGATGATCAATTTCAGATCCCGCCGCTTGGGCAGCAGACGCTTCAAGTAGCCGATCAGAAAATCGATATTGAGCGACCGCTCGTGGGCCTCGTCCAAAATGATCGTGTCGTAGTGGTCCAGGTAGGCGTCGCCCTGGGTCTCGGCCAGCAGGATGCCATCGGTCATCAGCTTGATGTAAGTCTGCGGCGAGAGGGCCTCGGCAAAGCGGACCTTGAAGCCCACGTCGCGGCCCAACGGCGAGCCCAGCTCCTCGGCAATCCGCGCGGCGACGCTGCGGGCGGCAATGCGGCGGGGTTGCGTGTGGCCGATCACGCCGTCGATGCCGCGGCCCAGCTCCAGGCAGATCTTCGGCAACTGGGTCGACTTGCCCGAGCCCGTTTCGCCGCAAATGATCACCACCTGGTGGTCTTGAATGGCGCGGCCGATTTCGCCGCGCTTGGCCGAGACGGGCAGATCGTCGTCGTAGCGGATCGGCGGCACGCCGCGGCGGCGGGCCTCGCGCAGGGCCACCGACCGGCGGACCGCGTCGGCCAGCCCGCCAAGCCGATCATCGGGCGCGTCCCGCCCCTTGCCCGGCTCTCCCAGCCCACGCAACTGGCGGCGAAAGCGATAGCGGTCGGCGCGCATGGCACGGCCGATCTCGCGTTCGAGCTGCTGCTGGATGGACATGGGGCCTCGCCTCTGCTCTGACGCCGCTCGCGGAGAGACTCGCCGGGAGTCAAATAGTCCGTAATTATAATGCCAACACCCCGCATGGGGCAAAGGAGTGAGACACCGGGTGCTGCTGGAGAGTTCGGAACGGCACCGAGGCCGTTTCTGATATCGCCCGACACCCGGTCGGTCGCTTCCTACGGACGGACGCCCTGCGACTGAAGCGTGGGGGAGTCCTTGCCGCACCTGTCATCCAATCAGTGCGGCTTGCCTTCACGCTTCAATCGCCCTCCTTGGCAGGCATGATCTTGAGGATTGCCCCCTGATACGCGTCCAGGGCGATCGCGAAGCCGCTTCCCGAGAACTCCGATCCGCGCCAAGAGGGCTTGCCGGATGGATGCCGCACAAACTCACCCGTCATCAGATTGCGGATCTGGTACTTTTGGCCGGAAGAGAGCCGGAGCGCCCGCGGGTTCGAGGTTTTCGCCGTGACGGTCTGCGCGACATGGTCTGCATTGAGCAGCACGATCGATTCCATTCCCGGAAGCGTCTTCACAAAATGCACGATCGACGGCGACGAAACTTCGACAGCGTCGAATACCGTGTTTCCCCGGCGGATCTCGATGTTTTCCCGGCGAACCCGGTTGATGGTCTTGAAGGCGGCACACCATTTCCTGAACTTCTCCTTCTCCGCTTCGGCCTTCAACCGTTCGGGATCGTTTTCCGTGCCCTTCGCCGCCGGCGGGTGCTTGCCTTCGCTCAGCAATACGCCCAGCGGCCAGTTGAAGCCGAAGTAGACGGGCACTCGATCGAGGGTGCTCACCAGGAACGTTTTTGCCAGCCAGCTATCCTTGTACTTTTCGGCCAGTTCACGGCTTGCCTTGTCGCCAAGTTCCGCATAGAACCCCTTGCCCAGTTCGAGCTGCTCGAATGGCCGCATGCCCGGGATCCGATTCAGTTCCTCGGCCGTGACCAATGTCTGCAATTCCTCCGGCTTGATGACGGGCCAAATGCCATGGCAGTGCAGATAGTTGATATCCACTCGACTCATGAGCTCCACGCCGGAGCTTTCGCTCATGACCACGGCATCGGGGTTGGCCGTCTTGGCGACGTCCACAATTTTGCCGATCAAATCATTTTTCGCTCCGTTCGGCCCGCCATACCATCCGTCGGCGGTCTTATAGTTCAGCCCGTGGGCCTGATACGATGAGTCGAGCCAAATGCCATCCAGGCCATAGCCCTCGATCACGCGACGAACATTCGAGAGGCAGAATTGCCGCCAGCCGGCGGAGTTGCTGTCTGGGGGAAGAATCGACGGATACCATCGGCTCAGTTGGCCGTCTTTGTCATAAATCCACCAATCCGGCTTCGTAGCAGCTTCAGCGGAGTGGTTATCGATGCCCGCGAGCGAGGTGGGCCCCCAGGCGAATAATTTCATCCCCAAGGAATGGGCCTTGGCGATCAATCTTCTTAGCCCGGCCTCTCCGCCCGTCGTCTCCGAAGGAACGATTTTGCCGCGCTGCGGTATGGGAATGAATCCGTCCACTCCGCTCTTCGGGTCTTTATCGAAGTAACAATGCCAGGTCCTGCCTCCGATGATGACGGCATTGATGCCCAGCTCTTGGTAGCGCGGCAGCAGCTTGGCAAACCCATCAAACGTGTCGAACCCTACCCCCGGGAAACCGTCCCAGAGGATGACAAGATCGTTGACCCATTCGGGCCGCCGCCGGGGTGCTCCGTAGCCGGCCTCGCGCATCAGCAGGTCCTGCTCGGCCGTCATGCTCGATTGCCAATCCGTGTTGCGGAGAGAAAGATATGCCGCGCCCAGTTCCTGGCTTTCGGCAGGATTCAGAAATTTGTGAAGATCGAAAGCCGTCCGCAGTCGCCCGGAACCACTGCATTGCACGCCGACCCATGCTTTGGTTCTGCTGTTGACGGCGGCCAGTGTCACGCACTCCCGCGCCTTGTCGTTATAGACCATCGAATACGGCAACTGCATCATGTCGGTCGATTGAAGCAGACCGTAGATGTATTTTCGTCCCATCGCCGCTTCGTCCGCCGCACTGCTCATGTCACCCTTCATGAAATGAAAGAATGTGGGCGGGTAGATGAAGCGGTTGTCGTCCAGGCGGCCGCCGATCGACAGGTTTGCCAGGGTAAAGCCATACCGCCCGATCATCACCTTCGTTTTCCGGTCGTTGCGATAGATGGCCTGGCACTTTAGCGTTCTTCCGTGCTCTTTCAGCGCATAGATTTGCAGCAGTTTGCCGCCGGGGGTGCTACCGTGTAGTTGAAGTACGCACTCACCGCTGCCGGACGTATACTCGCCGTTCCTGTATTGGGTGCCGGACGAGGCGATGGCACCATCGCTTAGCAGATCGATGCTCCACTCGGCCGAAATCGCTTCACGGGACGCGTGGAAGCGAACGGATGCGTTCTCCAGGTCCTTGATATCCGACAGCGCGCCCCCGTGCGTTTTGTCGAATACGCACTCGATCACGCCATTGCTCAAGACCATCGTCTGGGCGGTTTCCTTGATGCGGCACGGGCCCCCACCGCCGCTCTTGATGGTTAAGGTGCTTGTCTCGGGGGCGTTATGGGGTGCCTCAGCGGCCGGAGTCGCCGGCGGCCGGGGCGCGAGCATCAGCAGGAACACGGCCGTTGGCAAAGCCCATTTCCGCGAGCGCAAGACCGTCATGTCCGTGGCTTCCTACTAAGGGCAAGAGATCCGGTAGACGTGCACCTCGAAGGGATCGTACATGTCCTCGAAAGTCTTCTGGCCGGGTTTCAACTCGAAGGGGGGCCGCTCTTCGAAAAGCGGTTGTACCGATGTAAAGCCGGCCGGGAACTCGAAGGTTGCCTTCATCACGGCGTCGTCAATGTTCACGGTCAAGAGCACGTAGCCGCCCTGCGGGTGCGGCTTGAGCAGGCAGCGGATCGGGGTGTCGCTGATCGGCTGGCCCTCGGTCTTCACCGAGTATTTCACCTGCTCGGCGACCGTCGGCGAAAGCAGGCTTGGCGTCAGTTCCTTGAGTTCGCGGTTGAGGAAGGTCGTGGCTGTCCAGAGGGCCTTCGCCTGGGCGATTTCCATCGGCTTGACCGGTGTGGGGTGCGTGCGGTTGGGGCCGCCGGGGGAATAGGCCGTCCGCGGGTCGGGCGCCATGCCCATCACGCCGCCGTCGCGGCAGACGTAGCTGTCCTGGCAAAAGTAGATGATCCCCGTGGCACCGTGGATCAGGCCGGCGTAGACTTGGGCCCGCAGCTCCATCGGCGTGGGAAAGCGGAAGGGGAAGGCGTCATGGGTGTGCTGGGTAAAGGCACCCACGATCAGCCACACCGGCTTCTGCTCCTTATTGATCGCGGCGGCCAGGCTCACACTGGTGGGGATGCCGCTCTTCGAGGGTTCGTCGCCGATGGTCCGCGCGCGGTGCTTGCGGAACATGATCGGGTAGTTGTCGTGGCACTCGACGTCGCCGGCCGTGTTCCAGCGGGCCCACCAACTGGTCGCCGGCACCGCGATCCACGGGACATCGTTGACGAACACCGCCCGGCCCGGCGCGGCCGCATTCAACCGGGTCTTGTACTCCAGAAACTCCTTGAACTTCCCTTCCATCTTCTCGCCCCAGAACGAACCGGTGGGTTCGTCGGTCCAGACGTTTCCCAGCCAGTTGGGATGGTCTTTAAGCCGGGCGGCCGCAGCCAGGTCGAGCGCCCCCATCGGCACGACCTGCAAGCCCGCTTTGCGGCCGGCCTCCAGTTGCTCGTCGAGGCTGTGGCCGGGCCAGGGCCACATGGTGTTGAAACCGGCGTCGGTCACGACTTTCAGATCATAGTTGTAGCCGTAGACCTCGCCAAACGGATTGCCCCAGACCGCAATCTGGAAAAACGACCGCCGCGGATCGTACTTCATCAGCCGGTTTCCGTTCTTGTCGATGTGCGGGACGCCCTGGCGATAGATCACCTGCACGGCATTGAAATCGGAAGAGGCCTTTAGCAGTTTGTCGAGGTCTTGGGCGCCGGCGCAAGGAACGCCGAGCAGCAACGCGGCGGGTAGCAGTGGCAAACAAGACTTCATCATGTTGATCTCCACCTCAGTCAATTGGCCAAATACTCTCGAATCAGCCGGATGTTTGCCGGCGGGGTCTCCAGCGGCATGGCGCCGGTACCCATGACACAATTGTTGCGGGGGCCGACGATTTCCAGCACGTGGTCGATCGCCCGATAAATCCGCTCGGGATCATGGCAGGCGACGACGCCGGGGTCCAAGTTGACGCGGATCTTCACCTGGGGATGAGTGCGGGAAACGCGCTCGACAAAGGCCGCCTGATCGGTCTCCACGTTGCAGGCGACGTAATTCGTGCCCGTGGATAGTATGTCGTCGATCACGGGGTAGGTGTTTCCGCCCGAGATGCAGGGCACGGGATGACCGGCGCACTCGGCGGCGATTTCGAGCACGCGCCGCAGGGCGGGCATTTCCAACTCGTGGAACTGGCGGGGCGAGAGAATGGGCGGCGCGGCGGCCGACTCGAAGAACGCCACGTCCAGTCCGGCCTGGGCCACCGCCCGGCAGAGCGCGGCCTGGTTCTCGGCCAGCCGCATTAGCATCCGCGCGAGCTGCTCGGGATGGAGCGCGGCATCCAGGCACAGGTTGTTGATGCCGCGCAGGTTGAAGGCGATCGAGAAGGGGCCGCCCACGGGCAGTCGCACGTCGGCCCCGGGGAACTCGCGCTTCAGTCGCTGCCCGACCGCGAGCATCATCGCGATCCGTCCATCCTGCCCGGGATCGAACGGCCGCAGTCGCATCCCCTCTTCGATCGAGGACAGCAGCGGCTGATGGATCGCCGGGATGGCGTCGGGCGTCGAGGCCGCAACCTTCGCCCCATAGGCCTCGGCTTCCAGATTGTAGATATCGATGGCCACCGCGATCACCTGCTGGCGATACTCCAGGTAGGCACGCCGATGCGCCTCGAACAGCAGCTCCGCGTCGCGCGAGACTTCCCAGGGGGTGCGCCCCACAAAGCGGGCCGCATGCTCGTAGATCACGGGCGTGAAGGGGATTTTCATGGCTGGTCCCTGCCGATCGGGATCGACCAGGGCGGAGGTGTGCGGCGGGTATTTATTGGTTCCGTGGTTGATTGTGGAACACTTTCGGCGTCCTCGACCGGGAAAACGGGCTCGTTTCACTCGCCCTCGTTCCGTTAGCAGCGTAGGACCCGATAGTCGACTACAAGGAAGGAAACGCATATCTGCTCCGTGCGGCCGACCGCTCCATGGTATAGCGACTCAGGCGGCGATGCTATCTCCCCTCGCCCGCAAGCGGGAGAGGGGTCGGGGTGAGGGGGGCTGGAATTGGCTTCCGGCCCGCCAATCACCCTCACCCTGCCCTCTCCCAGTGGGAGAGGGGACTGCGTTGCTACAATCGAAAAGGAACCCCCTAAAATCCCCACCGATGGCGGCGCCGAAAACGCGGCGATGGCCTCGCTTTTCGGCCACATGCGCATGAAAAAGCCCCGCCGGAACGAGCCGGCAGAGCTTGTGGAGATTCAGGTTTTTGGTCAAAGGTTAGCTTCGGCACCGTCGCCAAGCGTAGGCAAGCAGGCTGACGGCACCGATGCCGAGGAGGGCGAGAGTCGAGGGTTCCGGAACCGGAGTGATCTTGACTACCACCTCGTTCGTGTACGTCTGGCCGTTGATCGTTGGGGAATCCGCCCAGGTCAAAGTTTCACCTGCCGGCAGGGCCGTGTCGCGAATCTGGCCCGTCTGGAAATGGCTGGCGGCTTCCGCCGTAAGCAGGCTCGCGACCAAGCTTGCCGGATCGGAGCCGCTGGTGTAGTCCAGAATCAACATCCCGCCCGTGATATTCACGCCGCCGGCGTTGGTGAGCACGTTCATCGTCGGGGAGGCACCATCGAGCTGCAACGCACCATTTTGAACGTTCGTCACGCCGCTATAGTCGCTCTGGGAGTTGGTGAGAATGAGCCTGCCGGTGCCCGCTTGCGTCAGGGTGCCGTGCTGGGCGACCTCGTTATAGATCGTGCTAGTGCCGCTGCCGGTCGCAGCCGTTGCAAAGAGTGCGCTGCCGTCGTAGATCGTGCCGGTATAGGTTACCTTATCCGAGCGGTTGAAAACGAGGTTTCCGTTATTGACGACGTCGCCGCTGACGCTGCCGGTGGTGCCGCCGTTGCCGATCTGCAACGTGGCGTGGGCATGGATCGTGGTAATGCCGCCGTAGGTGTTGGTGCCGGTGAAAATCGTCTTGCTGTTGGCGCCATTTTGGGTGTTCAGGATGTCGACGCTGCCGTTGCCCGAGATGTTGCCGCCGTAGGTGACGGCGTCCGAGCGGTTGAACGCCAGGTTGGCCAAGTCGTTGACACCGTTGTTAGCATCGCCGGGGATACTGCCGCTGGTGCCGCCGTTGCCGATCTGCAGCGTGCCGCCACCCACGGTCGTGCCACCCGTGTAGTTGTTGGCGCCGGTGAGGATCAGGTTGCCGGCGCCGGCCTTGTACATGCCATTGCTGCCGGACAGCGTGGAACTGATCAGGGCGCAGCCACCGCCCGCGTTAGAGCCGCCCGGGGCAGGTTCGACCGAGCCCGTGCCGTAGTTCGTACCGGCGCCCACGGTGATAGTGGCGTCGCCGGTCAAGTTGATCGTGCCGCCGTTGATAATGTTGCTCGGGAGCCACGTGTAGCCGGGAGCCGTCGTGCCCAGCGCCGTCCAATCGGCATTGAAGTTGAGCGAGTTGGCCGAGACGGTGCCGGAAACGGTCACGGTCGCCGTGCCCGTGGTGGTTTCGAAGACGGCGTCGGCGTCTCGTCCGCTCACTTGTGTCCACTTACTGCCGGTATAGGGCCCGCCCGGCGTCGTTGACCAGTTGGACGTGCTGTTATTGTTCCAGGTGAAGTTGCCGGCCGCATAGAGGGGAAACCAGTTTTGTGAAATCATGCGGACATTGCTCCAGCAGACTCCGGCGCTCGTGTCCAGAATGGGAACGAGGTTGTCGCCGACCCAGAACTGGCTGCCGATAAAATCATTCGAGTTCATCGAAAGCGAGACGTCGCCGAAACGGCCGCAGCCCAGGAAGCCGGCCATGTTTTGCGTGGTGCCGTTATTGGCGCCGTATGTGTACCAGCCGTTGGGATACATGTCGTCGTGCTCCACCATTTCCGCCCCGGCGTCGATATTGGCGAAGCCGAGCGCACTGCCGTTCATGATCGTAGCGCCAAGCGGCGAGGCGATGGCGACCGTCAACGTGTATCGCCTGTTCGCTTGCAGGGTCGTGACACCTACCGTGGGTTGTGTGCCTGTATTGTTGGTGGTGATCAGGTCTATATCTGTTGTTGCCCAGTCCGTAGAGCTGTTGTAGAAGCACTGGCTTCCAGCGGCGGTGCCGGGTAGGGCGCCATTGCCTCCCGCCGTAGCGAAACTGGTCGAACTCGGATTCCACATGCGAGAATAGGGGCTGTTAGTGCCTTGGGCTGGCCACCAACCGGTGGGATAAGCCTGGGGCCCAGTGCCAGATGTCCAAGACGGGGTCATCTGGCCATCGGCAAGCGAGCCATAGTGCGTCATGGTCCAGGAGCCTGTGCCGGAGGGTCTGTCCCATTCGTCCCAGCTTTGGAAATTGTAGTTGGGGATCGTAACACTGGTGGGAGCGGCCTGGGCCGTGCCGACGCACGCAAGGACCATCGAGACCACGGCCGCAACTCGGACAACAGTTCTCAGATTTGTAGACATTGGATCGTTCCTTGGAAATGAAATT
>Ga0181517_10002115_pt1 | contig 20867 bp, 11 predicted proteins | sample PEATcosm2014_Bin_31_FD_119748 | JGI IMG/M metagenome (GOLD analysis project Ga0181517, IMG submission 119748) | Peatland microbial communities from MTU Mesocosm Facility, Houghton, MI, USA - PEATcosm2014_Bin01_30_metaG | ecosystem: Environmental > Terrestrial > Soil > Wetlands > Peat | place... | reverse complement strand
TTTTCATCGCCGCTATAGGACACGTCCAAGGTCATCGGCGTATCGGGACTCCATGCAGGGGAACCAATGTTCAGCAGGTATTCATAATCGGAAAGCTTTTGGTTTCCCCCGCCAAGTTGGGCACCCCCGCCGATTACGTTGGCTGATATGCTCGTTGGTCTCTTATTGCAAACCACAACCAAATTAACTGGAGTTATCGTCTTATTCGTAATCAAGAGCCATTGAACGTGTTGCACTTCTATGCCTCCTTCTGCTGGTTTCAGAAGGATAGGCACTATTTTGAATGGTTCTGGAGTAAGCAACTTGAGTGCCTGTGTCTGGCAATTATTGATAGAGTTTTGCTGAGCCGTGGTCTGTCTTTCAAGTGCCCAGTTAGCACCGTCGGTCTTTGCACAACTCTCCCGGAGAGAGGATAATTGATTAATTAGAGGCGTTTGCGCCCCTTGCACAGCATCTCGTTCGTGTTGGGCGCTTTGCCTAACTTGTTGGTTCAATGCAAGAGCTTTCGCTGCGAGGCCAACGTGGTCCGTATAAATGGTGGTAGCCACACACCATAAATAGAGCGAAGCCCAAGCAACGGCAGCGACAGCGAGACCTTTGATCAAGTTCTGTTTCCAGTGGGACTTCATCGCCACCATCCCCCCAGAAAGCAACAGAAAGATTTGAGCCACTAAGAAGCCCCATAATGGAAAAAACAGTCCAACCCACGTTGATCCAAGCGATGATGGAATAGCTTCAAACGAGCGAAGCAGCAAGCTATAGAAATGTATTGGCATTGCGCAAACGGTAAACTCTTCTTATGAAGTAAGTCAAGTGTGTATCTGCATCTGATTATTGAGGTTCTGCGGTTTTTAGCAGCCTTAGAACCGTATTCGGCGATTTCTCGACAGCTTCCGCAATGGCTCGGATGCTCTTGCCCTGCGCCCGAAGCCTTCCGATCTTTGCCATCAGCTTAGGCTCCGCATCCTCGGCCTTAGGACGACCTCCAACCCTGCCCTGAGCCTTGGCACGCTCCAGACCGGCAACAGTGCGCTCACTGAGGCGTACTCGTTCCTGCTTTGCGACAGCCGCTAGGATGCCGATCACGGCCTCCTTGAACATGCCTGTGCTGTCCAGATACTGCTCCGTGAACGACCGATAGCAGACGCCGTAGCCCGTGTGCCTCTGAAGGTGGTTCAGCGTCTCCACGGTGCCTTCACGGCTCAACCTGTCGAGGGACCAGAAGAGCACAAGGTCGAACTCCCGCTTGGAAGCCGCCGTGAACATGCGCTGGAACTGGTCCCGGTCACTGCGCTTGCCACTGGCCCGGTCGACGTACTCAAGCAGCACGCCGCTCAACTTCGGGAGGAAATTCTGCAGATACAGGCTGAGATCAGGGGGACTCAGCTAGAGGAGATCGAACTGGAACGGGTGCTGCAGTTTGCAGACCGGATCCTTCTCAGGACAGATCGCCTCTGGATGGAATCATCTCTTGACCAGCGGCAACGCCTTCAGAAGACACTATTCCCTGACGGGATTGAATTCGATGGGGAGGAATTTGGAACCGCTGTAACACCCTTACTTTTCAGTCTCTTAGAGGAAGATTCGGAGGATGAATCTTGTTTGGCGTCCCCGACGGGATTTGAACCCGTGTTATCGCCGTGAAAGGGCGGTGTCCTAGGCCGGGCTAGACGACGGGGACGCATTGAAGGGCAGTTCACCGGCCAGGTCTGGCCACATGCGCCCAGTTCTTAGGCTATCAATTCATGGGGTCCGTGTCAAAGACTCGAACTCCGCCCGGCGACGGCGAACCGACTCCCACGGCCGGCCACCGCGAGCGGGATGGCGCTTGGATGAGCTCCGCCGCGAGTTGCGAAAAAGGGCGGGCCCTTTTGCTCGGCCCTTGAATAGAGTGATTGGTTTCCTGCCCGTACCGTAAAAAAGCGAAGAACGCGGTGAGGATAGGGCGGCGTGCTGCGTCGGAGAGCCGGGTCAATGAGGGCAGCGGTCGTTCGACGGAACGGCCGCTTACCCGCTCCCTCCGTACTGGTTACCGTTCAATGACGGATATCGCCGTTCGCTGCATGGCCATTGGGTTGACCGGGGTGGGCCATTACGCTGGTAATGGAATTTCAGCATTCGGGCTTCCCTGAGGCACCGGGACCGAATCCAGGATCGACACCTACCGCAGTCGAGGACCAGTCATCCAATCCAAGTTTTGAGGAGATTGCAGATTATGGCAAAGGCAATTAAGTACGTTGAAAAGGCAGCCGCGGTTGCGGCCCAGGGCGCATGGGTGGTTTTTGAGCGGCTCAACCGCATCAGCCCCAATGCGTCGTTCACTCCCAAGTGGAGCGACAAGCCCCTGCAGAAGAGCTACCAGAAAGAAAAGCCGCCGCTCGGCTGGCCGCGCACCACCGACTCGCTCTGCCCCAAATGCATCCCCGAGATCCGCCAGCAGATTATCGACGGCAAGCTTCCCCACGAAGTGCTGCTCAACGAGAAGGTGGGCGAGATCAAGGCCCAGATCATCGAGCGCGACGGCAAGATCATGATGGTGAAGGACTGCCCGAAGCACGGCCATTTCGAAGACATCACGTCGATCGATGCGCCGTTCTTCAAGCATCTGGAAGAGAGCTTCCCGGGCCGCGACATGCGCGCCCACAACGATGCGCGGCTGCATAACCACGGCACCTCGACCGTTACCCACGGCCGCGGCGCGGTTCTGACCATCGACCTGACCAACCGCTGCAACATGATGTGCGATCCCTGCTTCATGGACGCCAATCAGGTTGGCTTCGTCCACGAACTCACCTGGGACGAAATCAAGACCATGCTCGACAACGCGGTCACGCTGAAGCCGAAGCGCCAGATGAGCGTGCAGTTCTCGGGCGGCGAGCCGACCCTGTCGCCGTACTTCCTGGATGCCGTGGCTTATGCCCGCAAGGTGGGCTACAACTCGGTTCAGGCTGCCTCCAACGGCATTGAGTTCGCCAAGAGCAAGGAGCTTTGCCGGGCCGCGGCCGAAGCCGGTCTGCGCTACGTCTATCTCCAGTTCGACGGCATCGGCAACGCCGCCAACTCGCACCGCAAGGTGGGCAACCTGTTCGACGTCAAGCTGCAGGCCATCAACAACCTGCACGAAGCGGGCGTGGATATTGTACCGGTGACCACCATCATCAACGGCATCAACAACGAGCAGGTCGGCCGCATCATCCAGTTCGCCCTCGACAACCCCAAGAAGATCAGCTTCCTGAGCTTCCAGCCGGTCAGCTTCACGGGTCGCGACGAGGACATCAGCGACGAGCGCCGCTTTGCCCAGCGTTACACCCTCTCGCACATGGCGCACGACATCAAGAACCAGACCGGCTATGGCGAGCCCGAGCGCGACTGGTTCCCGATCAGCTTCATGAGCACCTTCAGCGACTGGGCCGACTTGATCCATGGGCCGGCGGCCGATTGGGGCGCGCTCTCCTGCGGCTGCCATCCCAACTGCGGCATCGGTATGGCGCTGATGGTCGATAAGGAAACCAAGGAAGCTGTTCCCGTAACCGCGTTCCTCAACATGGACATCGTTGCCAAGGACCTGGCGAAGATCAACGACGCCGCGCGCGGCAAGTTCCTCTCCATTCTTGGCGTGGGGCTATCGCTGCTGCGCAACTACGACCCGTTCAAGACGCCCACCCACTTCAAGATCACCGACATGATGCAGAAGATGGACAAGACCTTCAACGCCACCGGCAAGAACTACGGCAAGGTCACCGGCGACCGCACCATGGAAGACATCAAGAAGCGCCGCTCCGACCGCTGGAACTTCCTGTTCATCGCCGGCATGTGGTTCCAGGATCTGTTCAACTACGACTTCCGCCGTACCGAGCAGTGCATCATTCCCTACGCCACGCAGGAAGGCGAAATCAGCTTCTGCGCTTACAACACCGGCGTGGGCTGGCGCAACATCATCGAGAAGATGCACATGACGGCCACCCTGACCAAGTGGTACGAGGAGCACGGCCGCCACGAGATCTTCGCCGGCGGCAAGAAGGTCGCCATGGCGCACGTGGGCCACGACCTGAACCTCAACATGGAGCATGTGAACTCCGAAGCCAACCACACGCTCGACAACCTGGGCATTGCCAAGAACGCCCGCGAAGAACATATCCGCGCCCGCGACGAGAAGATGAAGACCGACGCGGAGAACGCCCGCATGGCCAAGCTCTATCGCGAGCACGTTCTGGGCGAAAAGCCGGTCGAAGGACTGGTTAGCCTGGATGCCATCGCGCCCGCCAAGCCGGTCGAACAGCCCGAAACCGTCTCAGGGGACTAGGACTGGCCGTACAGGCAAGGCCGCCCTTCGGGCGGAACAGCAGAATCAACCGCAAGTTCAAAGGCCGCATCCGTTTCCGGATGCGGCCTTTGAACTTGCTCTGCGTTTCTATTTAGCGGACCCGGATCACTGCCGCTCCAAAGGCCGGAATCTCAACCTGTTTCAGATCGACTTTTTCCGCTCTGTAATTGGCCAGGGCAATCTCACCCGAGGTTGTGGCAATGCCCTCAGTCTTCAGGTCGTAGTGCACCGCTTGCGTTTTGGAACTCATGTTGAGCGCCACCAGCAAACAATTTCCAACTTTGGGGCAGCGCAGGTAGCTGAAGACTTCCGCATTCTCCTTGTCCACCGACTTGTAGTTACCCTCCAGCAATGCCGGTTCCGTATGCCGCAGCTTCAGCAGCGCCTTGTAGAAGCTCAAAATGCTCCCCGGATCGGCAAGCTCACTCTTGACGTTGACCGTCTTTGCCGAGGGTGGCACGGGGAGCCACGGCTTGACCTCGGCCCCCGTAAATCCGGAATTCGGCTCAGGCGTCCACTGCATCGGAGTCCGCTCCCCATCGCGGCCTTTCTCCTTCGGCCAGCCGGTGATGCCCTCGGGATCGCGCACGTCTTCCTTGCGCGTGGGCTCGGTGGTGCGCATGCCCAGTTCCTCGCCGTAGTACATCTGCGGCGTGCCCCGGGCGGTGAGTTCGAGCGTCGCCATCAGCTTCGCGATCTGGTCGTTGTGCTTGCCGTCTCCGTAGCGGTCCCACTGGCGGGGCTGATCGTGATTGCTGAAGAAGAATTCCGGCCATCCGCCGGCGGGATTCGTCTCCACCTCGTCGAAGAGCTTGCGGAACTTCCCGGCCGAAAGCTCGTTGGCGTCGGCGATCTGGAAGTCCATCGGCAACTGGGTCTCGTCTCCCTTTGCGCCGTACATTTTGGAGAGGGCTTCGATGTTCGGCTCGTCGGCTTCGCTCATCAGGACGGGATGGCCTGGGTAGGTGTCGACCAGCGCGCGGACCTCCTTGAAGACGTCGTGAATCTCCGGCAGGTCGTCTGTGTATTTGTGCTGGATATTGCGGTCGCCAAAGGCGTTATATCCGGGCAGGTAGGGGTCGTCGTGCAGATCCGGGTCCTCGAAAAGGCGGGAGACGGCATCCATGCGGAAGCCGGCGACGCCCTTGTCGAGCCAGAAGCGCAGCGCGGCGTACATGGCCTTGCGCACCTCCGGGTTGCGCCAGTTCAGGTCCGGCTGCTCGGTATAGAAGTAGTGGTAGTAATACTGGCCGGTCGCCGGGTCCAGCTTCCACGCCGAGTGCCCGAACCATGACTGCCAGTTGTTCGGCGGGCCGCCGTTCTTGCCGTCGCGCCAGATGTACCAGTCACGCTTGGGATTGGTCTTGCTGGAGCGCGACTCGAGGAACCACGGATGCTGGTCGGAGGTGTGGTTCAGCACCAGGTCCATGATCACACGAATGTTGCGGGCCTTGGCCGCCTTCATCAGGTTGTCGAAATCCGCCATCGTGCCATACTGCGGATCGATGGCCTCGTAGTCCTTGATGTCGTATCCGAAGTCGACCTGCGGCGACGGATACATGGGGGTAATCCAGATGGCGTCGATGCCCAGTTCCTTCAGATAGTCGAGGCGCTGCTCGATGCCTTTGAGATCGCCGGTACCGTCGTGGTTGGTGTCCTGAAAGCTGCGCGGATAGATCTCGTAGATCACCGCATGTTTCCACCACTCATCGGGGGTGGCTTGGGCACGGGCGGCCGGCGGCGTCAGTAGCGCCACCGTGCAGGCGCATAGGCCCAGCAGGCTTGAAATCATTTTCATGTTTGTTTCGGCTCCAATAGAAAAGTGCCTTCATTGTTGGTCCCACGCCACACGGCCGTCAAACAGCCCTACCCGTAGCTGCGTGCAAACAGATTCCGGCAGAAGGCACGATCCTGTTTCGGCTCCCGCGCAGTCGGCAGAAACTCTTCGCCAGCAACGCCGGCCGCAGACGGGTCAAATTGCAACAACTTTGAGCGTACTCAAACGATTGTTTTTTGAGAAATTTCAACTATCCGGTCGCAGTCGGGCAGGTTTATGATGGGGCAACGCAGGATGCGCGGACGAACCCGGGGGGACAACTCCCACTGGGTGCGCAATTCCCCCTCGTGGAGATCTTTATGGCTGAGAATCAACCGGTTTTGGCCCGGAACCAGGGCCGTCGTGAATTTCTGAAGGTGGGCGGAGCGGTAACCGCGGCACTGCTGACCCCATCGGTTCTGGCAGCCGACGCGCCCAGGGTGATGCCCGGCCTGCCCTCCAATCCCCGCACGCCGGCCGCCATGCCGACCCGCAACCTGGGCAAGACCGGGTACAAGGTGGGCGTCTTTTCGCTGGGCGGCCAGGCTGCTCTGGAGCGCGGTAACAACTTCGATGTGGCTGTCCCGATCATCGAGCGCGCACTCGACCTGGGCGTCAACTACATCGACACCTCTTCGATCTATGGCGGGCCGGAGCGCTGGAGCGAGCAGTACGTGGGCAAGGTGATGGCTCACCGCCGCAACGAGGCCTTCCTGGCCACCAAGACCAAGGAACGCACCCGCGACGACTCCATGCGCATGATCGAGAAGTCCCTGCAGCTCTTGCAGACCGATCACGTCGACCTGTGGCAGTTGCACGACATCGGCACCATGTACGACGTGAACCAGATCTTCGCCAAGGGCGGCGCGATGGAAGCGCTGCTGGAAATGAAGGAGCAGAAGGTCGTCCGTCACCTGGGCATCACCGGCCACTACCGGCCCGATTCGCTGATGGAGTGCATCAAGCGCCATCCGTTCGACACGATTTTGATGGCCATCAGCGCCGCCGACCCGCATCACTACAGCTTCAATGCGGAGCTGTTGCCGCTGGCGGTCGAGAAGCAGATGGGCATCATCGGCATGAAGATTCCCGGCCGCAGCCGCTTGCTCAACACCTGGAACCCGCCTCCCATCGAACAGCAGAAGCACAGTTGGGAAGGTATGACCATTCAAACCGCGATCCCTGGCACCTTGACCATGCGCGAGGCTGTCTACTATGCGCTGTCGCGCCCGGTCAGCACCATCATCGTGGGCTGCGACACCATTGCCCAGTTGGAGGACAACGTGCAGTATGCGCGCGAGTTCACGCCGCTCAGCGATGCGCAAGTGGCGGAACTGGTGGCGAAAGCCGAGCCGGTCAGCAAGCCGTCGCTCTTCTTCCGCTTCTACGACAGGCCGTAGGCGCGGCGCGGTGTTAGCGGCGTTAGCGGAGCTGGCGGAGTTCGCAAGTCAGCCGGGCCCTGCCTTCGGGTGGGGTTTCTGCTTTCGCACCTTCCCCAATCATCCCTTCTGTTTCCGCAGCACCCAGGTGGTCATGCAGCGATGGTCCTGCACAATGGTGGTTTTGAGTGGATCGACCATTACTGCATCCAACTCCTCGGTCAAATCGAGGAGCATTTCTTCGTCTACCAGGAACCACTTCGAGCCATCGGGAAGCAGGAAGATGTTGTTCTGCAAACGCTCGAAGTCCATCCCGATGCGCGAGCCCAGGCGGCAGAAGAGCAATCCGCCCGGCCGGAGCACGCGCCAAAGCTCCGCAAGCATGGCGCGAAACTGGTCCTCGTCGCGCGCAAAGTGCAGCACGGCCGAGCAGATCACCGCATCCACAAACTCGTTGGGAAACGGCATCTCTTCGATCAGGCCCAGCTGAAAGTTCTCCGCCGGCAATCCGGTGTTGAACGATGTCGAGAGTTGGCGTACGTGTTCTATCCCGGAGGCATCCGTATCCAGCGCAAAGACTTGGCAGCCTTCCCGCAACAGATAGACCAGGTTACGCCCGTAGCCGCAACCGGCTTCGAGGATGCGCATGTCGGGGCGGAGGTTGCCGCGCAGGATCTGATCGAAGACATAGATGTCGATCTGACCGAATTGCTCCTGAAGGCTGAGGGGCATTTGGACTTCAACTCTCCTGTACAGGCGATGGTGCTCGTCCCTGCGGGCAGGAAATGAGCGCAAGGTCAGGTTAAGGCGAGACTTGATAGCGAGATGGAACCGCGCACAGGACCCGTACTGGAAGAACCCCTGGCTAGCAAACTCTAATTCTCGGTTTCCTTTGCGCTTTTCGCGCGCTGGATGCCGTCGCGGGCACGCGCATTGTTCGGGTCGCAGCCCAGCACATTATTGAACTGCCTTATTGCATCGTCGTATTTGCCGCGGGCCAAGTTCTTTTCCGCCTGACCGAGCGCGCCGGTGATCTCGCCCTGGTCCAATTCGCAATGGCCACCGCGCTGTGCTGCTGGCTCCTGCCTGGGGGCGGCCGGGACCGATTGCGGGGCCACAGGGACCGTCTCGTTGCCCTTTACCCAGCTGACATTCGGCACATTCGACTTGCTTTTGGGCGAGCCCTCAGCTGCGGGACCAGGCTTGGAATTCGCAACCGCGCCTGTCTTCTTGTTGCGGTCCTGCCCGGCGCCTTGGCCCTTTAGCGGCGAACCAGCCGCAGCCGGTGAAGCGGCAGGGGGAGACGAAGAGGCTGGCGCTGTTGCAATCGGGTTTTCGGCAGACGCCGCCGCGGGAACGGCAGGGCTTCCGGGCTTGTTTGAGAAGAGCCGCGGAATCGTCAAAGCCCCAAGGAGTACCACGAGAACGCCAACTCCGCCCATCACCCAGCGCGGGTTCGAGCGCAGCAGTTCCAGAATGCCCGCTACGCCTTCGGTGGTAGGGCGGCCTTCCTCGATCGATGAGGAGGCTTCAACGGATGGGAAATCGGAAGCGAACTGCTCCGGCGGATGATACTCAAGCCCTTGCATGCTGAGCAACTCGGCAAAGAAATGCTCATCCGAGGCGGGCGTGGCCTGATCGTCCTGCACGCGCCACAGGAGTTCTCTTAATTGCGCATCGCCGGTGTTCTGCAAGGGAAGGCCGGGAAGGTTCTCAAAAAGCTGGGAGGCCTTGTCGGAGAGCAAAATCTGTCCGGGTGCAACCTGGTCCAAAATTGGCGGAATGTCGCTGCCCTGAACCTCGGCGGGCGCCTGAATCAGCAAAGCGAGGGAGTTGGCCTGCAAGTCTGGCGACTCTGAGAATCCCTGCATGGCCCATTGCAGCCGGCGCGCCGCTGAAATGGCGGATGGAATGGATTGAAATCCGACACTCAGCACGTCGCCACGGCTTTGCACCGGGATGCCGGCGGACGCTTTCACCAGGTCGATGGCCAGGCTTGCGGCCGGCGAAGTGTGTTCGCCAAAAACGCCGCCGGTCAGGTTCCTCGGGGCGTCGGTCCACAGCCTTACGAAGAGATACGCACCCCAGGCCGGAAGGTTCTCCTGGTGGGGGTCCGGCGCGCTGGACGTGGCCCAGTTCGTTGTCCGAAACTGCGTGGTTGCGGCCATTTTCTCTGATAAGGCCACTATAACGGCTCCTGCTTAGACCTTCGTAAAATAAATTGCAACCTTCAAGGGGAAGTGATAGCGTAGCAGAAAACGTGGGCAAGCGTATATTTTGTTCGCGGTTTAATTGCGGTCCGTCCCAAGGCGCATTCAGTTGCTTGCTTGAAGGGCCTGGTTTGCCGGATTCGATGTATCCGGCTGATAAATTTCTTTGCGGACCTCTGAGGGTATGATGGCGTCATGCTTCGTTGTGCATAGAAGACCAGCCCTGCGAAGTGTTCTGGCGGGTCTGATTGTATTGTCAGGGTTGGAGTTAGCAGTTTTCCCGCCATCGGCTCAGGCAAAGGAATCAACTTTAACGGCTATCGAAATCTATGATGGACCGGCTGGCGCCGCATATATTCAACTGCAGGAAATCCAGATTAACAACAAGACGGAGATGCGGGACTGCACACCTTATCGTGCGGCCGGTATCGACAAGTCCACCTATGGCAAGCTCGAGAAAGTCACCCTCTCCGAGGGGGGCATGCTGGAGCGCGGCGCCGACGGAGTGATGCAGTACCGAAATGGGCAGGGAACCACTCTCTGCGTTGTTCCCGTCAATCTGAAATTCGATCACAGCGCAACCTATTCCTTGTCGGAACTGGCAGACATGGCAGTGCTGCGGGCAACGCCCATTGGCGCGGCAGGCGCGCCTGCTACAGTTCCCCCTATCCGCAAGGGCACGACCCTCTATTTTGTTCCGGTCCCGGACGTGGAACTGGCCGAATTTCTGCGCGCCCGCAGGGCTTCCGCCATTCCCGACTGGCAGAACTTCCTGGTGAAGTTCCCAGGGTCACCGCATCTGGCAGAGGCAAAGCGCCTGCTGGCCACGCTGTTCATTGAGGCGGGCGAGGCTTCTTATCGTGCCTATGCGGCATCCGCGGGGAACGATTCTCCCTCCTACACAGACCTGAAGGCCGCAAAGACGAGAATGGACCGGGCCCGTGCGTTGGCGCCCAACCTGGAAACGGGAACGAAGCTTGAGCGGGGAGTGCGCGGCAGCCTGGAGGCGATTACCGGGCAGGGCCGGAGCGAGCTCAACGCCTTCCACACCGCCTTGACCGGGCATACCGCTGGATATGTGCATCTGCTGAATGCCAAGAAGTTCAGCGAAGTCGTTTCCGGGATCGATCCGCTGTTGCCGGCGGGCCAGAGCCTGCAGGGCGATGTCATGCAGGACGAGAACTCGTTCGAGGCGCAGGTTCAGTCGGCCGTGTTTGCCCAGAATGCAAAGCAGTACGATCAGGCATTCAGCTATATTCTCCCGTTCCGCGCATTTGCCGGCGAAGAGAGCCGTGTCGCATCGATTATCGACAACACCTATACCTTCCATATGAGCCGCGGAAACCAGTTCAAACAGGATTCGGACTGGAAGAACGCGATTGCGGAATTCGAGAAGGCGGCCGGGACCAAAGACACTCCCGAGGCGCACCAGGCTCTCAGCAGCGCCAGAAGCCTGAAGGTTGTATTCGAGAACAAGGCGGCGGCCGCCAAGGCGCTGGAGACGAGCCAGACCTACGAGTCGCAGCACAACCTGATCCGTGGGTACGAGGTGCTCGCCAATCTGCCGGAGACCCAGCGCAAGCTGGTGGCGACCGAGATGAAGGCGCTGGAGGCGGGATATATTACCGCGGCGTCCGCCGAAGCCAAGGGGCTTCGTCAGGCGCACGATCCCATTCGCGGCTTGGCGGATGAAATCGGGATCGAGAATGCCTACCGGCTGCTTCAAAACGCCTATAACCTGAGCCAGAACGAGTCCTATCGCGACCGGATGAACCTGCTCGGAAACGAGCTGAGCGCCTATCTTCTGGAACAGGCGAAGCACTATCTCGGCAAGCCGGGCGGCTCCGGAACCGAACTCGGCTGGACCTACCTGACCGAAGCCGAGGGATATAAGGCCGAAAATCTGGATGCAGTACGTGACACGATGGAGCAATCCAAGATCGCACATTCGATGCGTTCGAAGCTCTCGATGCGTGTCCAGTTCCGCGATCAGACCTCGCAGCGGGAAAGCGCCGGTTTTGCCGACCAGCTAGAAAACGCCATCGCCACAGGCTTGCAAAACGATGTCGTGCCGGTGAAAGTGGTCGCTTACGGAGACAAGACGGTTGTGGAGCCGGATTTCCAACTGGTAGGCGATGTGATTCTGCATCACTGCCCGGCCGACCAGAACCTGGAATCGCCCGAATCGAAGTATCTGTACGGACAAAGGGAAGTCACCAGCGAAGAATGGAACAAGGCAAACCGCGCCTACGAAAAGCTTCAGGCGGAAGTGCAACTGGAGCAGGCAGCCCTGCAGACCGCGACGCAGCGCAAAGAAAAGAAGGAGATGGAGGACGCTAATCGGAATCTGGCGGCCGCGCAGAAGGAAGCCGATCGGGCCCAGGACAAACTGGATTCGATCCCCAAGACTGTTTCCGAGCCCATCTACCATAGCTATAAATACACGCGGCGGACCATCACCATTCATGGCGCGATCAAGCTGCAGTTCCATATAGAGGATCCTCTGAACGCGCAGATTGGCGATGCGGTTGTGGTGGACAAAAAAGAGGAAAAGCCCTTCGTGCTGCTGGAGGGTGTGAATGCGGAGGATACCGAAGGGATCAAGACATCCGGGACGGCGCCGGATATCCCGCAGATCATGTCCGCATTGGAGAGCGATACCCTGGAGTCGCTGGTATCGGCCGTTCGCAAGAAGGTTGAGGATCTGCCCAAGATCATGTATCGCAACGCCGTCACCAGCGAGACCGCGGGCGACCTTGACGGCGCGGGCGAGCTTTACATGCGCTATCTGAAGATCACGCCCGGCACCCAGACAGAAGAGCGCACCCGGGCAATGAATTTTCTCCATGATCAGTTCAACATGGAAATCGCGCCCGGCAATGCGCAGTAACCTGTGACATTGCCCCAATGCGGTTTAACCAGGAAACTGGGGCGGTTGCGTTTTAAGTTTTGAAGCCGCCGCTGCTTTAACAAACCATCGATTGCGCCTGCCGGCAGGCGAGACGGAAACAGACGTGGACCCCTTTGAGCACACACAAGTCGACAAGGTCATCAAGATCGGCGAATATCCCGTAATCGAAGTGCTCGGCAGGGGCGGGATGGGGGTTGTCTACCGCGCTTTGGACAGCAAGATCGGGCGCGAAGTCGCCATCAAGACGCTCACGACAACCGATCCCGGCATGTTGGCGCGTTTCTACGACGAAGGCAAGCGGACCGGAAGGCTGAAGCATCCCAATATCGTCATCGTCTATGAAGTCGGCGACGACCATGGCACGCCTTATATCGTGATGGAATGCGTGGAAGGCGATCCGCTGGACAAGCTGATCAAGACGGAAGCGCCTTTGACCATGGCAGACCGGCTGGCGATCATGGAACAGGTGTGCGACGCGCTGGGATACGCACATCGCAACAACGTGATCCACCGCGATGTGAAGCCGGCCAACATCTTTGTGCAGCCGGATGGATCGGCCAAGCTTCTGGACTTCGGCATTGCCCGCCTCGAGCAGCCGGATCAGGACCTGCATCACACCCGCACCGGGCACCTCATCGGCACGGTCCAGTACATGGCGCCGGAGCGCCTGCGCAACGAGAATGTGGATGGCCGTTCAGACATCTTCGCTGCGGGCGTTGTTCTTTATCAGCTGCTTACCGGTCAGCTTCCCTTCACAGGCTCCTCGGAAACGGTCATCATGCAGAAGATCGCGCATGATCCATATCCGCCGCTGCGGAGCCTTCGCCCCGAATGTCCGGCTTCGCTCGAGACGATCATCGAGCGGTCCCTGGCAAAGTCGCTGGACGAGCGCTATCCGACGGCCGAAGAGATGGCCGCCGACCTGGCGACGGTGATCACCGAGTTGCGCCAGGAGCAGATCATCGAGCTGCTTCCGGAAGCCCAGCGACTCTTCGAGACCCAGGAATTCGCCCGCGCGCGCACCGTGCTGAACCAGATCATCAAGATCGATCCAAAACATGCCGATGCGAGGAAACTGCTGACCAGGATTCAGCAGCACGCCACCCAGCGGCAGCGGGAAGAGAAGATTCAGCAGATCAAGCAGCAGGTGGAGGACGTGATCAACAGCGGCCACCACGGTCAGGCGCTCAAGATCCTTGAAGACAACTCGGATCTGGTGGCGTCTCATCCCGACCTGGACAAGCTGCGGGACCGGGCAACGCGCGAGAAGGGGAAACAGGATCGTATCAATGACTTTTTGCGCCAGGTGGAAACCGCGCGCCGCAAGGGCGATTACCCGTCGGCGCTCAAGATCCTGGACAAGGCCCTCAAGGAAGACAAAACCAATACCAAGCTGACCCACCTGGTGAATTCCCTGACGCGGGAGGCCGAACAGGCGCAGAAGCAGTCGCAGGCAAAGACGCTGCTTGACTCAGCTCGCAGTGAAATCGGCCAGCGGCGTTTCGTCGAGGCGATCGATCTGCTGAAGCAGGTTGAGTTGCTCGATCCCACCAACCCGGAGATCCCGCTGCTCAAAGGCGATGCCAATTCCGGCATGGAAAAGGCGAAGCAAAGAGAGGCAGTCGCCCGGCTGGAAGAGGAAGTGAATCACGCCAATACGCATGAGGACTTCCAGATCTGCGCCATGAGCATCAAGGAAGCAATGGAAAGTATGCCGACGGAGTCCGTGCTCTTCCGGCTGAATGCGCAGGTGGAGAAGAAGCTCAAGGAGCACGAGAATCGCATTCTGGTGGACGAGACGCTGCAAACCTGCGGAACCCTTCGCTCCCGCGAGGCGCTGGACCTGGTTCGCAAAGTCCGCAAGCAGTTGCCGTCCGATGAGCGGTTGCTCTCGATGGAAGGGATCCTCACCGAGCGGTGCCGCCAGCAGTCGGTGGATGAGCGGCGCGCCGACTATCTGGCCAAGGCGCGCGAAGCTTTGCAGGAAGGGCAGTACTCCGAGGCCGTGAGCGCCCTTGAGCTGTGCCAGGCAGAAGGAATCGCCGGAAACGAGGTTTTGTCGCTGCTGGAATTTGCCCGCAGCGAGGAGGCCGAGCACCGGCGTCAGGAGCAGTTCCGCAACAACCTTGCTCATGCCCAGATGTTGCTGGGCGATTCCGCTTTCGATGATGCCATCGCGTTCCTGGAGTCGGTGATTCCGCAAAACGACGACGCGGCATTTCATCTTCTCCTCGATCAGGCGACAGCCGCGCGCGATTCACTCCGGAAACAGGTGGATGCGGCATTGTCGTCGGTCGCGACGCTTCTGCAGAGCGGCAAACACAACGAGGCAATCGAGTTTTTGCAGGCGCAGGCGCCCGGAGTCGTGCGGGCCGCGCGCGTGAACGTTACCCTGACGGCGCTTGTCGAAGAGCGGGAACAGGTGCTCTACCGCATGGTTGGCCGCGCCTACGCCGGGCTGGACGCCAATCTGCGCATGGCCGAATCGACGGTGCGGCGCGCCTCGACGGTTTCTCCCGACTCGGACTTCTTCAAGTCGATTGGCGATGCTTTCCTTTCGCGGGGACGGGCAATTGCCGACCAAGCGCTCTCCCAGGCGATTCAGAAGTCGCGGGAGCTGGCGCGAGGACGCGACAAGGAGGCCGCTGAAAGGCTGATCCGGTCCGTGTCAAGCTCGATCCCCTACGCAAGTCCGGAGATGCAGGCCGAGTGGCAGCGGGCGGAGAGAAAGCTTCCCAAGGCGAACGGAGCTTCGCGGCGGTAACTGGTAACGAATAATTCCCTTGGGTGCTGGTGGCGCTCCATTCCTCCGCTGGGTGCAGGCCTGTGCCTGCCATCCAGCGCAATCTAATGCTGCCAGAAGGGGCAGCGTTTTACTTGCAGCAAGGGGATCCAGGCAAGAGAGAATCCTCCACGCCGAGTGCTTGCGAGAATGCCTATCACTTGGTAACTTCCGGGTAGGCGGTTACACATCCGTGATCGCGGCATACAGGCGTTAACACCGCCGGAAATCGCAAGTCCTCTGTCACTTTGGATTTGACGGAACACGAGACTGGCGAGTTCCGTATTATGCGTAGGAATGGGGATAGCGATTCGATGGAGATCAATGGGAAGCAAAAGTACGCGTTCGCACTTATTACTTTGATTGCTGTCATTTCCATGGCACAAATGGATGAGACAATCTCAGCAATTAGTTTTTGGTGGAAGGTGAATCATCCCACATCGGGCCAATTCGTTGTACCCCATTGGTGGACGCACTACACCATCGCATCGGCCCTGTTTGCTCCTGTTTGGCTGACATGCTCAGGCGCGACGCTCTTCTTGGTAAGGCACCGACCTGGAATCGCATTGATTGCTTTAAGCGCATTTCTTGTTATCGAACCGATAAGTTGTGCTTCTGCACCGTCGTTTGATCACGAATCAGGAAAACTCTTAGGACTTGAGGCGCTTCCGTTTGCAGACGCGGAGCGAAATACAGATCGCAAGCATTTGATATCGATTGATGAGCGTATCAAGAGCGTAGGAGGAACGGGAGGGTTCCCATTATCGGAAGAGGAACTCAAGAGGTTAGTTGGCAATCTAGCGTTTGAGGTGTCACCTTACATGCAGAATGGGAAACGAATTTCATTCGACCTGCGATTCATAGCAAACAGAGGAACCCCATATTGCACAAATCCGGAAAAGCCGGGGATTGTCTACTACGCAGTTGACTCCGACGGAAAACAGTTCGTACTCACGATCTCGGGTCTCAACACCCCTACAAGCAATCGAGCCTCGATGATGGAGGAGATCGCATGGATAGGTTCCAAGCAGCCGTGGGGAGGATTGCTCGCCACAGAGGAGACCCTGTACCAACAGTAGCGTGTTTAGCATTGTTGGTGTGTCGTCGCCAAACTGTCAGTTACTCAGTAGTAAGTAGGCTTGAGGCCAGAGAACCTGACTGCGCTGGGTGGCAGCATTTCGATGCGGCCAGCGCTTGCGCATTGCTGCCCGCTTTCACGTGCGTGTGCGGCGCAGGTGGCCCCGGAACTATCTGGGAATGTCGCGGTGCAGGGCTTTGACCTGATAGCCAGCCTCTTGCAGTCTCTTGCACAGGTCTTCGGCCATCATCACGCTGCGATGCTGTCCGCCGGTGCAGCCAAAAGCTACGGTGAGATAACTCTTGCCTTCCTCCACGTAATGGGGAAGCAGATAGAGCATCAGATCCGTCACCCGCTCCAGAAACTCGACGGTCTGCGGGAAACTGCGGACATAGGCCGCGACCGGAGCTTCCAACCCGGTACGCTTGCGAAACTCGGGCACAAAATGCGGATTGGGTAGGAAGCGGACGTCGAAAACCATGTCCGCATCGAGCGGCACTCCATTCTTGAATCCAAAGCTCAGGCAGGAGACAAGCAGCCGCTTGGTACGGTCGCCGTTGCCAAAGCGCGACAGGATGTGGGCGCGCAATTCGTGGACGTTGAAGTTGGAGGTGTCGATGAGCGTATCCGCCACATTGCGAATTGGATCGAGCAACTGGCGCTCTTCGACAATGGAGCGCCAAACCGTTTCGGTCTGGCTGAGCGGATGCGGCCGGCGTGTCTCGGAGTAGCGCCGCACCAGCACCGCGTCCTGGCAGTCCAGAAAGACAACCCGGGTGGGCAGCAGTTCCTTGACGCCGTTCAGAATCTCGGGAAGCTGATCGAGCGTCTGTCCTTCCCGGACATCCACAACGATCACAGCGCTTTCCATCTCGCGCGACTTGACGACGATGCGGGCAAAGCTCAACAGCAACTCAAGCGGCAGATTGTCAACGGCATGGAAGCCCAAGTCCTCAAAGGCCCTGAGCGCCGACGCCTTGCCCGCGCCGGAGATTCCGGTGACAATGACCAATTCCTTGGCGGGACCGCCGGTGGATGTTGCATGAGTGTCGGCCGCTCGCTGAGTGCTCGATTTGGGCGCCGATTCGGGAGGCGTCATGGGCTCATGCTACACCAACAACGCCATTTCCTGCTGTGCCCGGACCCATGCGCCCGAACCGGATGGCATTGCGGAGGGCTTTAGATGGAGCAGGTTGCCTGCTCAGCGCGTGATCGGAGCGCAGTTTACCTGTGTGATCAGGTCTCCGAAGCCGCGTTCGGCAAGCTCCCGCGCGCCAGCCTGGTGCAGCGGGCCAGAAAGCAGCCGGCCCTGTCCCAACTCGCAGCCAAGACGGCACAATGCTTCCATCTGGTCGAGCGATTCGATTCCCTGCGCCACCACCTGCACCCCGAGATTCCGGCCAATCTGGATGATCGAATCGAGCACCGCAAACCTCCGGCCCTTGGCAGTCGCCGCAGCCGTGAGCGAGGGGTCCAGCATCACCACGTCGATCGGCAGACGCGCCAGCAGGTTGAGCGGCGCCATCATGGACCCGAAGTTGTTGATGGCCACGCGGACATTGCAATCCACCAGGCGCTGCAAAATTGGAGCCGCGGCATCGGGGGCTTCGCTAAGTGTGGATTCAGCGACTTCGAACATCATCCGCGACGGATCCGCGCCGGTGACCGCCAGAATACGCTTGAGCTGCGCAATCATGTCGGAGTGGAAAAACTGCTTCTGGGTCAGGTTGACGGTCAGGCTCACATCCGACTGGGGCAGCACCGCCGCCCAGTTCCGCATTTGCCTGCATACGGTTTCCACCATATCCCTGCCGATGCTGATGGAGAGGCCCGTTTCTTCGGCCACCAGGAGCAGGTCGCGGAAGCTCTCCACCTCGCCATTGGGCCGACGCCAGAGGAGCTGGGACTCAAAGCCCTCAAGCTTGCCGCTCTGCAGGCGATAGATCGGCTGGTACCAGACCTCGTATTCGCGCTTGTCCAGCACCTGTCTCAGTTCGCGTTCGCGCTCCTGCTGGTTGGTCACCTGGATCTTAAGATTCTTGTCGAAGACCTCGATCTGGCTGCCGCCGCCCTGTTTGGCCCGGTACATGGCAAAATCGGCATCGCGAATCAGCGACTCGGGGGAGAGATGATCGGAGCCGGCCATGGCCGCGCCGATGCTGGCTCCGGCAACAACAGCTTTGCCAAAGACATCGAACGGACGCTCCATCTCAGCCAGCACGCGGTTGGCGACGATCTCCAGGTCGTTGATCGACGCGATATTTTCAACCAGAATGGCAAACTCGTCTCCACCCAGGCGCGCGGCCGTATCCTGTGGCCGGATGGCGGCGCTCAGACGCTCGGAGACCATCGTCAGCAGCGCGTCGCCTGCCGCGTGGCCCAGTGTGTCGTTAATTTCCTTGAAGCGGTCGAGATCCACGAACAGAACGCCGCAGCTTTGCTCCGACCGGCGCGCCCGGCGCGAGAAGGCCTGCTTCAGGCGGTCGAGAAAGAGCGCGCGGTTGGGCAGCCCGGTCAGCAGGTCGTGCATGGCGTCGTGTTGAAGCTTGGCTTCAACCTGCTTGCGCTCGCCGATATCGCGGAAGGTAATAACCAGGCCGATCAGGGACGCGTTCACCACCAGGGGTGCGGCCACCAGCGACACATCCACCATTTCGCCGGCTTTGTTCACGCGCACGGTTTCGATGGCGGCATGTCCGCTGAGTTCAAGAGACTTATCGATCATCGCGATCTCGTGCAGGCGGGTTTCCGGCACCATGAATCTGCGTGGATCGGCTCCGCAGGCCTCTTCGGAGCTGTAGCCGAACATTCGCGTGAACGAGGGGTTGGTGAAGATCACATGGTTTTCGTGGACGATCGCAACCGCTTCCGGAATGCAGCCAAGCACATCTTCCATGAGCCGCGGCTTGACCGCCTGTTCGCGATCGCTGGGAAGCGCCACGATCACCGCGTCGTGCCACTCGGGGCCCGGGCGGCTGTAAGTGCCTTCCACGCCCACCAGGCGGCCGCTGCGGGCGGGTACGGTGGCATGGAAGGACCGGTTCTGTATGCTCCCGGTGAGCAGGGTCTTGGGATTGGCCATGCCGGGGAACAATCCCCACAGTACATCTTCGACAGGCCTTGGAGTCCAGATATCTTCCAGATCGCCGATGGTGCGGCGCGCCTCAGCATTGGCGTAGACGAGCGTACCCTCCCGCTCCAGAAAGACCAGAACAGGCAAGGCGTCCAGAATGGCCCTTTGTTGCGCGGATTCCGAGTTTTCCGGAAGGTTCAAGTCGTTCCTTTTCCAGGAAAGCGCGGAGTGTTCCAAAGGTCCCGCTCTTCGCCCAGGTCTTGCCTCAATATGGAGCACACCAGCGGCGCGCTTCAGAGTCGATTCTCAAGGGTTGGCGTCTGGTGAACGCACCATCCTGAGGCCCCCGTCGCGAACCAGAATCACAGCAGTAACCGGCGTTTCCCTATCGCATGCAGGGATCTGCCAAATGCTATCCCACTTACAGGTTAACCCGGACAATCATCGCCAACGCGAATTCCTGAACGGCGTAAGTCATCAAAAAACGGGCAACGGTAATGTTACGGAAATAAGGAGAACTTTCTCAGGTTCAGGACAGGCGAAACTTCTATCGGCAGCCCGGATTGCTCCGCCAAACAGATAGCGGAATCCGCGAAAGTTTGCCGGAGACGAGATCGCCCCGGAACCGGTCCGGGGCGATCTCGCAGCTTCACTTGGATTGCGGCTTTATGGCAGCTCCAGCAGTTCCATCTCACCGTCGCGGCGGCGATGGAGGAGGTAAAGATCGCCCGCGGGATTGCGAAATACCAGCAGTTCGCGGTCGCGGGATTCGGCGTCTTTGACGGCCTCCTCAATGGTCATCGGCTTGCCCGCAATCGCCTCGGTGCTCTTGATGACATGCGGCTCAACGACTGTTGTGCGCGCCGTATTCGATTGGACAGCAATCGCATTCCGGGCCTTGGTGCGGGCCGGTTTTGGCTCGACGAACTCCTCTTTCGGCTGGCCGGCGCGAGCCTTGGTCCGCGACACCGGGGGAATGGAAGCAACCTTCTCTTCGATCGGCAGACGCTTGCGGGTAAGATTGCGATCGCGGAAGCGGACGGCTTGATTCTCCGCGTGCTCAATGGCCTCTTTGAGCGCCATGGTCTGGGTAGCCGCTTTGCCTTCGGCGACAATCTTTTGTGAACGCGCCTGGACGGTCAACTCAACAATCTGAAGATGCCTTTGCTCGGCAAAGATGATGCTGGCGTGAGCAGTTTTGCCCATGATCTGGGCGATGCGTTGCAATCCCTCTTCGGCCCGCGTACGCAGCGCCTTGGGAACCTTCACTTGTCTGGCGGTGAACTCCACTTCC
>Ga0181517_10002113_pt1 | contig 20885 bp, 14 predicted proteins | sample PEATcosm2014_Bin_31_FD_119748 | JGI IMG/M metagenome (GOLD analysis project Ga0181517, IMG submission 119748) | Peatland microbial communities from MTU Mesocosm Facility, Houghton, MI, USA - PEATcosm2014_Bin01_30_metaG | ecosystem: Environmental > Terrestrial > Soil > Wetlands > Peat | place... | reverse complement strand
GCCTGCGCCTTGACGGCCTGGGAGCCGGGAACGACCATGGCACCGACGGTGGGAGCGACCTTGCGGCCGACTGCGATCTTGGCAGCGGCGCGGAGGTCTTCGATGCGTCCGTTGGTGCAGGAGCCGATGAAGACGCGGTCGACCGCGAGGCCGTCGAGCGGGGTCTTGGCGGTGAGGCCCATGTAGTCGAGAGCGCTCTGCCAGGACTTGCGTTCGGATTCGTTGGCGGCGTCGGCAGGGTCGGGGACAGAGGCCGTAACGGGCGCGACCATGCCGGGGCTGGTGCCCCAACTGACGTAAGGAACGAGTTCGGAGGCGGAGAGGTTGAGCTCGCGGTCGAACTTCGCGGCAGGGTCGGTGGAGAGCTTGCTCCATTCGGCGACCGCGGCCTTCCAGGCTTCACCCTTTGGGCTGAATTTGCGCTCTTTCAAGTAGACGAAGGTGGTTTCGTCGGGAGCGATCATGCCGGCGCGCGCACCCGCTTCGATGCTCATGTTGCAGACGGTCATGCGGCCTTCCATGGAAAGTGCGCGGATGGCCGAGCCGGCATACTCGATAACGCAGCCGGTTGCGCCGTCGGTGCCGATCTTGCCGATGATAGCGAGAATGATGTCTTTGGCGGTGACGCCGAGGGGCGTTTCGCCTTCGACGTTGATGCGGAAGGTCTTTGGTGTGGACTGCGGCAGGGTTTGCGTCGCGAGGACGTGCTCGACCTCGCTGGTGCCGATGCCAAAAGCCAGAGCGCCGAATGCGCCGTGGGTGCTGGTGTGAGAGTCGCCGCAGACGATGGTCATGCCGGGCTTGGTGAGGCCGAGCTCGGGGCCGATGACGTGGACGATGCCCTGATCGCGCGAGTCGACATCGTAGAGCTCGACGCCGAATTCCGCGCAGTTCTTGCGCAGCGTGGCAATCTGCGTGGCGGAGATGGGATCGAGGATGTTGAGGCGCCCCTCGCGCGTGGTGGGTACGTTGTGGTCCACCGTGGCAATGGTGCGATCGGGGCGGCGAACCTTGCGGCCAGCCAGACGGAGACCCTCGAAGGCCTGCGGGGAAGTGACCTCGTGGACAAGCTGCAGGTCGATGTAGAGGATGGTGGGCTCGCCCGCAGGCTCGACGACCACGTGCTGCTGCCAGACCTTTTCGAAGAGTGTTTGTGGTGATGCGGTGTTCATGAAACTCCTAATTGAGAGATCAGATGTCAGAGATCAGATTTCACGCGTTGGCGATTATGATCTTGACGGTTTCGCGCACCTTCGCGCCCATCTCCCGTGTTCCGAGCACTGTCAATCCCTCGGGGTTGGTGCGCGCGAGGTCCTGGGTGCGGAAGCCGGCTTCGAGCACTTTGCGCACAGCCTTCACAATCGCGTCGGCCTCGGCATCCAGCCCGAAGGAGTGGCGCAAAAGCATGGCGGCGGTGAGGATGGTGGCCAGCGGATTGGCAATGTTCTTGTTGGCGTGTTTGGGTGCGGAGCCGTGCGCCGGCTCATACAGATTGATCTTGCCGCCGACGGTTCCGGAGGGCAACATGCCCAACGAGCCGGTGATCACAGAAGCCTCGTCGGTGAGGATGTCGCCGAACGTGTTCTCCGTTACAATCACATCGAAATCGCGGGGACGCTTCATCAGGTGCATGGACATGGCGTCGACGAACTGGTGTTCCAGCGTGACGTCGGGAAAGTCCTTGCCCACCTCGATCACCGTGTCGCGCCAAAGCTGCGAGACCTCGAGCACATTGGCCTTGTCGACACTGCAGAGCTTTTTGTGGCGCTTTTGCGCCAACTGAAAGGAGGTGCGGGCCACGCGCTCCACTTCGGGGCGGGTGTAGCGCATGGTGTTGAAAGCTTCGCCCTTTTCCTTGTTCCACCCGCGGGGCTGGCCATAGTAGAGACCGCCGAGCAGCTCGCGGACGAAAAGAATGTCGGTGCCTTCGATGATCTCGGGCCGGAGGGGGCTGTTGACCGTCAGCTCCTTGAAAGCAAAGACGGGACGCAGGTTGGCGAAGCCACCCAAGGCCGCGCGCAGGCCGAGCAGGCCGGCCTCGGGCCGCTTGCTAGCGGGGAGAGCATCGAATTTGTCGTCGCCCACAGCGCCTAAGAATATCGCTTGGGAATCGAGCGCAGCAGCAAGCGTGTCCGCCGGGAGGGGTGTGCCATCCTGATCAATCGCTACGCCGCCGATGCGCTTATATTCGAGATCTAACGTGTGGCCGCCGGCCTGTGTCGCCTCTTGCAGTACCGCGATGCCTTGCTCGACGATTTCAGGTCCGATGCCGTCGCCGGGGGTTACGAGAACTTTCAACTTCATTCTTACTCTCCTATTTTTCGGTTATAGTTTTGTTCTTTCCGGCGGCCTTCGAGTGAGGCCGATGCCGGAGCGGGCTCAGTCGAGCTCCGAGACCGGCACATGCCGGCGCTCGCGAATCTGCTCGGGCAGGATGCCGACGAGGTCCTGGTCGTAGATGTTCTTCTTGCGGTCGGCGAGGGCGACGAAGCGGTAGTAGGTCTGCTGCAGTTCCTCGCGGGTGAGTGTGAAGCCCAGCTGTTCGAGACGATGGCGAAGAGCGGCGCGGCCGGAGTGTTTCCCGAGAACGAGATGCGTCTTGGCCACGCCGACGAGGGCGGGGGTCATGATCTCGTAGCAGAGCGGGTTGGCGAGCATGCCGTGCTGGTGGATGCCGGACTCGTGGGCAAATGCGTTGTCGCCGACGATGGCCTTGTTGGGCGAGGGGCGGAAGGTGATGATCTGGCCGAGGACCTGGCTGGTGGGGTAGAGGTTTTGCAGCTTGATGCCGGTGGTGATGCCGTAGCGGTCGCCGCGGACGTAAAGGGCGGCAGCGATCTCTTCAAGAGCCGCGTTGCCGGCGCGTTCGCCGATGCCGTTGATCGTGCACTCTACCTGGCGCGCGCCGTTCTGGATGGCGGCCAGTGAGTTGGCGACGGCGAGGCCGAGGTCGTCGTGGCAGTGCGAAGAGAGGACGATGCCCTGGGCGTCGATGGCGGGGATGCGCTCGCGAACCTCGGCAAACATGCGGCCGTATTCCTCCGGACTGCTGTAACCGACGGTGTCAGGCATGTTGATGGTGGTGGCGCCGGCTTCGATGGCGATGCGGACCATTTCAATTAGGAAGTCGCGGTCGGAGCGGGTAGCGTCCTCGGGCGAGAACTCGACATCGTCAGCAAGCGAGCGAGCGAGACGGACGGACTCGCCGCACTGGTCGAGCGCCTCAGAGCGGCTGATCTTGAGCTTGTACTCGAGGTGGAGGTCGCTAGAGGCGAGGAAGACGTGGATGCGGGCGCGGTCAGCGAATTGCAGGGCGCGGGCGGCCATCTCGATGTCTTCGGTCTTGGCGCGGGCAAGGGACGCGATGCGCGGCTTGCGGACGGCCTGGGTGATGGTGGCGATGGCGGCGAAGTCGCCTTCGGAGGCCATAGCGAAGCCTGCCTCGATGATGTCCACGCCGAGATCCTCGAGGGCGTGAGCCATGGTGAGCTTTTCCTGCGTGGTCATGGAGCAGCCGGGCGACTGCTCGCCGTCGCGCAGGGTGGTGTCAAAAAACGTTAGGTGATTTGTGTTCATCGTATCGCCTGCCATGGAAAGCCTGATGCAACTCGTCGATTTTCTCGTATCGAGGTTGTATAAAGCAAAGTTATTCTTTTTGGAGATGGTATAAATGGTGCTTATACTCGTTTCAGAGATCAGAGATCAGAGATCACGGATCAGGGGCGAGGAGAAGCGATGGAACTGAATCAGCTGGAGACGTTTTTGGCGGTGGCGGAGGAGCGGAGCTTCTCGCGGGCGGCGGTAAGGCTGCACAGGACGCAGCCGGCGGTGAGCCAGGTAATTCGCAAGCTCGAAGCGGCGGTGGGGGAGACGCTGTTTGACCGGGCGGCGCGGGATGGGTCGCTGACGGCGGCGGGCGTGCTGTTGCGCGATTATGCACTGCGGTTGCTGGCTCTCAGGCGGGAGGCTTCGAGCGCGCTGGGCGAGCTGAAGAGCCTGGAGCGCGGGCGGCTGCAACTGGCCGCGAACGAGTACACATGTTTGTACCTGCTGCCGGTGATCGATCGGTTCCGGCGGGAGTTCGAGCACGTGAGTGTGACGGTGCACCGAACGCTGGCGAGCCGGATTCCGGAAGAGCTGAACCTGAGGGCGTTTGAGCTGGGGATGATGTCGTTCCGGCCGGACCCGGCGCAGTTCCGGTCGATTGCGGTGTATGGGGACAGCCTGGATTTTATTGTGAGCCCGCAGCATCCGCTGGCCGGGGCGGCGCGGGTGTCGATCACGGACCTGGGCAAGGAGCTGTTTGTGGCGCACAACGTGACGTCGCCACTGCGGCAGAAGGTGATTGAGGCGTTCCAACGGTATCGCACGCCACTGAACATGGAGATTGAGCTGCCAACGATCGAGGCGATCAAGCGGTTTGTGGCGATGGGGAATGGAGTGGCGCTGGTGCCGCACCTGGCCGTGGCGCAGGAGCTGGAGAGCGGGGAACTGGTGCGGATTCCGGTGGATGAACTGGAGGTGAAACGCGTGCTCAGGCTGGTTCACAGGCAGAAGGTGACTCTGTCGTATGCTGCGCGGGCGTTTCTGAAGACGGTGCGGACGCTGGCCGAGGAGCGGGGCGCGCCATTTCACTATCAAGTAGAAAGAGTCGGGTGAGGAACCGCGGCGCGGAACGCGCGGCTGTGACTGACATGGAAGGAAGCAGCGAGTTAGCGGGTTAGCTGGTCAGCGAGTCGGCGCGGGAGCAGAGCTGTGAATCTGGCCAAATGCGGACTGTGCGGGAGGTGCCCGATTCAGAGAGAGTGCGTCTAAAGGGCAGACACGAGGACACAGGGCCGGAAGGGGGAATGCGACCCGACCCGTTCCGGCCATTTACAATTCTTAGAGCGGTGCGCAGAGGAAATCTGTGTGCCGGAATTGAGTAGCCCGATGCGAGCCGGACGGTTGCGCAGTGGTGAGGTTCAGGACCGAATGAAGAAGATCGTAGTGTTTTTCTTTCTGGTGGCGATGGGAGCGGCCGCTTGCCACGCCCAGGAAAGCCGCCAGGACTTCAGCATCAGCGGAATTGGGCTGATTGAGCCATATATTTCGTCGCAGACGGACGTGCAGGTGAGCGCGAACCGGGCGTTTGGCGCATTGGCGAGCTATCGATTCATGCTGACACCGACGGCCGCGGTGGAGGCCAACTATGGGATCACGTATGCGAACAAGATTCACTACGTGATCAGCAATACGAATCACTACATCGTGAACACGCGTACGCAGGAGATATCGGGGGCGTTCGTGAAGAGCTTCAACTTCAAAAAGTGGAACCCGTTTGTGGAAGGCGGGCCGGCGGGGTACATTTTTCTTCCGATCCGCAATACGGGAACGACCAGCGTAGACGTGAAGCAGCAGACGCAGATAGGCGCGATGTACGGGGCGGGCTTTGCGTACGAGATCAGCCCGAGCTTCGACATCCGCGGGGAGTATCGGGGCTATGTGACGAAGGTGCCTACATTCAACGACGCGGTGGATAACCTTACCACGAACAAGTGGTACAACATCTACGTTCCGACGGTGGGCGTGGCATACCACTTTTAAGCTGTTAAAAGTGAAGGAAGGGGGGATGGGCTGAGGTCCGTCCCCTTTTTGCGTGTGCGCGAACTAGTAAGGTTGTCGGGGTCAGGAAAGCGTCCCTCGGAGGCTGAAGCCCGCGGATTTGTCAGGCATTCTGGGACACGAATGAATTCGTGCCCCATCAAGACTTTCGCTCCGATTGAGTTTTTCAACGCTATAAGGCCGTGCCTTTTCAAAGCTGGAGGGGTTAACCCTGCGCGCGCTCTTCTGTTAAAGCTGGCCCGTTTCAGGGCTGGCGGGCTTCGGTGTAGCGACCAAGTTCTTTGACCATGGAGCAGTGGGACTGGAGGGCGCTGAGGGCGCGGGTGCCTTCGTCGGTGGAATGGATCTGGCAGTCGACGTAGAAGATGTATTCCCACGGCTTGCCTTGGACGGGGCGCGATTCGATTTTGGTCAGATTGGTTCCGATTGTGGAGAGCTCGGAGAGCGCGGAGACGAGGGAGCCGGGGCGGTTCTCGACGGAGAAGGCGATGCTGATCTTGTTGGATTGGGGATCGACGACAAGATCGCGGGTGCGACGGACGAGGAAGAACCGGGTGAAGTTTTCGGGATTGTCTTCGATGCCGGCGACGAGGATCTGCGCGCCGTAGTGACGGGCGGCGGCCTCAGAGGCAATGGCGGCGGCATGGCGGTCGCGGAGCTCGACGAGCTGCTTGACGCTGCCGGCGGTGTCGTAGAAGGCGAAGGCTTCCATGCGGGGATGGCTGGCGAGGAAGGCGCGGCACTGAGCCAGCGCGACGGGGTGGGAAAAGACGCGGTCGATATTCGCAATGGAGGAGCCGGAGATGGCGATGAGGTTGTGGCGGATGCGGAGGAGTGCCTCCCGCTCGACGCGGACGTCGTGATGGAGGAGGAGATCGAAGTGTTCGGAGACGGAGCCGGCGAGGGAGTTCTCGATGGGGACGACAGCGGCGTCGACCGCGCCGTTGGCGAGGGCGGAGAAAGCGTCAGCGGAGAGGGAGAAGGGCACAATGACCGCGTCCTCGACCAATTTGATGGCGGCTGCATGGCTAAATGAGCCGGGTTCTCCTTGAATGGCAATCCTCACGCCTGTGTTTTGGTCTCCGGGGGATGCGGCTGGGTTGGGTGCTGTGGGCTCGGGTTGAAGGTAGTGCTTTCTGGCACCATACCACAGGGTCGTCGGCGTTTCGTTGGGGTTTTGTTCGTCGGGCATAAGAATCAGCGCCTTATCCAGAGGTCAGCGGCCACAAAGAGAAGAAAGACAGTGGCGATAACTCCGTTCATGGTGAAGAAAGCGGCGTTGAGCCGGCGCAGGTCGCGGGGGGAGACCAGCGAATGCTCGTAGGCCAGGAGCAGAGCTACAGCGATAATGCCGAGCCAGCCGGCCAGGCGGAAGTGGAAGAGGAACGCGAACCAGCCAAGCAGGGCGAGCATGGCAAGGTGCATCGTGCGGGCAGCCCAGAAAGCGGCGGGTATGCCGAGGGCCTGGGGCAGGCTGAAGAGGCCGGCGGCGCGGTCGTGGTCGAAGTCCTGGCATGCGTAGAGGACATCGAATCCGCCGACCCAGAGCGTGACGGCGGCGGTAAGGACGAGGATGCGGGGGTCGAGCGAACCAGTGACGGCGATCCAAGCGGCGGAGGGAGCGATGCCGAGAGCGAGGCCGAGAACGAAGTGAGACCAGCGCGTGAAGCGCTTCATGTAGCTGTAGGCGAAGAGGACGAGGAGAACGATGGGAGAGAGATAGAGCGTGAGGCGATTGAGCTGAGAGGCGGCGAAGACGAAGAGAAGAGCGGTGAGGACGGTGAAGCCGAGAACGAATTGACGCGAGAGCAGGCCGGCGGGGATGGCACGGGTGCGGGTGCGGGGGTTGGCGGAATCGAGATCGGCGTCGGCCCAGCGATTGAAGGCCATGGCCGAGGAGCGGGCGGCGACCATGGCGACGAGGATCCAGGCGATGATACGAAGCGCGGGAAGGCCGTGCGCCGCGAGGAGGGCGGCGGTGAGCGCGAAGGGGAGCGCGAAGATGGAGTGCTCCCACTTGATCATCTCGAGCGTAATGCGCGTTCTGGACCAGAAGCCGGGCATGAGAATTCCAGCAATTAGTTTACTGGAAGGATGGGTGATCAGGAGGCTTCGGCGTGCTTGACGGTGTCGACGATGTGGAGGACTTCGTGAAGTCGGGTGATGCGGAACATGCTCTGGACGCGCTCGTTGACATGGGCGAGGGTGAGTCGCGCGCCGTGGTCGCGACAGTAGATCTCGTGACTGATGATCTCGCTCATGCCGGCTGAATCGACGTAGGGGACGGCGGACATGTCGAGGATGGTGTGGCTGGGGAGCTGGCCGGAACGAAATGCGTTGCGCACGATGTGGGCGCCACCAAGCGTGATGGGGCCAACGATGCGGAAGATCACGACATCGGGAGACTTACCTGGGAGGCGCTCGAGAGTGACTGGGACGGCGGCAGGCATGCTGAGTCCAGTGTAAGCAAAAGGGGGTGGGAGTCTTAGGGTAAAGCGAAAGGGAGGTGTTGGGAGAGTGAACAGGGGGCGGGACGGTGTTGGCAGGTGGAGGCTGGGGGGCTACTTTTTAGGGGCCTTCATGTCATGGCCTCCCTGGTGCAGGACCAGGTGGGTGATCTTGCCCTGATCATCCTTGAAGAACTCGACCTGCGCGTCGACGACGGTGAGAAAGAACCTGGAATCGGACTCGGCGTAAACGGGAAACTTTGGCTGTCCGGTAGCCTGGGTCATGAGCTGGCCGTTCTCGACGGTGAAAACCAGGTCGAAGTTGGGAGCGAGTGCATAGGTTCCCGCGTATTGCGCCAGAATTTTTGGATCGACGGAGACGGTGCTGCGAATCGTTGAGCGATAGTCGGGCCAGTTGTATTCGGCCGCGATGGCATGCATAATCTCGTCCCCGATCTCTCCTCCGTTTTCTGAGTTGGTCATGACCACCGCGCCCTCGCCGCTGTTTTCATAGGCGACGAAGATATTGACGAAACCGGCATTCACGCCGCCGTGGGAGAAGTAGGGGTTGGAGGCGTCGCCACCGATCTCCACGCCGAGGCCCCAATTGCCCTTGCCAGGGGTGAGCATCTGGTGGGTCATCTCCTGGGAGAGCACGTGGTTTGCCTTGCCCTGCAAGGAGAGCTCGACCTCAACGATGTAGCGGGCCAGGTCAGTGGGTGTGGTCCACAGGCCGGCTGCGGCCATCTCGGGATAGGTGTGGGCACCACCTTCGACTGGCGTGCCGTTGCCGTGGTAAGGCGTGGCGGCGAAGGGTTGAAAGCTTTCAGGCAGGGGCTGCTCATAGGTGCTGTGGGTCATGCCGATGGGAGCAAGCACTGAATCGTGCAGCAGCTGCGGGAACGGTTCTTTGGTCACGTCGATCACGGCCTGCTGCATCACGGTGAAGCCGCCGCCGGAGTAGTTCCAGTGGTTGCCCGGCGGGGCTTCGCTACGGATGGCGGGGGTGTTGGCGGGCTTTTCGCCATTGAGCACCTGGACCAGGGTGGGCACCGGATCGGTGGCGGCGTAGCCGGGAAAGCCGTGCACGGTAGTGCCGCCGGTATGCGTGAGCAGTTGGCGTAAGGTGACGGGTTTGCCTGCGGCCACCGGGTCGGCAGGAAATTTCCATCTGGTGAGGAAGGTGTTGATGTCAGTGTCGAGCGAAAGCTTACCCTGCTGGACAAGGCGCAAAGCTGCCATCGCTGCCAAGGGCTTGCTGATGGAGCCGGCCTGGAACATGGTGTCCGCCGTGACAGGCACGCCGCCGATTGCAGCTACGCCAAAGCCCCGCGCCCACTCAATTGCGCCGTGATGAATGATGGCCACGCTGACGCCGGGCACGCTGAGTTCCTTCATGCGGTCGGCGAGGTTGTGGGTAGAGTGCGGATCGTTCTTGATGACGATGCCGGCTGTTAGCCCCTGCTCAATGTGCTGAATGTGCTGGGCGATCTGAGCGGGGGTCGGCGCGGGTTCCGGTGAGGCCGATGACGGCTGAGCGGAAGCGAATTGGGCCGTGGAGCAGGCCAGGGCGAAGACAAGAAGCCGGCTAGCGGCGCATTTCATGGCGGAAACTCCCCGCACCCACGATAACACTGCAATACCGGGGCTACAGGCTTGCTTCGGCGGCCTCGACGTTGGGCTTGATGTTGATGACGCCGTCGACGCGGGTCATCTTGAAGAGTTCCATGATGCGATCGCTGACGCCAGTGACGATTAGCTTGACGCCCTTGCCGGTGCAGCGGACATGGTGGTTGATGACCGCGCCCATGCCTGTGGAGTCCATGTAGGGGACGCCGGAGAGGTCGAGGATGGTGACCGGAGGGGGATCGCCGGCGCGGATGACGGCCTGGAATTCAAAGAGATTGCGCAGGGTGAGGGGGCCTTTGAGGTAAAGGATGGTTGTGCCGGGATTTTTGCCCGTCTGCTTCTCAATGGACAGGGGTTCGTCGAAAGCCATGGTGGTAAGTGTAAGGAATGGAACGGAATTTGTCGTTACAATTCTGTGAATGTCGTGTAACAGGGTCGACGCGTTTACGGGTTTACAGATCGGCGGCTCAAATCGGGGGTAAAAGAAGATGGCCCCGGATGGATTCCGGGGCCGAAGGGCTTCTTTGAGTCGTCCAACTTGTTGCTGCATCGCATCCCACCCATTCCGCATTTTTCTTCGAAAAACCGCGGAATGGATGGGGCACCCAAATTGTCAGTTACGGAGCGGTGACCTGCTTGGATTCGTTGGGCTGGTTGGCCACCTGGATGTAGTTCTTGACCGAGAAGACGCCGGGCACGGTGTTTGCCTGGATATTCGCGATGTTCTTGTCGGTCTGCGAGTCGACTACGCCATAGAGTTCGACATGGCCGTTCTGCACGGAGATGCGGATGGGCTTGGCGGGGTCCATAGCGTACTTGTTCAGCACGGAATTGCCATAGACGGCGCGAGCCACGGCGATGCGGGTCTGATCGTCCATGATGGAGACTGGGTCGACCTCGATGTCGTTAATCACGTCCTTGACACCGGGATAGGTGCTGACGAGGGAGACCGCGGAGTCCTTGTCCCAATCAAACCGGGCGTGGCCGGCTAGAGTGACGACGCCATTGTCGACACCAATGGTGATGGCGCTGAATGTGGTCTCGCCGGGGTAGCCGACGCGATCATAAGCGAGCTTCTCACCGAGCTTTGCCTTGAGCTCGTTGTCAGGGACGGTAGGTCCGCCGACCTGGATCAGGTTGCGGATGGCTTCGACGCCCTTGACCTTGTGCACGGCCTTCTCTGCGTCGGCCTTGTATTCATAGAGGTCGACGGTGCCGGTGAGGGTGGCAATGCCGTTTTGGACGGAGACCTTCACGTCTTTGAACTGCTTTTTGTTGAGCCGGTTTGCGGCGTCGGTATCTTCCTGGGCCTGTGCGGCTGCGCCGGAAGGGCGCCCCGCAGCCAACGAGATTTGGGGAAGGCTCAGGAGGACACCGGCAAGCGCAAACGCGAAAAGTGCGTTGCGAGTTTTCAGGATGTTGCTTGTCATGTGATTACTCCTCCATGTGCTGATTACGTGTTTCATGCGGCAATGGATTGCGTTGATTGCTGGGGCTGCCGGTGAGCCTTGCAAACCGACGGTGCGCAGCTTTTCCGTTGCCGTCTGGATGTATAGACACGGATTCGTGGGAAAGGTTCCGTGATGGGCCAGTGAAGTAGGGAAGAAGTGAAAAAGTGAAGGAATGAGGGGCGGTGGCGGGGTGCTCAGCGATAGCGGCGGGTTGCTTTAATTACCATGGAGAAGACGCCGGATTCGTCGCGGGCGACGACCAGGGCAACATGGCGGTTGATGGCAACTTCAGCCTGGATGAGCTGTTGGCCGGTGGTGTTGACGTTAGTGGCGTATGTAAGTGTCACGTTGCGGCCGAGTTGCTCCTCGACGATGATGCGCGAAGTGGAGTTGCCGAGAGCGCCGAGGTAGTTTGGGTCGACTTTGACGGAGCCCGCACCGAAGAGTTTTTGGACGCGGCTGGAGACGGTGGCGTTGAGGGCGCCGCCGAGCAGGGCGTCGGTAGTGGGGTTTGCGATTTCCTGTTCCTGCTGCTGGGTGTAGAGACGCTGCTGGTTGCCGGTGCGGCCGAGGGCAAGGAGGGCGACGACGTCGGCTTCAGGGAGCGGGGGCTCGCTGCGGTAGGTGACGTTGAGTTTTTGCGGAGTGCCGTGGAGGCCGAGGGTGATGTCGTAATCCTCGACGCGAGCAGTGGCGTTGAGGTCGATGGAGGGCTCGATGCGGACGGGGTTGGTGAAGGTTATGTCGCCGCGCTGGAGGTCATAGCGGGTTCCGGCGAGCAGGGCGCTGCCCTCGGTGATGGCGATGCTGCCGAGCAGAGACGGCGAGGCGACGGTGCCGCGGACGTGGAGGTCGACGTTTCCGGCGAGCTTGGCGAATGCGTTCTGGAAGTTGAGCTGGGGCGACGAGGCCAAGTGGACGTCGAGGCGAATGTGGTTGGAGGGCGCATCGGGCGGGGCGACAGTCTTGACGGAGTTGGCCTGGGAGGCAAGCGCGGCAAGATCGAGGTCGGGACTCATGGAGAAGCGGGTGATGAGGACGTCGCCGGAGAGAAGCAGGCTGTTCTGCGTGCCCTGGAGGTGGAGGGTTGTATCGGCGAGGGAGCTGACCCCCTCAGGGTAGCGGATGCGCATGGACTTGCCGGTGACTGTGAGGTCACCGAAGAGTCCGTGCTGGTAAGCGAGGTAGCCGCCGACGCTGAGCAGGCCGCCGCCGGTCATGGCGGTGAGCGATTTGACTTCGAGGCGGTTCTGGTTGAACTCGAGAGTGCCATGGAGCTGGCTTAGGCCGTTGGGGAGGTCTTCAAGGGAGAGGGAGCCGTTCTGGAAGTCGATGCGGCCCTGGAGGTCAGGGTCTTTGAGGGGGCCGTGTGCTTCAAGTGTGAAAGTGCTGGTGCCTCCGGCGGTGAGGTCGGAGTCGAGGGTTTCGGCGAGCTTGAGGTTGATGGTTCCACTGGCAGCGAGGTCGAGGTGGCGGTCGCCCCTGATGCCGAGGGTTCCCTGGGCCTTGAGATCGGTTTCTTCGCCAGTGACGTGGAGCGGATCGAATTCAATGCGGGCGTTGGCGAGCGAGGCGTGGAAGCCACCTTGGCTGACGAGGTGGACTCCGTCGACGGTGACGGCCATTTCGGGGAGGCGGGCTTCGCCGCGGAGTTGTTCGATGTGGTCGAGCGGGCCGTCGAGCGTAATGGCGCCAGCGAGAGAGGATTCGCCGTTGAGGACGCGGAAATGGGCCATTCTGAGCGGGGCGGCGATATTGAATTGAGAGAAGTCGACGCGGGCCTGGGTGGGATGACCTTCCTTGAATTCAGTACGGCCGTGGAGCTTGAGCTCCGCGCCTTCGAGGCCGCTGGTGGCGTCGTAGACGACGGCGCGGTCGGCAGAGTGAGCCTGGAGGGTGAAGAGTCCGAGGGACTGACCGCCGATGGTGAGGCTGGAAACGCTGGCGTGGGCCTGGATGCGGGGATCCTCCAGAGTGCCCGAGCCGGCGAGGGTGAATTCGAGGCGTCCGGTGATCTCGTCGTCGACCTGGCGCAGGGATTGGATTTTTGCGACGTCGATGCCATCGCCCTTGCTATCGATTTGGAAGCGATGGGAATTCAGATCGTAGGTGCCCGAGGCAGTGAGCGATCCTGCGGGAGAGGAGGCCGCGAGGGAGGTGAAGTGGAAGAGTGAGTTGGAGAGTGACCCCTGCGCGTGGAGGCGGGAGACGGGCTCGCCATAGAAGATGCCCGCTGTGAGATCGGCCGAACCAGTGCCGCTGAGGGCGTTGACCTTTCCGTCGGCCCGGAATTCGGTGTCGAGTGTGCCTGAAACGGGGACGGCCTGGTCGAGGAGCGGGAGCAGATCGTCCATGGGGACGCGGGTGGCGCGCAGGTGGAGATGGAGGGTGGAGTTGCTGTCGAAAGTGGGCTCGGCGAGGCGGTTTCGGCTTTCGGCAGGCGTGGAGTCAAGGGAGCCCTGCAGGGCAATCTCGGCTGAGCCGCGATGGAGCAGGGCGTGGTCGACGACGATGCGTTGGGCGGAGTAGCTCCCCGTGGCTTCGATAGAGTCCCAGTGGACGGCTTGGAGCGGGGCAACATTGTATGGTGCGGCGGGGGTGTTGGGAGCGGGTCTCGCAGGCAGCATCTCGAGGGCGATTTGGGTGGCTTTCAGCGAGCCGGCGAGGTGGGGATCGAGGATCGAGCTTGACCACGTGCCGTGGAAATTGCCCTGACCGGCAAGGTTCATGGGGAGGGCCGCTGTGCCGGTGCGGCCGTTGCGGGAGACGCCGAGATCACGGAGGAGGACGTCGAAGTCGGCAAGGTTGGTGGAGCGGAAATCGACGCTGATCCCGGTGGGGCGGCTCATGGGGTGGACACCGAGAAGGCCGGCGGCCTGGATCTGACTTGAAGGGAGCTGGACGAGGAGCTTGCGCAGGGCGACGGAGCCGTCCTTGTGGGTGTATGTGGCATCAAATTCGCCGTGGGCGGGTAGTTCGCCGGGGAGAGGATGACCTGTTGGGTCGATGGTGAGCTGGGCGTTGACGACAGTGGTTGAGGTGTAGCCGTCGGTGAAAGTGGCCGTGATTGGGCCGTTCACGCGGGCATCGAAGCCCAGGCGCTGGAAGGGCGGGTAGCTGACGGCGTCGAGGAGCGTGTCAACAGAAAGATCTTTGGCCTGGGCGTTGATTTTGCCGTTGTAGGGGATGAAGGGCGGCTCATAAGGAAGGTTAGAGGCGGTGCGGTGTTCATGCGCGGGGCGGGCAGACGCGGGTGTGGGTGACAGGTTGGCCTCGCCGGGAACGGAGCTGAGCCAGGGCGAGAGCGTGAAGTCGCCGGTCATCTGGCCGCCCTGACGGAAGCGCACAACCACGGAGGAGAAAACCATCTGCCTGGGGTCGATGTGAACGTGCGTGTCGACGCGCAGGCCCCGGAGCACGACGCCGGGGTAGACGAACGCGGCGTCCTCGACGTGGGCGACTCCGTCGGCGCGAAACTCGCCGGTATCACCGGCGGCTTCTACGTTCAGGTGGGCGAGACCGGCGGGGACGTTGGGGAAGTCGAGGAGCGGATCGAAAAGGCGCATGTCGAAGTCGCCCTGAAGCGTTGCGTGCCAGCGTGGTTTGGCGAAGTCCTGGAGGTCGGCGGTGATGTCAAAAGTGCGATCGGGGTGGCCGTGTTCGCGAGAGGTGAGGCGGAGCGAGCGAAGGTAAAGGGCGGTGCGGGTAAGGTCGAGGGTGGCCTGGAAGAAGCCGTGGTAGGTGGTTGGCCTGCCGTGCGAAAGGCGGAGATCGGTGGCGCCGGCTTCGATGCGGTAGGTTTCGGGGGTGGTGGCGGAAGGAGGGACCCAGGCCATGCGGAGCGAGACGTCGCGAGCTTCGAAGTTGACGGGCCGAGAAAGAGCGCGGAGGTGAAGGGCGTCGGTGCGATCGTCGATGAGGACGAGGCCGTCGCGGACCTGGACGTTGCCGGCCTGGAGATCGAAGAGCTGATCGATAGTGGAGCGGTTGGATCTGGAGGGATGGGCGGGATGCGGCTGGTTAGTGGAACCGTCGGCGTAGTTGATGAGGTGGATGGCGGGGTGGTCGACTTCGAGATCGCGGAGGAGGATGCGAGGGCTCCAGAAGCCCAGGATGCTGACGCCGGCGCGGATGCGATCGATAGTGGCGTAAGGGGCTTCGCCGGGAGCTTCCGTGCCGTGGAGGACGATTCCGTCGGCTTCGGCATCGAGGCTGAGGAGATGCCAGTGGAAGGAAGCGATCTCGGCCCTGCAGCCAGTGCTCTGCTGGAGCAAGTTGACCATGCGCTTTCGAACGAGGGCTTCAAAGGAATCGGAGGAAGCCCAGAAAAAGAGGCCGACAACGGCAGCGGCGGCAAGAAGCGCGATGAAGCCGGCGGAAAACAACAGCCGGCGTAGGTGGCGACGCCGACGGGGCGGCGGGGCGGGAGGATCGGAGAGTTTGGATGGCGTGTCGCTCATCGTCCTCCTTTCGTCTCAGCCGGCGCCGGGCCCGTTTCGGCCGGTCGTGTATTTTCGAGGGAAGGATCGAGGACTTCGACCTCGCCCTGGGTGCGGAGGTTGCGGAGCCAGTCATCGAATAGGACATTGACCTTCTGCTGGAGAAGAATTTCCTGAATGCGCGGTGCGACTTTTTCGAGGGGTGGTCTCTCTTCGCCTTTGGCATAGAGAGGAAGCAGGGTGTCGTGGTAGTAGGCGGCGATCTCCGGCTCCGAGACGCTGATGCCCTGGCGGAAACGGAGCTCGATGAAGCTGAGAATCTGGAGGCGGTAGCGGAGCGAGGCTTCGACGAGCTCGAGGGTGAGGCCGTGGGCGGCGAGGAAAGCCTTCCAGCCGGCGTCGGAGGCGCAGTTGGCATGAACGCAGGCGGGAAGTTCGGCGCGGATCTCCTTGAGACGCGCGTCGACTTCGGATTGCGCGGGTTCGGCGGCCTGAATGTCTTCCTGGCGCATCTGCTGCTGGATGAGATTGCGGCTTATGAGCTGCTCGAGGGCGCGTTGGGGAGTGAGGACGCCGGAGTTCTGGCCAGCGGGGTCGAGGATGGAGAGGCGAATCTCTTCGTCGATGTCGCTCAGAAGAATAGCGTGATTGTTGACGACGCCGACGACGCGATCGAGGACAGGGGAGGCCAGGAATTGAGGAGCCTGAGAAGGGGTTTGGGAGCTGGCGGGCGCAGGGGTCTGGGCGCGAGCCGGGAAGGTGCAAAGTGCAAGAGCGAGGCAGGCCAGAGACGGAGGAGCAAACGCGGGCACGGCGCGGCGCGGAGCGCAAGCAAGGGGACGGGATGGGCAGGTCGAGGGCATCAGAAGGTCTGGCCAAGGCTGAAGAAGAAGTTGAAGTGACCTACTTGACTCACGTGCGGCGGTTGTAACAGATTCGAGTAGTTATACGTCACCGGGTAGATGGGCGGGTTTAGGTTATAGCTGAAGTCCAGCCGGATGGGCCCGGCCGGGGTATGGTAGCGCAAACCAAGGCCAATGGCGTGGGAGAAGTAATTAAAGCTGCAGCTCCCTTGAATCCCTGTTGAAGTATCGTTACCGGGGGGAATTGTGGGAGGGTATGTGGCGGAGATGGGCGTCTCGCATTTTTCCCGTTCCGGCTGACGGACACGGAGGAAGCTGGGCCATGCGTCGGAGGAGCGGTCGAAGACATTGCCCATGTCGTGGAAGAGGACGAGGCTGATGGAGTCGCCGAGCCAAGGAAGGTTGGGCGGGGGCAGGCGGAGTTCGGTGCTGTTGATGAGTGCACCGGCGCCGCCGATGGGATAGCCGGTCTCAGGATCGCGGGGACCGGCGGCGTTGATGGAGAAGCCGCGCAGGGAAGTAGCTCCGCCGGCGTAGAGGCGCTCGGGGAGGGGAATGAGTTCGCTGGCAGTGTTGCCAAAGGCGCGCTCCTGGCCGTAACGGGTGTTCCGGGCGAGGACGTAGCGACCGTGGTCGAAGCTGTAGTAGCTGGAGTTGGAGAGATCGAGGCGGTTGAACTGGGCTTGTGCGCCGAATGGCCTGGCGGAGAGGAACTCCTGGAAGCTGGTGTAGGTGCCGCGATGGGCATCGAGGGGCGAGTCGCGCGAGTCGCGAATCCAGGTGAAGGCGGGCCCGGCAACGCGGACAGCAGTGGCAAGCTGCTCGATTTCTAAGGGGTAGACCTGGAGGGTGGTGGCCTGAACCTTTACGCGACGAAAGTCGAATTCGTAGATGAAGGTGTTGGCTTTGGAGATTTTGGAATTCGGAGCGGTGAAGTGCTCAGTGAGGCGTGCACCGGTCTCGAGTTTGGAGGCGACGTAGGTGGTGACATCGAGGCTGTTGGCGTAGCCGCCAGACCAGGCGAGGGCAAAGTCGCGATTTCCGACAAAGTGAGGAATCTGGTAGAGGAGATCGATCTTCTGTTCGAGCAGGCCGTAGGTGCCCTGCAGGGAGGCGGACTGTTCGCGGCCGAAGAGGCTGTTGCGGGTGATGTCGGCAAGGACGCGGGGGCTGACGCCGGTTTTGCCCTGGGGATTACAGTGGCCTCCGCCCAAATTGACGCCTTCGCAGTTGTATTGGGGCTGGCCGGTCTGGGCCTCGAAGCCGAAGCCGTAAGTGAACGCCCAGCGGCGAGCTTCGACGGCCTGGAGCAGGATGGTTTTGTAGGCGTTGCCGCCCTCGGGGTTTTCAACGGCAGTGTCGACCTCGTTGAAGAGAGCGAAGTCGTAGAGGTTGCGCTGCGTGTCAATGAGGGCCGATTGGTTGAGAGGGTCGCCGGGATGAAGCGTAATGGCTTTCGCGACGGTTTCAGGGCGGGTGTAGTGGAGGCCGGTGAGTAGGACCTTGCCGACAAAGACCTGCTCGCCTTCGGTGACGTGGAAGATAACGTCGATCTTGTTGGTGTCGGCGGACTCGGTCTTTTGCGTGATGTCGACCTGGGGATGTTCGAATCCGTGCTGGAAGAGATCGGTGAGCAAGTCGTCACGGTCTCCGGCGAGGTTGCCAGGGGAGAGCAACTGACCGGGCGTGGTGTTGAGAAGAGTGAAAAGGCGGAGCGTGTCGTTGAGTTGAGTGCCTTCGATTGCGACCGTTCCGACGCGCTGCTGGCTTCCTTCGGTGATGCGGTAGACGACGGCGAGGGGTGCATTGCGCGCGCGGGGCGTGGAGGTTGTGGGCGAGGTTGAAGGCGAGTCGGGCGAGGCGATATCGGCGGCGACGGTTTCAGGCGTGCTGGTTTCGGGGACGATTTTGACGTTGGAAAAGCCGTTGTTGCGATAGACGCTCTGGAGTGCGGCGATGTCGGCCGAGACAAGAGACTGGCTGTATGCGCCCTGGGGATCGAGGGTGGTGGCGGCGTGAACGCTGAGTGAATCCTTGAGAGTGGCGGAGTCGAAGTAGTGGTTGCCCTCGACGGAAACGCTTTGGATGCGGCGGCGCGGACCGAGCTGAACGCGATAAAGGATGGTGACTTGCTGGGCGGCGATGGCCTTGGGGGCGTGATCGACCTTGACGTCGAAGTAGCCGAGACGCTGGAAGTAGTTACGCATGCGTCGATTTCCTTCGTTGAGAAGATCTTCGTCGACTGCGCCTTCCTGAAAGATGGGGATGACGCGGCGCAAGCGTTCCGGACTGATCTTTGCGCCTTCAACCATCACGCGGACGATGGGGCCCTGGGTAGCGGAGAAGCGAAGGTTCTCGCGATTCTGGCCGGCTAAGTAGGTTTCAGATTCGAGCTTGACGTCGGCCTCGAGGCGGTCCTGCTTCTGGTAATGACGAAGGACGCCGTCGAGAGCGCGGTTGGGCGTGTCGTGGTCGATGGTGGCGCCCGGACGAAGATGGGCCTTGTGGCGGAATTCTTCCAGGGTCATGCCGGAGTTGCCCGCGACCTCGATGGAGCCAACGCGGGCCTGGGGTCCAGAGACGACGTGGAAAGCGATGTCGACGAGCTGCTCTTCGGGATGCGGGGTGAGGGTGTCAGTGATGGAGGGTTCGCGGAAACCATTGTCGGCAAGCGTGCGGTGCATCTCAGCGAGGGCACGGGCGAGCTTGTCGCCGGTGTAGCGCGTGCCGGGGTTGAGCTGGCTGGCGCGCTGAAGCTGCGAATTCATGGTGCCGCCTTTGGCGCCGTCGACGGTGACAGTGCCGATGAAGGTGCGCGGCGCGCCCCGGAAGGTGATGGCGACTCCGTCGTCGAGCGAGGCCGCGTCGGACTGGATAGAGTCGTAGAGGCCGGTGGCAAAGAGCTGGCGCAAACTGGTGCGAATTTTGTCTTCGTCCAGCGGCGCGGCTTCCGCCTGGGGAAGATGGCCGGGGAGCGGAGCGAGGCGATCGGGCGATACTCCTTCAAAGGTGATGCGGCGAACGGTGAGGCCCTGCCAGCGAGCGAAGGAGGAAGGTTGAGGTGATTCGATGGAAGAAGCAGCGGAGTCGCGAGCAACGGGAGGTGCGTCGGGGAGTGTGGCGGGCGTGACGTCAAGAGTGGAGTTGGGCAAAGTTGGCTGTTGGGCCAGTGCCGAGGGAGTGTCTTGAGCCAATGCGGGGAGAAACGAAGCGAATAGAAGAGCAAAAACGGGGAGAAGAGCGAGAACGGCGCGCTGGAGTGCGCGAAAGGGAAGAGCGGCGAGAGACATGTCGGCGCTGCGCGAAGGATTGCCGGACTCTTCCGCCCACATTGACGTCAAGACAGGATCTCCTCTAGAGCAGTGATGGGACAAGGTTCGTGGGGCCTCCGACTTCCGCTTCCGGGTTAGACGGGCCGGGTGCCGGACGGGGCGGAGGTGGAGGCGAATCTGCCAGCGAGGGGGTGCGAAGAAAAAAGGCCGGAGATTGGTTCGGCGGAGGCTTCCTCGGCTGGTCCCTCTGCATCCTATACTAACGAGGAATGATGCCCGGCGCAGCGCACGAGGAGACGCAGAGGTATCCTCAAAGGAAGCTCATGGGACAATCCAAGGTTCCGGTAAAGGGACCGAGTCGGGAAGCGTCAGGCGCGGAGCCGCCGGGGGTGTCGGCTGGGCAACCGGCACCGACGAAGCCGACACCGGCACGCGAGAGCGTAGCGGCGATTGTGTCCCCAGAGCTGCTTGAGCGCGCGCAGGCGGGCGACCACGGCGCGTTTGCGGAGATCTACTCCCTGCATAAGAGGCGGATTTACTCTCTCTGCCTGCGCATGCTCGGCAACCCGGCCGAAGCAGAGGACTTGACCCAGGAGGCATTTCTCCAATTGCATCGGAAGATCGCGACGTTTCGCGGGGAGTCGGCGTTTTCGACTTGGCTTCACCGACTTGCGATCAACGTAGTGCTGATGCGCCTGAGGAAGAAGGGGCTGCAACTGATCTCGCTTGACGAGGCGATGGAGCCGACGACGGAAGAGCGGCCGGGCAGAAGCTTCGGGGGAGACGATCTTTCGTTGACCGGGGCGATCGACCGGCTGGCGCTGCAGCGGGCGATCAACGATCTCCCTGCGGGCTATCGGCTGATCTTCATGCTGCACGATATTGAGGGTTACGAACACAACGAGATAGCGGATATGCTGGAGTGCTCAATCGGGAACAGCAAGTCGCAATTGCACAAGGCGAGGCTGAAGCTGCGCGATGCGTTGCGGGTTCATCCCCGAGGGGAGGGCCAACGATGAGCGAAGAGATCAAGTCTATGAAGTGTGCTGAGTTTCAGGCGCAACTGCCGGAGCTGATTGAATCGGGCGCGAGGGCCGCGGAGGATCCGCACGTAAAGGAATGCGATCTGTGCCGCGAGTTGCTGGAGAACCTGGAAGCAATTGCGGAGGCGGCGCGGCAG
>Ga0181517_10002110_pt1 | contig 20922 bp, 16 predicted proteins | sample PEATcosm2014_Bin_31_FD_119748 | JGI IMG/M metagenome (GOLD analysis project Ga0181517, IMG submission 119748) | Peatland microbial communities from MTU Mesocosm Facility, Houghton, MI, USA - PEATcosm2014_Bin01_30_metaG | ecosystem: Environmental > Terrestrial > Soil > Wetlands > Peat | place... | reverse complement strand
CGATATCGAGAGGCTGCGCAAGTCGGCGCGCCCGCTGACCCCGGCTGAGTTCGACGCCGAGCTGACGGCCGCATTGGCTGCCAAGACGCTCGCGGCTCGCGGCAAGGCAAAGGTTGCTGCGAAGGCCAAGCCTGCCGCAAAAGTCGCGGCCAAACCCGTGAAGAAAGCGGCTGCGAAGAAGGCGGTCCCGGTGAAGAAGACGAAGGTCGCGGCGGCAAAGAAGGCTCCGGCGAAGAAAGCCGAGGTCAAAAAGGCTGTGGCCAAGAAGGCCGTTGCGAAGAAAGCGGTTGCAAAGAAGACAGCCAAGAAGCGGGCCTAGGCATTCAGACTCAGAACCGCTTTCCGGTCAGGACTTTCCATTCCATCAGGGGCTAAAGCCGGGGTTTTACCGCGTATTTCAGGGCGCGGCTAAAGCCGTGCCCCGACGCCTCTTGCGTTCTTTGAGGCGTCTGTCGCAGCGTTTAGAGCCTGTTCGCATCGCCTAGCTAGCCGGGAAGCTGCGAAAGAAATCGATAGAGATGGCGAGAAGTCCTTTGAGAAATCGCGCTTTGTGGAGCGCGGACGAGGACGTCGGCGCTACAGGGCTGCAGCGGCGTTAGAGGACGATTGCGGTGCTACGAATTTGGCCTGACCGTGGGAAGTGCGGGCTAGCTAGAGCCTGTTCCCGTCGCCGGCTGAAACTCTTTCTCTTCAAATTGCACATTTAGAGGTTCATGTTGTTTGGGCAGAATGCAAAAAAGACCGCGGCGTTGAGCCGCGGCCTTTTTGCGTATTGCTGGGTTGGTTTAGAACGCGATGTGAACCGAGAGTTCCGTGTTCCGGTTGCCCGACTTGTAGGCTTCGACGTAGCCGGACTGAACTGTCGACACATCATTTGCGCCATTGAGGTTCAAGAAGGTGTTGGCGTGGTTGAAGATGTTGATGAACTCGCCCTTGAACTGGAGGTCATAGCGCTCGTGAATCTTGATGTCCTTCACGATACCCAGATTCTCGTGCCAAAGCCCGGGTCCGCTGAACGAGTTGCGGCGATCCATGCCTTGGACAAAGCTGCAGCCCACGCCGTGGATACCGGTGCATATCGGAACGTCGCTGCCTGCGATCGGCGTACCTGCCGGGAAACCGTAGACCGGATCGTAGACCGAATTGAAGTAGGCATTCGCCACAGGGTTGAGTTGCTCGTTGTATGCCGAGCCGTACGCCGGCAGATTGATGTAGGAGTACGTGTCGGGGCCGTATTTCGCGCCGCTGATGTCTTGCATGGCGCCGCTCTTCTTGCGCTGCGGCGCAGTCGCGAAGCTCGCACGCGGGCAAACGGTGACCGCGTAGCCGCAATCGAATTCGCTGAAGGGAGTACCGGTCTGGGCATCAAAAGTGGTGGAAAGCGTCCAGTTGTCGGCGATCATTTTGGCTGCGCCAGTGGTGTGCTTGGCAAATGGAATGTCCCAGACGATGGCCGATGCAACGCGGTGCCTCTGATCGAAGTCCGAGCTGCCACGATCGAGTGCGTGGTTCCAGGGATCGATATAACCGAGGACCAGGCCGCCGCCGCCTTCGTTTCCGGAGTCGCTGAAGGCTGAGCTTGTGTTATCAATCGAGTGCGACCAGGTGTAATCGGCGCGGATATTCAGGCCGGTACGGAACAGGTTGGCACTGCGGAGTTCGCCGGTCAGGCCGTGATAGTAGCTGTCGCCGTCGGCACCGCGCCAGTTGATGCTGCCGTACTGATAGTTGGTGCGGTTTGCCGTCGAGCTAATCAGGTTGCCGGCGGTGCCGTAAAGCGGGTTCGTAGGATCGGTGGTCTGAACAATCGGGTCGCCTTCGTAGACGGAGCCGTCGAAGGAGCGGTTGAAGTTGGAGATGGAGTAGTTGTGGATGCCGCGCGTACCCACGTAGGAGATGCTGGCGGTAGTGCCGGCAAACTGGCGCTCGATGGAGAGGCTCCAGTTCTCGGCATAGGCAGGCTTGATCCTGGGATCGACTGCGCGCAGGGTGACGTTGGGAAGTTCAACTGCTGGCCCCGCAACTCCGAAAGCGCCGAGGTTGTTGGTGGTGATCGGGGTGGTGGTGCCAGTGTCGGCCTCGCTGAGCGAGACCACGCCGTAGTTGGGCGGATTCTGAATTACGTTGAAGGTAACGTTATTGAAGTTGCGCTCATAGCTGATGCCATAACCGCCGCGGATCGACGTCTTGCCGTTGCCCCACGGGTCCCAGGCAAAGCCAACCTTGGGGGCAAACTGTTTCTTGTTCAGGTTCCAGAGCTTTCCGCCCGGCGCGTTGGCGCGGGTGAAAACTTGACCCTGGCGGATTTGATCCCAAGGATCGGACTGCGTGTAATCCGGGAAGAAGTTGGCGTCGTTGCTTGCCTTCTGCGAGTGCTGCGGTCCGTAAACCTCCCAGCGAACGCCAAGGTTCAGCGTCAATCCAGGGGATACCTTGTAGGAGTCCATGGCGTAGGCCGCGCCGTCGTCGTAGCGGTTCGAGCGGGAGAAGTTAGGCGAACTGGCTGGCAGATTGATCATGCAAGAGGAGGTCGACTGGTAAGCACCGGTCACATCCCGATAGCATGGATAGGCGCCGTTCGGGTTGAGAGCCACTTCGAGGAATCCGAGGCCACCGCTGAACATGTTTTGGAGAGCGCCGCTTGTGCCGGTCTCAACGAGGCCGTCGACCGCTTCTTCATACGCACCGAACATGCGGTTGTCTTTGACGTACAGGAAGTCGCCACCAAAGGTGAACTGATGTTTGCCCTTGCTCCAGGCCAGATCTTCGCCGACTTGGATGAAGTTCTGCGGGCCGCCGAAAGGGAGCGCATTACCGGGCGAGGTCTGCGAGTAACCGGGGAAGTTGATGTCGCCGCCGCCCAGGGGCACTGCCGAACCGCCGTTGACGTAAAGGGTGGGACCGACTGGCGCGCCGCCCAGAGGCTGCGCATTGTTGAAGCGCTGGCCGAGCAGCTTGGTGGCCGAGGCCAGCGTGGGGGTGAATGCCTTGCTCAGCGAAACTTCCAAGCCGTGATTGTACTGGGTTTGCGCGGTGTCATAGCCGTCGTATGGGCTGTTGTTGATATAACCGGCGGGATTGATTGCACTCTCCTGGATGTACCGGGCGAACATCGAGGTGGTCTGGTTGATAGTGAAGTCCACGCGGTTGAAGCTGATCCACTGGTTCACTGGAGCGCCGCCGCCGGAGTCTCCAGCGTAGGAATAAATGGACTCGCCGAAGAGGTTGGTGGTGCAGATGGGGGCGTTGGCGATTCGCGAGTCGGCGCAGCCAGTGAGGATCTCGCCGGGCTGGCCTGCGGGCACGGTGAGTCCCAACTCCGTGAGGGCGATGTTGGTGATGTCACCGTAGGAATCGCCCTTCGTGACGGTCCCGGGGGTTTGAATGCTGTCACCCCAGAGTTGGGCCTGGACCTGGGCGCCGGTCTGATACGCTCCGTTGATCGCACGGCCCGGGGCTGTTTGGCCATAGGTCTTGAAGAAGTTAAAGGTGTTTGTGCTCATGTCGGGCATGTTGAGCATGTCCTGGGTGGGAATTTCAGTTACGATGTTCTGCGCGCTGCGGATGCGGGTCCACTCTGTGGAGGAGAAGAAGAAGAGCTTGTCCTTCTTGATGGGACCGCCGATGGAGTAGCCGGGCTGGTTGTGCGTGTAGCGGGGCTTTGCGGTGACGGTGGGATTGAGGTCGTGAATGTAGTTGTTGCTGTAACCGTCGGACGCCAGGGTCGAAATGCGGTTGAACTCGTAAACCGAGCCGTGCAGTCCGTTGGTTCCGGACTTGGTGGAGACGTTCACGGCGCCCGATCCGCGGCCATATTCGGCGCCGGAGTTCGAGGTGATAATGCGGATTTCCTGGGTTGCGTCCATGGGAACAGACTGTCCAACGCCTACCGCGTAAAGATCGGTGTTCTCGACGCCGTCGAGGAGGATGTCGACTGAGGTCGAGCGTGAGCCGGAGATGTTGAAACCGACGCCGCGGGAGGTGGCGGTGGGATCGGCGGAGAGGTTACCGGAGAAGGCGACCAAGTTGTAGGGGTTGCGATCCAGGGTGGGGAGGCTGAGGATCTGCTCGGTCTCGATGACTGCGGAAACTTCAGGCTTTTCCAATTGGACGCCGGCAAAGTCGTCGGCTTCAACAACCACTTCGGTCTTACCGCCGGCAACTGCCAGCTTGGCGCTGAAATTGTTCTGCGATCCTACCGTGACCGAGACCTGCTGTGTCGCGGTCGCGAACCCAGGAGCGGTAATGCTCACCGTGTACTGGGCCGGGTTGAGCTGGGGGACGCTGAACTCGCCTTTGCTGTTGGAGACAGTGACACGGACTGCGCCAGTGGCGATGTTCGTGATCGTAACCTGCGCCTTGGGAACAAAGGCGCCGGTGGTGTCGGTGACGGTACCGCTGATCGAGCCTAGATCGGCCTGGGCGTGAGCAACTGGCGCCGTGAGAGCCGCGAAGATGCCCGAGAAAGCCAAGAGGCTCAACCCAAGGGCTAAATTCTGCAACCGGAAAAATCGCATTGAACTCCTCCAAATCGATGAGGACCGGAAGACCTTAAATAGAGCTTCTCAATCCTGTAATTGTGTTTCAACGTATCGCTTACCGGGGACGAACCCGATCCATGGTTGAATTGCAAAAAGAATCACTTAGAACAGGAAAAATTCGTATTAAATCCGACCTCTGGAGGGCGTCCAGGAATTCACGGAACCACAGAGGATGGCATAACTTGTTGAATATTTATGCATGACGAGTGCCATACTCGCCGATCGGGGTGGATTATTTGCAAACTGTTGAAAACAAGGAAAATACATCCAGGCCGATTGTATAGGTCTCTTGGTGAATATATGAAAAAATGTAGGGTTTTCGGTGAAAATCCCGGAAACGGGCACCACCTCCCGTTTTTTGGTGGTTCGCCAGGGCTGACCTGCAGAACCGGTTTGGGATATCCTCCTCCCCATGAACCTTACCCTTGCCCACGTGGGCGCGCGACCCGGCTCGAAGGACGAGATGGACTCCCTTGCCGCCGTTTACCTGGGCCGGTGCGCCGCCTTTGCGCACTGTAAAGCGGAGGCGTTCAAGACCGAAGAGGCACTGATGGAATGGCTGGGGCGGCAGCAAGGCCGGACTCCAGTTGTGACGGTGCTGCTGGACAGCCGCGGCAGGCAGATGACGTCGGAGGTCTTTGCGGCATGGCTTGGGGCCCGCCGGGACGAGGGAGCGCAGCATATTGTCTTCGCCATTGGGCCGGCCAGTGGGTGGTCCGATGGCGCCCACGGAAAGGCGCAGTTGCTGCTTTCGCTTGGGCCCATGACGCTGGCCCACGCGCTGGCCAGGGTGGTGATGGCCGAGCAGATCTACCGGGCCTTTACGATTCTCACCGGGCATCCGTATCACGGGGGACATTGAACAGGTGACAGGTTACAGATTACAGATGACAGCAAGACTGTGGGGCTTGTTGGGTGTATTGCACCACGATAGGAGTGGGAGCCGAGAACTGCAATCTGTCATCTGTAACCTGTAATCTAAGCTGATGACCGACTCGCGACGAGGACTGATTCTGATTAACACCGGCCCCGGCAAGGGCAAGACCACTGCCGCCATGGGCACTGCGCTGCGTGCCGTGGGGAACGGCATGAAGGTGCTGATGCTGCAATTCCTCAAAGGCTCCTGGCACTATGGAGAACTGGATGCGGTGCAGGCATTCGGAGAGAATTTCATCCTGAAGCCGATGGGCCGCGGTTTTGTGAAGATAGGCGGCGCCGAAGCCGATCCGGAAGACATCCGCATGGTTCAGGAGGCCTGGGCCGAGGCGCGCAAAGCCATCGGTTCCGGCGAGTGGAATATGGTGATCCTGGATGAGATCAATTACGCCATCAGCTATGGAATGCTGGACCCGGCAGAGGTGGCTGAGGTGCTGCGCGGCCGGCCGGAGATGGTGCATGTGATCCTGACCGGACGCAATGCGCACCCCTTGCTGGTGGAGATGGCCGATACCGTCACCGAGATGCGGGAAGTAAAACATGCCTACGAGAAAGGCATCCTGGCGCAGCGCGGAATAGAATATTGATGGCGCGGCTCGAGCTGCGGTTTTTGAGGGCGTTCCAAGCGCCAATTCCCCGATTTTGAGAAAGAGTTTGCATGTCCTGGTTCAAGCGTGAGAACGGCGAATACCCGGCCGCAGCAGGCGTGCCGGCAGGCATGACTCCGGAGGGCGCAGACGCGGAAGGCAAGACGGTTCGCACCGAGGGCCTTTGGGTGAAGTGCATCGGCTGCCGCGCCATCCTGTTCAAGGCCGATATCGAAGCCAACCAGAATGTGTGTCCCAAGTGCCAGCACCACTTCAAGATTGGTGCGCGCCAGCGGCTGAGCCTGCTGCTCGACCCCGGCTACGAACTGGTGGATGGCGGCCTGCGGTCGACCGACCCCTTGAACTTTGCCGATATCAAGTCGTATAAGGCCCGGCTGCGCAAGGCTCAGGAGCAGACGGGGCTGGACGACGCAATCCTCAACGCGGTGGGCCAGATGGGTCCGCACCAGGTGGTGATGAGCGCCATGGAATATGGCTTCATCGGCGGCTCAATGGGGGCGGTGGTGGGCGAGACGATTGCCCGCGCCGTGGACCGCGCGCGACTGGGCAAGAAGCCGCTGATTATTGTGGCCGCATCCGGCGGTGCCCGGATGATGGAAGGCATCGTCAGCCTGATGCAGATGGCCAAAATCTCTACCGCTCTGGCGCAGTTGGACGATGTCAAGGTGCCCTATATCTGCGTGCTGACCGACCCCACCACGGGCGGCGTTACGGCCAGCTTTGCCATGTTGGGCGACCTGAATATCGCCGAGCCAGGCGCACTGATCGGCTTTGCCGGCCCGCGGGTGATCGAACAGACCATTCGCCAGAAGCTGCCTGAGGGCTTCCAGCGCTCGGAGTTTCTGCTGGAGAAGGGATTTCTGGATGCCGTGGTGCACCGGCGCGATCTGCGCAACTACCTGATTCGCGCGCTGGAATTCTTGAAGACGCCTGACGTTATATGAAGCACAGAATTCTCTCCATAGATACAAAACGGCCCGGCATTGCTGCCGGGCCGTTGCTGTCTGGGTGCTCCTCAGATTCGCATCGGCATCAGCACGTAACGATACTTGTACTCGGCGTCGGGGTCTTCGGGGCGCATCTGGCCGGCGGATTGCGAATCCTTGAACTCCAGCCGCACCTCGCCTTCGTTGTTGAGGGCCTTGAGGAAGTCGAGAATGTAACCGGAGTTGAAGCCGACCATGATGGGATCGCTGGCGTAGGGCGTGTCGATGGTGTCTTCGCTCTCGCCGGACTCGGTGGAACTGGAGCTGATTTTGAGCTCGTTGCTTTCGAGGCGGAGCTTGATGGCACCGGAACGCTCGTCGGCAAACTGGGCGACACGCTGAATGGCTGACGCTAGTTCGCTTGACCGGACAACGGCAAATTTTGTGTTGTCGCGGGGCATGACCGCCTCAAAGTTGGGGAACTGGCCGCTGAGTTTGCGGGTGCTCAGGGTGCGGTGGCCAACGCGGAAGAAGAGCGAATGCTCGTCGTCGGAGAACTCGATCTTTTCGGCTTCGGTGTTGGAGAGCAACTGTTGCAACTCGGCCAGGGCCTTGCGAGGGATGAGTACGCGCTTTTCACCGCTGATGCCGTCCAGGGTCTCGTTGGGCTTTTCGACGTACGAGAGCCGGTGGCCGTCGGTAGCGACCATGGCCAGCGACTCAGCCTTGATGACCAGCAGAGCGCCGTTGAGGGTGTAGCGCGACTCCTCACTGGAAATGGCGAAGATGGTCCGAGCAATCAGCGTCTTCAGCGCCACAGTGGAAATGCTGGTGGCGGGGACGGTGGGGAACTCGGGAACCTGCGGATAGTTGGCGCGCGCCATGCCGACCATCTTGGTGTTCGATCGGCCGGAGCGAATCTGCACCCAGTGGTTATCGAGCAGCTTGATGGAGATGTCGCCTTCCGGCAGGAGCTTGATGTAGTCGTAAAGCTTGCGCGCGGGAATGGTGCAGGCACCGGGCTTCTTGACCTTGGCAGGTGCGCTGGTGCGGATGGCCTGGTCCAGGTCGGTGGCCGTGATATTCAGCCGGTCGCCATCAGCCTCGATGAGAAAGTTCGACAGAATCGGAATCGTGGTCTTGCGCTCGACCACACTTTGCGTCGCGGTAAGCTCTTTCACCAGTTCCTGGCGGCTTACGGTAATTTCCATCGCTGCCCCCTGCACGGCGGGCGTCTCAACATCTGTTTCAACGATCGGCATAGGCCCACCCTCGTTCCAGAAGCCAAGTTCCTGCACTGGCCACACTCTACAACAACTTGCGGTTATGCGGAAACGGCTGTCTTTAGTTCTTCTCGATTGTAGTCACCTCTGCGTTAAGGTGCGCGTGGAAAACAGGGTTGCTTGTGTTGATTCGTGGGCTGTTTCATTTCCAGCGATTGTTGGCTGTTTCTGGGGCCGGGAAGGCCGCTTGAGCTGCTGAGGCGGAAAGGTTGGCCGAGGTGCGACGGCTAGGGGTTATTCAGGTGTTTTTAGTAAAGAAAAGATAGCAGTACCCGTAGTTCACGAAGGAAAAGTGGAAAGCTGTCTCAAACCGATGTGCTGCCATGAGTTGCGAGGGTGCTCAGTTTTCTAAAACTGGCCTGTGCAATACAGGATTACTGGAAAAGTGGAGAGACAGGGCAGAGTGAGGTCCCGAGTTTCCCACGCTTCCCACAGGGGCTTGAATTAGGCCTGTGTAGAGGCGGCGGATTGTGTGAAAAAGGCGTGCAGATACGCGCGGGACAAGGGCTTGGGAGAGACCGGGGATGCACAGGTGCAAGGAGTTGCACCGTTTGATGGGCAGGCGAAAAACGGGTGCGCGGCTGGCTTGGAAGGGCAAAGTGAAGACGGTTCCTGATAGGGATTGAGCGCGGCAGTGGTTCCCAATCCCGCAAAAGAAGCGGAAGAAAAAAGTGTTTTGCATCGGGTTGCGGGGGAGCGGCTCCTAAACTAGGCGGTTGGGAGGAGCAACGGCCATGACCATCGACATCGGGCATCTGGAGGACGAGTTGCTGCAGATGTCGACCGAAGGCGCGCCCGGGCGGGAGTTCTGCGAGGCGATTGCCGAGTTGGCGAGAACGGGGCGATTTGCCCAACTGCGGGAGATTTTGCCGGGGATTGTGTATGACGAGTTGTGCGCGCGCTACCAGCAGAATCCGGTGGAGTTTGTGGCTGAATGGCAGATGCTGGCGCGGGAGATGCGGCAAGGGTTCATCCAGCATGCTCGGCAGCGGCTCACGTCGCTGACGCGGCTACAGCAAGCGGAAAATGGCGCGGTGGCTCCGGCATGGCAGGAGATCCAGAGAGCTCTGGATGCCCAACAGAACGACCTGCTGCGGGCCGCCTTTGCGTTGGAGACGCTGGGACTAGTTGAGCCGGCGGTTTTGCGCGCCACCCACCTGCGGGAGTGCGTGGTGGCGTCGGCCAGCTCAGAAGAAGCCGACCGTTACCTGGACGAGGCCACGCGCTGCTATTTCTTTGGAATGTTCACGGCCTGTGCCGTGATGTGCCGGTCGGTGCTGGAAGAGGCTATCAAGCAGAAGCTGCCTGCGTCTCTGAGCCGCCAGATCCGCACGCGCTATCGCAACGCCGCCACGCTGGGCAACCTGCTGCACGAGGTGAACAACAACCTGCTGCTCACAGGCATCGACGCGGAGTTTCCGCAGGTGGCTAACCAGGTGAACGATACCGGGAAGAAGGCGGTACACCAGGGTCTGCTGTCGGAGGATGAGGCGCGCGGGTGCCTGCAGAACGCCCGCCGGGCGCTGCAATTACTTTTGGGTTGACGGGCCCGGCTCACGTTCCTGGATGTAACGCGGCGCTGCCACCCAAGTTTGCGCTGGTTCGCTCCTGATCAGCATCTGCCGCCAGATAGATCGTTCCCGTCGCCTCGGTGCTGTTTACAGAGGAGTAGCTTCCCAATCGCCGACGACACAACCAGAACTTGGAAAATTGCCCTAGAATTCCCGCAAGAGAAGGGTCAGGCGCATGTCCGTGAAGCTGAGAAGCAGCTTCAAAGCTCAGTGCTTGTGGTAACTTCCTTTGCCCCAAGGAACTTGGATACTGACAGAGCAACCGGGTGTCTCGATGGAAACCGCAACTACTCCAGCTTCCTTGCCAACCACATACGGCAATTCCGCGAACTGCACGTGTCCATTGGCATCGGTCTTATGTTTGCTTTCCTTGAGTTCTCCCGCAGAGTCACCTTTCACCACCAAATCTGTGTTCGGTGCGAATCCTTCGGCAGTGACAAGCACGATATTCGCTTCCGGCGCAGACAACAAGGCGGAGAGCCTACAACCCTTGTCCGAGGACTCAATTGGATAAGGAATGAGCGTGCCAGAAGCGATCACTTTGGAATCCTTGCTTCGTAACGCGAATCGAATAGGCTCGCCATTCGCGGCCTGAATGCCTATGTCGAACTCGAGGCCCTCGCCAGCCGACTCAATGACCTCCTGATCTGCGCTAGGCTTCCGGGTCAGCAAGAGGCCCTTGCGATTGACATATGCAGGGCTTGAAATCTCTTGTAGATTCTGAACCGAGGTCCCGATCTTCCACAGAGCCACCTTATACGGAACTCCTTCCGGAACACCGTGAGCAAAGATACGGAAACGGGTGAAATGTCCATCGGACCGATTGAGCTCGTCGAATTTTGCGAAATCCAGGTGAAGGCGCTTTGGATCTCTCAATCCCGCATCCCATTGCACTTGTGCGTTCACCATATCGATGACTACTTGGGGTAGCTTCTGCCCGGTTTCTTGGGCGTTTGAACCATGAAAGGCTAATGCAAGACAGAGACTTATCGCTAACGAAATAGAAACCATGCGTCCAGAAGGCATGCTGGCATTTTAGTACCTCGAACTCGCAATCCTGATCCAGAACCGGAACGTCGAGAAGAGGCTGACCAACGACAGAAGGCGGGTGGTCCCGGTCTCGATGACTGGGCTAACCCACATGAGGGTGCCACCGGTCCCTCGCAGTTGGGGACCGGTGATGGTGGCTAGAACACCAACAAGAGGCAGAATCGCGGACGTGTCACTGCCGATCCGGAAATAACTCCGATTTGCCAACGGCCCTTTGCCTGAATTGAAATCGATGCAGCGAGCGAAATCGGCAACAAGCGGCGTCCCATGCTTTTTACGGCGCCGCTTGCAGATAATTACCGGCCGCTGGCGCACACTTACAGATATCAGTCCAGTGTGCAAAGTCTGTCTGGGGATACGCCCCGTCCGTACCCAGAGGGCGAATTACCCCACCCCTCCCCCACTTTTGCCGCAACCCCAATAAAGGAAAAGGGTTAGCTAAAAAACACCCGTTTCGCACCACCAAAACAAAGGACTTAGTGGGTGGCCTCGGTCTCGATGACCGATCCTAAACCACATGAGGGAGTCACCGGTCCCGGATACGCCGGAACGGGATGCGCCTTTATACTGAAGTTTCCATGTCCTACGCAGCAGCTATCGAACAACTGAACGCCAAGGTGCCTGAGCTCTATACGGGAGTGGGTGTGCCGCGGCGCAAATTCTCGTTGGACGAGATCGGCGTCCTGTTGGGCGCGCTGGGCGATCCGCAACTGCGCTTTCCCTCGGTCTTGATTGCCGGCACGAATGGAAAAGGCTCGACGGCCGCGACGCTGGCCTCGATTCTGACTGCCTCAGGGCTGCGGACCGGCCTCTATACCTCGCCGCACCTGGCGCGGGTGAATGAGCGGATTCAGATGGACGGCGCGGAGATTGCAGACGAGGCTTTTGCGGCGCTGTACTTTCGAGTGGACGACGCCGCGCAAAAACTTGTGCTGGATGGGCGGCTGACGCAGCTTCCCAGCTTCTTTGAGATTCTGACCGCGCAGGCTCTGCTGTACTTTGCCGAGGCGGGTATCGAGATTGCGGTTCTTGAAGTGGGAATGGGCGGACGGCTGGACGCGACTAACATTGTGGATCCGCTGCTCTCGGTGATTACCGACATCTCGCTGGAGCACACGGAATGGCTTGGCCCAACGGTCGCGGCCATCACGCGGGAAAAGGCGGGGATTCTTCGCCGCGGCGGAACGCTGATTGCGCTGCCGCAGCTTCCCGAGGCCAACCAGGTGCTGGGCGAAATGGCCGCCGAACTGGAAGTCCGCGAAGTGAGCGCTGCGGAATTTGTGCCGCCGATGGGCACACTGGGTGCTTACCCAATTGAGGTTCTAGGCGCTCAGATCAGCGTGGACCCGCCGCTGGCCGGGGCGCATCAGCACCGCAACATTGCGCTGGCGATTGCGGCGGCCGTGGAGCTGGCAAGGACGCATGGGTTTCCAATTACCGCGCAGACAATAGCGACGGGGATCCGGGAAACGCGCTGGCCGGGGAGGCTGGAGCACATCGAATCCCGAGGGGTGGAGTGGGTTCTGGACGTGGCGCACAATCCTGCGGGAGCGTGCGTGCTGCGGGCAGGCCTGCGGGATACGCTAGCAGGGAACAAAAAGCGAACTTTGGTCTTCAGTTGCCTGCGTGACAAGCGAGTCGAGGAGATGGGGAAGATTCTCTTTCCGCTGTTTGACGAGGTGATAGTCGCGCCCATCCATAATGCGCGCGCCAATGCGACAAAGGATTTGCTGGCAGCAGCGAGCGCTGCGGGGTTTGCGGCTGTGGCGGCGGACTCGGTGGGTCAGGCCCTGGAGTTGGCTGCGAAGCGATCGCAGGGCGGGGTTGTGGTTGTCTCCGGTTCGGTCTACCTGGTGGGCGAGGCGCGGCAGTTGCTGCTTGCTGAAGGGGAGGGACAATGAAGCGGCGGCCCGATCCCATGCCGCGGACGCATCGCTGGCGCACCAACGTAATCCAGGTGCCGATGATGGCGGCGAGCACCATTGTCTGCGGCTCGCTTTCGCTGTTGTCGTCCCTCTTTGATCGGAGCGGCCGGGTACAGCACCGGATCGCGCACATATGGGCGAGGTCGCTGCTGTGGTGCTCAGGCTGCCCGCTTACCGTAAACGGGGCCGAGAACCTGCGCAAGTACCCGGTGGTTGTGTTTGCAGCGAATCATACCTCGTACATGGACACGCCCGTGGTCTTTGGCGCGCTGGATTGCCAGTTTCGCATTCTGGCCATGAAGAAGCTGTGGCCAGTTCCCATCATCGGGTGGTGGTTGAACAGGTCCGGGCAGATTCCCATCGACATGACCAATCCGGGGGCGACGTTGTCCAGCCTGGGCGCGGCGATCAAGGCCCTGCGCGCCGGTATGCCGCTGTTTATCTTCCCTGAGGGCGGGCGCACCACGGATGGTGCATTGCAGCCGTTCCTCTCTGGCGCGGCTTTTTTGGCGATTCGCGCGCAGGTGCCGGTGGTGCCGATTGCTCTGAGCGGCGTTTTTGATCTGCTGCCTCCGCACACGCGGCACTTCTATCCGAGCGCCTTGACGATGAGCGTTGGCGAACCGATTGTGACGGTGGGCATGAACTTGCGGCAAATGGACGACCTGACGGAGCGCGTGAAGGGTGCGATTGCAGCGATGATGGAAGAGCAGGCGGAGCCAGCCTTAGCCGAGGCGCCTATGGCCTTGGCAAGCAGTGAGCCGGGGCCGGCTGTAGATGTGTAAAGATATGAAAACAATATGGTTACAGTGTGTTCCTAGAAGATCTCAAAAAGCCGTAGGTCGTTTGCGGCCGGGTCTGTGGCATGGAAGCGGAGCCACCATCTGCTCTCAGAATCAGGATCCAAAAGCGGCAGCCCCGCAAGCACTTCCCATTTTCCAACCCCCGCCGTTCACGCGGCCGGGCAGGGTTCCGCAGCGTGCGGCTGGGTCATTCGGGATGAAACGTTCCGGAAAACTGCTTGGTTACGAGGACCGACCAATACCCGTTGTTGACGATACCGTGCTGCAGACCCCACTGCTTGCGATAGCCGGTTTCCACTGTGGTTCCCTTCCAGGTTGAGATCAGTGTCCCGCCATAGCGCGCCACTCGGTTGCCATTTGCACCGTAGAGTCCCCAGGCATACGTATAGGCAGGGCCTTCGCGGAACGAAAGGCGGAGTCCGTGGTGGGTCAGGAGAGGTTGCTGGGTGTAGATCTGCCAGTAAACCGCCGAACCCAGCGGAAGAGTCGACCTAAGTGTGCTGTAAGAGTCTCCGGAGAAGAAGACCGGCACACGCTTGACGGAGGTCCCATAGGTCAGATTCCCAATTACAATCCAATCCATCGCGCCGGTTTTGACCAAGGGCAAGAGCCAACGTTGCCCACTGCCGCTGAGATAGAGGGTGTGGTTCTTCTTATGCAGAAGAGGTGCTTTATAGATCAGGCCTGCCTGCCAGTTAGGAGTTTCAGAGGGAAAATCGGTCGTGCTCCAGCCGATGGCGCTGACCGTGTCTCCCTTGAGAAACGCATTGTTGATGCCGGCGGAGAATCTGTCCTGGATGTCCTGGCCCTTGCCGAAGATTCCGCCAAGGATCATTTGAAAGGTGCTTGTATAGCCTCCCGTCAGGCTCATGGTCCACGTAGGGGCGGGCCTGGTCTGAGCGGGGCTGGTAGACAGGGTTTGTGATGAAACGGCAAATGGCGACAGAATGACTGCTAGCAACAACATTATCTTGGGCATTGGATGGGTTCACTTTCTATCGGTATCAGGAAGATCTGGTGTTCCGTTTTATCGGCCATCCTGGCTTGGGATTTCAGGCTGAACCTTTGCGGCAGGGATCCGCGGAGAGAGCAGATTGGAAGGGAACCAAGTCGTGTCGAATCATCTTGAAGCGTGATTTGAGCGAATTGCAACTGGACTCTCGCCAAGAGACGCGTGCTGGCTTACACTATTGGTTCCATGTGCGTCCACATTGCAATCCCGGAACCAACCAGCAACGACTCCGCCTACAACCAGCGCACTTTGCCGCAGTACTTCTTCGCGTTGCATGCCGCGGGTGCAACGCCCATTCTGGTTCCGCTGCACGAGCGACAGGACCGGGTGGCTCGCCTGTTGGCCGGGGTGCAGGGAGTCCTGCTTCCGGGCGGCCCGCGGGATGTTGACCCGGAGCGATACGGCGAAGATCGAATTCCCGAGTGCGGAGAGACCGATCCGGCACGCACCGCAGCAGACGAGTTGCTGCTTCAGGATGCCTTCAACCAGCACAAACCGATCCTGGGCATCTGCCTGGGCGCGCAGACCTTGAACGTCTGGCGCAATGGGTCGCTGATTCAGGACTTGAAGACGGCGGTGGATCACGAGCCAGGCCGGGAAGTGGCGGAGGCGCATGCGCTGAGGATTACGCCGGGGTCGCGGCTGGCAGGGCTTGTTCCTCAGGTCGAGAGGCCGGAGCCGCACGTGAACTCGAGCCACCACCAGGCAATTCGTGTGCCCGGCGACAATCTGCTGGTGAGCGCCGTGTCTCCGCTGGATGGCGTGATTGAGGCGGTGGAGCTGGAATCGGCCGATCATTTTGTTCTAGCCGTGCAGTGGCACCCGGAGCGGAACTACACCGGCAACGCCTTCTCGCGTGCCATCTTCGGCGCCTTTGTGCAAGCAGCCACGGTTTGGGAGCCGCGGCGGATTGAGGCATAGGCATTGAAGGCATGAACGAAGAATCGCATCGGATCGGTTTGCGGCTGAACGAACTGCTGGTTGGGGAAGGATTGGATCCTCTCAGCCCCGGGACGAGTGAGCGATTCGGAGATTACTGCTTCCTCTTGATTCGGTGGAATGCGCGGGTCAATCTGACGGCGATCCGGGACGAAGAGAACATCCTCTCGCGCCACTTCGTTGAGTCGATTGCCTGCGCTCGCGCCCTGCCTGCTGGGATCGATACGCTGCTGGATTTCGGCTCGGGCGCGGGGTTTCCCGGGATTCCCATCTCACTCTGCCGACCGGAGATTGCGGTGACCCTTGCTGAGTCCCAGGGCAAGAAGGCGGCGTTCCTTCAGGAAGCTGTGCGGATGCTTGGAATCAGCGCTACGGTCCATGCAGGCCGGGCCGAAACTCTGGGTACGCAGTTTGGCTGTGTCACTCTGCGCGCGGTGGATCGGATGCCGCTTGCGGTGGAGGCCGCTGCGAAACTGGTGCGGCCTGGCGGCTGGCTGGCGCTGATGACCAGCGGCGCGGAGTTCCCGGCTCTCCAAGGAGTCGCGGGGGGTTGCTTCTCATGGGGGAAACCCAATTTGCTCCCGGGTAGCGAGGATCGGATTATCGCACTAGCCGCATGCAAGGCTATGGCATAGTGCATGCGTGATGTGGCTGAGAGGTCGATCAGGCTATTTAACCGACTGGGTGACACAGCAATGGGTGCAGGCCTCCGGTATGCGGGTAATCTGGCATAGAATCCGGGCTCGACGGGGCCGTTGCGGGACTCGTCGAGCTTATTTCAGGACTATGCGCGAGACCATGGCCTTGATGTCGGGCGAAGTGGGACGCGGGGGTTGCTCCAGGGGTCTTGCGATTTGAACGGTTTGGAATTGCGACGCCACCGGTGGTGTCAAGCTACGGGATCCGCGCACCGGCGACCTGCGGCTGACGGCGTGGGTGCGAGGGTTGCTGGCCACGAGGAACGTTCTATACGCGGGGGCTACACTGTCTGCAAGGTCGCGGGCTATTCGAGCTTCGGGTGAAGGTGGTCTTCTCGTTACGCAACGGGAACGCGGAAGTGATTTTGAAGCCGGAGTCCCATGAAGATGGCTTTTTCACTCGTTTCCGGAGAGCCTGGCTTCGGCGAACCGGGGTTCTGTTTCGGGGTTGATGGGCAGGAAAAGATAGTTCGGGGGGTATGTACGGGCGGTGGGAGAGAAGATCGCCGTGTATGCGGCAGGGCGGGGCGCTGTTCATGCCGATCACGTTCTTTGGTTGTGGTGCAGAGAGTTCTTTTGTCTGCATTACCGGATGAGAACTAATGGCCGGGGCGGAGTGCATGATACAGCGGAGAAGTGACGGTCAATGTTCCACGTGGAACATTTTTGGAGGCCGCTCAAAAAGGACAGATTGTTCCACGTGGAACAATCGATCCATGTCCCGAATTGGGATGATTCCAGTTTGGAACATGCCAGAAAAATAATCGATCCAGGGCTCAGAGATTTCAGAAGTTTTCCACTGCCGCGCCTTTTTTGCGGCCGTTTTGGTCGCCGTCGGCCAATTGCACCAAAGCCCTTCCGGCTCAGATATTTCCCAGGATTTGGCTACCAGCAACAAAAGAGGCTTTCCACAGTCTTGCCGCGTTCTCCACAGCGCAAGCGGCTACCCCGAATCGGCCGCTCCCGTTACTCTGAAAGGCCATGGGCAAGATACTTGGTGTCGTCAATCAAAAGGGCGGAGTGGGCAAAACCACCACAGCCATCAACCTCGCGGCGTGCCTCGCACTCCAAGGTCTCAAGGTGCTGCTGGTGGACTGCGATCCGCAGGCCAACGCCTCTTCAGGCATCGGCTTTCAGCGCGACGATAACCGACACTCCATTTACGATGTGCTGATGGGCGATGCCCCGGCGGAGACTGTGATTCTGCCTACGGAGATTGAAACTCTCTGGCTGCTGCCCGGATCAAAGAACCTGACCGGCGCCAACATTGAGTTGGCTGCAGCCGAGGATCGCGCGGTGCGCTTACGGCGGGCTCTCGAACCGGTCCAGGCTTTCTACGATCTGGTCATTTTGGACTGCCCGCCCGCCCTCGACCTGCTGACGCTGAACGCCCTGGTGGCCGCCGACACGCTGATCGTTCCCATGCAGGCTGAATATTTTGCACTGGAGGGCATCTCCGAGCTGGTCTCGACGCTGGAACGCGTGCGCGCGGCCTTCAATCCCAATGTGACCATCGAAGGCGTTCTGCTGACCATGTATGACGATCGCACCAACCTGGCCCAGCAGGTGACGGACACGCTGCGCCAATACTTCAAGGACCGCCTGTTCCGAACCGTAATTCCGCGCAATGTGCGGCTGGCCGAGGCCCCCAGCCATGGCCGTCCGGTGGCCCTCTACGATCCAAGATCGCGGGGAACGGAAGCGTACTTTGAGCTGGCCGGAGAGTTTATGGCCCGCAATCAGATCGAGATTCCGCCGAAGCAGGAGCCCGACGCGACTCCCCAGGCAGATCCAGAGCCGGAAGTTCACTCGCCGCCGTCTGTTTGACCCCGGCTGGCCGCCGATCATTGCACTTTTCCCAATTCAAGCAGTTCACAGTTTTGAAAGCACTCGGCTTCCAAGCCGGGATAGAGGATCTTAAAGCATGAATACCCCTGTGATTGACAACAAGCGCCGCGCCCTGGGCAAGGGCTTGGACTCTCTGTTGCCCCGCGTCCCAGTCGCCGCCGCTCCCCATGCATCCGAATCTGAGGGTGGCAAGCCACTTGAGATCCAGATCGACAAGATCGATACCAACCCCTTCCAGACGCGCTCGCAAATCAAGGAAGAGCAGTTGGCGGAGCTGGCGGCTTCGATCTCGGCAAATGGCGTCGTCCAGCCGGTGCTGGTCAGGCCCATGGGCGGGGGGCGCTACCAACTCATCGCCGGTGAGCGGCGTTGGAGAGCTTCCAAGCTCGCCGGCAAGCTCACCATCCCGTGCATCCTGCGCCAGGTCTCGGACGAGCAGGCGATGGAGATCACCATCGTCGAGAATTTGCAGCGCGAGGACCTGAACCCGATGGAACAGGCTCGTGCCTTCGAACGGCTGGCGCGCGAATTCCACATGACCCAGGAGCAAATGGCTGTGCGCACCGGCAAGGATCGCACCACGGTCGCTAACTTCCTGCGCTTGTTGCGTTTACCGGCATCCATACAGACCCGCGTCGAGGCGGGAGAGCTGAGCTTTGGCCATGCAAAGGTTCTGCTGGCTCTTGAACACGCAGAGGAGATCGAGAAGGCGGCGCAGCGAATCGCCACACTTTCGCTTTCTGTTCGCCAAACTGAGAGTTATGTTCAGGGATTGCTGCATCCTGAAAAAGCTGGCAAGAAGGACGCGAAGCCGGAAAAGCCGGTCGATCCCAACGTCCGCGAAGTGCAGGAGCGGCTGCAGCGCGCCTTGGGCCTGAAGGTCAACATCGAAGACCACAACGGCCGTGGCAAGGTGGTTATCGAATACGCACGGCTGGAGGACTTCGATACGCTGCTGGAGCATCTGGCGGGAGAGTAGAGACTTCAGCGGCATTCTCTAAGGGTGATCAACTGTGCGGGATGGGATGGAGTGATGCCACGATCCCATTGATTTCAGCCTGCGATAAGAACGGTTGACTAGGGATGTGGGCGACCATCCAAATCTGGTAACGCCGATTGTTGACATCATAAAGATCGAGCCAAACTTTGTAGGGTGGAACAGCGGGATCACCAAATTGAAACCCACGCATCTCTCCAAATTCCAAGGTGTAAATCTCTCTGAAGTCATGCATTTCCATTGATTTGAGAGTAAGCAAAATCATGTTTTGGGTGTTTTCTGTTCGCGGCTTCCACCATTTGACCTGATCGGGTGTGGCTGCCAATTCCGCTGCCATGAAGTCGCAGTTTGAGCTGAGCGCACGAGACCCCATTATCCCGAGGATAATCCTCCTGTCGTGTTCGCTTGTTCCCTTCACTATGTTTGCGTTTGCGCCGTTCACAGCGCTGGTGGGGTTGAACACCATCAACGAAACGCCATTTTTGAAGCGTACATATCGGACTAACTTCGAGTCGGTTCTGGAGTCGTAATCTGTCCAGGGAACTTGAAACGAAAACTCGAACAGACCTATCCGCGCACCCGTTAACTTTGCGACGGTCCTGACCGGAACCTGTATCGGAACCACCCTCAAGGACGGATCGTCCCGGGAGATCCTGCTAGCGAGATACCACGGCGTAAAATCGTAAAAGATCAGTGACACTAGCCAAAGCAAGCCGAATGAGACAGTTAGGCCAAGGCCTACTCGCTCCCAGCTAACCCGCCATCTCTCATTCATCGCTTGCTTCCTGCACAAGACTAGCTGTGCGTGGCGTAGCCCATGCCGGCAAGAACACCGCGCATGTAGGCGATGCTGGCGGTTGCTCCGGGCAGGGGGTCGTCGCCTTTGATCTCGTATTCGAGATCTACCCAGCCGGGGTACTTGATCTTGATAAGGGCCTCAAAGATGCCGCGAATGGGCATGATGCCTTCGCCAACGGCTACCTGGCTCTCCTTGTCGGTGAAGCTGGCCAGGTCTTTGATGTGCATGTTGTGCAGGCGCGGACCGGCGGCGTGGATGGCCTCGACCACGTCTGTACCGGCGCGGACGCAGTGGCCCACGTCGATGCAGGCGCCGAGGCGCGTGTCGTAGCCCTTGACGGCCTTCAGCACGTCCATCGGCGACGGCCACACCTTGTCTTCCGGGCCGTGGTTGTGGATGGCAATCTTGATGTCGTATTCCTTGACGAACTTTTCCAGCCGGGGCAGCGTGGCGGGGGTGGGGTCGCCGGCCACGATGACGGCGATGCCGGCGCGCTTGCAGTACTCGAATTTGGCGCGAATGTCGTCGTCTTCGTCCTTGGGGAAATAAATGGCTCCAGCGGCGTGAAGCTTGATGCCGGCGGCGGCGTAGTCGGCCAGCGCCTTGGCCTCTTCGTCCGGCGCCATGGGGAGGTGATCTTTGGTGTCCTTGGCATTGAGCCCGGTGATGTTGAGCTGCTTGAGCCAAGGGATCATCTGAGCCCGGGTAAAGTTGCGGAAGGTGTAGCTGGCAATGCCGAGGCGGATGGGCGGCTCTCCGGTAGCCGCCTGCGAGAGGGCGGCGAATGCGAGGCGCGCTGCGGGAAGGAGTGCGGCTGCCGAGAGCAGTGCGCTGGAGCGGACGAAGTTGCGGCGTGAGATTTTGTTGTTCATGTCAGGAATTCCTCGGATTCGAATCATTTGGTTCGTGCGATCCCTGGTCCCCAAGAGCGAGGGACCAGGGGCACCCGCCATTTTTGCGTCAAGATGCGGCTAAAACCCGAATGT
>Ga0181517_10002107_pt1 | contig 20932 bp, 22 predicted proteins | sample PEATcosm2014_Bin_31_FD_119748 | JGI IMG/M metagenome (GOLD analysis project Ga0181517, IMG submission 119748) | Peatland microbial communities from MTU Mesocosm Facility, Houghton, MI, USA - PEATcosm2014_Bin01_30_metaG | ecosystem: Environmental > Terrestrial > Soil > Wetlands > Peat | place... | reverse complement strand
GAACATCGAGGACCGACAGCGTATGTTCTCGCACTCGGCCGAAGGGGCGGCGGCCGCGCTGCAGGCATTGGCGAGGGCCCTCGCACCGACGGGCCTGCCCATCTGGGCCAAGTTGAGCCCTAATGTCACCGACCTGGTCTCCATCGCGCGAGCGGCCATGGCCAATGGGGCTACGGCCCTCACCCTGGTCAACACGCTGATGGGCATGGCCATCGACCCCTCGACGGGGCTGGCCCGCCTGGGGGCCGGGGGCGGGGGCCTGTCCGGGCCGGCCTTGCACCCGGTGGCCGTCCGGGCCGTGTACGAGTGCCGTGCAGCGCTCCCGGCGGCTTCCATCGTCGGTGTGGGCGGCATCGTGACCGGCGTCGACGCCGCTGAACTGTTGTGCGCCGGAGCCGACGCGGTTCAAGTGGGCACGGCGACCTTCGCCGACCCCAGGGCACCCCTTCGGGTGCTGGAGGAGCTGGTGGCATGGTGCGCGTCGGAGGGGATCGACCGGCTGGACCAGCTGTCGGGCCGCTCCCTCCGGGTGATGGCCGCGAGGCCCGCCGGGGCCGGAGTTGACTAGCGTCGCCATGGCGGGACATAGCTGGAGTGGGATCAGCTGGACTGAGACTTGACCGAAAGGAAGCGACATGGCTAACGGCGGCGGGACGTCGAAACCGGGTTACGTTTTCTCCGCGCCGGTGCTTTCCCGGGAGGTCGGGGGCGGGGCACCCGAGGCGGTCCGCCGGCGCCTCGTGCTTGCCCTCGACGTCGATGATTCCGTGCTCGCCATGCGCTGGGCGGCCCGCCTGCGGCCCTGGTTCGGCGTGGCCAAGGTGGGCCTCGAGCTCTTCAGCGCCGCCGGGCCGGCGGTCATCGGGTCGCTGCTGGAGGGTGGTTTCCAGGTCTTTGTCGACCTGAAGATGGCGGACATCCCGAACACCACGCGCAAGGCGGCTCGCGTGCTCGGGGCCCTGGGGGTCTCCTTCCTCACCGTGCACGCCTCGGCCGGGGCGGCCACCCTCGAAGCGGCCGTGCAGGGCCTGGCCGAGGGGGCCGACCGGGCCGGGCTGGCCCCGCCCATGGCCCTGGCCGTGACCATTCTCACGAGCGAGGCCGAGGCGCCCGTCGACCTGCTGCGCGCCCTGGTGACGAGTGCCAGGGACACAGGTTGCGGCGGGGTCGTGTGCGCCGCCGCCGATCTCGACCAGGTGAAGAGGGTCGCGCCAAGCTTGGTAACCGTCGTCCCGGGCATCCGGCGGGCGGGAGCCGAGAAGCACGACCAGGGCCGTTCGGCCACGCCCGGGCAGGCCGTGCGCCTCGGGGCCGACATGCTCGTGGTCGGCCGCGCCGTCACGCAGGCCGATGACCCCGAAAAAGCGGCCCTTGCTATCTTCGAGGAACTCTCTGACGCCCGGACCGGTCGCTAGAGGGCCGTTCCGGTTGCCGCGGTGACCCAAAATGCGGTGCGGGTAGCCACCGTCGTCGCCGTAAAGGCCCAGGCGGCGGGCTCAGAGTGGTCCGGCACGCCCCGCCACAGCTTTTTGACGGGATCGCACACCCCCTCCTTCGGGACGCGCTAGGGTGCGCTCCATGCCTTTGCCGCCGAGTCTTTCCGCAGATCAACGACAGGCCGCCCTTGAGAAAGCAGCCACCGTTCGCAAACAACGCGCTGAGCTAAAAGACCGCCTCAAGATGGGCTCTGTATCATTGAACGAACTCCTGAACCAGGGCCAGAGCGATGAGGTCGTTGGGAAAATGAAGGTCCTCGCCGTTCTCCAGAGCCTGCCCGGCCTCGGCCAGGTCAAAGCGCGCCGGGTCATGGAGGAAGTCGGCATCAGCGACACGAGGCGTGTCCAGGGCCTCGGGGAACAGCAGCGCCGCAAGCTCCTCGAGAAGCTGGGCTAAGCTCTCTCGGGAACCGGGCCGCGCCGTGCCAATGCAGGTAGCGGTCGACCTGTCTACCTGGCCCGACGTCAGTACGGGCCGGTGCCGCGTGCCCACCTTCCTCCAGCTCATCATCGCTAGCGCCGGCCACCGTCACCGGGAGAGCGGGTGACCACGGCGGAGGGGCCCGGGCCGGCGCCTCCCTCGGGGCAGCGCCCCAGGATCATCTTTGTCATATTCGGCGTAGGCGGCGTCGGTAAAGGCACGCTCGTCGCCCGGCTGCTCCGGTTACGGGACAAGCTGTGGTTGTCGAGGTCGTGGACGACGCGTTCCCGCCGTGCCTCGGAACGCGCCGACGCTTACGTGTTCGTCGACCGCGACAGCTTCATGGACAGGGTAAAAGCCGACGGGTTCGTCGAGTGGACCGAGTTCGCGGGCAACGGCCATCTTTACGGCACACCGACGCTCGACGCGCCTGAGGATCTTGACGTGGTCCTTGAGATCGAGATCGACGGGGCGGCGCAGATAAAGGAGCGGTACCCCGACGCGGTGCTCGTCCTGATCGCCGCCCCGTCGCGGGAGGCGCAGGCGGCGCGCCTACGCCAGCGGGGCGATGACGAGCAGAGCGTGGCCCGGCGCCTCGCCGTGGGCGAGGAGGAGGACCGGGTGGGCCGGCGGATGGCGGGCTTTGTCGTGGTCAACGACGACCTTGGCCGAGCCGCGCAGGAGCTCGCCGGTATAGTGGACGCCTGCCGGCGGCACGCCGACGAGGGACGAAGAGAGTAGGACTGGTTATGGCTGAGCGACGGACGACGATGATGGACCCGCCGATCGAGACACTGCTGGAGAAGGTCGACTCCAAGTACACGCTGGTGAGCCTGGCGGCCAAGCGAGGCCGGGAGGTCAACTCGTACTTCAACCAGCTCGGTGAGGGCCTCGGTTCGATCGTCCCGCCCCAGGTGACGTCGATCTCCCGCAAGCCTCTCTCGATCGGGCTGGACGAGATCGCCGCCGGGAAGATCACCTATCACCGCATCCCGGTCGAAGGCGAAGAGGAAGTGCCCGAAGAGGTCACCGGCCTTTAGAGCAAGTAGGCGCAACCAAGACCGTCGGGCGCCGCAGCACTAGCCTGCCAGTATGGCGCCAGCGTCGGGACCAACCGGGTCGGAGCCGTCGCCTTCTGGTGCACACGGCGGCGGTCCCCTTCGCGCCAAGCGCGTTGTACTGGGGGTCTGTGGTGGCATAGCCGCCTATAAGGCGGTGGAGATCTGTCGCCGCCTTGGCGATGCCGGCGCACTGGTCAGCCCCGTGCTCACGCAGGGGGCCACCCGGTTCGTAGGCCCGTTGACCTTTACCGCGCTGGCCGCGGAGCCGGCCCGGACGTCGCTTTTCGGCCCCGACGGGACGGGCGACCCGGGGTCGCCCGTCCCGCACGTGAAGCTCGGCCGCAGCATCGACGCCGTGGTCGTGGCGCCGGCCACGGCCCGGCTGATAGGCAGTTACGCCGCCGGGATCTCCTCCGACCTGCTGACCGCCACGCTGCTGGCCACCCGGGCGCCGGTGCTCGTGTGCCCGGCCATGCACGCCGAGATGTGGGAGCACGCCGCCGTCCAGGACAACGTGGCCCTCCTGCGCCGTCGTGGGGTGCACGTCCTGGAGCCGGCAGAAGGGCGCCTGGCCGGCGGGGATTTCGGCAAGGGACGCCTGCCTGAGCCCGAGGCGATAGTCGCCGCCCTGGCCGCCATGCTGGGGCCCCGCTCCGGGTCTCTGGACGGTGTGAAGGCAGTGGTCAGCGCGGGAGGCACCCGTGAGGCGCTCGACCCGGTCCGGTACATCGCCAACCGCAGCTCGGGCAAGCAGGGCTACGCCGTCGCCGCCGAGCTCGCCGCCCGCGGCGCGGCCGTCACCCTGGTTACCTCCAGCGCCCTCGTCCCGCCGTCTGCGGTCGACGTCGTCCGAGTCGAAAGCGCGGCCCAAATGCAACAAGCCGTCCTCTCCGCCGCCGCGTCCGCTGACGTGGTCGTCATGGCTGCAGCCGTCGCCGACTACCGCCCCGTCGTGGTCGCAGGCCAAAAACTGAAGAAGACGGGCGAGCCCATGCTGCTCGAGCTCGTCCCCACGCCGGACATCCTGGCCGAGCTGTGCGCCCGACGTCGTGAAGGCCAGGTAATCGTCGGTTTCGCGGCCGAGACGGCGTCCGGGGGCGAGCTCGTCTCTCTCGGCCGGGCGAAGCTGGCGGCCAAGGGCGCCGACCTGATCGTTGCCAACGACGTGAGCGGGGCCGGGGCGGGGGCAGGTCCCCCAGCGGAAGTCGGGGCCGGAGGAGGGGTCGCGTTCGGGTTCGGCGAGGACGCCAGCCGGGCGGTTATCGTGTCCAAGAAGGACACGCTCGACCTCGGTGTGGCCGCCAAGGGCTCCGTCGCCGCCAAGCTGGTCGACGCCATAACCGATTTGCTGGCGCTGCCCACGGCCGACCGCTAGACGGCCCAGGCAGACGAGGCAGGAAGGAACTAAGGATGACACGCTGGGTGTTCACGTCCGAATCGGTGACCGAGGGGCACCCGGACAAGATGGCCGACCAGATTTCCGACGCCATCCTCGACGCCATACTCGAACAAGACCCGCCGGCCCGCGTCGCCTGCGAGACCCTGCTCACCACCGGTCTGGTGATGGTGGCGGGCGAGATCACCACCAGCGCGTATGTCGAAATACCCCAGATCGTCCGCGACGTGGTCTCGTCCATCGGCTACACGAGCTCGGAAATGGGCTTCGACGGCCTTACCTGCGGGGTGACCGTCTCCATAGGCCAGCAGTCCCAGGACATCGCCATCGGCGTCGACACCGCCTACGAGGTGCGCCAGGGCGTGAGCGGCGAGGACGCCCTCTTCAGCCAGGGCGCCGGCGACCAGGGGATGATGTTCGGTTACGCCTGCGACGAGACCGACGACCTCATGCCGGCACCCATTTGGCTGGCCCACCGTCTGGCGCAGCGCCTGGCGCAGGTGCGAAAGGTCGGGGTGCTTCCCTACCTCCGCCCCGACGGCAAGACCCAAGTCAGCTTCGAGTACGAAAACGGCCGGCCCGTCCGCCTGAAGACGGTGCTCGTCTCCACCCAGCACCGGCCCACCGTCGACCTGGAGACGCTCCTGAAGCCGGACCTTCGGGACCACGTGGTGGCCCCCATCGTGCCTCCCGAGTACGCCGACGATGGCTACGAGATCCTGGCCAACCCGACGGGCCGCTTCGAGCTCGGCGGGCCTAGCGCCGACACCGGGCTCACGGGCCGCAAGATCATCGTGGACACCTACGGCGGGGCTGCCCGCCACGGCGGGGGGGCGTTCTCCGGCAAGGACCCGTCCAAGGTCGACCGCTCCGCCGCGTACGCAGCCCGGTGGGTGGCCAAACATGTTGTAGCTTCCGGTGCCGCCAGCCGCTGTGAGGTGCAGATCGCCTACGCCATCGGCGTGGCCCGTCCGGTTTCGTTGATGGTCGAGCTTTTCGGCACCGAGCGGGTGAGCCCGGACAAGATCACCAAGGCCGTGGACGACATCTTCGACCTCCGTCCCGCCGCCATAATCCGCGACCTCGACCTGCGCCGGCCCATCTACCGGCGCACAGCCACGTACGGGCACTTCGGGCGGCCGGACAAGGAGTTCACCTGGGAGGTGACCAGCCGCTTGGCCGAGTTCAAAGGGGCGGTTGGCCTCTAGTCCGTTGCCCGGCCCGCCCATGGCCGCAACCCCCGCGGCCCCGCCCCAGGTCGCCCGCGTGCTCCCGGACGTGGCCGGGTTCGAGAGGGAGCTCGACTATGCGGTGCCGGCCGACCTGGCCGGTGACGTGCGGGAGGGGAGCATCGTGCGCGTACCCCTCCAGGGCCGTACTGTGCGGGGCTGGGTACTGGCCTTTCCCGTCGAGCCCCCGGACGGGATCGTCTTGCGGCCACTGGCCAAGGTTGTGGGTTGGGGGCCCGAGCCGAGCCTGTGCGACCTGGCCGGCTGGGCCGCATGGCGCTGGGCTGGGCGCCGCCGCTCCCTGTTGGTCACCGCCTCGCCCCTCACCTCCGTCAGGCAGCTCCCTCCAGGGCGGGACGGGCCCCTGCATGGTGCTTCGGCGCTCGGGACCGCGTCGGCGCCCGGCAGGGGGCCGACCGGCAACCCGGGCTCGTCCTCCATCACCGGGCCGGTCGGGGACCGGGGGTCGGGCGAAGCTCGCCGGCTCGTCCAGGACGCGTGGCGAGCGGGCACGCACGTGTTGAGGTTGCCGCCCGTCTACAGCGCCACCGACCTCGTGGCGGCGGCCGCCGAGCATGGCCCGGTCCTGGTTGTGGCCCCGACCAACGGGCGCGCCTCGGCCGGCTGCGCGGCCCTGCGCCGGCGTGGCGCCAAGGTCGCCCTGTTGCCCGGGGACTGGGCGCTGGCTCGCGCCGGTACCGACGTCGTGATCGGCGCCCGCGCCGCGGCCTGGGGCCCGTGCCCGGGGCTCGCCTCGATCGTCGTGCTCGACGCTCACGACGAAGGCCTCGTGCAGGAGCAGGCGCCGACATGGGACGCGCCCGCCGTAGCCCGTGAGCGGGCCGGGCGCTCGGCAGTGCCCTGCCTGTGGGTTACTGCGTGCCCGACCCTGGAGCTGCTGGCCGCGGCCGACGACGTGCATGCGCCTAGCCGCGCCGCCGAACGTGCCGGCTGGGCCAGGCTCCAGGTGATCGACCAGCGCCGCTCGGACCCCAGGACCGGTCTTTACTCCGATGAACTGGTGCGCTTGCTACGCGACGGCGGGCAGCGGGTCGTCTGCGTACTGAACCGCAAGGGCCGGGCCCTGCTGCTGGATTGTGCGGCATGCGGGGAGGTGGCCCGGTGCGAGCACTGCGACGGGGCCGTGCGGCTCATGGGCGAGGCCCTGACCTGCCGGCGTTGTGGCCGGTCGCGACCCCAGGTGTGCGCGTCGTGCGGCTCGGACGCACTGCGCTCGTTGCGGGTGGGGGTTACCCGGGCGCGTGAGCAATTGGAGGCTCTCGCCGGCCGCCCTGTCGGCGAGGTGACCGCACTGACAGCCGGGAAGGAGGACCTCCCCGGCACCGACGTGTTCGTGGGCACCGAAGCCGTCCTGTACCGGGAGAGCGAGCTCCGCCGCCGGGGGGCGGTAGGAGCGGTGGCCTTCCTCGACTTCGACCAGGAGCTGCTGGCCCCGCGCTACCGGGCGGCCGAGGAGGCGCTGGCCCTGTTGGCCCGAGCCTCGCGCCTGGTGGGGGGCCGGGGCCGAGACGGGCGGGTACTAGTCCAGACGCGCCTCCCCGGCCACCCTGTCATCGAGGCGGCCGGCTTGGCCGGCCCGCAGAGGCTGTCGGAGGCTGAGGAGCCGGTCCGCCGGGCCCTGCGGCTGCCCCCTTTCTCCGCCCTGGCCGTCCTCAGCGGCGCCGGTGCCGCCGAGCTCGCCGCCGGCCTGGAGAAGCTGGCCGGTGACCAGATCGAGGTCAACGCGCTCGGCGAGGGCCGTTGGGCGGTCCGGGCACCCGATTCAGCCGCGCTGGCGCACGTGCTTGGCGCCGTCGAGCGACCGGCGGAACGGGTGAGGACCGAGGTCGGCCCGGTACGCTTCTGACAGGACGCTTCTGACAGGACGCTTCTGAGCCGGGCCGGGTCAGGCGTGCGGCCAGCCAACCAGGCGGCAGGGGATGGCGGCGTCCTCATCTAGGTGGTAGCTGGCACAAACGCGGTGATAGCCGTCGGCGATCACCATGGGGGCTCCGCGCGACGCGTCGCCCCGCACCAACAGCACGGGCGAAAGCCGCTCACCGTGTTGGACTTTCTGAATGTCTTTGGCGACGTGGGGGTTGGTATCGGCCAGGAGCGGGAGGTTGCTGGCCCGCAGCAGATCCTTGGCCTTGCGATGGTCCAGAGGGGCATCCTTCAGCGTGTCCGCGAGGTGTTTGGCCACCGGCTCGGGTACGACCAAGCTCAGGTAGTCGTGGGCGGCGGGATAGTCGTGGTCGTCCGGCTCGGACTTCCAGTGTTCAGTGACGATCATGCCGAGAGACGCTAATACCCAGCCTTTCTTCTGCAAGCTCTACTAACGGGCATATCCTCGGGCGCCCGCGGCCCGGGCCTCAGCTCTTCACCCGTAACGCCGGGTGGGGGAGCAGGACCGGGGAGCTCTCCCGGGTTTCGAGGTAGGGGGCGACAAGCTCGAAAATGGCGTCCCCGACCAGGGCCCGGAGCTCGGGCTGCATATGGCGCCAGACGGCCGTCGCCCCCCTGAAGGCCTCCGGCGCTTCCGTGCACCACCAGGCGAACTCCTCCCCGCCGGCTCCCCAGTGCTTCCTGTCCCATTGGCCGACGGTCGAGGTCACCGACCCGTCGGGATTGGTGGTGTCCTCGCGCCGTAGAGGGAGCTGCCAACAAACGTCGGGCTTCAGGTCCATCGGCGCCTGGTCGCGCTCGAGGGCGGCGCTGTGCAAGGCGCAGCCCGGCCCGCGCGGGAAGCCGGGACGGTTGAGGAAAATGCACGCTCCTTCGACCATCCTCGTCACCGTGACGCCTTCGGAGTTGCGCCGGGCGACCCCGCCGTGGCGGGCACGGTCGGCGAACTGCCACTGTTCGGCCGTCAGTGTCCGGGCCGCCGCCTTGACCCGGGCGAGGTCGTCATCACTGGTGAAATGGGCGCCGTAGGAGCAGCACCCCTGGACCAGCTCAGGCGCCGGCCCGGTGAGGACGCCCTGGCAACCGCGACCGAAGATGCATTCCCAGTGCGAGAGCAGGAAGGTCACGTCGAAGCGCCAGGTGCGCTGCTCCTCGGGGTCCTCGAAGCTCACCCATTCATGGGCATCAGCCGGGGCCAGGGCAAAATGCCCGTCCCGGCCCTTCGGCCCCGCGGCCACCCCCCGGCCGCGCGTGCCCTTTACCCCTTTTCTGTCCCGTTTGAAGGCAGCCTTCTTGTGGGCGTCGCCGCTCATGCGCCGACCTTGTACGAAGCGAGGTCGAGGACCAGCTCGCCGGCGGCGAGCACGCCGCGCCACAGCTGGCGCAGGTCGAGATGTTCGTTGGGAGCGTGGAAGTTGTCGTCCGGGAGGGCCACGCCGAGGAAGATCAGCGGCGCTCCCAGCACTCGGGCCAAAGCCTCCTCCGGGCCGCTGCCGCCGCCCCGGCTGAACAGCGGTGCCGTCCCCCAGACGCGCTCGATGGCCGAGCAGAGTATGCGCATGGCCGGGTGGTCGACCGGAGTGAGCAGGGGCGAAACGGACCCTTCGGCGGTGGCCTCGAACTGGGCACCATCGGGGACATGGGAGGCCAGCCATTCCCGGAACGCTGGCTCCACCCGCTCGGGCCGCTGGTCGGGCACGAGGCGGAAGGCCACCTTGAAACTGGCCGTGGCGGGCACGATCGTTTTCATGCCCGGGCCGCCGTAGCCCGAGTGGAGGCCCACCACCTCAGCCGTCGGGCGCGCCCCCACGCGCTCGAACGGGCTGCGGCTGGCTTCGCCCTCGAGGTAGGCGACGCCCGCTTGGCGCCGGAACTCGGCCTCGTCGAAGGGGATGGCGGCCAGTGACGCCGCCTCTTGCGGGGTCAGCTCGCGCACGTCGTCGTAGAAGCCGGGCAGGGTCACGCGCCCGTCGGCGTCGTGCAGCCGGTCGACGAGGCGGGCGGCCACCAGGGCGGCGTTGGGGACCGTGCCGCCCCATATCCCGCTGTGCAGGTCCGAGCGGGCCGTGCGCAGCGTGACGTCGAAAGAGACCAGGCCCCGCATGCTCACCGTGGTCGAGGGGACGTCCGGCGCTTCCATGGTGGTGTCGGACACCACCACGATGTCGGCGGCCAGCCTCTCCTTTTCCCGCCAGAGGAGATCCTCGAGGTGAGGGCTGCCTACTTCCTCCTCGCCTTCGATGAGGAACTTCAAGTTGATAGGCAGACGGCCCCGTTCGGACCGGACGCCACGGGCGGCTTCGATCTGCATCAGGACCTGGCCCTTGTCGTCGGCCGACCCTCTGGCCAGCAACTCGTTGCCGACCACCACCGGTTCGAAGGGAGGCGACGTCCACTCGGCCAGTGGGTCGACGGGCTGTACGTCGTGATGACCATAGATAAGGACGGTGGGAGCGTCCGGGCCCGCCTCCAGCCACTCGGCGTAGACGGCCGGCCGGCCGCTCCCGGGCGCTCGCGCCGTGCCCGTGGCGAGGATCTCGACCGTGGTCATGCCCGCCTCCCGCAAGAGCCCGGCACAGAACTCGGCGGAGGCGGCCACGTCGCCGGCGTGGTTGGGGTCCGCCGAAATCGAAGGGATCCGCAGCCAGTCGGTCAATGTGGCGAGGATGCGTTCCTTTGAGCGTTGCAGGTAGGCGTTGAGAGCGAGGTCGGTCACAGCGGCCGACGTTAGCCTTCGCGGGGCTTGCTCAACTACCCCCCGACCCCACGGAGCCAACGCTCGTTCAGCCGTAGAACGGGACGGCCGGGTCTAACGGCTGGGCATAAATGGTTTGCGCCTCGGTTGGCGTCAGCGTCCCGGTGGCGACGAGGCGAGCAAGGACGTGGCGCTGGCGGCTGCGGGCCAACGACAGGTGGCCGTGCGGGTCGTACTCGGAGGGGGCCTGCACGAGCCCGGCGAGCAAACTGGCCTGCGCCCAGGAGAGATCCCCGGGGGGGACGCCGAAATAGTGCTCGGCCGCCGCCGTGCACCCGTAGGTGCCGTCACCGAAGTAGGCGGCGTCGAGGTACATGGCCAGGATGTGGGCCTTGGTGTACATGGCGTCAAAACGGAACGCCAGGCCCACCTGCTCCAGCTCCGCCCGCAGGTTCGTCCCCGGTGCGTAGAGCATCTTGGCCAGTTGCTGTTCTATGGTCGCCCCGCCCTCGCTCCCGTTGCCGGTAACCAAGCCGATGATGGCCCGGCCCACCCCTAGAGGGTCGAGCGCCGGGTCATGGTAGAAGCGGCTGTCCTCGGTGGCGAGCAGGGCCTGGCCCAGCCGGCTCGGGATATGGCCGTCGTCGCTAGGGGCGTGATGGGCGGCCAGGATGGCGGACACCAGTGCGGGAGCGTTGCCCACCGACGGGGAGGCCAGGACCAGGACGCCCAAGCCGATGGCACCCACAACCACAAGGCTTACGACCGTCGCCGCCAACCTCCGCGCCCAACGCCACGCCCGCCGGCGCTGAGGCCGCCCATGGCGCCGAGGCCGGCCATGCTTCGCGTCGGACGGCGCAGCCTCGGAGCGGGCGGGCGATCTGCCCAGCAAGGTCGTAGGCATCGGCTGGCTGCCATTTTCGCGCTCTGCTCGCGCCTGGCGGCCGCGCCAGAATGAGGGCCATGGACGAGACCGCCTCTGAACGCCTGAGGGCGGCGCTGGAAGACATCGCCGAGGAGCTCGCCGACATGGGCCGCGCCCGGCTCAGCGAGGCCGTACGGACCGACAGCACCGCGGCAGTGGCGGCCGAGCGACGCCTGAGCCGGGCGCGACGGGCCGTCCTGAAAGCCGCCGCCCTACTGCGAGACGGTGCCGAGGGCGATGACCTTGGAGACGGCCCAGACGACTAGAGCCTGGTTAGGCCGCCACTTTCACGGCCGCCACCTCGAACTCGAGCGTGACCTTTTCGCTGACCAGGACGCCGCCCGCTTCCAGGGCCGCGTTCCAGTTCACGCCCCAGTCCTTGCGGTTGATGGTCGTGGTGCCCTCGAAACCGACCCGGAGGTTACCCCAGGGGTCGACGGCACTGCCCGTGAACTCGAAGTCAATGGTCACCGGCTTGGTGACGCCCCTTATAGTGAGGTCGCCCGTGACCGAGTACCGGTCCTGGTCCGCCTTCTCCACCGCCGTGGACTTGAAGGTGATCTCGGGGTACTCGTCCATGGCCAGGAAGTCGTTGCTGCGCAGGTGGGTGTCACGGTCGGAGTTACGGGTGTCGATGCTGGCCACCTTGATGGTGACCTCGACATGGGACGCGGAGGCGTTCTCCTCGTCGAGGTAGCCCGAACCGGTGACCTCGTTGAAGGCGCCGCGCACCTTGGTGACCATGGCGTGGCGGGCCGAGAACCCGAGGCGGGAATGGGTGGGGTCCAGGTTGTAGTTGCCGGTCAGGGACTTGGTCCCGGTCGTACCGGTGGCGTTGGTCATAATGGCATCCTCTTCGTTGTCGGTGATCGTGATCTGTAATAGACAACGTAGGGGATATATCAACTATTCCTGAACGTCAGGGGTACACTGAGAAAATGGGCTTGACCAGGTGGCTCGATGAGGACGAGCAGCGGGCGTGGCGCTCTTTCCAGGTCATGCAGGCCCGGTTGAACGCCCAGCTGGCTCACGACCTGTCGGTTCATTCGGAGCTCAGCTACCAGGACTACGTGGTGCTGGTGGCTCTGACGGGGCGGCCCGACGGCCGGCTGCGCCTGACCCGTCTGGGCCACGAGCTTGGCTGGGAGAAGAGCCGCATCTCCCACCAGGTCAAGAGGATGGCGGAGCGGGGCCTGGTCGAAAAATGCCGGAGCGGGGATGACGGGAGGGGCGCCGTGGTACAGGTCAGCGCTCTCGGCCGAGAGCGGATCGAGGCCGCCGCCCCCAGCCACGTCGAAGCCGTGAGGCGGTTGTTCGTGGACCGGCTGACACGGGCCCAGCTGGACGACCTGGCCGTCGTCGCCCGTACCGTACTGGAGGCCGTGGTGGCCGAGGAGGCGTGCACGGGATCCGAGATCGACATCCCCGGCTAGGCGGGGCCGCCTGGTCGGGGCCGGCTAGGCGGGGCCGGCTGGTCGGGGGCCGGCTAGGCGCGGGCGAGCTGGCAGGCGGGCACAGGCAGGCCGGCCGGTGGCGGGGGAGCGCTGGGCAAGGCATTGAGGGCGTCGATCAGCCGGCGAAGCTGGGCGAAAGACGTCCGGTCAAAGCTGAGAGCGATGCGGGGAAGTTCCAAGTGGTCTTCCTGACGGGTCTCTGTGGGCAATGGCCCAGGAAGCACGTCGATAGGGCCCCGCGTACAAATGCCGGCAAACTCCTCGGACAAGGCGGCGATCTCGGTCTCGGTCGGAGGAGCCGTCAAACGAATGACCATGCGGTCGCCCACCCAGCGCAGAGAATGGTAATTGCGGTAGAAGCCGAGGATCTCGCCCGCCGCCTGCAGGACGTCGTCGGTGATCAGGTAGAGGCTGCTGTCCTCGCTCCCGATCAGGCCGCGGGCGGTCACCTCCTCGGTCACGAACCTCTCCCAGGCGTGCCAGTAGCTTCCCCCGGGCACTTCCAGCAGCACGACGGGGGCGGGTTCGGCCTTGCCCGTCTGCAACAGGGTGAGCAGCTCGAACGATTCGTCGAGGGTGCCGAAGCCGCCGGGGAGGACCGCGTAGCCGTCGGACTCTTTCACCAGCAGGAGCTTGCGGGTGAAAAAGTATTTCATCGAGACAAGTTTCGGGTCCGAGGAGATAAACGGGTTGGCCATCTGTTCGAAGGGGAGCCGGATATTTATCCCAAAACTGTGCTCGGGGCCGGCTCCTTCGAGCCCGGCCGCCATTATGCCCGGCCCGGCCCCGGTCACCGTCGACCAGCCCCGGGCGGCCAAGCGGGACGCAAGATCCCGGGCTTGAGCGTAAAGGGGATCGGTGGGCAACGTGCGGGCCGAGCCGAACATCGTGATCTTGGGGACCGAACGGTAGGGGGCAAAAACCTCGAAGCCCTCGATTATCTCTCGTAGGGCGGCATTGGCGATTTTCAGGTCGAGACGGTCGAGGCGGTCCTGGGCCACCCGCACGACGGAGATGAACAGTTCCCGCAGTTGGTCGCGATTGGAGGTCACCCTCAGCTCGTCGAGGAGGGACTCCACCCGTGCGTCCAGCACGGGGCCACCCGTGCGCGGGCCGCGTCCCTGCCCACCGGCGGGCGGCGCAAGGCCGCCGGCGTCGGGAGGTTGTGTCACCGGCGCGAGCCTGACAAACCGGCGGGGGCGGCGGCGCCGTCGACGAGCCAGAGCACCCGTCCGGCCCGGACCCGGGCCGCGGGCAGGTCCTCACCGGCGATGATGGCCTCTAGCGCCGGCCGCTTGGACTCCCCGGCCACGGTGAAAATGACCAGACGGGCACGGGCGATACCGGCGTAGGTGAGGGTCATCCGGGGGTGCTTGTTGCGCCCGCTGGGGTCCTCGTTGAAGCTGACGAGTTGGCCGGGGTCGGCGTCTAGGGCCCGGGAGCCGGGAAAGAGGCTGGCCGTATGGCCGTCCGCGCCCATGCCCAGGTGGACGACGTCGAGCTGGCCGACCTCGCCGACGCGGAGCTGGTAGGCATCGAGGCCCTCGTCGCAGCGCATCGGGTAGACAGCGTTGGCCGCCCCCACCTTCTCCAGCAAGGCTTGGCGGCCCAGCAGCTCGTTGGAGTCGGTGTGGTCAGGCGGCACGCAGCGCTCGTCGCCCCAGAAAAAGTTGACAACGAGCCAGTCGATGGCCTGGGCGCCGTCGCTGGCCAGCCGTTCGTAGCAGGCGCGGGCCGTCTCCCCACCCGACAGGGCGATGTCGAACTCCTCCCCGGGCCGGTTGGCGAAGGCGGAGAGCACTTGAGCTGTGAAGGCACCAGGTAGGTCGTCGACAACTACGAGCTCTCCGTTCACCGCCTAGACCCTAGCGGCACCTAAGGAGCCAGGATTGCCGCAGACGCCAGCGCCCGCTCCCACACCCGGTCTGCTCTCAGGTTGGACACGGCGCTGGAAAGCGCGGACGTAAGCGAATCGTCCGGCAGGGGCAGCCCCTGGCGTTGTGACACGCCGCCCGAGAGAGTTGCCTGGGCCCAAACCGCCCGCAGGCGGTCGTCGCGGGTGACCTCGAACTTGCCTTCTTCACCTTGGTAATCGGCGGCCAGGGTGATGGCGACGTGCTTGGCGTCCTCCAGCACGAGCTCGCGGGCGCGCAGGTCGAGCTGGGACAGCAGCCACCCCCCGAGCATGTGGCGGGGCCCGGGTTTGCCCCGGACCGAGGCCAGGTGGACGCCGGGGAGGAACTCCCGGTTGTGCTCGGGCTCGAACAGGCCGGCCAGTAGCTCGCGCCACGGCTGCAGGCGCACCCACGACAGGTCCACCACGGGCTGGTGGTTGGCCAGCTCGAGCAGGGCCCGGTAGGAGTGCCCTATGGCCTCGGGTTCGGGGCCGATGGAGCGGGTGTCGACCAGCACCGCCGAGGCCAGCCGTAGGAGGGGGTCGGCGGGGTCGGGGAGGACATGGGGGAACCACATCACCACGGGAAGGTCCGCCAGCACGAACGGGGCCACGATCGAGGACAGGTGCGAGGCGGCCTGCCCGCCGATCCGCAGGTGGATCTCCTCGAAGAACACCGGGTGGTCTTCGTCCTCACCGGTCGCCTGTGCCCGCCATAGACAGGCCCGAGCGTCGATGGCAGGTGTGCTGTCCGGTTCGGGCCGCAGCACTACGACCCGGCAGGGATGATGACCGCCCAGGGAGCGGAACGAGGTAGCGCTTTCCTCGGCGTCCTCGTCGACGCCGGCCACCATTACGAGGGTCATCACCGCGGTACGGGTGCCCGCCTCGCGGCCCGACGCCTTCCGGCGCAGCTCGGGCAAGGAGGCCAGGACCTGGCCGAGGCCGACGTTGGCCCGCTGCCACACCTCGACAGCCTGGGGCCCGTCCGTTGCGGCCGCTGTGCCCGCGCCGGCCGGGCCGGCCCGCTCGCCCACGGCGCCGTCGGGGCGGGCCTGGCTCATGGCGTGCGCCACTGCCGGCCGTCGCGTTCGATGAGCGTCTCCGCCGGTCGGGGGCCCCAGGACCCCGAGGCGTAGCCCGAGAGGGGAGCGTCGCCGCTGCCCCACGCGTCGAGCAGGGGCTGGACGACGCCCCAGGCCGTGTCCACCTCATCGCTGCGTATGAACAAGGTCGGGTCCCCGACCATGGCGTCGAGCAGCAAGCGCTCGTAAGCGTCGGGCGGCTCCTCCAAGAACGCGGCGCCGTAGGAGAAGTCCATGAGGACGTCGCGGACCATGAAGGCCTGGCCCGGCACCTTGGCCCCGAAGCGGAGCGTTACGCCTTCGTCGGGTTGGATGCGCATCACCAGGGCATTGGGGTTGAGGCCGGTGGCCGCCTCCTTGGGGAAGGCGAGGTGGGGCACGGCCTTAAACTGGAGGGCCACCTCGGTCAACCGTTTGGGCAGGCGCTTGCCCGTCCGGATGTAGATGGGCACTCCCGCCCAGCGCCAGTTGTCGACCGAGAGCTTGAGGGCCACATACGTCTCGGTCTGGCTGGTGGCGCTTACGCCGTCTTCCAGGCGGTAGCCGGGGACGGCATTGCCCTCGATCCAGCCGCTGTCGTACTGCGCCCGCACGGCCACGTTGGGGACGTCGGCGAGCTTGGGCACCACCACCGAGCGCAGGGCCTTCACCTTCTCGTCGCGGATGCCCTGAGCGTCTATGGACCCCGGCGGCTCCATAAGGGTGAGCGAGAGCACCTGCATGACGTGGTTCTGCACGATGTCGCGCAACGCCCCGGCCGTCTCGTAGAAGCTGCCCCGCTTTTCGACCCCGATGGTCTCGGCCACGGTGATCTGGACGTGGTCGATGTAATTGCGCGACCACAGGGGTTCGAAGATGGCGTTGGCGAAGCGTAGGGCGAGGACGTTTTGGACCGTCTCTTTACCGAGGTAGTGGTCGATGCGGTAGATCTGGTCCTCTTCGAAGACCTCGTGGAGGGCGGCGTCAAGCTCGTGCGCCGTCTGGCGGTCGCGGCCGAAGGGCTTTTCGATCACCAGGCGGGCCGAGCCTCCTGGTTCGGGCTGGTTGAGGCCGACCTTGCCGAGGGCTTGCGCCACCCCGGCGAAAACCTCGGGGATGGTGGCCAGGTAGAAGGTGCGGTTGGGGCCCGTACCGAGCGCCTCCTCGATCTCCTTCAACCGGGCCTGCAGGGCCGTGAAGGTATCGGGGTGGGCGTACTCACCGGCAATGTAGGAGCTGTTCTTTACGATCTCGGCCCATCCCGGCCCGGCATCGGGTATGGCGCCCATCATGAGGTCGCGGAAGCTGTCGTCCGACATCTCCGTGCGGGCCACCCCCACCATGGCGAACGCCGCCGGCAGCAGACGGCGGCGCGAGAGCCGCTCCAGCGCCGGCAACAACTTACGGTGAGTAAGGTCGCCCGACGCCCCGAAGACGACCAGCACGCCGGGAGGGGCGCGCCGGACCGTGTCGAGGCCTTCGGCCAGGACGTTCACCGGGAGCGTCGTGGAGGTCACGGCTAAGACGAGGCCTTGTGCTCGTTCGCCTTGTCTTCGAGCGCCTGCAGCAGCTCGTCGTAGCTCTTGGAGAAGGAGGCCACGCCCTCTTCTTCCAGGCGGTGCGACACGTCGCTCATGTCGATGCCGGCCTCATGCAGGGCGTCGAGGTCGGCTTGGGCCTGGTCCACGCCCTGGTCGACCGTACGGGCTACGGTGCCGTGGTCCTTGAAGGCATCCACTGTGGCGTCCGGCATGGTGTTGACCGTGTGCGGGCCGATGAGGCCGTCCACGTAAAGAAGGTCGGGGTAAGCGGGGTTCTTGGTCGACGTGGAGGCCCACAGAGGCCGCTGGACGTGGGCGCCCTTGGCCTCCAGCGCCTGCCAGCGAGCACCGGCGAAGCGGTCCTGGAAGAGCTTGTAGGCCAGCTTCACCTGGGCCACGGCGGCCTTGCCCCGCAGGGAGGCCAGCTTGTCCGTCCCGCTCGCTTCCAGGCGCCTGTCGACCTCGGTGTCGACCCGGCTGACGAAGAACGACGCCACGCTATGGACACGTGACACGTCCCCGCCGTTGTGGCCGAACTCTTCAAGGCCGGAAATGTAAGCCTCGATCACAGCGTCATAGCGCTCCAGGCTAAATATCAACGTTACGTTGATATTGCGGCCTTCGCTGATCATCTGACGGATGGCAGGCACACCGGCCTCGGTGGCGGGGATCTTCACCAAGAGGTTGGGCATGTTGATTTTCTCGTGGAAAGATCGGGCGTCTTTGATGGTGCCCTCGGTGTCATAAGCCAGCCGGGGCGAGACCTCGAGGGATACGAACCCGTCGGAGGCGCCACTTTGTTCGTAGAGAGGGTGAAGTATTTCCAGCGCACCGGTGACGTCGGAGGTGGCCATTTCCCAGAAAGCCTGCTCTACCGTCCCACCCTCGATGAGGCGGGCGAAATCGGCGTCGTACATCTTGGAATTGGTCATCGCCTTTTGGAAGATCGTGGGGTTCGAGGTGACGCCCCGGATCCCCTCGTCGACCATGTTGGCGAGCTTCCCGCTACGTATCCCGTCACGGGTCAGGTTGTCGATCCAGGGGCTTTGGCCCGCCTCTGTATAGAGCTGGTGGAGCAAGGTCATTTGTTTTCCTCCTGGTCTTCGTCGGTCTTGCGCAGCAGGGCCCGAGCGTGATCGGCCACGTTCTCGGCCGTGAAGCCGAAGTGGGCCAACACCTCGTCGCCCGGGCCGGAGGCGCCGAAGTGGTCCAGTGAAACCGAGGCGTCCGCCCACCGGGACCATCCGAAACTGGCCGCGGCTTCGACCGCCAGTACCGGTGCCCCCCGGCCGAGGACGTCGCGCTGATAGGACTTGTCTTGCTCCTCGAACAGTTCCCAACAGGGCATGGAAACCACCCGCGCATGCAAGCCTTTGCTTTCGAGCAGTTCGGCGGCGGCCACGCACACCCAGACCTCGGAGCCCGTGCCCACGAGGACGATGTCGGGGCCGGGTGCGTCGCCGCTCAGCACATAGGCGCCCTTGGCCAGCAGGTGCGCCCTCTCCGCCGTCGCCTCCAGCACGGGCAAGGCCTGGCGGGACAGGATGAGAGCGGTGGGCCCGTCGTGCTCGATGGCGGCCCGCACCGCCTGGCCCGTCTCGTTGGCGTCGGCCGGGCGGATGACGACGAGGTTGGGCATCGCCCGCAGGGCGGCCAGTTGCTCGACGGGCTGGTGGGTAGGCCCGTCCTGGCCCAGGCCGACCGAGTCGTGGGTCCAGACGAAGATGACCTTGGTCTCCGATAGGGCGGCTATGCGCACCGCGCCCCGCATGTAGTCGCTGAAGACGAAGAAGGTACCGCCCACCGGCAGTACTCCCCCGTGGCGGGACATGCCCACCATCACGGCGCCCATGGCATGCTCACGTACCCCGTAGGCCATCATGCGGCCTTCGGGGTGCTCCTTGGACTGGAGGGGAAAGCCGTCGAGCATGGTACCGGTGTTGCCCGTCAGGTCGGCGCCGCCCGAGACCAGCCCGGGGACGTCGGCGACCACGGCGTTGAGGCAGGTCTTCACGGCCACCCGGGTGGCGAGTTTCTCGCCCGCCTTCCAGGTCGGGAGCTTGTCCTCGAAGCCGGCCAAGGCCTGGCCCCGCCACTGCGCGTCCCAGCGCCGGCGCGCCTCGCTGCCTGTGGGCAACTTGGCCTCCAGGCGCGGCGCCCAGGCGTCCCTGTCCGAGGCGCCGCGGGCGCCGGCCGCCCGGTAAAAGGCGAGGACGTCGTCGGGGACCCAGAAGCTCTTGTCCGGCGGGAGCCCGAGGATGGTCTTGGTGGCGGCTATTTCTTCCGGGGGGAACGGGTCGCCATGAGCCTTGGGCGTGTCGGTCATATGGGGCGCGGGCCATCCGATGTGCGAGCGCAGCTGGAGGAAGCTGGGCCGGTCCTCGACCGCCATGGCCCGGCGTACCGCCGCCTCGAGGGCCACCGTGTCGTTGGCTATCTCGCCCAGGTCCTCGGTGTGCCAGCCGTAGGCGTCGAAGCGTTTGACGGCGTCGTCGCCCAGGGTGATCTCGGTCGGCCCGTCGATGGTGATGTGGTTGTCGTCGTATATGTAAATGAGCCGCCCGAGGCCCAGGTGCCCGGCCAACGAAGCCGCTTCGTGGGAGATGCCCTCCATCAGGTCACCGTCGCTGCAGAAAACGAAGGTGTGGTGGTCGACCAGCTCCGGCCCGTACTCCGCCCGCAACAGGCGTTCGGCGACGCCCAGGCCGACGGCATTGGCAAATCCTTGGCCGAGCGGCCCGGTGGTGACCTCGACGCCCTTCAGGTCGCTTGATTCGGGGTGGCCCGGGGTCCTCGAACCGAGCTGGCGGAACTTCGTCAGGTCTTCCAGGGTCAAGTCGTACCCGGAGAGAAAGAGCAACGAGTACAGCAGGATAGAGGCGTGGCCGCACGAAAGGACGAAGCGGTCGCGGTTGGGCCAATCGGGGTCGGCGGCGTCGTAGCGCATGATGCGCGTCCACAGGACATGAGCGAGGGGCGCCAGGGCCATGGCCGTGCCGGGGTGACCGGAATTGGCCTTGCGGGGGGCGTCCATGGCCAGGCCACGGATGACGTTGATGCCGAGTTGCTCGATCGGCTCAGGCGGTTTGATAGGTGCCTGCCCGGCGGGGTTTACGGTCATGTGCGCCAACCTACACGGTCTCCGCGACCACCTGACCGATAGCTCTCCGGCGCCCCCGATGGGCCGTGGGGACTGACCGGCGTACCCTGTGAGCAGGGACAGAAAGGTTAAGCGCCGAGCGGGGGCAGCAGAGTCAGGGGCACGATCGTCGTCTGGCCGTCGGGGACCAGGCGGCAGTGCGCCTCCATCGTCCCGAGCTGGCTGAACTCGAGCTCGCCTCTTACCAAACGGTAGGTGAACTTTCCCGGTTCGACATTGAACGGGGAAACGTTGCGGGCCACCTGTTCGCCTGCCTCGTCCCGGAACACGACCTCCAGCACCCCGTTGGGGGGGTCCTGGCGTCGTGAACGGATGAGGACCATGAGGTGCGGCGTGATCGTGACAGGTGGGCCCGACGGCGCCGGCAGGGAGAACATGGCGCCCTGGATGTCCACGCGCGTCGCCGGCCCGGGCACCTGGCGAAGCTCGAAGCTTTCTATGAAGAGGGCGGAAACTATGTCCATCGACGCAGTGATTGGGCGACGCGCAGTGGTTGGGCGACGCGCGGTGGTTGGGAACTGCTAAACGAGCTCAGGCTCGCGCTCCTCGGCGTCCGCCCCAGGGGCCGATTGGGCCAACGCGGTGAGGTGGACCTCGTCGTGGCGGACCTCGAGCCATCGCAGTTTCCGGAACGCCGTTATGACCCACCAGCCGAGGTCGACCTCATGCGGCTTCAGGGCGAAGCGGGCCG